>Ga0302326_10027094_pt1 | contig 11565 bp, 3 predicted proteins | sample Palsa_T0_3_FD_202264 | JGI IMG/M metagenome (GOLD analysis project Ga0302326, IMG submission 202264) | Peat permafrost microbial communities from Stordalen Mire near Abisko, Sweden - Palsa_T0_3 | ecosystem: Environmental > Terrestrial > Soil > Palsa > Peat permafrost | place: Sweden: Abisko...
AAATGAAAACCATACGCACCGTTTGGTATCTAACAGCGCCACACTGTTGCTTGAAACTGATGCGATCAGCCTCAGCTTGCGATTGCCCGGCGGGCGAAGGGACCTCAGCCAGTCCACCATGTTTCTGATCCCCGCTTTCATTACTTTCGGATCCTGAGCACTCTTTGCCAGCGAGCTATAGCCTTCGACCATCGCGATCAGTAAGCCAGCGGCGTCAGTGCGTGCCACGTCGCGGCGAACGCTTCCGTGGGTCTGGCCTTCTCGCAAAACGGAGGCAACGGCCTCGCGCCAGGCCTGGAAGATTATCGCCAGCCGCTTCCGGAATCCCGCGTCAAGAGGAGACATTTCCTGCGCCAGATTGTTCAGGGGACAGCCGCCCCGCACATCCTTGGGCCGAACGGATATACCCTGAACAATGCCGATCAGACCGTCGACAGGGTCCTTGACGCTCTGCAGCGGACGCATCCACGTGCCGTGGACGTCGGGGGCAATGACCTCTTCGACGACGGCGTATCCCAAGGCTTTCTTGCTTTTGAAGTGGTAGTACAGTGCGCCCTTGGTGACCCCAGCTGCGGCCAGAATGGTGTCCAGGCTGGCACTCTGGAAACCCGATCTATAAACCTCGCGGAATGCCGCCTGCAGCAAGCGCACCCGCGTGCGCTCAGGATCGCGCGACCTCCTCTTCTTATGCTTTTGGGGGGCGAACAACCATACCAACTAGTATGTATGTTAATTGCCCATGCAGAGTCAAGAACCAAATGCGGCGATCAGCGATTTCGCTAACGTTGCAGCGGAGCGTGCAATCCGCAGTTCCATAGTCTAGGCATCAGCAGATTCCATTCTTGGTACCTTTTCGCCCTCGAAGACGCGGCCCTGCGCTCAAGACCGGTCAGCATTCAGGTTTCTCGAGGCATAGGACGGGAAGCGCAAATTCACGCTTGTGTAGTTCATCACATATTCAGCAAACGGCCCGAGCAGAAACTCTCGGCGGCAGGACGAATGCAGATAGAAAAGTACCTCCACCGAGACGGAGTTCGCTGGGGACAGTCGCTGGAGCGGTGATTTGGTCGTTTCTTGGGCTTTTAGTGGAGGTGGCTTGCGTCGTATATGCGCAAGCTAGGCCCAGCACCCGAGACAGCGAACAAACTTCGTTTTGACCCGGCAGCCCGGCATTCGGTTTTTGATTAGCTTATAGAAATTCGAGTACAGAGGGATTGTATGAAGCAGCACGCATTTAGTTTCGTGGCCGTTCTTCTAGCGCTGGGCCTGGTGTGTGGAATGGTCATCTGGACGACCCCCGCACATGCCGACAACCTCTATGCCAGCATCCGCGGCACAGTAGTAGATCCAACTGGAGCCGTAGTGCCCGACGCGAAACTGACGGCCACGAACCTAGCCACAGGCCTTAGTTACTCCGCGACTTCGAGCAAAGATGGTTTGTTTGCCTTCTTGCAACTGCCCATTGGCGATTACTCGGTGAAGGTAGAGAGGGCCGGGTTCAAGACGCTCACTGAGGGGCACATTCACCTGGACCTCGATCAGATATTCAACCTAAGAGCAACGATGGCAGTGGGCGTGGTGAGCGACACGATTACGGTCGAGGCTAATCCTGCCCAGGTCGAAACCACGAGCATGCAACTGGGAACCACCGTTACCGGGAACCAGATCGTTGAACTGCCGCTGAACGGGCGCAACTGGACTCAACTCATGCAGCTCCAGCCGGGAGTGCAGGCAGCTTCGGACCGATTCGGCACCGAAGGTAATGGAGGCGGTTTCTCCGCCAGCGGCGCGGAAACGCAGCAGAACTCCTATCTGATTAATGGCACTGACTCCAACGACGGCGCGGTAAATACCCCGCTTGTCATCCCCAGCCCGGATGCCATCGGCGAGTTTGATTTGGTGGGCAGCACTCTCAATCCCGAGTATGGGCGCAACTCTGGCGCCATCGTTAACGCTATCATTAAGAGCGGCACGAATCAGTTTCACGGCAACGTCTTTGAGTTCTATCGCGACACATTCCTGGATGCGACGCCGTGGTTTGAGACAGCGCCGGCGGCCTTTCATCAGAACCAGTATGGCGGCACGATCGGCGGGCCGATCGTTAAGGATCGTGGCTTCTTCTTCTTTTCCTATCAGGGTAGACGGGCAATCACGCCACAACCTTCTGCATTCGCGGAGAATTTTGGCGGTCTCAATTTTGGTCAGGATCAGCCAATCGTTTTCAGTCAGGCGCAACGCGGTGGCGACTTCTCTTCTAGTCCATCCTTCTACACTCCCGCCGGGGGGGCTAATCCCGAACCCGCCGGTTCGCCGTGCGGGGCAAATTACATGGGTCCGTTTGGACCCAGCCCGCTTCCGTTTAACGTCGGGACCGCGGCCGCCGGAACTCCGTGGTGCGTCGCCTTCCCCAGCGGAACTATTCCGAATCCAGCGGGGGCCGGAAACCCGAATCCGAACCTGAATCCATTAGCGGTCAAGCTTATGAATCAGTACGTTCCTCTGCCCAATGGGGCGGGCAATGCATTTAATTTCAATCCCCTTGAGGTCGCAAAGCGAGACCAGTATCTCGGCCGGTTGGATGAGAAGCTGTCGAGTAAAGATTCGATTTGGTTCTATGGGCTCTACAACAACCAGGTAACCAACGACGATTTGTCTTTCGATGGTTCCAACCTTCCCGGCTTGGGCGCAGGTAGCCCACAAAAGACTTACGAATACACTACTGCGTGGAACCATACCTTTTCGCCCACCATGCTGAATGAGGCGCGCTTCGCCTACCTCCGTCTTAATTACGATGCCCTTGTGCCCACCACCACTCAGAGCCCGTCTGCCTACGGCTTCACCGGCATCGGCAGTACTCAGGCCCCTGCCTTTTCGCAACTTCCTGTCATGTTTGTGTCGGGCCTGTTCAGTCTTGGTTTCAGCGCAGGTGCACCGCAGCCACGCGTGCAAAACACCTATCAATTGGTGGATAACCTCAGCAAGGTTTGGGGCCACCATACCTTCAAGGCCGGCTTCAACATGGACCGCCTGGAAATCAACAATCCGTTCTACAGCGACCTGAACGGCCTCTATCAATACTTTGGTACGGGAGCGTTCTCGACGGGAAACGCAGGAGCAGATTTCCTGATGGGCATTCCCAGCCAGTATGCCCAAGGCAGTGGCGCCATCATCAAGGCGCGGGGGCGGGAATATTACTCATACGGCCAGGACCAATGGCAGGTGAAGCCCAATCTGACCCTGACGCTGGGTGCAGGCTGGGATATCGATACTCCCTTCAAGAATCTCTACGCGAATGGGGAGGTCCTGGGTGCGTTCCATCCCGGCCAGCAATCCACAGTTTTCCCCACCGCTCCAGTCGGCCTTGTCTTCCCCGGCGATAAGGGTGTCGGGCCCTACGGAGATGCCCACGTTCATTACGACGACATCGCGCCCCGTCTCGGGTTTGCCTGGAGTCCGGGAGCTTCTTTGAAGTGGAGTGTTCGTGGCGGCATTGGGCTCTATTTCAATCGCACGGACTCAGAGGCGACCTTGGAGACGCTCACCAATGTGCCATTTTCGACAACCTCGATTGGAGCAGGGGCGATCGGCTCTCCAGGCTTTGCCAACCCTTACAATACCGTCAATCCAGCTACGGTGGGGTCGTCCCCGAGCGGAACCACGAATAACCCATTTCCATTCACCGCGCCGGCGCCCGGGTCGTCTCCTAACTTTGCTCAGTTTGAGCCCATCGGCCTCAATGACGTTTTCTACAGTCCGTACCTCACTTCTCCCAGGTCAACGAACTTCAACCTGAACTTCCAATACCAGGTTTCAAAATCGACGGTGGCAACGATTGCCTACGTCGGAAACATCGGGCGGCACTTGGAGGGCGCATTCAACATGAACCCGGCTGGAACCGCGACCGGGAACGCGCTCGCTGTCTCCGAAAACCCGGCAGCCGTTGCTGCTGGTGCACTCAATGATTTCAGCCTCCCCAACTTGGCTAATAACACCTACCAATTCAACCCCAACGTCTATGGAGGAATCGGCGAATACATCAGCGGTTACAACTCCAACTACAACTCTCTGCAAGCGCAGATCAATCGGCATTTCAGCAATGGCTTGCAATTTCAGGCCGCCTATACCTGGTCCCGGTATTTCGATTTCACCTCGAGCCTGGAAAACAGTGCCTTCAACAATCCGGGATTCAACGCCTTAGACTTCGGTCGGAATTACGGTCCTTCGGCCAATGATGCGCCGCAGCGCCTGGTGGTGAACTACGTATACACGTTGCCGTTCTATAAGTACGGGCACCGCTGGAAACGGCTGACGGATAACTGGGACCTATCCGGAATCGGCACCTACCAGCACGGTTTCCCAGTCGGCGTGTTCCAGACCGCTTTCGATGACTTGCAGGGTTCTCCCAATCAGCAGTTTTTCGCTTCCCCGGACTTCGTCAATGCTACGGGGCAGCCGTTAGACATCAATCACAACCCCAGGAACAGCGTAAACCAGCAGTGGGTGAATCCCAATGCCTTCGCAATTCCGGCCCTCGGCACCCAAGGTACCGCCAATCGCAATCCCTTTTATGGCCCGGGCTTGAATTTCTGGGATATGGCTTTGGAGAAGAGTGTTCACCTTACCGAAGCGATGTACTTCCAATTGCGGCTTGAGACCTTCAACACCTTCAACCACGCGAATTTTGGTCCGCCGGTTAATAATGTTTCTAATCCGACCTTCGGGGAAGTCAATACTGTCCAGCAAATTAGCACCGATGGGGCAGGTCGAGTAGTGCAACTAGGCGGCAAGTTCTACTTCTAGCTAAGCGAAGCTGAAAGCAAAGAGGAGCATCCTGAAGGGGATGCTCCTCGGCGATTGAGCACCCGATGTTCATAATCCGCGGACTACGAAAGGTAAAACCATGATCCCGATTTCAAATTGCCGTGGGCGTGTTGCCATGCGTTGGACTGCGTTCGCAACGTTGGCGCTCCTTCTCCTGTCCTCCGCTGCCGTGTGCGCACAGACCACGATCAGTACGGGCAGTATAGTCGGAACCGTGACGGATCCGCAGGGCGCGCTGGTGGCCGGCGCCAAGGTCACAATCACCGATAAAGCGACCGGCCAAGTGATCACGACCTCGACCACGTCCGCCGGAGCCTATGCTTCCGGTTCGCTAATTCCGAGTCGATATGTGGTCCGAGTGGAGGCACAGGGCTTTAGGACAACTGAGGAGACCATCGCAGTCGAGGTGGCCGTCACCGCAACCGGCAACCTCAAGCTCCAGTTGGGCCAAGCCGGCCAAGTAGTCGAAGTGCAAGCGACCGAACTGCAGGTGAACACTGAGCAAGCCACCGTGCAAGGGGTAATCAACACTGAGCAGATCGAGAATTTGCCGGTCAACGGAAGAAACTTCCTCGATCTGGCCCAGTTGGAACCGGGAATCCAGATTCAGGATGGCGGCAACTTCGATCCCACTAAGAAGGGATTTTCTTCGATTTCCTTCGGGGGGCGTTTTGGGCGCACGGCACGCATCGAGATCGATGGAGTGGACACCAGCGACGAGACCGTCGGAACCACTACCCAGGACATCCCGCAAGGCGCCATTCAGGAATTCGCCATCGGCGAGTCGATGTTGGATTTGTCCACGGAGCTGACCTCGTCCGGTTCCGTGAACGTGGTAACCAAGTCCGGAACCAATACCTACCACGGCCAAGGCTACTACGGTTTTCGAGACCAGTCGCTCAACGCCGATCTGCCGGGAGCTTCGGACACCTATTTCCAGAGAAATCAATTCGGCGGCAACTTCGGCGGAGCACTGATCAAGAACAAACTGTTTTTCTTCGTCGATGCCGAGCGTACCCAGCAAGCCTTTGATCAGCCTGTCCTGGCGGGCCCACCCTTTCAATCGGACTCGGGTAACTTCCTGGCGCCGTTCCGTGAAGTGGAGGGAATTGGAAAGTTGGATTACCAGATCGGCAAGAACTACCATCTGTTCTATCGCTTCTCCTACGACCAGAACAGCGACGTCTCGTCCTTCGAGGCCACCGCGTTCCAACCACTGGACAACAAGACGCATACGCGCGATCACGTCATCGGACTCGACTTCACTACCGGCGGATTTACCCACAGTGTTCGCCTCGGGTACATGAAGTTTTTCAACCACATAGGAACTGGGACGACTGCTGCGACGCCCTTTAATCCGTCGTCACCCCTCGAGCTGGCCATCGGCCCAGATGAGACCTGCACCAACCCGTCGGGAGTTACTCCCGATGTGTTCTGCTCCGGGCAGGGTTTGTTGGCTCCGCAGTCTACACCCCAGTCTGACCATCAGGTCAAGTATGACGGCAGCAGAGCGATCGGTTCGCATATCCTGCGTTACGGCGGCGGTTGGAACCACATCCGGGGCGGAGGTTTTGCCGGCTTTCTGGCCGACGGGCCTGCTGTGAGCGCTAGCGCCTCCGCTTGCGTCGGCATCTGTCTAACCTTGCCGGGAGGAGCAGGCAACGCGCTGAATTATCCGGCGAGCAATGTGCTTTTGGGCAACGGGGCGGGGTATTCCACGGAGAAACCTTCGTTTGGTTTTCCTTTTGGAGGCTTGGGGCCGGATAACCGAATTTCCTGGTACGTCGGCGATTCCTGGAAGATAAGGTCGAATTTGACCCTGACCTATGGGCTCCGCTACGTGAGGGACACCGGAAGAACGGACAGCGATCTGGCTCCGGTTGCGGCGCTCGCCCAGTTTGACAATCAGTTCTATTCCGGGTTAGAGGACCGCGTAAATGATCCGGGCAAGAATTTTGCCCCCCAGTTCGGCTTCGCGTGGGATCCGGCCAAGAACGGAAAGACCGTGCTACGCGGTGGAGTTGGTTTGTTCTATGAGAACTCGATCTGGAATAACGTTCTGTTTGACCGGCCGGGGCGCTTACCCACCGGCGATTTCCTGGGTTTTCAGCCCGCCTGCTCAGGCGGTGGCCCGGCGACCTTTACTCTGCCCGGAACTACAACTTCGGTTACGCCCTCTTTCTGCGGCCAGCCTATTGGCCAGGTGCAAGCTCAGATCGCGGCGCTGCAGACGCAATATCAGACGGCCTCTCAAGCCGTCGGTTCTGGACCAAGCCCCGGGTATGTCGGCAACACGCTGGCCGATACTGGCCCCAATGGAACCGGCACAAACCTTTTTGCTCCCGACTACAGAACTCCGCGCTCGGTGCAGATGAATTTTGGAATCCAGCGTGAGCTCCGGCGGGGAATGGTATTTACCGCGGATTATCTCCGCAACATCTCTACTCACACGCTGCTGGCAGTGGATACCAACCATATAGGCGACACGCGGTTCTTCAGCATGACGGCAGCCCAGGCTGCAATTAAGACGACCGTTGCCAACTGCGGAGCCAGCAGCGTCGCGCAGATTACCACTCCTGGTTTTCTCTGTCCTGGCAGCCCAGTCACGCTGCCGGCAGGGACGCCGTACACTCCACGAGCAGCTAATATCTCCGACTTTGCTACCAATGGCCTCGACTCTGGCTATGAACTGTGCGGTGGTGAGCCTTGCAATTTCATCCCCACTGCCCCTGCCGCAGGCGCGGCCTTCCCCGGAATCAACCCCAACGTGGGCGGAAACCAGATGCTGTTCCCTATTGGCCGCTCGGTATACAACGGATTGCAAATGTCTCTTAAACAAGATGTACGCAACCCGTTCAAGGGGGTTCACTACGTGAACCTGCAAGTGTCTTATGCTCTCTCAAAATATGTCTCGCAAGCAACAGATGGCGACTTCGTAAATAGCGCCTGGGACTACGCTGACCCCGGCAAGTACGTTGGGCCGAATGGGCTGGATCGCACTCACCAGATCTCCTTCGGGGGCACCATGGAGTTACCTGCACATTTCCGCGCCAGCGTGATCGGGCATTTTTATAGCGCGCTGCCGGTAACCCTCACGCTTGCTCCCACCGGAGCACCGGGGGGTATCTTCGTGACTGCGGTCAACGGGGACGGCACTGGCGACGGCTACGCGCCAAACGGCACGAATGGCACGGTCGGAGGCATTCTCCCTGGCACGAACCTCGGTTCGTTCGGACGCGGCATTAACGGCTCTAACATCAACAACGTGATTAGCAATTACAACCAGAATTACGCGGGCCAGCCCACCCCAGCAGGACAAGTGCTGGTCAGCAACAATTTGTTTACCGTCGGTCAGCTTCAGCAACTCGGGGGTGTGATGCCTATGGTCAACCCGGCGCCTGCCAACGAGGCGAACAACAGCTGGTTGCGAGACTTCGACACGAGCCTGAACTGGACGTACAAAGTAAAGGAGCGGCTGGAGCTGCAGCCGGGAGTGAGCTTCTTCAACCTGATGAACTTCGCCAACTTCGACACGCCCAAGAACACTCTGAGCGGCGTGCTCACCACGGCGGGTGAACCAACTTTGGCGGGAACTGTGAATGGAACCGCAGGACAACAGCCGAACAGTCTTCGAATCGGCCTGGGTTCAGGGGTCTTTGGCTTAGGGTCGCCGCGCGTGCTTGAGTTTGCGCTGAAGATTACATTCTAGCGCTCTGAGCTGCTTCGGGTGGCATTACTCCAGCAGCTTGGCCTCGGACTTGGTCAACATGATGTTGCCGGAGATAGCCCGCGCGTCGCCCTCGAAGCGCAGGCGGAAGTCCGGAACCGGCGGAGAGGTGCTCGGAGAAAACCTTCACAGCTACGGCACGACTGAGATGGCTGTCGCGGGCACGGTAGACAAGGACAACCACAACCACACGGCGCGATTGCCTGAAGTACCTCGTGCTGTCGTTGCCCGCGCCCGCGCAGACGCCGCTCGAAGTGCGTCTGGCCGCCATGGTCAAATGGCGCCCTGAATCGCGGACCGGCTCGCCGAGAAAAGCAGAAGACGGACCCACTTGGTCCGCCTCTGCCAGATTAACCTTACAAACTCTAGTTCTCGTACAGCAGCACGCCCTCGGTTTCCTGCGAGTCCACCGGACGGTAGTACAGCTTGTTTTCCTCGAGGAAGACCTCGATGAAAGCCGGCCGCGTGGTAATGAGGCCTTGGATCAGCGCTTCCGACAAGGGATCTTCGACGTACTTCTGCAAGGCACGCCGCAGCGGACGCGCGCCATAGCCGCGATCGCTGAGTGTCTGATTGAGGACCCACTTCTTGGCCTCGGCGGTTACGGTCATGGTGATTGATTTCTGCGCCAGATTCTGGTTCAGCTGGCTGACCATAAGCTCCAGGATCTGAATGAGGTCGTTCTCAGTCAGGGCGCTGAACAGAATGATTTCGTCCAACCGGTTCAGGAACTCGGGGTTGAAGGTGCGCTTGACCTCGTTCCTCACCAGATCCTCGACCTTGTCGGAGATCATGTCTTCCTTGGTTGACTGGAAGCCCAGGCCTTCGCGCTTCTGCAAGTGGCGCGCGCCGATGTTCGAAGTCATGATGATGATGGCGTTCTTGAAGTCCACCGTGTTGCCCAAACCGTCGGTGAGATGGCCGTCTTCAAACACTTGCAACAGGATGTTGAAAACATCCGGGTGCGCCTTCTCGATTTCGTCAAGCAGAACCACCGAGTAGGGCGCGCGCTTCACGCGTTCTGTCAACTGGCCGCCCTCCTCGTAGCCCACATATCCCGGAGGCGAACCGATCAGCTTTGAGACCGAGTGCTTTTCCATGAACTCGGACATATCGAAGCGCACCAGCGACTTCTCGCTGCCGAACATGAACTGCGCCAGCGTGCTGACCACTTCCGTCTTGCCGACGCCCGTGGGACCGAGGAAGAGGAATGAACCGATCGGCCGGTTCGGGTTCTTCAGGCCGGCACGCGAGCGGCGGATGGCGCGGGCCAAGGCAGTGATCGCCTTGTCCTGCGAGATCACGCGCTTGTGCAACTCTTCTTCGATGCGCAGCAGCTTCTGCGTCTCTTCTTCCTTGATCGAGGTGATGGGGACGCCAGTCCAGCGCGATACCACATCCTCGATGTCCTCCCGACCGACAACGCCGGTGGAGGATTCATCAAGGTGGTATTTTTCGCGAAGGGCGCGCAGGTTCTCGCGCTCTCTGCGTTCCTCGTCCGAGTAGATGCGCGCCTTCTCGAACTCGTGGTTCGCGATTGCGTTTTCCATGCGGTGTATGATGAACTTGATCCGCTTCTGGACCTCCGTAAACTCCTCAGGCAATGAGCTCTGGCGCAGCTTCACGCGCGCTCCTGCCTCATCGATGAGATCGATTGCCTTATCGGGCAGGAAGCGGTCCGGAATATAGCGAGTGGAATGCGCTACAGCGAAGTTGATGGCGTCGTCGGTGTAAGTGACCGCGTGGAACTTCTCGTAGCGGTCCTTAATGCCGAACAGAATCTTGGTGGCGTCGCCTTCAGCCGGCGGTGGAACCTTGACGGCCTGGAAACGGCGCTCGAGCGAACGGTCTTTTTCGATCGACTTGCGATACTCGCCCGGCGTAGTCGCGCCGATACACTGAATTTCACCGCGCGACAAAGCCGGTTTCAGGATGTTGGCCGCGTCTAACGAACCTTCGGCAGAACCCGCGCCTACCAGCGTATGCAGCTCATCGATGAAGATGATGGCGTTCTGCGACTCCATCAGCTCCTTCATGATGGTCTTCAGGCGCTCTTCAAACTGGCCACGATATTTGGTCCCAGCCACGATTAATGACAGGTCAAGGGCCAGGATGCGCTTATCTGCCAGGAACGACGGAACGTAGCCATCGGCGATGCGCTGCGCCAGTCCTTCGACGATGGCAGTCTTACCTACGCCCGCCTCGCCGATCAGTACTGGGTTGTTCTTGGTGCGGCGGCAGAGAATATGAATCACGCGCTCCAGCTCGCTTTCACGTCCCACCAGCGGATCGAGCTGGGTATCCATCGCGGCCTGGGTCAGGTCGCGGGAAAACTCATTCAGCAGGGAAGATTCGCGCTGACGCTGAGGCTGAGCTTTTTCCTGGCTGGTACGGGCCAGTTCCTCGCGGATGGTCGAAAGGTGTAAGCCGCGTTCGTGCAGGATCTCGGCAGCGAAGCACTTCTCTTCCCGCAGCAGTCCCAACAAAAGATGCTCGGTTCCAACGTGCTTGTGCGAAAGGCGCTCAGCCTCCTCGGCAGCGTAAGCCAGAACCCGCTTGCACTCGTTGCTCAACGGGAGATCGACCGAGGTCGAGAACTTCTCCCGGATAGTAATGCGTCCCTCAATGTGCTTGCGGATGGACTCGAGCGAGGCATGAGAACGCAGGAACCGGAAGGTGAGAGCTTTGTCTTCGCGCAGAAGTCCCAACAGCAGGTGCTCCGTCTCTATGTAAGGAGAACCGAACTGACTGGCTTCGTAGCGCGCAAAGAAGATGACGCGCCGTGCTATCTCCGTGTACCGTTCAAACATGAGCCCTCTCCCCGCCAAGTTCTCCGGTAAGCTGTCGGGTTTATCCGACTTAGGGCTTCTTATCCGACTGTAGAGTTGTTACTGCGAATCAGTGCCGGCCGTACTCAGCCTCTAGCCCGGATAATTCACGAATGTGAAGACAAAAGAAGCCTCCTCTGTTACAAACATGTTGACTAGACAATGTTTGAGCAACAAAAGAGGCTTCCT
>Ga0302326_10027095_pt1 | contig 11565 bp, 9 predicted proteins | sample Palsa_T0_3_FD_202264 | JGI IMG/M metagenome (GOLD analysis project Ga0302326, IMG submission 202264) | Peat permafrost microbial communities from Stordalen Mire near Abisko, Sweden - Palsa_T0_3 | ecosystem: Environmental > Terrestrial > Soil > Palsa > Peat permafrost | place: Sweden: Abisko...
ACCCATATTTGCGCAAGCAAGATTTCGTCGAGAAGGCACTGACGTCGCTGCGCGAAGCGAAGATCGATTCCGAGACGTACACTGATATCACGGTCGAACCGACCGACGTCTCGTTCAAGAAAGCTGCCGCATTCGCCGTCGAGGGAAAATTCGACGGCTTCATCTCAATCGGCGGCGGCTCGACAATCGACACGGCCAAAGCCGCCGATCTTTATGCAACGTATCCCGCCGAGTTCATGGACTACGTCAACGCGCCGATCGGCGCCGGGAAGGCGGTACCGGGTCCTTTGCGGCCGCACATCGCGTGCCCGACGACGTCCGGAACCGGCAGCGAGTGCACGGGAATCGCGATCTTCGATTACCTCGAAATGAATGCGAAGACCGGAATTCGCGCGCGCGAGCTGCGTCCGGCGCTCGGGATAATCGATCCGGACACGACACGAACGCTGCCCCCGATGGTCGTTGCGTGCAGCGGCTTCGACGTCCTCAGCCACGCCCTCGAATCGTACACGGCGATTCCATACTCGCGACGAGCGCGTGTCGCCAAAGGCGTCGCGCGTCCGCTTTCACAGGGCGCAAATCCGTACAGCGACGTCGGCTGCATCAGCGCGCTTTCTATCCTCGGCCAACACATCGCGCGCGCAGTGCACGATCCGAACGACGATGAAGCTCGTGAGCGCATGATGTTCGCGGCGATGCTTGCGGGCATCGCCTTCGGCAACGCGGGATGCCATCTGCCGCACGGAATGTCGTATGCGGTCTCAGGACTCGTCAAGAGCTTCCGTGCTCCGGGTTACGATCCGAAAGAAGCGATGGTGCCGCACGGTATGTCCGTGATTCTCAACGCGCCGTCGGTCTTTCGCTTCACGGCGCCTGCGTGCCCGGAACGGCATTTGGAAGCAGCCGAAAAGCTCGGTGCGGATATTCGCAACGCCGGAGCGGATGACGCCGGGCAGGTTCTTAGCGAGCAGATCATCGCGCTGATGAAAGAAACCGGAATTCCGAATGGACTCGCCGCGGTCGGCTACGGCAATCCCGACCTCGACGCGCTGACCGACGGATCGTTTCCGCAAAAAGGCTTGATCAACAACGCCCCGCGCGAAACCTCGCGCGAGCAGTTACGCGATCTGTACGCCAACGCGCTAGCCTACTGGTAGACGTCCCTCTCTTAGGCCGTCGCTAAGCCCATCAGTTGGCGGACTCGGGGGCGATCGGCGCGCAGTTCAGCGGCGGCGCCTTCATACACGATGCGTCCATCGTCTATCACGTATGCGCGTTGTGCCGCCTTCAGCGCCATGAGCGCGTTTTGTTCGACGAGCAGAATCGAGACGCCGTGAGTGCGTAAGTCTTCGATCGTGCGATAGACTTCGTGCACGATGATTGGCGCCAACCCCTGGGATGGCTCGTCGATCAAGATCAAATCAGGATTGCCGACGAGAGCGCGGCCGATCGCGAGCATCTCTTGTTCACCCCCTGAGAGCTTCCCCGATTTACGCGTGCGCAATTCGGCGAGCTTTGGAAAGCGCTCGAAGGTGCGCTCGATTGTCCAACCCTCGCCGTTACCGCCGCGTTCAGCGAGCTGCAATGTTTCAAGTGTCGTGAGCGCGCCGAACATCAGCCGGCCTTCCGGCACGTAACCGATCCCCATTTTGGCGATCTGATAGGTCGGTAACCCACGGACCTCGACGCCCTTGAACTTCACCGAGCCTGCGCGCGGCGGCGTAAGTCCGAGAATGCTACGGATCGTTGTCGTCTTTCCGGCGCCGTTCAGGCCGAGCAGCGTGACGATCTCGCCCTTTTTCACGTTCAGCGACACACCCCGTAAGATATGGCTCTTGCCGTAGTACGTCTGGATGTCGTTCACTTCGAGCAACGGCGCGCCCTCAGACATCTGCGGTGTCCTCTTCTACACCGAGATATGCTTCGCGCACGCGCGCGTCGTTGAGCACTTCTTTCGGCTCGCCGCGGAGCAGCGCGCGGCCGCGGTCCATCACCATGATCGTGTCGGCGAGACTCGCGACAAACCGCATGTTGTGCTCGACAAAGACGACCGTAAGGCCGAGCCGATCGCGCAAATCGCGCACGACCTCCATAACGCGTGCCGTGTCGGCTTCCGCCAAACCGGCAGTCGGTTCGTCGAGGAGTACCAGCTTCGGATCGACCGAAAGACATGCCGCGATCTCGACGAGTCGCTGACTACCGTGCGAGAGCGACGCGACTTGCGTATCCTTCCACCGCTGCATGTTGACGAAGCCGAGCAGCTCGTCGACGCGCACGTCGACCTGCTTTTTTCGCCCGCCAAGACCGCGCAAGCTGCCGGCTATGGCCATCTTGCTGTGGACGCCAAGCGCGACGTTCTCGTACACGGTGAGCTCGGGGAAGATGCTCGGCGTTTGGAACGTCCGGCTCATACCGCGCCCGATGCGTTCGTAGTTCGGTGCACGCGTAATGTCCCGACCGAGAAAACTTACCTTCCCCGCTTCGGGAAAATAGAAGCCGGTCAAGGCGTTGAAAAAGCTCGTCTTTCCGGCGCCGTTCGGACCGATGATTGCAAAGATCTCGCGTTCGTGCACCTCGATATCGACCTCAACGACCGCATGGACGCCGCCGAACGAGAGTGAGACTTTTTCAGCGCGCAACATCACGTCGCCGCTCGCGGCAACGCTCATCCGGGCTCCACCTGGGCAAGCGCATCAGCGTGCACGCGATCGAGGGTCGCGTCGATGTCTTCGCTCGTCGTATTCGGGCGTGAGAGAAACCCGAGAATGCCTTTCGGAAAGAACAATACGCACGCGACAAACAGCGCGCCGATGAATATTTGCCAGGTCTCCGTCTTGCTGCTTAGGACGTTGGCGGCGAGCGTGTAGATGATGGCGCCGATGAACGGACCCCAAAGGGTTCCGGCTCCGCCGAGAATCGTCATCATGACGAAGTCACCGGATTGGTGCCAGTCCATCAGTAGAGGGTAGGCGAAATTGATCGACATCGAATACAGCGATCCTGCGATGCCGGCTACCATACCGGAAATCACGAGCGCCTTGAAGATCATGCGATCGCTATTGATCGCGAGGTACCGCACGCGTATCTCATTTTGACTAATCGCCCGGAGCGATAAACCGAACGGCGATCGAACCAGGAACCACATGAACGCCATCACCGCGACGAAGACGATGAGCACGTAATAATAGTAGGCCGGACCGTCCATGGGATTCGACTGCGGCCCAAAAAGATGCGGGCGCGAAATCGAGAATCCGTCTTCGCCGCCGGTTACGTTGCTCCAACGATAGGCGATGAAATAATAGACTTGCCCGAACGCAACCGTCATCAGCGCAAAATAAATACCGCGCCGGCGAATGAGAAACGGCGCCAAAATGAACGCAGAAAGCGTTCCGGTCAGGGCACCGACGATCGTCGCAAGGATCATGTTGTCGGGCATGATGTAGTGGCTGAAAAGCGCCGAGCCGTACGCGCCGACTCCGAAAAACGCGGCGTTACCAAAGGCCATGAAGCCGGTATAGCCGACCAGAATGTTGACGCTCGCCGCTGCGAGACCAAATAGTAGCAACGACGTCCCAAGCGAGACGTTCAGCTGGATGACGTTCATCCACAGCGGCATTCCCAAGAGCACGATCGCGAGGAGCGACATGCCGGCGGTATCGAGCGTCCGCTTCATCCGAAGAGACCCTCCTCACCAAACAGTCCTCGCGGTCGAATCAGCAGGACCACCGCCATAAGAACGTACGTGACGATCTCGGAAGCTGCCGGCGCATACAGCGTCGTGACGCTCTGACCGACTCCGAGCAGTAATCCTCCAACCAAGCTCCCTGCGATGCTACCCATCCCGCCGATTACGACGGTGATGAAGGCCGGCATCAGCAAACCGTTCCCCATCGTCGGCGAGAGGCCGATCAGTCCGGAAGCCAGCACGCCGGCGATCGCCGCCAAAAAGATGCCGATGCCAAAATTCATCATGTAGAGCATTTGTGTGTTGATGCCAAGAGCCGCCATCATCTCGCGGTTGAGCACGGCACCGCGCAGACGCAAACCTTGGCGCGTGCGATACAGAAAGAGCAACAACATCGCCATGGCGACCGCGAGCACGGCGACGATCGCCAAACGGAACGTCGGCAGCACGGTGTCGCCGATGATCGTCGCCCCTTGAAGCGACGCCGGCGGTGAAAACGGGACCGATTGCGGACCCCAGATGAGCCGGAAAACTTCTTCGGCGATAAGTGCGAGACCGAAGGTCAACAGCAAACTGTAGAGCGGGATGCGTTTGTACAGCGGCTGGATCAACGTTCGCTCGACAGCCAGGCCGATGACGACGGTCAGAATCGCGGAAATCCCAAGCGCCAGCCAAAAGTTTGTCCCGCGTTGGATAAGCGTGAACGCCAAATAGCCGGCAAGCGTTAGGAACGAGCCGTGCGCGAGATTGACCGTACCGGTAAGGTTCATGATCAGCGACAAACCGATTGCGATGATCGCGTAAAACGCGCCCAGCACGATGCCGTTGACAATTTCGGGGATCAGTCGTTCCATTACGTCCCTTTATATGAATGCGTCATCCCGAGCGCCGCAGAGCGGACACTCGGGATGACGGTAAGGGGTGGATCTAGCGAACTCTTACGCGGGCCAAGCGAGCTTGCAGACCTTCTCCTGCTCTGAGACTGGATGTTCGATCGCGTCTCCCGGCTGAACGTCGATCATCTTGAAGATGTCTTTTGCATTGCCGTCTTGACCACCGGCGACGGTCTCACAGAAGAGCATCGGCCACTCGAGCTGATGATCGACGGTGCGATAGGTTCCCGATCCTTGCTGAAGCGGATGGAACGTCATTCCGGAAAGCGCTTTGCACACTTTCACGGGATCCGTACCCTTGGCTTCCTGGATCGCGGTGGCCATGCGTTCAACCGTGATGTAGCCGAATGCGCTGCGCGCCGTCGGCGGCTCTTGAAATTGCGTCATGTAGCGCGAGACGAACGATTGGGCTTCCTTATTATTTCCGACGTTCTTGTAGTACCACTCGACGCCCCAATAACCGACTTGCGCTTCTTTCGGTACGCCCCACAGCGGCTCGAGCTCGCCCTGCGGCCCGGCAACTGGAATGCGCTTGAGAATTCCGAACGAGTTGGCCTGTTTGAGACAGTTGGTTTGATCGTCGCCTTGCACCATGATGATCAGACAGTCCGGCTTCGCCGCAAGAACCTTCGTCAGGTATGCGCTGAAATCGGTCGTACCGAGCGGCGTGAGATCGCTACCCACGACCTGGATGCCGAGCTGTGCCTCCATTGACTTATAACCGTCGAGCAACGAATGCCCAAACGCGTAGTCCGGCGTGATGTAGTACCACTTCTTGCCGAACTTCTTCGAAATCGAAAGACCGGTAGCGTGCGTTTCCGCCCACGTGCTGTGGCACGTGCGAAACGACGTCCAGTGACATTGCGAACCGGTCACGGTGTCGGTGTGGCCGCCGGAGACGAGGAATGGCTTACCGGCCTGGAACGCCACGTTACTGACGGCCTGCGAATTTGCGCTGTTCAGCGTTCCGATCAGCACCGGAACTTTGTCGACTTCGAAAAGCTTACGCGCTTTTTCGACCGCAGTTCCCGGGTTATTGGCATTATCTTCGACGAGCAGGTTTATCTTGCGGCCGAGAACGCCGCCTTTCTTATTCCAATCGTCGACTGCCATCTGCATCCCGCGAACTTCGTTCTTCGCAGGGTACGCATACACGCCCGTCAGCTCTTCGTCGACGCCGATGTTCAGCGTCTCCTCAGCTTCTGTGCGTTTCGGGATAAGAGCTGGAAAGCCAAGAACGACTCCGCCCGCTATGGCGGCCTTCTTGACAAAATCTCGACGTGACCTGGACCCCTCCACAAACACCTCCTAGGCCGGCACATCGGCCGACCAAAAAACTTCGCGCCCCGAAGCCTACTTCGGCGCCGGGTTTTCGTCAATTGGCGACAGCGCCCTCTGCATCATGAAAACGTTGCAGTCGCCGTAAGAATTGCTTCGTGCGTTCATTTTGCGGCCGATCGAGCATCTCGCGGGGCTTGCCTTCCTCGACTACCACCCCTTCGGCGATCAAGACGAGCCGATCGCCGACCTCCCGCGCGAATTGCATCTCATGGGTCACGACGATCATCGTCATCCCAGATTTCGCGAGATCGCGCATCACTTCGAGCACGTCGCCGACCAGCTCCGGATCGAGCGCCGAGGTGACCTCATCGAAGAGCATCACGCGCGGATCCATCATAAGAGCCCGCGCAATGGCAACGCGCTGCTGCTGGCCCCCAGAAAGCTGGTGCGGGTAACTGTCCGCTTTGTCGTGCAAGCCGACGCGGTCGAGCAGTGCGCTCGCGCGCTCTCCGGCTTCTGAATTCGATTGGCGCAAGGCCTGGGTCGGTGCGAGCGTGAGGTTATCGATGACGTGCAGGTGCGGAAAGAGATTGAACTGCTGGAACACCATGCCAACTTGACGCCTGACGGCATTCACGTTGACGCCGGGCTCGCTGATGACTTGACCGTCGACGATGATACGGCCGCGCTGAATCGGCTCGAGGAGATTGATGCAGCGCAAGAGGGTGCTCTTGCCGCCGCCGCTCGGACCGATGACCACGAGCACTTCGCCCCGGCCTACCTCCAAGCTGACGTCTTGTAAGACGACGTTCGGACCGAAGCGCTTCTCGATTCCCTCGATCCGGACGAGACTCACGCAGCGTCCAAGTACGCGGCGGCCAGCGCACAGGATGCGAGGCGCGCCTCGGGCGGATCGGCTCGCGACGTCAGCAGAATCGGCGCCGAAGCGCCGAGCACGATTCCCGGCGTGATCGCGCCACAGAAGTGCACCATCTCCTTATAAAGCATGTTGCCGGCTTCGATCGTCGGTACGAGCAAAATATCCGGATCGCCGCAGACCGGCGAATCGATCCCCTTTGTTCGGGCCGCGTCCGCGGAGAGCGCGTTGTCGAACGCAAAGGGGCCGTCGACGATGGCACCCGTGATCTCACCGCTGCGATTCAGGTCGCGTAGCGCTCGCGCGTCGACCGTCGCCGGCATCACGGAATTGACTTCCTCGGTTGCCGCCAATACGGCGACCTTGGGCATCGGGACGCCCAGCGCGTGGGTAAGTGCAATTGCGTTTTCGAGGATCGCACGCTTCGCCGCGAGATCGGGCGCGATATTGAATGCGGCGTCCGTGACCAACAGCGCCTTTGGATAGATGCGCTGCGGCAGATAGCACACAAAGACGTGACTCATCATCCGGCCCGTTCGCAACCCATTCGTACGGTCGAGCGTCGGCCGCAGAAAATCGTCGGTGTGGATGTGGCCTTTCATCAACATCTCGGCCTCGCCGCTTCGAACCAGCGCGACGGCACGTTCGGCGGCCTGCGCGTCGCTATGTGCATCAACGATCCGTGCATCGTCGAGATGCAAGCCCTCGCCGGCGGCGAGCGCACGAATTCGCTTCTCGTCGCCAACGAGCAACGGGCGAACGAAGCCTTCTTCGGCCGCCCGCAGCGCGGCACCGAGTGCGAAGCTGCTAACGGGTTGAACGACCGCAACCGTGCGTGGACGCTTACGTCCGCGCACGGCTGCCATCATGTTGTCGAGATGCCCGAACTCAGCCCGTAAGGTGTTTATAGACATCGAGCATACGGACGGGCTTCTTGAGCGCATCGCGCCGGAACGGTTCGGCAAGCTCGAGGGAATCGACAACCAGATTGATGACCGTCGGTTTTCCGCTTTCAACCGCCGTTTTCACTGCATTTCCGATCTCGGAGGCCTTGTCGACCTTGATGCCCTGCGCACCCATGGCGCGCGCAACTTCGGCGAAGTCGGGATTCTTCAGATTGGTGCCGACGAACCGGTCACCGTAATAGTCGACTTGGTTCTTCTTTTCGGCGCCCCACTGCGCGTTGTTCCAAACGATCGCAACGACGCCGATGTTTTCGCGCACGGCCGTCATCACTTCGGCGAGACTCATTCCCCACGCACCGTCGCCGACGAACGCGACGACCGGAAGATCCGGACGTGCGAGCTTCGCGCCGAGCGCGGTCGGATAGGAGTAGCCGCAGTTGCCGAAGCTCATCGCCGCAAGAAAACGTCGCGGATTCTCAAAGCGCAGATAGCTATTCGAGACCGACGAGATGTTGCCGATATCGGTGGTAACGACGCAGTCCTTCGGCAACGCTTCGGTTACGAGCTTGAGCGCATGACGCGGACTGATCGGCTCGCCCGTCTTGGACGAAAGCCGCTCGAGCTCGTCGTTCCAGGTCTTCTTCGCGTCGGCGATCTTTCGGATCGTTGCCTCGTTGCGGCGGCGTCCGCCGTCGAGATTCCGCGCGTGCTCCAGCAATCGGCCGGCAGCAGCTTTGGCGTCGGCACAAATGCCGACTTCGATCTTCTTCGTCAACCCGAGCGTGCGTGCATCCGCGTCGATTTGAATGATCTTCGCGTTCTTCGGAAAGTAGTCGAATCCATATTGGGGCGTCGTTCCAAACGGATTCAAGCGGCAGCCAAGCGCGAGCACGACATCGGCTTCCGAGATCAACTGCATGGCAGCTTTCGATCCGCAATAGCCAAGTGGTCCGACTGCGAGCTCGTGACTTGCCGGGAACGAATCGTTGTGGAGATACGAGTTTGCGACCGGGACGCAGAGAAATTCCGCAAGTGCGCGCGCTTCGTCGCCGCCACCGGCTTGGACGACGCCGCCGCCGCAGACGATCAGCGGATTCTTCGCCTCGATGAGCAGACGTGCGGCTTGCTCGAGCAAATCGTCGGGACCCTGTCCGCGCTCGAGATCGATCGACGGATAAATCTCCGTCTCGAGTTCACCGTAGAAGTAATCGCGCGGAATGTCGATCTGCACCGGACCATTCTCGGCCTTCGCAACGTAAAACGCGCGCCGGAGCAACTCGGCCATGCGATCCGGACGATTGACTTCGACTTGCCACTTCGTCATCTTCGAAAAGATCGGAAGCTGTTCGGTCTCTTGAAATCCGCCGAGGCCTTTGCTCGCCGACCCGACCGACGGTGTTACAACGACCATCGGCGTGTGCGCCCAGTACGCCGCCGCGACGGCAGTGACGAAATTCGTGATGCCGGGGCCGTTCTGCGCGATCGCAATCGTGGGTCGCCCCGTCATGCGTCCCCAACCGTCGGCCATGTGCACGGCGTTCTGCTCGTGCGCGACCGGTAAGAAACGAATCCCCGCAGCTGGGAAGAGATCGAGCGCATCCATGTACGCCGAACCGACGATCCCCGGTGCAAGCGTAACGCCTTCCGCTCGCAACGTTTCGACGAACGCTTCACTCGGCGTCATGCGTGAGAGTGGCCGCGAATATTTCGCGGGTTTTATTTCTGGTTTAGGTCGAGTTTCGATGGCCATTGCGCTTACCTCTCACGAAAGAATGTTGCGTAGGACCGACCCTATGTCGGATGGACTATCAAGGACCGTTGCACCTGCGTCGCGCAGGGCCTGAACTTTTGATTCACCGCTGCCGCGCGAGCCAGTGACAATAGCGCCGGCATGTCCCATTCGGCGCCCCGGCGGCGCGCTGCGCCCCGCAATGAACGCGACGATAGGTTTGCGTGACGACATCTTTGTGTTGGCAGCATATTCGGCTGCCTCTTCTTCCATCGTACCGCCGAGCTCGCCGACGATCACGACTGCTTTTGTTTTCGCGTCGCCGTCGAAGATGCGCAACGCATCGGCCGTCGTCGTTCCGAGCACCGGATCACCACCGATGCCCAAGAACGCCGATTCCCCGAAACCTGCGCGCACGATATCGAGACAGATGAGCGTGCCGAGACTCCCGCTGCGCGAGATCACGCCGACTGAGCCCGGCTGAAAAATATTCTCCGCAAAGCCCGGCATGATTCCGACCGCGCATTCGCCCGGCGTGACGACGCCCGCAGTGTTCGGACCGACGAGCTGCGCACCGGCGTCTTTGGCCGCGGCGACGAACTCCATCACGTCGTGAACCGGAACGTGTTCGGCGAGCACGACGAGATTACGAATGCCGGCTCTTAGAGCATCGAACACCGCAAGCTTCGTCGCCATCGGCGGGGTGAAGAGCACGGTGCAATCGATCGGGTGTGCGGCAGCGGCGGCAACCGCTGAATCATAAACGGGGATTCCAAGAACGCTGTTGCCGCCTTTTCCCGGACTCGAGCCGGCAACGATTTTCGTTCCGCACGCGAGCATCTTCTCGGTCCAGAACGAGGCCTGTTTGCCGGTGATGCCCTGCACGAGCACGCTTTGATCGCGGCGTAGGATCATGCGTGCGCTCCGGCCGGCTCGCGCGCGGCGGCGATAGCGGCTTTGACGGCATCGTCCATGAGCGCGAACGGCTCGATGGCCAAACGTTCGCGGACGATTTCGATCGCGCGCTCTTCGCCTGTGCCGTGAATCGAAAAGAAGAACGGAACGCGCGGCCGGAGCGTTTCCCACGCTTGGGCAACGCCTTCCGCCATGACGTCCGTCCGCGCAAACGCGCCGCAGAAGTTGACGAGAACGCTGCGCACGCGCGGATTCGAGAGCACCAGCTCGAGCGCAATCGTCGCCTTCGTGTACGCCTCGCCGCCGATCTCGAGAAAATTCGCCGGCTTTCCGCCGTGCAGATGTACGGCGTCGAGCGTCGTCATGGTCAGCCCCGCGCCGTTCGCAAGCACGCCGACCTCGCCATCGAGCTCGATGAAATACAAACCGGCATCACGCGCCCGCTGCTCGAGGGAGGTTCCGAGCGGACCCGTTGCGCTCTCAACGCGCGCAAACAATTCTTTCTGACGCGGCCGCGACGAATCATCGATCGTCATCTTGCAGTCGAGTGCAACGTAGCGGCCGGAGCGTTCCCGCGCCAGCGGATTGATCTCTAGCAGCTCACAGTCGAGCGCGATGAAACGCTCGTACATCTTTTGCATCAGCTCTGCGAGCGCATCATCGCCCGCAATCTCGCGCGCGGTCGCTGCATCCAACCCCGTTCGTATATCGAGCCCGCGGCGAAGGATCGCCTCGCCTTGCTCTTCGATTTCGATACCGCCTTCGCGCGAAAAAAGCAGCAGCGGGCCACGGCTCGAGCCGTCGTTGAGAATCGCGACGTACAGTTCGCTCTCGATGTCGGCAGCCGACTCGACCAAGACCGCATCGACGCGATGACCGGCGATCTCACTCCCGAGCAGCGCAGCCGCTTTCGCTTCCGCTTCCTGCGGCGTCGCGGCAAATGCAATACCGCCGGATTTTCCGCGTTTGCCGGCCGGAATCTGCGCCTTGATCGCGACGCGTCCGGCAAGTTTGCGCGCGTGCTCGCCTGCGGCGGCCGCGTCGCGGGCAACCTCACCGTCCGGCGTGACGATGCCGGCGTCGCGAAGCAGCGACTTCGCAATAAATTCAGGAACGTTCACTTTGAAAGGCGCTCCGCCCCAGGCTCCGCGCCGCCCCCCCGGGGCGGGGGGGGCCCCCCCCCCCCCCCCCGGCCCGGCGCCCCGCCCCCCCCGGGGGGCGGGCCCGGCGCCCCCCCCCCGGCCCCCCCCCCCGGGCCCCCACGCCGCGCAGCGAGCAGG
>Ga0302326_10027097_pt1 | contig 11565 bp, 14 predicted proteins | sample Palsa_T0_3_FD_202264 | JGI IMG/M metagenome (GOLD analysis project Ga0302326, IMG submission 202264) | Peat permafrost microbial communities from Stordalen Mire near Abisko, Sweden - Palsa_T0_3 | ecosystem: Environmental > Terrestrial > Soil > Palsa > Peat permafrost | place: Sweden: Abisko...
TGTTGCATGTCATCTTCACTGGATGGGCGTGGAAATTTCCAATGTTTCAAGGATGGCTCGTGCCATACCCAAACCTCCAGGGTACCTGGACGGGAATCGTTGAAAGTACATGGTTGGACCCCGCCAGCGGGCAACCCAAACCGCCTATCCCAATCGTGTTCGTCATCAAGCAATCTTTCTATTCAGTTAGCTGTGTCATGGTCTCAGAGGAATCGCCGAGCTACAGCAACACTGCACAAATAAGCACTGAGGAGGCGAGCGGAATTCTTCAATTAAGCTACAACTACACGAACAGGCCAAAGGCGACAATACGTGACCGTAGTGAAATCCACGACGGTGCTGCAATTCTGAGGGTCATTCTGAAGCCCAAACGCATGTTAGAAGGTGACTACTGGACAAGTCGCAAAACCACAGGAGATATAAGACTCGTTTTTGAATCGAGAAAGCTGACTGCTAGCTTTGTCCACAGGAACCACTGATTGAGACGTAGTAATTCAGATACGCTGTGACATCGATTCGCTCAACCTATTGAATCAGGTCGTTGCTGGAAGGACTCGCAACGGGTGTCGCGTTCGAGGATTCCCTGAACGCCTCCAACTTGCGAATGGCATCCCGGCGGTATTCCGTAATTGCCTTGGCGTAAGTTTGCAGAAGGCCGCCTGCATGTCCGAGCATCTGTGTGATGAAAACATCTGGCACGCCCGCTGCCGCCATCCGACTCGAGAATGTAGCCCGCAAATTGTAAATTGGAAAATATGCAATCTTTGCGTTCTTCAGTGCGCGGGTCCAAGGCTTCCGTACACTCTTCAGGTGGGCCTGCAGATTGTTCGGATTTGCGAACACATACGACGAGAAATCCTGTCCAGTCAGACGCCGCCACTCCGCCAATACCTTTGTGCAGAGTTGTGTCAGCGGCATTGTCCGTATTCCCGCCTGCGTCTTGGATTGCCTGACGAATAAGACGCGACTGTCTAGGTCCACATCGTCCCACTTCAAAGGCAAAGCCTCCTTTATGACACGGAGTCCCGTTTCCGTGAGCAACACCGCGAGCGTCCGAAGCAACGGAGTTGCAACAGCCTCCAGCTTCTTTTGTTCCTCGAAGGTGAGAATGTATGCTTGCCGCCGATAGCTCCGCTCTTCAAGAAAATCGACCTCCTCAAACGGGCTACGTCCAATGAAGCGTTGTCGCACCGCTCGCTTCATCAGTTGCCGAAGTACGGCGAGGTCCCGATTGATTATTGCAGGCCCCGCACCGGCTTTAGTCCGAGAGAGCTTGAACTCCTCAACCCGGCCTGGAGTTACGTGTGAGAGACGTGCGTCTCCGAAAAAATTAGATAGCGACTGGATACAGGAACCATATACCCGCTTCGTGTTCGGATGTGCGACCGTTTCAAGGAACTGGTCTGCCCACGTCTTCAGCGTTGGAGGGTTCGACCGCGGCAGATTGAATCGTCCTTCCGCAATCTCCCCTTTGCGTTTATCTAAGATTTTTTTTGCGAGCTGCTTATTGGACGTGCCAGTGCTTTCGCAATGCTGGCGACCGTCCGCCATGTAGGCCATCCACCAAATTTTGCCTCGCCGGTACATCACTGCTCCTGTGCTCTTAAACCACTTCTCCTATCGAGTTGCGTGTCGTCCGTAGCGAACGATTCTGCTGCTGCCGTACTCACTCCGTTACCCGCCAAAAGAACTTCTAACCCTCGCCATGACCCGTATTGGGCCGTGAAATGGTTGACTTTGGTTGGCCCTTGCTGACTTCTTGTGACCATCTCCCTGACTCTGCATGACCCGCGAATCGTCCGTCTCTGACTGTAAATGACTGGGTTTTGTCCGAACTTGACCCAACTTGACTGTATTTGGACGGTAACCGCCCATCGCTCAAATCCGTGACCTCCGCTGAAACACGATGCAAAAAAGGGTGTCCAGTTCTCGTTCCCGTAAGTTGTTGGCCCGCCACATCGACTCGCATGCCGTTTTCGCCCTCAAAAAAGGAAATGGTTTTAAGAGGCCGCATACTGCCCTGCCAAAATTCTATTAATGGTGTACTGCGTCGTCTGGTACTGAATCGCTAGCTGCCGAATGCTCCCCTTCTGCTTTCGTGCTGAATGGATTTTTTCCATTTCTGCCTTTGAGAATTTGCGCAACGCTGGGCGCCCAATAATTTTTCCCTTCGCACGAGCGTTTTTCATTCCGCATTTAACCCGCTCGACGCACAAGGCCCGCTCGATTTCCCCCACTGAACCCAAAATCGTGAAGACCATTTTCCCCGTGGGTGTGCTGGTGTCGATTTGCTCGGTGGTTGAAACGAAATCGATTCCCAATGCACGAAATGTTTCCAATGCCCTCAACAGGTGGGACGTGCTTCTTGCAAACCGGTCAAACTTCCAGCAAACAATGCAGTCCACGACTCGACGATGTGCATCATCCATTAGGCGATTAAGTTCCGGACGTGAATCAGTCGCTCCCGAAATTCCCTTATCGACATATACGCTCGCTACTTTCCAACCTCGACGTTTGCAATACTCCTTTAGCTCGGCAATCTGCATGCCCGGGTTTTGACCTGCGTTTATAGTGCTGACCCGTGCGTAAAGTGCTGCTCGCTTCTGTTCTTTCATTCCGTCCCCCTTTTTGCTGGTATCCGAGAAAGGGAGATTTTGAGTGCCTACGGGCCCGAGTTCAACCTGTCGGAGTCAGGGACCTCATTCTCGACTTGTTTATTCGTCCGCCCGCTGAAGGTTTCCGCACTGCGAGCCCACTCCGCCAAATCGTCAAAAAGCGCAAACATTCCTTCGCAGAAGCCGTCGAACTCCTCATCCAGCGCAACAAATCGTTTCTCTACCTGCTCAGGTAGCATGCGAAGGGCTTGGAACTGTTTCATAAGGTTCCAATAGCGCTTGCACAAGTTTGAGTATTTTGCGTAAAGGGTTTTCCATCTCTTTGCGAGTTCGCGTGCCTCTTGTGACTCATAGGTTGATGCCAGGTATGCAAGTTCATGGAAGCTTAACCCGCCCTTTTCGATTATTTCTTCGACTGCTTCTTCGATTGCTTTCTTGGCTGCGTTTCCAGCCGCTTCTATCTTTACCCCGTAGAATTGTTCGGTCATCGCCTTCCTCCATTCGTCTGCCGCCGCTTGGCTGCGCACGGTCAGGGTCTCGCGGGACTACCATTTTTGGCGTTCTTGGTTGCGCTTCCTCCTTCACCTCGTGACGTTTAGTAATTCTTTGCGGTCCATGGTCTGAAGTCCTGGGCGGAGTATCGGCCGTAAAACTGTCCGCAGTTCAATTCCAAAACACATCCCACTTTCATTACTAACAAACCGAGAAGGCCGCCGGTTCGTTCGTCCAGTTCACGTGTCTTAGCCCAGCCGCTCGAAATTTCTTTCCACCGTTCTTCCCATGCGTCCTCGAAGCCACCCCAATCGGCAATGAGGACATGGAAAACAACCTGGCCGTCGCTCCGACATTCTTCTAGCCAAAGATAATTTCTAACCCCGGGACCGTGCGGCCCTGGCCCGATTTGGATTTCATCGAGCCATTGCTCGAAGCACTCCCTTGCGTCCCCAGGAGTTTTGGTCCAACCGGCGTGCCCATGAGGGTCCGTCACAGCCCAAACGCTCTCCCACAGCCTTGTCGATTCACTGACCGGCTTGTGCCGAGTGGGGACAAATCCGAGTTTTACGTACCAGTTGAAATTGCAGGAGCTCAGTACCTCTTTAAGGAAGACTGAGACACTTTCTCCTTCCATCGGTTCCCTCATGGCTTCTCCTCGGCCTTGTCGGCTCTCTCGGATAGGGTTCTGTGAACGGTGAACAACTCGCTGGATTTCTGTTCACCGTTCACAGTGCCTTCAACTTCTTGCTCTGACGCGGGTCCGAGGAACTCGGCGATGGGTGCAACGTACGGGTCGAGCATCCGACGAATTGCGAGAACGTCGCTCCGCTGAACGCCTAAGTCACTCAACCCAGCCATCACGCTCGTAAAGCCGCGGAACATTTTCTTGTGCTCGCGGCGAATGCCTGGGTTGTGGCGGTCTACTGCAGCGAACTGCTGGTCTTTGGCGCGGTCCTCTTTGCGATAGCATTTGAAACACAACCCGTGTGCTGCCATCTCTCGGATTTCTCCGCAATTTATGCAGCTGCTCTCTCGTCTCATATTCTTGACTCCTACCTACGCGCCGCGGGGCGCTTCTGCCAGATTAGTGATGTGTTTTTCCAAATCCGACCGGCGAAAACGCAGGCATCGGGCGCTCAACCGAATACACGGAAGCCGTTTCTGGGAAACGAGGTGATAAACGGTGCCGACCGCCAATCCCAAAAATTCAGCCACCTCGTTCACGTCGAGCAAGCGGTCGTCGCTCATGGTTTTTTCCTCAACCGAGCGACATCCGTGCGCCACTTTGTTGCCCATTTTTCCAGTGCATCCCGGACAATGTCGTTCATATCGTCGAGTTCAATCAGGATTCTTCGCACGTTGGTCAACCCTACTTCACGGCGTAGATAATTCAGGGCGGCGCACAGGCTCCATTCCAGATTTCGTACGCGACGTTGAATCTTTCGCGCTTCCTCCGCGGAGAAACCTTCGCTGACTAATCGGTCGGCTAGCGCCTGATGGTCGATTCGGCCAAAGAAAATCTGGTGTTCGGGAAGGGTCGTCGCAAACTTCGAAAAATCTGCTACACCGATGATTCCATATTTTTCAAGGTCCGGTGCGTGGGATTCGATTTCAACACGATGCGCAAAAATTTCTCCTTTGAAGTACGACTTTACGAATTTAGAACCTTTGCGGCTACCCCACGAATCGTAGGCGGGCACTTGCCCCACACGATGCGGTTTGCTCTTTCCGAACACCGCGTAATTTTCTATGAACTCGGTGTCTACGACCGAGTCGGCTGGGAAATCGAACGCTACCTCAACGAGTTGGAACTTGGGTTCGCTCAGCCGTTCGAGAATCAAAGCCAGGTCTGCGGGCTGAAGACGAACACTGTCACGCGGTTCGATAACCACTCGGCACGCCGGATAACAGCGCTTCGCTGGCTTGTGTTCGACGGAAACTTTACGGACGCTCCCGGTCCCTGTAATCGATGTAGCCGTCCGATAACTCTGGTTCCAAAGAGGCTGTTCCTTTTCTATTTGGTATCCAGGAATTTTTCCAATCGCGTCTATCGGCACATCGGATGCTGTAACCGCAGTGCGGTCAATCCCGCAGATACACGCCAGCGGTACGTGCTGCTGGGTCTCGAAGAGTTCCAGACGATGGGCGGCATAACGTGCTTCAAAAGCGAGTCCCGCAAGAAGGCGCTTGCCGAGGCCGTGATTCCGTTTCCCTCGGAACTGAACGCACAATTGTTGTAGGCGACGCTCCAAGGCAGCGTGGGCGACATCCGTCTTTGGAGGACGCATGCGCTCTAGTGCCTGACGTGCCGCGCGACATTTCCGTGTTGTTGCCACTTTCTTCGACTCCATTGCAATTTATTTGAAAGCGAGATGCACAATAACACTCCGTACACTACGCAACAATGGTATTACCGTAAGTTACGCTCAATCTCGGAGGGGCCATCTTTCCGAAATCACGCGTGAATCGACCCGGCGAGCGGGAGCCCGAGCCCAATTCTCCGCACGTGGTCTACGCCAATCTTGAATTTGACGGGAGCGTGATTTCGGAAAGTAACCGTCGCCTTTCCCCGTAGGAAGTCGACCGCTTTACGGCGGCCTTCTACGTAGGCTTGAGAAACCAGCCGCCTGTTTTTCGGACGTTACGAATCGCCGCCCGGTCGCCTATTCGGATTATCTTGCCGCACCCACATCGGCAATGGTAGGGCTTGCCCGGCGGCCATCCTGCCGGAAGGTCGGCGGCGGTTTATGCGAATCTCCTTATAGCCTTTCGGTGCACGCTGGCCTTTCTTGAGCGCGATTTGCTCAAAATCAATCGCAGGTGTTAAGACAAAATCGTGAAATTTTGATTTGGGTGCCACTTTGTTCCCTCCGTTTGTAATTAAATTGAAAGCGAAGTGGACGATAACATTCTGGACATTACGCAACAATAGTGTTACCGTAAGTTACGTTTAGAGGGGAAAAGCCCATGTTTCCGAAATCACGCAGGAACCTACTCGAGCTGACCTACAACGACTGGGTACCCAGCCGAAATTCGCCACACCTGGTCTATGCGAATATGAAATTTGTTGGAAACGAAGTTCCGAAAGGCAGCCGACGCCTCTTGCGGTATCTAGAGGGTTCCCTCCCGTCGTCGTGGACCGAGGAAGGAATTCTCCAGTACTTGAAGGAGCACCAAGAGGAATTTCGGAATTGCCTGGACTGGCTCTCGAAAGATTCCTTCGTGGACTTCGGGCCAATCGAAAACGAGGACGATGAAAGCCAGTTCCGTGAACGATGGGAGAAGCAACCAGAAGTCGAATTTCTCCAGCAGCACGGGCTCGACCACGGAGGCGTGGCATTTGCGCCCAGGACGGGTGACCCGACGCATCCATTTCAAGGCCTGGAGCTTCATCAGAAAAAAGCGCAAGACCCGTTGGACGCTATTTGTTGGTACCTAATCACCCTGCTGTCGACATACGGCAGCGTGTTCGTGCGTCGCTGTGGCTATCGAAAATGTAGAAAGTTTTTTTGGCAGCGGACGGTGCGGAAACATTTTTGCACGGATTCGTGTCGTGCACTCGAGAATGTAGCAAGTGTTTGCACTGACACGGACGTAGAGTTTTTAGAAGAAGACGAAACGGCCCCGAATTCCCAAGACGATTTGGTACGCAAAGATGAAACGGCCTCGAATTCCCAAGACAATTTCAAACGCAAAGGCGAAACGGCGAAGGATAGATTTAAAAAGCGCAGGAGAGAATATATGAAGGAGTATCGGGCCAATCTACGTAGGCGCATCATTGAGTACCGGCGACCTGAAAAAAAACGAAAGAAAAAGCCGCCGGTTCCTCCTTAGCGAATCGTGGTCCCATTCATCGAAGTCCGGTGTTTATTCGTTCCAGAGCCTGAATCAATCCGCCCTGCCCCTAACGCAAATGCGCACCTCCTGCCGTAGAAGTGTTTATTCGTTACAGGGCATCGCTCCCTCGCCGGACCAGTGCTTCCATTACGACTGTGTATTCGTTCTAGCTACGGGGAACGGCGAGGGTCTACCTACCTGTGTATTTGTTTGACGTGTCGGATTAATCTGGGAAAAAGAAAGTCCTGTGCAATCGCTCCACGCCCCAGTCGCTCAATGCTACGCTCGATGACCGAGCAATAGCGCAAGCGGAGTTACAAAATTCGAGTTCCAGAGGGTTATGCCCCTCGCTGGCCTACCGCTAGGCGCTAATAGCAGCCGCTAGGGCCGACGCTTTTCGGCCAGATGCGGAAATGAGCGAGATTGGTTTCGGAACACGGCGTTTGCGAGCGATTTATGAATGGAGTTTCGTAAATTTTCGTTCGAATTTCGACTCCTGACTATCGCCCCGTTCATTTTCCTGCTTCCGGAAACCTAATTAACCCTTGATACCAGCATTATGCCTACTCACTGTTCTTCCACTCTCTAATCTGTAACTGTCTACCTATACTGTTTGTATAAAGACATAGTATTTACCGCCGGCCAGGATGCGATGACTTTTCCCGAATACGAAATGCTCAAGGGTGAATCCCGGAGCAAGCAACTGTCATTTGACGAGGTCCACTTCCGGGCAATCGAGCAGTCTCACGACGGCATTGTGGTCGCCCGCCATCCGCATCGCCGTGCTTTCTCCGCACCCTAAACCCGCGTACTCCTCTACACCTTTGCGACGCAATCGCCGATAGGAATTCGGTACGCGCGACACCTGCCACATGAGAGAGCAGCCTCAGTGGCGACTCTCAAGGCCTAGGCCGCTTCGCGCTTCCCAAGTCGATACGATAAATGTAGCCATACTTCCTGCGAGATTTACCGCCAATTGAGCGTGACGAGAAGACGGCTTCGCCGATTTTTTCCCCTTACCGTGCGCGTCACTCAGCTTATTTCGCAATGCCCCTAGTCCTTCGACTACGGATTTGCATCCGCCCAAGATTTGCTTGAAGATTTGTTCAGTGTGTTGGCTGGGACCGAGCTTCAATTGTTCGGCAGTCAAACCGTACAACTTCGGCAGGTCGTCTTTCTCCTCGTATGCAACACCCCTTTCATCCAAAATGTGTTTGCAGACAGACTCAATAAGTGTTCGAGCGGCCGTGATTGCGCCTTCTGGGTCGTCGCTCCTTCGGTCCAGCGCTTTCCGCCAAGCGTCTGCAACATGCTCAGAATCTAATTTAGCAATTGCCACGGAAACGGCTTCTTCAGTTGGGCACGCCATGTCCGTTTCGAGCATGCTGAGCGCGGGTTCGAATTCACCGCGAAGAAACTGCCGTCGTTCTTCCCAGTGCGTATACCGGGGCTTGATGAAGCTCCAGAAGGCACTAGTATCCCGACAAGTCCGAACAAAGCTGGGTAGTTTTTCCTTCAATCGTGTGTTCGCAAGCAGCTCCTGTCTGAGTCGATGATATTCGTCGTTACCAAATTGTCCGCCCGTCGCCGCTGCTATCAGGCCTCTCAACAATTCTTCGACCTTGGCAAAAAGTTCGTTCAGTGTGGCGAGTTTTCGGGTCGAAATCGGGCTCATGGTTACTCGGGGGGAACGCTCTCAGTCAAGTTTTCTGATTGCGCTGAGAAACTTTTTCTTCCTTCCTCCTGGCGCCCCGTTTCAGCGACCTGAGTGCGCTGCGCCAGCCGCGTATCGTTCACAACCTTCAAATCTTTTCTGATTTGATTGGGATTATCGGCATCAAGCGCCTTGGGACGGTCAGCCATGGTTTCAATCACGCATGCGCCCACAATACTATTTGGACCGGCAAAAAGTAAATGCGATAGGGCGCAATTCACCGTCTGAAAGGTCAAAGGGTTCCTTCAATAGCGCCGCGCTCATAACACCAACTGCTTCCTCTCGGTAGCAATTTCCCCACGGAATGAACAAGGAGCTGAGAGACCGCGAGGGGAACCGAGCCTCTTGATACCAGCATCCTCACTTCTAACCCACTACCGACGACTGACTACTACTCCGTATAGTGTGTGACCTCGAACATTCGATAGAATGGATGTGTGTCCCAGGTTACGAAACATGATTCGCCAGCCCAAGGACTAGAATCCTGCACTCGATGAATCAAAAATACGTTTACCATGGAACTAGCGAGAGCGCAGCCCGCCGTGCACTGAAGAAAGGCATTCTGCCTCGGGATATGTCTGGCAAGCGCGGAAATTGGAAGCACACCGTTGATTCCAATCCCTCGATGGTCTACCTGACCACGGCATATGCTCCTTACTTCGCATCCGCTACGACGAATCTTGACCGTGAGCGCCCGGCCATCGTTGAAGTCAATTTGGATGCCCTAGACCAAGTCAAGCTCTACCCCGATGAAGATTTTATCGAACAGGCACTGCGAGGCAAGAAACTCGGTGCTTCCGCCGATATTCACAAGCGAAATCTGTACGTAATCAAACACATCGAGGAGTACCGGGAAAACTGGAAGCTCTCACTCGAAAAGCTCGGAACGATTTGCCACAAAGGAATCGTGCCCAGCGGCTCCATCACCAAGGTTGTGGTGTTTGACCCGAAGAAAAACGTAGACATCTTCCGAGACACGCTGAACCCGACTATCACACTCGCCAACTATCGATTCTGCGGCGAGAAATACCGGGCAATGACCCGATGGTTTATGGGAGAAGACATTGACGCATTGTCAGTGACCTTCGGCGTCGAGGTAACACCCGAAGCCGCTCGCAATTTCCCATGGGCAAAAGAAGCCATCGATGCTACCAGTGAGGCGCTAGCGAATCGAACGGGACTCGAAACCATTTGGCAACGACCCTGAGAAAGGCGAGAACCGGGGTGCTTACGTCCGTCGATTTTCGAGACTCGGTTTCACTAGCGTCGTTGACTTCGTTCTGACTCAGCTTTCTCTTGCGTGAGCCACTCCACGACTCTTGCCCAATCGAATCGGATATATTTCCCGAGACGCAAACAGGGAAGAGAGTCACGATTCCGGTTGCGAGAGCGTGTCTTCTCATAGACCCAACTCTTTGGAACTTTGAGCCGTGCTGCGAGTTCCTCGGGGGTAAGGATGTCCTCAGGTTTGAGAGTGGCGCTCATCAGTCCGACGAAACTCTAGCTCAATCGGAATGCTTCACTCAAGTCGAGGTTCATCAGCTTGCGACGCCCCCAACAAATCTCGGACTAGTGGCGAGACATGTGATGTGGCTCCGAGGAACCATTTCCCGTTCGAACAGCTGTCCGTCCTTGACATACGGTCTAACTCCGGTCTACGGTTGCGACCGGTTCCCGTCTAGTTAATACAACAACAAAAGGACCATAGATAGTGAACATGAAACTTTGGGTGCTTGGCTGTCTCTTGCTCTCCTTTCAGACGAACCCGCTTGCCCGGTCGGCCAGGACCACGCCCCAACAGTCAAAGGATGCGCCAAATCAGTCTCAACCTCGAGTCTATGTGGCAGACAGCGAGTCTTGGGAAATGATAGGTGGCTGGGGAATGTCGGGAAATCGAAATGCGAATGGCAGTGGGAGCGTCAGTGGCGGTGGGTACACTGCTGGCGGCGCTCGACCTCAGACCGCAGAGATTATCAAGACCTTCAACCAACGTTGCTCAAACGTCACAATCACAAACAACGTTCAGAAGGCGGACTTTGCCGTCATTCTCGACCACGAAGGAGGAAAGGGTCTGGTGCACCGGCGCAATAAAATCGCCGTGTTTAATCGCGATGGTGACGTTATCTTCAGTGATTCGACCCGAGAACTGGGGAATTCTGTCAAAGACGCGTGCCAGGCAATTCTTACTGCTCCGCTAAGACCCCGCGAAGCCTCAGCGCCATCCCCATCGGCCCAGTCGCCCGCGGCACAGGCCGCAGCAAAGGCTGAGAATCTGTCTCAGACTAACTCCGATGCGTTGATTGATGTCACATCGTCGCCGATTGCTGCGGATGTCGAGTTGGATGGGAATTTCATCGGAAACACGCCTTCGACTATTGGTGTTTCGCCGGGCGACCACACCATTAGTTTGAAGAAGAAGGGATACAAAACTTGGGAAAGAAAAATCAAAGTCAGCAGCGGAAAAGTGAACGTCTCCGCCGAATTGGAGGCAGATGTTAGACAGAATTCCGTCGAAGGGGCCGCAACCGCAACCCTGGGGTCAGAAGAATCGAATCAGAAAACAGAACCTGCTGCCTCGGAACATCCAGTCGCGCCAGTTGCATCGGCCAATGGAACCGCAAGCACTTCGCAAATCCTCGGTGCTGTTTCTTTTGCGTCCGACCCCATTGGAGCCGAAGTCTACGTTGACGATGCCTTTGTGGGAAAAGCTCCCATCACATTGCATCTCAAGCTCGGACACCACTACGTCCGTATGTTTGCAAAAGACTATAAGAATTGGTCCGAGCAATTCACGATAGTGACCGGTCCGGAATTGCGGCTAACAGCGGTTTTGGAAAAGGCGAACTAGTCAGCAGTTTTGAAAATCGCTAAGTGATTCCGTTTTGTTTTCTTCGTCCGACGAGT
>Ga0302326_10027100_pt1 | contig 11564 bp, 11 predicted proteins | sample Palsa_T0_3_FD_202264 | JGI IMG/M metagenome (GOLD analysis project Ga0302326, IMG submission 202264) | Peat permafrost microbial communities from Stordalen Mire near Abisko, Sweden - Palsa_T0_3 | ecosystem: Environmental > Terrestrial > Soil > Palsa > Peat permafrost | place: Sweden: Abisko...
ATCGAGCCGGCCACCGGAAAGCAGATCGATGCTTGCGGCCTGCTCGGCGAGCAGGACTGGATTGTGCCATGGCAGGACCAGCACCGCGGTGCCGAGCCGGAGCGTCTTGGTCTTTGCCGCCACCCAGGTCAGCAGCGAAAGGCTCGCCGATACCTGGCCGAAGCCGGTGAAATGGTGCTCGACCAGGAACGTCGAGTGATAGCCGAGCGCCTCAGCCTCGATATTGTAATCGACGAACTGCTTGTAGCCTTGGCCGGAATCCACATCGGGGCCGCCGTGGCGTGCCGTTGCGCTTCCGAAAAGTCCGAACCTCATGGGGGCGCTCTCCCTGCGTTACTCGTAATGTAGCCCATGGCCCGCGGCCGGAGCTATAGTTGTGGTGACGGGGGAAAACAACATGCGCCGGGTTTTTGCAAGTTTTGCAGCGCTTGGGCTATTCGCCGCACTTTTAACCTTGCCGCAAAGTGAGGCGGATGCGGAGGACTATCCGGCCCGGCCCATTACATTGATTGTGCCTTATCCGGCCGGCGGTGGCGTCGATACCATGGGCCGCATCGTCGGACAGAAACTCACCGAGGCACTCGGCCAGCAGATCATCGTCGAGAACCGAGGCGGCGCCGGCGGCATGATCGGAACCCGCGACGCCGCCAAATCCGCGCCGGACGGCTACACTATTGTCATGCTGCTGACCGGCATCAGCCTCGGCAACAATCCCGGCTACGACCTGCAAAAGGACTTCGCGCCGATCGGGCTGGTCGCATCGACGCCGATGATCGTCGTATCCAACCCGGCATTCCCGGCGAAGACGCTGACCGATGTCATCGCGTTGGCGAAGAAAGACCCCGGCAAATATTCAGACGGCACACCGCCGGCGCCAACCGTTAATTATTTTGCCGCCGAACTGCTCAACGCCATGGCCGGCGTCGATATCACCGTTGTCACTTACAAAGGCACCGGCCCGCTCACCACCGATCTGCTCGGCGGCCATGTGCCGCTCGGCGTGAACACCATCCCCGCCTGTGTCAGCCAGGTCACCGCTGGACAATTGCGCGGTCTTGCTATCGCCGACACCAAGCGCTCGCCGGCTTTGCCGGATGTGCCAACCTCCGCTGAATCCGGTCTGCCCGGATACGAAGCGGTGCAGTACTACGGGCTTGCTGCCCCCACGGGGACGTCGAAGCCCATTATCGACCGGCTCAACAAAGAGCTGGTCAGAATCCTCGGTACCGACGAAATGAAAAAACGATTGTTGCAGGAAGGCAGCGTGCCGACGCTGGGCACGCCGGAAGACTACGCCGCCAATATGCAGCGCGAAGAAAGCAAATGGGCCGCACTGATCAAAAAACTCGGACTGAAGTTCGAGTAGAGTATCACGTACCGATTAATAGTGCTGCCGCTGGATAGGCGCCTGCCATCTCGGTAACATATGCGGAGCAGCGGTAGCGAGGAGGTCGCGAAATGTTTCTGCGCAATGGCTGGTATACGGCTCTTTGGTCCAGCGAACTCAAAGACAAACCGATTGCCAAGACTTTCCTCAATGAGAAGATTGTGCTGTTTCGTAATGCCGGCGGCGACGTCGGCGCGCTGGAGGACTGCTGCTGTCACCGCGCCGCGCCACTCTCGCTCGGAGAGATCTCGGGCGACTATCTCGCCTGCGGCTATCATGGGCTGAAGTTCGACGTAAACGGCAAATGCGTCGAGCTTCCAGACCGGAGCCAGGTCCCGTCCGGTGCCAGGGTGCGCAGCTATCCGACTGCGGAAAAATGGAACGTCGTCTGGATCTGGATGGGCGACCCGGCCAAAGCGGAGCCCGAAAAGATTCCCGACCTGCCGTGGCTGTCTGAGCCGAAATGGACGGCGACCCCCGGCCGGCTTCATGTGAAATCAAATTATCAGTTCATCGTCGATAACCTGCTCGATTTCACCCACGTCGCCTACGTGCACAAGCGCACGATTGCCGGCGACCCGCGCGAAGCCACCGAGCCGCTCAAAGCCGAAAGGCTCAACGACGGCATTGGCGTCAGCCGTTGGCTGCTCGACGTTCAACCGCCGCCGCTATTCGCCAACGCCGGCAACTTCAAGAGCAACGTCGATCGCTGGCAGGTTGCGCGATGGCATCCGCCCGGCGTCGTCTATCTGGACGTCGGTTGCGCCAAGGCCGGAACGGGCGCGACGCAGGGCGATCGCAGCCAAGGCATATCGATTTGGTCTACTCACCTGCTCACACCCGAAACTGAAAGTACCAGTCACTACATGTTCTGCTTCTCGCGCGACTTCAATCTCGAAGACGCGGAGATGTCGAAGCTTCTTTACGAAGGCTCGCGCGCGACTTTTCTCGAGGATGTGGACTTCCTCGAGGCGCTGCAGAATAACCGGGCCGACGGCTCGCTCGATGGCCTCATTCATCTGGCCGCCGATGCCGGCCAGCTGCAAGCCCGGCGCATGCTCGGCAGCATGATATCGGCGGAGCAAGCGTGATAAGGCGGCTTTAGCACCCCCGAAAGCGGACGCTGCAAGCGCGTTTACGAAGCTACGCCTCGTCCGGCCTGAACATCGGCACCGGCGGGCCGTCCTCGGAATCCTTGAAGACGACGGTTACCGACTGGCCGATGTGGACCGCATCGAAATCGCAATCGACGATGTTGGTCATCATCGTCGGTCCTTCCGCGAGCGTGACATAAGCGATTGCGTAACGCTCCTTCGCCCGGCGCATCACGCTGAACGTATAGATCGTGCCTTTGCCGGATGCGTCGCGCAGCGCAACCTTGTCGCTGCCGCAGAACGGACAGATCGCCCGCGGGTACCAATGCGCTTTGCCGCAGGCGCTGCATATCGGCACCGTAAAACGATGTTCGCGCGCCGCGTTCCAGAATGCTTCGTTTTCGACGGTCACGATCGGCGACGGGATTTGGCGCGTATCAGGCATCACTCACTCCCGTTCCATGATCAGTGTCGCGCTGCCGTGACGCGAACCGAGCTGCAAGCCGGTGCCTTGCGCGAGCGCAAGATCGCAATTCTTCACCTGCACTGCCGGATGCGCTTCGCCGCGCAATTGCCGCACCGCCTCGATTACCTTGGTCATGCCGCCGCGATTGGCGGGATGGTTGTTGCACAGGCCGCCGCCGTCGGTGTTGAACGGCAGCTTGCCGACGCCGGAAATCAGATTGCCGTCGGAGACGAACTTGCCGCCGGCGCCCTTTTCGCAAAATCCCAAGTCTTCGATCTGGATCAGCACCGTGATGGTGAAGCTGTCGTAGATCGAGGCATATTTAATGTCGGCCGGCTTGATTCCGGCTTCGGCGAAGGCCGCCGGACCGGTACGCGAGGCGCCCGAGGTCGTGAGATCAAAAAATCCGCCGGAAAGATGTTTCACTGTTTCGCCGGCGCCGATGATTTTGACCGGCGGACGTTTCACGCTCTTGGCGATTTCCGGCTTGACGATGACCAGCGCGCCGCCACCGTCGCTGATCACACAGCAATCGAGCCGGTGCAGCGGCGAAGCGATCACCGGCGAATTGACGACGTCCTCGACCGTGACGACATCTCGCAACATCGCATTCGGATTGTGCTGCGCATGATGGGACGCCGCAACCTTGATCCACGCCAACTGCTCGCTGGTCGTGCCGTACTGGTGCATGTGCCGCATCGCGCACATGGCGTAGCTGTTCGCCGTGGTCAGCCCGTAGGGACCTTCCCACGGCGCCTCCGGCTGGCTCGCATCGCGCTGTCGCGGCGCGGTACCGGTCGCTTGCCCGTCGCTGCGCGGCCGGCCGGCCAGCGTCACCAACGCCACGTTGCATTTTCCGAGCGCGATCGCCTCCGCGGCATGGGCGGCAAGCGCGACATAAGATGTACCGCCCAACTCTGTGGAATCGAGATGGCGCAGCTTCAGGTTCATATATTCGGCCATGGTGGCCGCGCCCGGCGCCGGCGCATCCCCGGCGCAGAAGTAACCGTCGACGTCATCGCGGGTGAGGCCCGCATCTTTCAGCGCGCCGAGCGCCACCTCAGCGTGTAGCTGTGCGACAGTCTTGTCCGGAGCACGCCGCGTGGGATGCTCGTAGGCGCCGGCAATGTACGCTTTACCCTTAATCGCCATCTGCGATTTTCCCCGTCCCGCTATGACGCTATCCCGGATTGAGTGCGAACGAAATCCGGTGCCTACTGGGATCGGCTAGGGAGAAACGAAAAATGGAACTTGGACTGAAGGGCAAGGTCGCGCTCGTGACCGGATCGAGCCGCGGCATCGGCCGCGGCGTCGCCCTGGCTCTCGCGGCCGAAGGCTGCGACGTGATGCTGACCGGACGTGACGAGCAGGCGCTGCAAGAGGTCGCGGCCGACATCAAAAAAATGGGCCGGCGCGCCGCGGCCGCTGTGATCGATTTGCGCGAAAAGGGTGCGCCGGCGAAATTGGTCGAACGGACCAAGCGCGAGCTCGGCGGACTCGACATCCTCGTCAACAATGCCGGCGCCACCAAGCGCGGCGATTTCCTCGATCTCACCGACGCCGACTGGGAAGACGGTTACGCGCTGAAGTTCTTCGCCCATGTGCGGCTTACCCGCGCCGCCTGGCCGACCCTGAAAGAGCGGCGCGGCTCGCTGATCACGATCGGCGGCACCGGTGGCCGCAAGCCTACGGAAGAATTCACCATCGGCAGTTCGGTCAATGCGGCAGTTGCTGCTTTCTCGAAGTGCATGGCCGATCGCGGCAAACACGACGGCGTCCAGGTGAACTGCATCCATCCGAGCATGGTCGAAACCGACCGGCTGTGGAAGCGCATCAAGGCCGAGATGGATCGCACCGGCTGGCCGGAACAGAAGGCGCGCGAGGAAATGTGCAAAGGCTTCGGTATCACGCGCTTCGGCAAAGTCGACGACGTCGCCGACCTCATCAGCTTCCTGGTATCGTCGCGTGCGACCTGGATGCACGGCGCGACCATCGACCTCGACGGCGGCGAGATACCGACGCTGTGAGCAACGTGCTGTTCACACCGGCCCGTATCGGTCCGGTCGAAATCAAAAACCGCATCGTCATGCCGCCGATGACCACCCGGACATCGGATGCGGAAGGCCACGTCACCGACGACTCGGTGGCCTATTACATGGCGCGGGTGCACGGCGGTGTCGGCCTGATCACTGTCGAGATGGCGTCGCCGGAAAAGTGCGGACGCCATCGGCGGCACGAAGTCGGCATCTATGATGACCGGTTCGTGCCGGGCCTGACGCGGCTGGTCGGCGAAATTCATCGCGGCGGCGCCAAGGCGTCGATCCAGCTCGGCCATGGCGGCGCCCATACCCGCATCGACATCTGCGGCGAAATGCCGATCGCGCCGTCGGCCATACCGCATCCGGTCTATGAGACGACGTTCGAGATCATTATCCCGGAGGAGATGAGCAAGGCGCGGATCGCGCAAACCATCGCCGCGCATGCCGCCGCGGCAAAACGCGCGCAGTCCGCAGGCTTCGACTGCGTCGAGGTTCACGCCGCGCACGGCTACCTGATTTCGCAGTTTCATGCGCCATTCGAAAACCGACGTAGCGACGAGTATGGCGGCAGTCTCGAGAACCGCGCCCGCTTCGGCCTTGAGGTCCTGCGCGCGGTGAAGGCCGCGGTGCCGAGCCTCGGCGTGATCTACCGGCTCTCGGTGGAAGACTTTTTTTCCGGAGGACTTATTTTCGAGGAAGGCCAACAGATCGCACTGTGGGCCGCCGCCGCAGGCGCCGACGCACTGCATATCACTGCGGGGCATTATCGTTCGTTGCCGTCGGCGCAGATCGTTTTGCCGCCCATGGCGATGCCGGACGGTCCGTTTCTCGATTTCGCCGCGGAAGTGAAAAAGAAGGTCGATCTCCCGATCATCGCTGTCGGACGGCTCGGCGATCCGGCGCTGGCGGAGTCCGCGGTCGCAAGCGGCAAGACCGATTTCATCGCGCTCGGCCGCACGCTGGTTGCCGATCCGCAATGGGCCGAGAAAGTCGAGCGTGGTGAACCGATCCGCCGCTGCCTTGCCTGCAACACCTGCATCAACGAGATGCGCGGCGGCGCACGCATCGGCTGCGTCGTAAACGGCGCCGCCGGACGCGAAACCACGTTCGCGCACCCGCAACCGCCGCGCGGTGAGCGCATCGCCGTGATCGGCGCCGGGCCCGCCGGCCTCACTTATGCGTCGCTGGTCGCCGACGGCAACACAGTGACGGTTTTCGAGAAGGCAGACCGCGCCGGCGGCAGCTTCCGTTACGCCGGCGAGGCGCCGTTATTTCAGGAGGTCGAGGCAAATCCAAAAAGCTTCGAGCGCTATGTCGCCGACATGGTCGCCGCTTGCGAACGAAAAGGCGTTACGTTCCGCTTCGCAACCGACATTGAAAGCGCGCCAAGCCTCCTGGAGCCGTTCGATCGCATCGTGGTCGCGACCGGCGCGTCGTATCGTTACGGTCTTGGCCCGCTCGCAACGAAAGCACTCGATAGCGGCGCTGCGCGCTGGCGCGGCATTGCACGGCTGATGTCGTCGCCGAAGCTGCGCGACTGGTTCTACTACCGCGCCCGCAAAGCGACCGGACAAAAATTCAGGAAATTGGCGCGACCAAACCAAACTGTTGTGGTCATCGGCGATGCCATGCGCGCCGGCAAAAGCAAGTCCGCGATCGCCAGCGCCTTTGAGGCCGCGCTCCTCGATCAGCAACCGGCTTAACCTCCACATTCCATCGGTTCCCTGCGCCTATCCGATGGCATGGATATTGCTGTATCATCGCAGTACGCAGGGACTATGCAATGCCCGCGAAACTTCGCCTTGATCAGGTCAGTATGGCTTTTAAGACGCCGAAAGGCGTCTTTCAGGCGCTCGCGCCGGTATCGCTGGACATCCCTCAAGGCCGCTTCGTCAGCCTGATCGGTCCTTCGGGCTGCGGCAAAAGCACCATTTTCAATATCGTCGCCGGTCTTCTGGAACCAAGTGCCGGCCGCGTGCTGATCGACAGCGCGGATGCGACCGGCACGATCGGCCGGGTCGGCTACATGCTGCAAAAGGATCTGCTGCTGCCGTGGCGCACCGTGCTCGACAACGTCATCCTCGGCATTGAGATCCAGGGTGTGCCGCTGCGCGAAGCGCGTGAGCGCGCGCTGCCGTTGCTGCATCGGTATGGATTGTCCGGCTTCGAGTATCTTTATCCGAACGCGCTCTCCGGCGGCATGCGCCAGCGCGCGGCGCTGCTCCGCACACTGCTGTTCGATACTGATGTCATTTTGCTCGATGAACCGTTCGGCGCGCTCGACGCCCAGACCAAATTGCGAATGCAGGAATGGCTGCTGGGGCTGTGGTCCGATTTCGGCAAGACTGTCGTGTTTGTGACGCACGACGTCGAGGAAGCGATCTATCTCTCCGATGAAGTTCATGTGATGACGACACGGCCGGGCCGGATCGTCGAGTCGATCATCGTGCCGATTGCGCGCCCGCGCCCGCGCAGCGTAATCCTCACGCCGGAGTTCGTAGCGATCAAAGAGCATTGTCTCGGTCTCTTGACCAGCGGACGCGACACGTCCATGGGCGAGGCCGCATGACCGTGCAGGACACGTCTCGCCTCGGCACCGGCATCGACCTTTCGCGCGCGCAGCCCGCGCCCGTCACGCGCCGGCAAAAGCCGATGCGCCGCCTGCCGGTGCAAAAGGACTGGCCGCTCTGGGCGATTATCGCGACCCAAATCGGCATCTTGGCCGCGTTGATCGCGTTGTGGCAGATAGGCGCCGACTACGGCTGGATCGACGGCTTCTTCTGGTCGAAGCCGAGCGACATCTACGACACGCTGATCAAATTCTTCACTGAAGGCGATGCCTGGATCGATATCAGCTACACGTTCCGCGCCACCATCATCGGCTTCCTGATCGGCACCACATGCGGCTCGCTGCTCGGCCTGTCGTTCTGGTGGTCGCGCAATTACGCCACGATCATACAGCCTTACGTTATTTGCTTCGAGACCTTGCCGAAGCTGGCGCTGGCGCCGCTGGTGATCCTCGTGTTCGGCCTCGGGCTCGCATCCAAAGTCGCGATTGCGACCGCACTCACGCTCGTGGTCTCGACGCTGACGGCCTATGCCGGGGTGAAAGCCGTTGATACCGATCAGGAGCGCCTGTTCTATTCGCTCGGCGCGAGCCGCATGCAGGTATTTCGCAAGCTCGTGGTGCCATTCTGCCTGCCGTGGATCATTTCAGTGCTGCGGGTGAATATCGGCCTCGCCTTGACCGGCGCCGTCGTCGGCGAATTCATCGCCGCGCAACACGGCCTCGGCCGCCAGATTCTTTACGCCGGCCAGACTTACGACATCGCGCTGGTCTGGGTTGCAGTGCTCGTGCTCTCGACGCTTGCCGTTATGATGTACGCGGCGGTGTCATGGCTTGAGAGCATACTGCGCAAAGGCGTCAAACAATAAGTCACGTGAATGTAACAGGAGAGTTGTCATGATCACGCGCAAATATTCCCGGCGAACGATGTTGAGCTCGACCGCGCTCGCCGGCGCGGCGCTTATGGCGCGCCCCTACATCGCCAAAGCCGACACCAAGGAAGTGCTGATCGCGGAGCCGGTACACGGCACCGGCTATCTGCCGCTCTATATCGGCATCGCCAAGAACTTGTTCGACGACGTCAAGGTCAACATCGTCACCATCGAAACCGGCTCCGGGCACACCAACGCGGTGCTGTCCGGCCAGGCGTTTGCCTTTATCGGCGGCCCGGAGCACTGCGCCTTCGCCAAGGCCAAGGGCGCCGAGCTGCGCTGCGTGGTCAACTGCGTCGATCGCGGCAATGTCTATTTCAACGCGGCGAAAGATGCAGAGCCGACCAACAAGGACTGGCCGGCTTACTTCAAGGGCAAGACCATCGCCACCAGCGGTTTTGGCGGCACGCCGAACTCCATCACCCGCTATCTGTTGAACAAATGGAAGCTCGATCCGTCCCACGACGTCACGCTGATCGAAACCGCCAATTCCGCCATTTTGCCAGCTGTCAAAAGCAAACAGGCGCAGATCGGCAGTGTGACCGAGCCATTCATCACCCAGGGCATTCGCAACGGCACGTGGGGCGAGCCGTTCTTCAATGTGCCGAAGGAGCTGGGCCCGTACGCCTATTCGACCTTCAATGTCCGCCTCGACTCTGTTCAGAAGACGCCGGACCTGGTGACCGGCTTCGTCCGCGGCATGATGAAGTCGCTGAAATTCGTCCACGAGAACCGCGACGAAGCTGCCGAGATTTCCAAGAAACAATTCCCGACCATGGCGATCGAGGACCTCAAAGCGACACTCGACCGAACCTTTGCCGACGAGCTGTGGAGCAAGGATGGCGTGGTCAGCCGGCCGGCTTGGGACACCGCCAAGGCCGTGGTCATGGGTGCCGGCATTCTCAAAACCGATGTCGGCTATGACGAAATCATCGACATGAGTTTTGTCCAGAAACTTCAGGCAACGCTATAGTAGCCAAAGACCAACGAAGGAGAACGCCATGTCCGAACCGATCTGGAACAAGTTCCTCACCGAACGAGACAAGGCAGTGTTCGGCACGTCGGGCTACGGCGCACGCGGTGGCTTCGGCAAACGGCCGGCGCTTCTGGTGATCGACGTCAACTGGGCCTTCTGCGGCGACCGTCCCGAGCCGATCCTTGAATCGATCAAGCGCTGGCGCAATTCGTGTGGCGATGACGCCTGGGTGGCGCTGCCCTATATCCGATCGCTGCTCGACAAGTGCCATGAAAAGGGCGTCCCGGTGCTCTACACCACTGGTGTGCGCCGCGAGGACAACTGGGATACCGGCTCGTGGGCGTGGAAGAATTCGCGCAACGAGGAAGATCGCGAAACCATCGTCACCAATCTCGACGGCAACGAGATTGTCACGCCGATCGCGCCCGGCCCGCAGGACATCGTCGTGCTCAAGCAGAAGCCATCCGGCTTCTTCGGCACCAATCTGGCGAGCTACCTTACGCTTCTGCAGTGCGACAGCCTGATCGTCACCGGCACCACGACTTCGGGCTGCGTGCGCGCCACGGTGCTCGATGCTTTCAGCCTGAATTACCATATCGCACTGGCCGAAGAAGGCTGCTTCGACCGCTCGCAGGCGAGCCACGCCATCAATCTCTGCGATATGAACGCCAAATATGCCGACGTGGTGAAAACCTCGGAGGTGCTGACGTTCCTCGATTCGCTGCAGAGCGGCATGTTCGACCTCCCCAAGGGCAGCGCGCCGCAAGCCGAGGCCAAGCGCGCAGCGAGTTACTGATCGGAAGAGATTCTGGCGCCGTACATCGCGTGCAGGACGCCCGGTATGGTCAGGCCCTGCACGACGATGGTGAACACGACGACCGCATAAGTCACCACCAGAAGGTCGGCGCGCCACGGTGACGGCGGCAAGGTGAGCGCCAGCGCGATCGAAATGCCGCCGCGCAATCCGGCCCAGGTCAGCACGCCCATCTCCCGGGCCTTATCGGCGAACGGCTGATGGGTGAATAATAACGGTAGTGCGACGCTTAAGAGCCGCGCGAACACTGCGAGCGGAACGGCAAAGGCCAACGGCACAAGCTGGATCGGCGTAATGACCAGGCCGAGGATTTGCAGGCCGACCAGCAGTAACAGAAGCGTGTTCATGAGTTGGTCGAGCAGCGACCAGAAACCGACCAGCATGGTACGCGTTTCGGATTTGATGCCGAAACGCGGCGATGGCAACGCCAGGCACAATCCCGCGCTGACCACCGCGATCGGACCCGAGATTTCCCAGAGATTTGCCACGCGATAGACGACGATCACCAGCGTAAGCGAAATCAGAAGCTGCAAACCCTGGTCCGCGACCCGCCGCAGCATGAGCGCTGCAAGCCAACCACCCGCGAACCCGAGCAACGCACCGCCCCCGATCTCCCGCAACAATGCAAACAAAACGACGCCGTGACCGATCACGAAAGTATCGCCCTCGGTGACGCCAAGCGCCACCAGGAACAGCACCACACCGGCGCCGTCATTGAACAGGCTTTCGCCGAGAATGGTGGCGCGCAGACCCGACGGCAGCTTCACCTGTTGCAGCAGGTTCTCAACCACGACAGCATCGGTCGGGGCGAGGATCGCACCGAGCACGATGCACCAGGCGAGCGGCACCGACATGCCGATCAGACCATAGGTGTAGTACATCGCGCCACCGAAAGCCGTCGCTGAAATAATGACGCTGGCCGTTGCCAGGATCAGGATGGTCGCGCGCCGGCGGCTGAGCTCTGCCACGTCGACATGCAGACTGCCGGCAAACAGCAGCAGCGCCAGCACGGCGTTGAGGAACACACGCGGCAAATGTGCATCGTCCAGCGTGCCGCGAAACCATCGCATCACGTGGAGATGAAGAACGTGATCGCTGGAAACGATCACCAGCGACACCACCAGCGAACCCAGCAGCATGCCGATCGCGGGCGGCAGCTTGATCCAAAGGTGATTGACGCACCCGATCAGCACCGCCAGCACAAGAACGATGGCGAAAAGATCGATCGGCTCGAACATTGTCGCCGTTCAGCCCCCCGCTTTGGCGACCGCGGAGAAATTACGCCCGCCA
>Ga0302326_10027101_pt1 | contig 11564 bp, 12 predicted proteins | sample Palsa_T0_3_FD_202264 | JGI IMG/M metagenome (GOLD analysis project Ga0302326, IMG submission 202264) | Peat permafrost microbial communities from Stordalen Mire near Abisko, Sweden - Palsa_T0_3 | ecosystem: Environmental > Terrestrial > Soil > Palsa > Peat permafrost | place: Sweden: Abisko...
CTTTGCTTTCTGGCCCACGCGCATGTGTTTGAGTTGGGTCTCTTTGAAATTCGCGGTGATCCACACCTGATCCAGGGGAACCACAGTGAGCATCTGCTCCCCGGGCTCGACGTTCAATCCCACCACGACCTTTTTCGTGACCTCCCCGGTGACAGGCGCAAATATTTTGGTGTATCCCAGATTCAACTGCGCTTGTTCGACAGCAGCTGTTTTCTGGTGTACATCCGCCATCGCCGAAAGGGCTTTGGCGCGCGTCGAGGCCACGCGTTGCGGCCCGGCTTGGGCATCCTCGTAGTGTGCCTCAGCCTCAGTGAGGCGGCTGTGCGCTTCGACAACGGCTTGTTGTGCTGCAGCCTCGTCCGCTTCTGCAGCAGCTACGGCGGCGGCATCGGTCGCTGCGGCAGCATAAGCGTGGTCGTAGACTTGCTTCGGTACCTCCTCCTTGGTGAGCAGCAAGCGATAGCGGGTCACGTCATCTTGGGTCTTTACTCTTTCCGCTTGCGCTTCCAGAACGCGCGCGTGCGCGGCCACTTCTTGCTTTTCTGCTGCCTGGATCGCTGCTTCCGCATTCTTGATATCCGAGGAGGTGAACTTCAATTGACTTGAGGTATCGACGGAAGATATGGGCACATCGATATTCGAACCTTTCGCCGTAGCCTCTGCAGTATCGAGCGTTGCCTGGGCTCTTGCTAATGCGACTTCATAGTCTTTTGGATCGATTTCGACAAGCGTGGAACCGGCTTCGACCCATTGATTGTCTTCAACGTTGACCTTCTGGATATATCCGGAAATACGAGCGCTGACAGGGTAAAGATGGACGTCCACCTGCGCATCGTCGGTGGATTCGAAGCCGGAAAGATAGTGCCAGAGGAAAGCACAGGCAACGGCTAGAACGACGAACACGGCAAGAATGATCCAACGCTTGTAGGAGCGCTTCTTGGGATAAGCTGGGGGATAAGCTGAAATTGGCGGGTCAGCTGCACCGGCATTCGTTGCATTTTCGTCAGCCATACTCATTTTCCCTCCAGGTATTCGGCAAAGCCTGATTCCGCGACGCCGATCGCTCGCGCCAGAGATATCTTTGCCAGGTTGTCGCTGTAAAGACTGGCAATGTAGCTGTCAGTCGCGATGGCCAGCACATCTTGTGCTTGAACGACTTCAATATTGTCTGTAACCCCCGAAATAAATCGATCGCGAGATTGTTCCAAAGTCTGATTGGCGAGCGTTACCGCGCTTTTCTCGACAGAAACTTCTTGCGCGGCCGCTTCCAGATCCAGATAAGCGTCGCGCACCTCCTGATCAATCTTGGCTCGCAAGTCTTCCAGTCGCTGTTGTTCCCTGGTCAGCGAAGCGTCCGCCCGGAGAACATCCCCATGTACTCTTCCACCCTGAAAAACAGGAATGCGGAGGGTGGCAGCTGCATCCACGGTGCCGTGCGACGAGCCTGGGTTAACTCCCGAGAGGCCGTAGTCGGTCTCCACGCCTAACGATGGATACCGCTCGGCAGAAGCAGCTCTTCTCACGAGCTCAGCGGACCGGACCTGATTCATCTGGCTGTGAAAATCAGCGCGAGCCTGGTAGGCGTTTTGGATCGCGTCATCGAGGCTCAATGGCGTCAGCTCCCGGTAAGGGACGCGGGTGGTAATGTCGAAGGTTTGGCCCAGAGGGAGACCGATCGCTCGCGCCAAGACCAGTTTCTGCTTGGCTAAATTATTTCGCGCGACAATCAGTTTCTGTTCGCGTGATTGCAGTTGCACCTGTGACCGTAGAACGTCGACGGCCGAGGCAAGGCCTGCGATCTTCTGGTCGGAGGTCTGCTGGAAAAGCGCCTTGGCGGTGTCCCGCTGCGATGTAGCGGACTCAACTTCCGATTGGTCGGCGATGACCAACAAATAGTTGGAGACAATCACTAGCACGACAATCTCGCGAGCATCTTTGGAGCTGAACCCCGCCGCCCTCACCTGCGCCGTTGAAGATCGCGCCCGCTCGATGGATCCCCAGTCAAAAGCGGACTGCGTGAGATAAGCCCGCGAGTCGAAGTAGCCGAATGGGCCAATGATCGGAGGCTCTCCACGAATGGTCAGACCGAAGGCCGCCTTTACATTGATTTGATGAACTCCGAAACCCGTATCGGTGATTACATTGGGAAGTAGCTCGCTCAGCGCTTGCCAGCGCTGTCCCCGCGCGTCGGTAATGACATCTGTGGCCAATACTCCGCCGAGATTTTGCTTGAGTCCACGGGCGACCGCGTCTTCCAGGGAAAGCGCCACTGGCATCGCGCTGAGTTTTCCCGCAGGGACTCCTCCGAGGTACGGATTCTGCGAGAGGGCTTGATAGTTATTCTGTCCGGCTTGGACGGCTGCCCTTGACGCTCCTGTTACCTCGGCCACAGCAATCGGATTGTACGGTGCAGGGGTGGCTGGCGGATTGTACTGCGCGAAGGACGCTGCTCGGCCGAGAAGGGCGCAACTGAGCAGGAGCAGCTCATTCCAGGGTCTCCACCGCATGTCGTATCCTTAGCTGAGAAATTTCGGTTCTTCCGTGATTTTGGGATCCGTTGCAAAGTGCTCGTTTCCCGTCGCGGAGTTCCTCGAAGTCAGCACACTCTGGGCGGCCCTCGGGAATGACCCCTGGTCGTTCCCGGAATTATTCATGACCGCAGCGCCAGCCTTGCCAAGCTAAGCGGCTTTCCGGGCGAGCAGGTTGATGAGATTCTGCGCTGCAACGGTTGAGGACGCGGGATTCTGCCCTGTGATGAGACGGCCATCAACGACTGAAAATGGCTGCCAGTCAGCAACCTTCTCAAAGATCGCTCCCAGCCGTAGCAGTTCGTCCTCTACTAGAAACGGCACAACATGCGTCAGCTTTACCGCTTCTTCCTCCCCGTTGGTGAAGCCAGTAACATGCTTACCTTTTGCCAGCGGTTCACCCTTGTATGTGATTAGTATTTTCATGTTCATTCCCCTTTTTCTTCGTCGAGCATTTCCCGATCGAATGAGGCAATCACAACAGAAGCGGCAAGCGATGAACAATTGGACGAAGGTATCGGGAATACTTTGGTATCGATGGAGGTGGATTGGGGAACGGATCCCTCCCCTTCGGGCAGGGAGGGTCACATGTGTCTGCGAAGGGCACTCCTTCGGCCGTGTCCCCACCCACGCTTTTTCAGCCGTCCCTGCGGGACTGTTCATCTCTCCCCGCCCAACCCAGGACTCCGTCCTTCGGACTGCGTCCTGGGCTAAGTTCAGGCCGCCCCTTTCGGGGCTGGATAATCCGAGTTCTCACGCAGACTTCTTTAGCCCCCGAGGCATGCGTTTCCATGCTTCGGGCCGCGGCGCCGACCGGATAATAACCGTACCCCAGCGGCTAAAGCCGCTCCTCGCCAGAAACTTTATGGCACGGTTAAAGCCGTGCCCTTCGTACAAGACTCGGCCTGTCGAAACCTAATTTGGCCAGCTCTCCTAGCCTTGGGTTCACCCCTGACGCGAGCGTGATTCGCACCTACTTGAGAGCCTAGACAGAGGGTTCGCGATTATCGAATTTTCGCTCCAAGTTCGATGCACAGATCCGGATCGGCAGGGCGGAGGCCATGAAGCAACTGGACGCTGGTATTGGCAATACCTTAGTATCAGGGTGCGGAAACAGTGCATTCGCCCGAGCAAACTCTGCCCTCAGGACAGATAAGTATCAGCGTTCGCTGACTTAGCTGGTCCTGATTGCCGACGCTATTTTGCAGGGCCGACCTGCGAGAGTGGAGGGCAAGCGTTCTTGAGTTTTCAGGGTACTTACTCGAACCGATTCGCAAAGATGAGGCAATCATCTTGTATCGGGACCAGCCCGTGAACCCTGCGCAGGTAGCACCCCGGTTGTCTCACCCCTCAGCCTCAAGCCCCAGACACGTCCTACCTAAATGGGAGGAAGCACCATGAAGAGGGCCTCAGCACCCATTTGCCTTGCCGGCTCGCAGCTGGGCGAAACACGTCACGTCTGCGCGTTTTTCAACAATGACGAGGAAGAATATCGCATCCTGCTTCCGTTCATCAAGGACGGGTTGAAATCTGGCGACAAAGCCGTTCACGTCCTAAACCCGGGTCACAGTCAGGACCATCCCCTGGTTATCATCGGCGGCATCCTTCAGGAGAATCCTTTCTTCGTGCCGCCGGATGAGTTCCTGCGAGAATTTCGGCAACGACGAGCCGGCCGGATTAGTTCGCCTGCAACGGCCTGAGACATGGACGTGCAAACCAGAGAACCTGCAGAGGAAATCAAGCGCCTTCAGCGCTGCCTCAATGATTTGATTAGCGTCCTCGCTCTTCCAGCCATGTGGAGCGGCGGTGAGCCATTCCAGATCGTTCATACCTTGCTCGACGCGCTGCTGCGTATGCTCCAGCTGGATCTCGTCTATATACGGTTGAAGGAGACGGGCGGCCACGCGCCAATCGAGATGGTTCGGTTCGCTCGGTCGCAACCATACATAGCCCAGCCGCAGGAGATCGGCGTTGTAGTTAAACAGTGGTTGGGCGCCGATCCTCAGCAATGGCCTCCGCTGACGCGGAACCATTTGGGCGACCGAGAGATTTCGATTGTGCCCCTGGGACTAGGGGTGCAGGGTGAAATTGGGATAATCGTAGCAGGGTCGGAGCGAGCTAATTTTCCGCAACAAACCGAGAGACTTATTCTGAGCGTGGCAGCGAATCAGGCGTCCATGGGGTTGCAGGAGGCATGGCTCCGTAACGAACAGAAGCGGGTCGCGAGCGAACTCGATCGACGCGTCGCGCAACGAACTACAGAACTTGCCGCGGCCAACCAAGAGCTGCGAAAGGAGATTGCCGATCGCAGGCACGCCGAGGAAGACCTGAGAAGTAGCGAAGAAAGGCACCGCGTGATTGTAGAAGCGGCGCACGACGCAGTGGTCAGCATGGATGAAAGGGGCGTTATCCTGCTTGCGAATGCCTCCACGAGGCGCATTTTTGGCTATGACCCGGTCGAGATCGTGGGTAAACCTATGACGGTGCTCATGCCGGAAATGATGCGGAAACTGCATGAAAATGGGTTCCGACGATATTTGGCTACGGGAAAACGGCATCTCGACTGGCAAGGCGTCGAAGTTACCGCTCAGCGGAAGGATGGTCAGGAGTTCCCGGTGGAAGTTTCTTTTGGGGAACTGACCAGCGATGGGCATAAGGTATTTACCGGCTTCATCCGCGATATCAGCGAAAGAAAACAGGCCGAGGATCAGCTTCGCGCGAGCGAGCGTAACCTGCAGATGACGCAAGCGGAGCTGGCGCGGGTTTCGAGGCTCACAACCATGGGCGAGCTAACGGCGTCGATAGCCCATGAAGTCAATCAACCCCTGACCGCGGTAATCAATAACGCCGGCGCGTGCCTGAGACTGCTCGCCAATAATACTCTTGAACCTGTGGTTCTGCGCCGGGCTCTCGAAGGAATCATTGCCGATGGTACGCGGGCGAGCAGCGTCTTAGCTCGGATCCGCGCATTCATCAAGAAGGAACCTGCTGAAAAGAGCGAATTGGATATCAACGAAGTGATTCAGGAGGTGCTGGCCCTGGCCGGCCATGAGCTTTATGAGAATCAGGTCTTGCCTGACCAGCGATTGAAAACAGATCTCCCGGCTGTGTTGGCTGATCGCGTTCAGTTGCAGCAGGTGCTGCTGAACTTGATCATGAACGGCATCGAAGCCATGGCCGCGGTGACAGATCGAGCTCGTTTACTCGGTGTGCACTCCCGGATCGACGAATCCGGGGACGTACTGGTGGCGGTAAGCGACTCCGGCATCGGCTTTGGTTTAGAGTTGGATCGCGTCTTCAATCCCTTCTTTACAACGAAAGCAAACGGCATGGGAATGGGTTTGTCGATCAGCCGCTCACTTGTCGAAAGTCATGGCGGTCGACTGTGGGCCGCGCCCAACTCTCCCCACGGCGCTGTGTTTTGCTTCACGCTACCGACAACCGGCGAGAGTTCCTCATGACTGGTGCTCCAATTGTCTTTGTCGTGGACGACGATCCATCGGTACGTTCTTCGCTGAAGTTTCTCTTAAGCACCGTGGGTCTTCACGTTGAAAGTTTTGATTCAGCGGACGCCTTCTTGCAAAAAAAGCCGTCAGATACACCGAGTTGCCTGGTGCTTGACGTCAGACTTCCGGGATTGAGTGGACTCGATTTTCAACGCGAGCTGGCAGCGAGAAACACTCGTATTCCAATAATCTTTCTCACCGGCCACGGCGACATTCCCATGAGTGTCCGCGCTATGAAAGCTGGAGCCGTCGAATTTCTCACCAAGCCATTCCGCGATCAAGATCTGCTGGATGCTATTCGCATCGCGCTGGAGCGAGATCGCGCCAGACGTGAACAGGATAAAGATGTAATGATCCTGCAACAGCGCTTCGACTCCTTGACTTCGCGCGAGCAGGAGGTCATCTCCATGGTGGTCTCGGGCATGCTCAATAAACAGATTGCGGACCAACTTGGCACTGCGGAGAGTACCGTGAAAGTCCAGCGCAGCCGGGCAATCGAGAAGATGCACGCGGAATCTCTTGTCGACCTTATAAGAATGATCGAGAAGCTCAAAGGGCGCTCGGGATGAACGAGCGGGTCGGACTCCTCAGCCGGCCTTGATATCCAGTCCCGGAGGGACGACCTGAAGGTAGCCCAGGACGTCAGTCCTGGGTATCCGAACGCAAGTGAGAGCAGTCCCGTAGGGACGGCTGAAAGCTTCGACGGGGGTCAGCCGTCCCTGCGGGACTACTCAATCTACCTCTTTTTTCCCAGGACTGACGTCCTGGGCTACTTTCAGGTCGTCCCTTCGGGACTGGCCCTCGATGTAAGGGCGGCGCTTCCATTTGGCGTGATGGTAGTAGCGACAACCTCACAGGTGCTGTTCACTCCTTCCTCAACTTGCCCCACGCATAAGCGAAAGTTTATTCGCATGCTCCTTTTTGAGACACCAGATATCCCAACATCCAATTGATTCCTTATCCGCCCGGGAATAGCTTGAGGTCAATGGGGAGTTGCAATGACAAGGGGTCTGATCTCGGTAGTTGACGACGATGAGTCCATCCGCAGGACCACCACATTTCTCATCGAGTCTTTCGGCTTTCGAACGGCCGCCTTTGAATCTGCCGAAACGTTCCTGAAGTCCGGCCAATTGCACGATACCTCGTGCCTCATCGTTGACGTTCAGATGCCGGGCATGAATGGACTCGGGCTGCAAAGCGAGTTGGCGGCCGCGGGTTACGACATTCCTATCATTTTCATCACCGCTTACGAAAACAAAGTTTCGCGTCAGCAAGCGATGCAAGCCGGTGCTGTTGCATTCTTAGGCAAGCCCTTTAGCGACGAGCAGTTACTCCAAACCGTCCGTTCAGCTCTGGAGACAAAAAGATGAACACATCAGGTTTTTCAACTGCAACGTCGAGACGAGCGTGCCGTAAACGATGTCGAGATAACGAAAAACATTCGCTCAAGCAAACTCTGGCCGCAGGAGACTTCTCCTGATTGCCGACTCGATTTTCCAAGTACGACCTACGCAGGTGGAGGGCAATCGTCGTGAACCTTTCGGAGTACATACTTGAACCGCTTCCCGCACAGCCGATCGTGTTCGTTGTCCACAACGACACCTCTGTACGTGAATCCCTGGAATCGTTGATTCGCTGCGAAGGCTGGCAGTCGGAGACATTCGCATTCGCTCGGGAGTTCCTTGCCCGGCCCCGACCACTGGTTCCAAACTGCCTGGTGCTTGACATCTCTCTTCGGGACCTCAATGGACTCGATCTACAAAGAAGAGTCGCCGTCGAACGCCCCGACACCCCGGTTATATTTGCCACCGGCCACGGCGATGTGCCGACATCGGTTCAAGCCATGAAGGCGGGAGCTATTGAATTCTTGATGAACCCATTCAGTGATGAGGTTCTCTTAAGCGCCATCCGGGAAGGACTCAAACGGAGCTCCATTACCCTTAACCGCGAGGCAGGAATGCGGTCGCTCCGCGATCGCTATGCGTCACTTAGCCAGCGTGAACGGCAGGTCATGGCTTTGGTAGTGTCGGGACTTTTGAATAAAGAGGTCGGTACGGAACTAGATATCAGCGAGATCACGGTGAAGGCACACCGAGGCCACGTGATGCAAAAGATGAAAGCTGAGTCTTTCGCGGACCTGGTAAGAATGGCCGCGCGGCTTCGTTCCGAACTTGCCCTCGTCGCATTACGTTCGATTCAGGTCGCCGTCTAGCCTTGAAAGGCCATCTGACGCCATCAACTGATATAAAGGTGTCGATCGATACCTTGGTCCAATAGATTGTTCGCCACGCTTCTGGCTTAATCGCAACTGTCGGGTCCGGAAGTATCACCCGCGCAACAGGAGTTGGTATGGCAGGAAAAAAGACCGCACGTGGGCCAGTGGTAAGCGCTCAAGGTTCGGAGCAGGGCGGAGCAGAGCGCCGGCTGCAGGAGCTTGGCATTCACCTCCCAGCCGCTCCGACACCGTTCGGCTCTTACGTCGAGACGCTACAGACGGGCAGTCTGCTCTTCCTCAGCGGAATGCTCCCGGTTGTGGATCACAAGCCGAAGTATCTCGGCCGGCTGGGGGAAGAGCTCGATATCGAGGCGGGAAGAGACGCCGCCTACACCGCGGCCTTGAGCGCCCTGGCCGCCGCCAGACAGCATTTGGGGTCGCTCGATAAGGTGACCCGCGTCGTTCGGCTAGGCATCTTCATGGCCACCTCCGGTGACTTCTTCGATCAGCCCCGGGTCGCGGACGCTGTGTCGGATCTGTTCCATGACATCTTTGGCAGCGAGAAAACATCAGTTCGACTGGTCATCGGCGTTGCCAGTCTTCCGCTCGGCATGCCGATCGAGCTTGAGGTGATCTTCGAAGTAGCGGCCTAGGGGAAAAGGAGCTGATCGTAAGATACGAAAGGCTACCTTGATGAGTGATCGGACAGGATCTGAGGTGACCGCTAAGGTGCGTGCCAGTCGCAAGCGGATGGGAAGGGCTTTCTTCGACCACTCTCCGGAGGTGGTCGCTCGTCAGCTATTAGGAAAAGTGCTGAGGCACAAGTACGAGGGCGAATGGCTAAGCGGCCGAATCGTCGAGGTTGAGGCTTACCTGGGTCTGGATGATCCCGCCTCCCACACCTTCATCGGCCAGACCGAGCGGAATCGGGTCTTGTTCGGACCTTCCGGGGTCGTCTATGTCTACCTGGTGTACGGCATGTACTACTGCCTCAATGTTTCCTGTTTGCCCGCGGGCCAACCCGGTGGTGTGCTCTTCCGCGCGATCGAGCCTCTCGAAGGGGCGAAGACGATGGCCAGGCTCAGAGGTGTACCCGAAGCGTCGGGCGCGTCTCGAATCAGCGGTGGCCCAGGTAAACTGTGCCAGGCGCTGGGCATCACCCGTGAGCTTCACAATGGAGTGGACGTGACCCGGCAGGGCTCGACAATAGAGTTGGTAGACGACGGCTACCATGTATCACGCGTCGTCGTGACGCCAAGGATTGGAATCAAGAAGGGTGCGGATCTTCCATTGCGATTTCTGATCACCGGCGATCATCGAGCTGCAGATGTCAAGACCGAGAAACAACGAGCCCGAGCCACCTGAATCTGAATATGGGAGGGATGCCCGAAAAGGCGAATTCGCTAAAGCGACTCTTCGATACAAACCCGCGACTGTGCGAGTACTCTTCATCGCGGAGGCTCCGCCGGCGTTCCGATTCCACCGCCTCTTCTACTTCGAGGATTTAAGGGATGGTGACACTCTATTCCTTGAGATGATGAAGACCCTCTACGCTTCCGCGGTGGGGTTCACAAAGAATGGCTTCTCGTCTGGGAGTTCTGCTCAAGGAATACGTAGCCGCAAGTCCGAGCTCCTTGCGCGTTTCATGCGCGAAGGATACTTTCTCATTGACGCCAGCGAGGAGCCGATGCCGGACCGGGCATCCTCTTCCCAAAAGCTTGCCCTGCTGCGGGCTTCCGTGCCCCATCTGATTGTTCGTTTGAAGCAGTTCGCTGTCGACAAAAACACTGCCATCGTGCTCATCGGCGCGGTGACCTATTCCGCCTGCGCACAACCTCTCATGAATCTAGGATTCAACGTAATCAACGAAGCGATGATCGACCATCCGGCGCGCGGTGGCCAATCGCGCTTTCGCCAAAAACTTCGTTGGACGTTGCAACGACATTTTGCCTGATCTTTTCAAGGAGAGAGAAATCGACAGGGCTGCGGCTGAAGATAGGGGAAGGCACCTACTAGTGGACGGCAACAGCTCATTCAGTAGTGCCGCAGGGGCTAAAGCCCAATTCTCTCTCAGCCGTTGCGGCCCGACTAAAGTCGGGCCCTGATACAAAGCAACAGAGCCGCGCCCCTGAAAAGAGTCGCTCATTTTCGCAGACTTGCTTCTAACTACAGGATCAGACGAGACCTTGAGGGGCACCACCTTTAACCCCGGAAGAAAAGAGCCGATGTCCTTTTTTGTCCGATTTTAGTCCGTCGCGTGTCTTTTAATCGCTAGAGAGGACTGCGTAACATCGAAAGCAGAACAACAGAGGTGCATTCAATGTCCATTGCTGAAACCGCTCTTCTCGTAATTGACGCCCAGGAGTCGTTCCGCCATCGCCCCTATTGGAGCGATACTGACTTTCCGTTCTTTGTGGAGCGCCTGCAGGAACTTATCGACGGCGCAAAATCGCTGAGAATCCCAATCGTACAGATTTTCCACGTCGAAGATTCTGGGCCTTTTTCTCTCGCATCCGGCCATGTGGCGCCTCTTGCGGAGCTTTCCTTGACAGCGGACGCGGTCTTCCACAAACGCAGCCACAGTGCGCTTATCGGCAGCGGCCTCGACGTGTGGCTCGTCCAACACGGCATCCGCCGCCTCATCGTTTCCGGCATCCGCACCGAACAGTGCTGTGAGACCACCACGCGGCACGCTTCGGACGCTGGCTACCTAGTCGATTATGTCACCGACGCCACGCTCACCTTTGCGATGACCGATCGCCATGGAAAGCAGTGGAGCGCGGCGGAGATCAAAGCACGAACCGAGCTTGTTCTGGATGACCGCTTCGCTCGCATTGTTACCGTCGAAGAAGCTCTTGCCTGGGGCGTCGAAGAGCTTGTTTCTTAAAATGAACGTTGAGACCTCGGTTGGGGTGGCGCTCGCCGCTATTTCCTTTGCGTTTGTGGTTCTGGCTCGGCTGCAGCTGGGCAAGTCGTTTGCTGTGACTCCAAAGGCGAGCGACCTGGTAACGCACGGCCTGTACTCACGACTGCGACACCCCATGTACATCTTTGCCGATTTGACGGTTTGCGGGATTGCGCTCGCCGTGCATCGCTGGTACGTATTGCTGCTTTTGGTCATTTTGTTGCCGCTGCAGACAAGAAACGCGCGCACAGAAGGCAAGATGCTGCAAGAGAAGTTCGGAGAACGTTATGAGACCTACCGTCGTGCTACATGGTTTTAAGGGCAGTTCATCTTGCCGGCGGACTTGGTCGCTTCTATGATAACGATGACTCGCCTTCGGAGAAATAAAGCCAGGGGCGACCGATAAAATG
>Ga0302326_10027103_pt1 | contig 11563 bp, 7 predicted proteins | sample Palsa_T0_3_FD_202264 | JGI IMG/M metagenome (GOLD analysis project Ga0302326, IMG submission 202264) | Peat permafrost microbial communities from Stordalen Mire near Abisko, Sweden - Palsa_T0_3 | ecosystem: Environmental > Terrestrial > Soil > Palsa > Peat permafrost | place: Sweden: Abisko...
ATTCTGGTCGTTAATCGGGCTCTTGCCTCCGAAACGATAGTAATGTTCGGCCACCTCAAGCATTCGTTCGCGGGGAACATTCCGGCCGCGGAGGACGTTTTCGAGGAACGGAATCACATCGTCGCGGGTTTCCGGCCCGCCGAAAGACAGGACCAGAAGAGCATCGTATTTCATAGCTCGGCTTTCATCGATCAATCAGCGCGAGCGGACGAATAGGCGCGCCCGTCCCACCTTGAATCCTCAGAGGCGCGGCAATATAGACAAACTCGCGGACCCCCGCCGCGGACAGTTCCTCGAGATTCAAATTTTCCATAATGTGGATGCCGCTTTCGACCAAGAGGTGAACATGGACCGGCATATCCGAAGCCGGGACGTGTTCAAAACAGACTGTATCTGCTCCAGCCGCGAAGATTTTCTTTCCGCTTAACCATTGCGCACCCGGTAGGGCAGGACCCGGGCCGCGGACCTCCGAAATGTAGCGGCGAGGATCATTCCAGAATCGCGCCCAGCCGGTCCGTAGCAGGACGATGTCGCCTTCGTGAATCTCAAGGCCCGACGCGGCGCGTTCCAATTCTTCCGGCGAAATAATATGTTCGCGCGGCAATGGTTCGGGTCCGGCGACATCCAGAAGCACTCCGCGCCTCACAATGGGGGCGACCGTATCCACGGAAAGACTTTCCACACCTCTATAACTTTGATGCTCATCCACGGGATCGGCGTTATGAAACTTGCCGCAGAGGGAGAAATGGTTCAGCGCATCGATGTGAGTGCCAGTATGGCCGCTCATAGCGATGCTATCGGCTGCGGAACTCATGCCGCTCGGATGATTGAAATCCCCATGCCGCTTGGTCAATCCAAAGAGAAATGGCGGATGGTTTGGATGATGGGGCATCCCCATGAAGTAGGGCTGCGAGAGATCGAAAACCTTGGCCTTCCGGACCGCTGAAAGAAGATCCATACGGGTCGGCTGGCGTGCTCAGTCCTGCTTGGAATAGTAGTAAGTGTATTTGCTGTATAGTTCCGCTGCTCTCGCGCCGTTGGCGACAATTCCCAGGACATTGTTCTCGCAGAGGGATTGCATGGCGCGGATCACGTTGTCGTAGGTGGTGGCGCCAATTCGAACCACCATGATAGTCCCATCCGCCATCGTCGACATCAGATTGGCATCGGCCGAGAACAGAAGCGGTGGCGTATCGATCACTACCCAGTTGAAGATTCTCGGCAAGGCTTCCACTAAGGTCTTAACCTGGCGGAGATTGAGCAACTCCAAGGGATTCTTAACAGGACTACCGGCCGGCAGGAAGTGCAGGTTGGTGTTTCCAATGCGCCGAATAGCCATTTCAAGCGGAACGCCGTCGAGTAAGTAGTCGGAGAGCCCAGGGGTTCGTTCCGTCTGAAAGAGGTTATGAATGACCGGGCGGCGTAGATCGAAATCGGCCAGTAGGACGGCGCTTTCAGCGAGCTGCGCATGGGCCATAGCAAGATTCACGGCAGTGAAGGTCTTGCCTTCCGCGGGCGAGGCGCTTGTAACTACAATCGAATGAACGTGCTGCTGCTGCTGAATGTGATTCAGGCGGGTACGTAGACTGCGGAATTCCTCGCCTGGCATTTCGTGCAGCCGGTCAAGGTCGATGAGATGGGACTCGGGCGCCACGTTAAAAGGGATTTCCTTTACCTTGCTCAGAAATCCTTCAAACTCTATGTCCTGGATGACGGACCCGCGGCCTGTCGAGGTTAGATCGAGATAGGCTCCGGGGTGCTCCAGGATCGGATCGGATGTCTCTGAGATCGGCTCGGGCTGCATTCCGACGTTATTCAGCTCGTTCGGCTCCCCGAACTGCTCAGCTCTCCGTAGCGCATCGTGTACTCGGCTCATTTTCTGGCTCTTAACTCGTTAGGAAGTAGTGGTAGTACATCGATCCGGTCATCGCCACGATGCCGAAGATAACGGCTGCCGACCAGCCCACATAGGCTAGACGGCGCTTGCGGCGCACAAGTAAATCATTCTCAAGAAGAGGAATGCTACTGAGAATCGGCAGCTGGGTGTAGGTTCGTACGTCCTTCAAGTTCTTCAGGGACGTGTCGCGGAGCTCCTTGACACCGGTCATCAGGACGCCAGCCATGAAGCCGCATCCAATTCCCATTCCGCAAATCAACCAGCGGTTCGGAGCGTTAGGCGTTGACGGCAGATTCGCGTTGTCGAGCACTTCGAGATTCTCGCCAGCTTTACGCTTGCCAACATCGTCGTAGGTGTTTGCCATCGTCTCGCGCCGTTCCAACTCCTGATAATGTTGATCGGCGAGGTTTCGCTCACGCAGCAGAGATAGGTACTTCTGTTGATTGGGCGGACTCGCGGCGATGCGGCTTTCGAGCACCGGGATCTTTTCCTTCAGGGCTTGTTCGTCCTTCATACGCATCAACCGGTCACTCTCTTTGCTCCGCAGTTGCAGGTTGACCTGATCGATGTTGCTGTTGATATCGATCAGACTGCCACGGATTTGAGGGTTCGAGATGACTTTGGTGGTTGTTTTGACCCTTGCCACTGCGGCGTCCTCTTCGGCCTGCAGCTTATCCCGCTCTACCTTTTTCAGCTCGATTTGCTGCTTGGCCTGCTTAATCCTTGGATACGAATCGGTGTACGACTGCAGGAGGACCTGAAGATCGGCCTCCATCCGGGTGACCTCGCCTTTGAGTTGTGCCAGGCGTTCGTTTGGTCTGATCCCTCCGCCCTGTTCGATTGTGGTGGTAGCTACGGCGTTCAACTCGTCGCGGCGAGCTTTGAGTGTTTGAAGGTTAGATTCGATGAAACTCTTCTCTTCATCCAGCCGCCTCTGCGCTTCCTGAACAGCGGCCAATTGATTCTGGGCGACATTCAATTGCTGGACGTTGTATTGCAGGTCTTCCGGAAGGTGTCCGCTATTCTGTTCCTGAAACGCTGTGATCTCGCTTTCCAGGCGCGTAAGCTCCACCTTCGCTTGCGTGATCTCGTCCTTGAAAAACTCAGAAGTAGCCTTACTGCCAGTCTGCTGTACGGTCACGGATTCTTCCATGAAGCGCGTGATGAGCGCCAGCACCACAGCTTGGGCTTTCGTTGCATCATCGTAGGAAAAGCTGATTTCAAAGGCTGTTGCCGGACGTCCACCCGCGCCGGCGATATTCATCACATTGATGTGGACGTCCCGCGTCCGCATCTGTTCGATCACATCTTCCAGCGGCTTATCCTTCAGTTCGCGTGGATACAGTTTCAAGGCGGGCCGTTGGATCAATTCTCCTAAGCTGGTGCGGCTGAGGATCTGAGTTTCCATCTGCGCCACCCGGTCGCTCATCAGCTGGTTGACGGTCGATGGAACCAGCTGTTCCGATATTTGAGGAGGAGTGATTCGTAGAACGGCTCTCGACACGTACGTATTCTTCATGAAGAACGCGATAACGCACGAAATGACGAGGCCCGCAAAAATCGGTCCGAGTACCCAACTGGTATGCCGCCTGAGAATATCGATGTAGTCTTCGACATCGAGCACGCGGCGTTGAATATTGGTGTATTGTTGTTGTGGCGTCATGACTTCAACCTGTCAGGGAACGTAAATTTTGTCTCCGTTTTGGATTTGGATGTCCTGCTCCATTTTCTTGCCCTTGGAGACTTCATTCCAGTTGAACGGGAACCTATCCTTACCGCGCATAATATAGATCTTGTTCTTCTTGGCGAAAGGGGAAAATCCGCCTCCGGCAATCAATGCTTCCATGACAGTCATCTCCCGGGTTATGGGATAGATTCCTGGGCGAACAACCCCGTCACCGAGAATGATGTATCTGCGGCTCCGAGCTGCCAGGACTTGAACGTTAACCTCCGGCGTGACAAGGTACGCCTTCAGCTTTTTCGCCAAAACCTCTTCAAGCTGGTGGGCAGTCAGTCCGCTTGCCTTCACTTCATCGATCAACTGCAAGGAAATCATGCCGTCCGGACCGACCGCGACCTGCCCCGTAAATTCCGGGCTTTCCCAAACGCGAACAAAGAGCACATCCTCCGCTCCGATCACATAGGCCGGCCCAACGGCCGTCGCATCCTTGCCGGGAACTTTCGACGGATCAAGGCGATTCTTCCCACCTTTTCCGGCAGCGGGTTTGGCTTCGTTTGGCGCGTCCTGCGCGGCAGGTGGAGTTTCAGGCGTCTTCTCCTTGTCCTCCGCCTTGACGACGCCCTGTGGCGGCAACGCAATGATCGCCGGCGAAGTCGCGGGAGGGGCGGCCGGGGGAGTTGCGGGCTGGGTTTGTGGAGGAACCTGATCGGGTGGTGGAGTCTGGGCGTATCCGGCAACACCTGCGCCGGCCATCACCAGCCAAATTCCCAAAATGGTACTGCTTCGAATCATCTTCATTCCCGAATGTTTGACAATAGACAGATCGGCTCTTGAGCGACAATACTTTATAGACAACTTGGGTAAGCTCGCCAATCCCTTAGCAGTCCCACGCCCTAAGTTTAACAGGCGTACGCTCACCAGACAGGTATCCTTTGGTTAACACTAGGTATAAGCATGGCACATCAGTATTATCTAGCAAAGACTGACCCAGAAACCTATTCGATCGAACAGTTCCAGGGAGAAAAACGTACAGTCTGGGACGGTGTGCGCAATCCACAGGCGCTTCGGGCGATCCGCGCGATGAAGAAAAAGGACCGTGTCTTCATTTATCACAGCATGGGAGAATCCGCCGTAATGGGGCTTGCCGCCGTTATTTCCGATCCTCGGCCCGCTCAGGACGACGCGAAACTCGCCGTCGTCGAACTGGAGTTTCTCTTCCGGATCGAACCTCCCGTCACCTTGCGCGAAATCAAGGAGACGAAGCTCTTTGACGATTGGTCCCTGGTCCGCCAAAGCCGCCTCTCGACGATGGCTGCGCCGGACGCCTTTGTAGCGTGGATGCGTAAGCGCTTTCCGAAGCTCGCTATCTAAATCTCTGATTCGCCGTAGAATAGGTATTCCAAATTGCGGAGTTTTTGTGCTCTGGTTTGCGAGCTAAGTACGCCGATATCAATGAAATCCCCAAGAAAGTGTACGAAAAATCATGGCAGCTTAAGTGCTCCATGTGAGCTCATTAGCGGAAGTGTATCTCCATGCTTCAGGAGCTAAAATTTCAGGTCTCTACGGCGGTCCTCACGGTGATAACAGTCGCCGCGATCGTGGCCGCCGTACTGAATTTTAGCCAGCTCGGAAAATTCCACCTCGCCGACGATGGCGCAACCTGGATTGACGATAGTGGCGCTGTAATCGCTTACCGCGTCTCGTTTGGCGGCGGCGCCGAAAAGGCGGGCATCCGCGAAGGCGACGTCCTGGTCAGGATCAACAATGCGACTGTCAGCAAAGCCATTGACGTACCCCAACTGCTGCTGGGCGTAGGGGCTTGGAACAAGACCGACTATCTCATTGAACGGAAAGGGGTTCCAGTTAAAGTCAAGGGTTTGATTGTGGGGGAAGCGGCCCACGATACCGCCCTCTATATTCAATATTTTGTCGGCGCCGCCTACCTGCTGATCGGACTTTTCGTCTATTTCCGGCGCGGCAGCGCCCACAAAGCCCAGCACTTTTTCATCTACTGCCTCGTCTCCTTCATTTTCTCGTGTTTCCACTACACCGGAAAGCTGAACGCTTTCGACAAGGTGATTTACTGGGGCAACATCGTCGCCGGTTGGCTGGCTCCCACCCTTTTCCTCCATTTTTGCCTGACGTTCCCGGAACCCCGCCGCTGGTTCCGGCGGCTTCACGCTCCGTTGCTTTATGCGCCCGGCGCAGTATTCATGGTGATTTTCATCGGGATCACATCGGGCTATATCCACACAAGCGTGCCGCTGGTGCAACTCTCGTGGTACCTGGACCGCGTCTGGATGGCTCTGTTGACCCTGCTCTATCTGCTCAGCTGCCTGACGTTGGCTTTGGAATGCCGCCGCACGGAAGACCCGATTCTCCGACCGCAGCTCAAATGGCTGCGCAACGGAACTTTTTTCGGCCTCTTGCCATTCGCCCTTCTCTACGCTACGCCCTATATCCTGGGGGGCACGCCAGGACCGATCATGCGGCTTTCGGTGTTTTCACTGATCCTGGTGCCGCTCACGCTAGCCTATTCCATCGTCCGATACCGGCTGATGGACGTCGATGTGATTTTCCGCCGGGGCTACGCCTATACCCTCGCGACGCTCTGCATCCTGGCCGCGTTCTACGGAATTGTTTTCGGCCTGGGCAATCTGCTCAAGCAGAGCTTCCAGGGCCTGGGGAATATGGGCCTCGTGATGGTGATGCTGCTGACCGCGTTTTTATTCCAGCCGCTTCGGAACTGGATGCAAGAGCGCCTCGACAAATACTTCTATCAGGAACGCTACGATTACCGCCGCACGTTGATCGAATTCGCACGTGAGTTGAACGCTGAAGTGGATCTCGACAAGATGCTGGTTTCCGCGGCCGATCGTCTAATGCGGACTCTTTCCATCCGCCAGATCGCTTTTTTCCTGGAGGCTGGTTCGGGCTATGAACTTACCAAGATCGTAGGCTCCAGCGGTCGCTGGACGGGTGAATCCGCCGCGCTCGATCCGGCCACGCTCGACCTGAGCTTCCTGAATTGGGAGCGCCCCACGCCTTACATTTTCTTCGAGCGAACGCGTTATCGCCTGGATGCTCTGGCGCAAAGCTGGGCGCCATCGGTACGCCAGACCATCGCCGATCTAGACCTCACCTACTACATCCCTTGCAGCGTTCGCGGCCGTACAATCGCCTTCATCGGCGTGAGCCGCACGGAGACCGGCGACTTTCTTTCGAGCGACGATCTCGAATTGCTCGTCACCCTCTCCAGCTACGTCGGCATCGCCGCCGAAAACGCCAACCTGTATCAATCGCTCCAACGCAAGGTCGATGATTACGAGCGCCTCAAGGAATTCAGCGAAAATATTGTCGAATCCATCAACGTCGGCATACTTGCGGCGGATCTCGACGATTGCGTTGAAAGCTGGAACACGCGCATGGAAGAGTTGACCGGCGTGCTGCGCGAACAGGCCGTGGGCCAACGCCTCTCGAAACTCTTGCCGCCAGTTCTCATGGATCATTTGAACCGTGTTCGCGGCGACATGAGCATTCACCACCTGGATAAGATTCCTCTGCCTTACACGCGCCGCACGGATGGCCGCGAGATCACTGTTAACATTGCTGTTGCGCCGCTGATCTCCCGCGATATGGAACAGATCGGCCGTCTCATTATCTTCGACGACATCACCGATCGCGCCGATTTGGAGCGCCGCCTGGTACAGGCCGATAAGCTCAGCAGCATCGGACTGCTCGCTGCTGGAGTCGCGCATGAAGTGAATACGCCCCTCGCTGTGATCTCAACTTACGCACAGATGCTCACCAAGCAGGTTGGCGATGACGAGCATAAATCGCGCATGCTCGACAAGATCGCCAAACAGACTTTCCGCGCCAGCGAAATCGTCAACTCCCTGCTCAATTTCTCGCGCACTTCGACGACCGAATTGACGGAGGTCAGCATCAACAAGGTGATCCAGGAAACCATGTCCTTGCTCGATCACCAGTTCAAGTCGGCTGACCTTGCCGTTCAGCTCAAGCTGGACAATGCATTGCCGCCGGTCACCGGCAATTCCGGCAAATTGCAGCAGGTCTTCCTGAATCTCTTCATCAACGCGCGCGACGCTATGCAGCCAGGCGGTACTCTGTCCGTTGAATCGGGTAGTGACGATGCCGTGGTCCGCATCGACGTGGCCGACACCGGACACGGGATCGCTCCGGAACATCTGAACCGGATCTACGATCCGTTTTTCACCACAAAATCGGCGCGCAAGGGGACAGGATTGGGATTGAGCGTAAGCTATGGAATCATTCAGGAGCACGGTGGAACCATCGAAGTCTTCTCGCGGCCCGGTGGCACGCGTTTTCGGCTGGAGCTTCCTCGCGTGCGCAAGAACGCCGCCGAACCCGAAGACGGGTCAGCGCGCAAGAGAGTAGTGAATGCCTAGCACTGTTTCGCCGCCACGTGGGCGCATCCTGGTAATCGACGATGAACCGGAAATTCGAGACGGCCTCGAAGACCTGCTCACCGGCGAAGGCTATTCCGTCGATCTCGCGATAAACGGCATGGAAGGCGAGAAGCGCCTTGCGGGGAAATCCTACGATCTGGTTCTGCTCGATCTGATGATGCCCGACAAATCGGGCATGGATGTCTTGAAAGAAATGCGGACCAACGACACGGAAACTCCCGTGTTTATGATCACCGCATATGGGTCCGTGGAAGGCGCGGTTCAGGCCATCAAACTTGGGGCCAACGACTTTTTCCCCAAGCCCTGGGACAACGAAAAGCTGCTCATCGAAATTGAGCGCATGATTGCCGGGCAGCGGCTTTCGCAGGAAAACACGCAGCTGAAGCGGGCCCTTAAGCAGCGGTACAACTTTCCGAACATCATCGGCAAGAGCGAGCGCATGTTGCGTCTGCTGGATCTTGTGGAACAGGTTGCCTCCAGCCGCTCCACCATCCTCGTGACCGGCGAAACCGGTACCGGTAAGGAATTAATCGCCAAGGCGATCCACACTTCTTCTCCGCGCGCAGAGTTCCCCTTCGTCGCGGTGAATAGCGGTTCGCTTCCCTCCGACCTGCTCGAATCCACTATGTTCGGGCACGTCCGGGGCGCCTTCACCAGCGCTTCCCATACGAAGAAGGGTTCCTTCGAGGTCGCGCATAAAGGGACCATTTTCTTCGACGAAATCGGCACCATCAGCGCCGAAACGCAGGCGAAGCTTCTGCGTGTCATCCAGGAGCGCGAGTTCAGTCCGCTCGGCTCCAACGAAACGATCAAAGTGGATGTCCGCATACTCGCGGCCACCAATGCCGACCTGAAGAAGATGGTCGAAGAAGGCCGTTTCCGCGAGGATCTTTACTATCGTCTCAATGTCATCAATATCGCGCTGCCGCCCCTGCGCGATCGCAAGGAAGATATTCCGCTGCTGACCAGCTTCTTCTTCACGAAGTACTGCAAGGAGAATGAGAAGTTTCTCGACGCTCAGGAAAAATCCGTGCTGAAATTCGCGCCCGAAGCTATGCAGGTTCTGATGGATCACAACTGGCCGGGCAATGTCCGTGAACTCGAAAATGTGGTCGAGCGCGCTGTAGTCCTTGCTTCCGAGCCAACGGTCCCCGTCGACGTTTTCCCCGAACACCTGCTGCACGCCAGCGGGATCCGTCTGCGCAGAAGTGACAGCGAGCCCCTGCCGGTAGACGCTTCACTCTTCGAAATCGTCGCCGATTTCGAACGCCGCGTAATTATCGAACGCCTCGAAAAAGCTAACTGGAGCCAGACCGAAGCGGCCGACAACCTACACGTTCCCCTTTCCACCCTGAACCAAAAAATCAAACGGCTTGCCATCGAAATCAAGAAAAAGGCTTGACGCCGAGCCTGCTTTTTCTCAAAAACCTGAGAAAAAGTGTACTAGAATCACTCCAAGGATTTTGACCATTCCAGCGTGATGCTAAAACGGAACCGGTGGGTCAGCATTACGGCGGCCGGCCTTATTCTCTTGGTTGGCGTGACATATCGCCGCGTCACGATTCCCCGTATCGACAGGAATCGGGTTTACGTCATGGGCTACGGGCGCGACAGGCCTTTGCATTTTAAAGATGAGGATGGAAATCCATCGGGTCTGGCTGTCAGCATCATGCGCGAAGCGGCGCGGCGCCGGGGCATTCAACTCCGCTGGGTAGAATCGAATACCCCGGGGATCGCCTCAGTGCAAAGGGGCGAGGTGGATTTCTGGGTCATGGTGGCCGATCTTCCCGAACGGCACAAACTGGTTCACATCACCGAACCCTATCTGGTTACCGAGTATTGCCTCATCGTGCCAGCGGACAGTTCTTACCGGAAGCCTGCAGACCTTGCCACCGCGCGCATCGCCTACGCCGGCTTCGGCGCGGAACGGGCGTTCGCGCGGCCGCTTTTCCCTCAAGCCAAATTCATTTCTACAGGGACTCCTGACAGGGCTTTAGATGCTCTGGTTCGCGGCGATTCCGACGCTGCGCTCGTAGACCAATATGCAGCGGGCGATTTCGCGCTTTCCGGCGAGCTCGTCAAAAAGATGCGCATCGTCCCCATGACAGGGTCAAAGCATTACATGAGCCTAGCGGCCAATTTCAAGGTTCAAAGCGTAGGCGACGAACTTCGCAAAGAGATTCGGAACATGGCTTCGGACGGCACACTGACTCCTTATTTCGAAGGCTGGGGTTTTTTTCCTGTTTTGAATCTTGAAGCTATGGATAGCCTCTCGCGAGCCCGGCAGCGGGAGCGCTTGCTGATCGCCGGCGTCTCCGCGCTGATTCTGCTTCTTGCGAGTTCGCTCGTTCTGGTCATGCGCCTGAGGCGGCAGCGATTCCGCCTTGAGACTGTCCTGCATGAACGCAACCAGGCCGAAAAGGAGAACGCGCGATTGCAGGCGCGGCTGCATCAGGCAAATAAAATGGAGTCGGTCGGCAGGCTGGCCGGCGGCATCGCGCACGACTTCAACAATCTTCTTACCGTCATCAATGGCTACAGCGGTCTGCTGCTAAGCCGCTCACACCCGGACGACCCCGTGCAGCCAATGGTGAAGGCGATTCATAACGCTGGGGAGCGGGCTACTGGTCTCACCAGTCAACTGCTCGCATTGAGCCGCAAGCAGACCATCAAGCCCAAAGCCATGGATTTGAACGCGGTTGTAAAGGACATCCAGCGGGTTTTAGATCGCCTCATCGGTGAAGACATCGAGGTCCACACTGCGCTCGATGCGGACTTGGGCCGTACGGTTGCGGATCCCGACCAGATTCATCAGGTCCTCATGAACCTCGTGATCAATGCCCGGGATGCGATGCCGGATGGAGGAACCCTGACCGTCGAGACCAGAAATGTTGAAGTCGATGAGTCTGCCGCGGCCTCAATTACCGATGCCGCTCCGGGTAGCTATGTTCTGCTGAAAGTGACGGATTCGGGAGTCGGAATGGACCGCGAAACCCGCCAGAATGTTTTTGAGCCCTTCTTCACCACCAAGGAATCGGGAAAGGGTACAGGGCTAGGCCTGTCGACGGTCTATGGCATCGTCACCCAGAGCGGTGGCTGGCTTGACGTCCGAAGCGAGGTGGGCAAGGGCACGGAATTTAGCGTGTACTTGCCTCGCACGGACGCCGCCTTGGCAGCGAACGCCGCAGCTCCCGTGCCTGAAAATCGCCATGGTAGTGAGACCGTGCTTGTCGTTGAGGATCAGGACTTCGTTCGCAGATTTGCCAGGAGTGTGCTCGAATCTTATGGCTACAGCGTCCTGGAGGCTGCGGACGCAAATGAAGCGTCCGAGCTTGCTTCGAACTACCCGGGCGAAATCCATCTGCTGTTGACGGATGTAATCCTGCGTGGAATAAACGGGAAAAAACTCAGTGAGTCCTTGCTGTTGCTGCGTCCGAACCTGAGAGTGCTCTTCATGTCAGGTTATCCGGCCGATGTCATTTCCCGCCGGGGCATGCTGGAACCAGGCCTCACTTACATCCAGAAGCCGTTCAC
>Ga0302326_10027104_pt1 | contig 11562 bp, 8 predicted proteins | sample Palsa_T0_3_FD_202264 | JGI IMG/M metagenome (GOLD analysis project Ga0302326, IMG submission 202264) | Peat permafrost microbial communities from Stordalen Mire near Abisko, Sweden - Palsa_T0_3 | ecosystem: Environmental > Terrestrial > Soil > Palsa > Peat permafrost | place: Sweden: Abisko...
GTCGGCTTGGAAGGCAGCGTCCAGGCTGAACGCGACGCCTCGTGGCGCGATTCGCGGAGCGCCTTAAGCTGGTCGCTTCGTCGCCGGCCACTGGAAGCTGCTGTCACCCCGGATCGGGCAAGCGCAGTCTTCGCTTCCTCCAAATCCCGTAACAGTTCGGAACACGATTGGTACCGTTTGAGCGGGTCTTTCGACAGGCACCGATACACGATGTTTTGGACTTCCAGCTGAACGCCGTCGAGCGGCGGAGGAGCCTCGTTGACGATGGCCATAAAGGTCGCAGCCATGTTCTCCCGCTGAAACGGATTGCCGCCGATCAGCGCCTCCATCAGGGTCACGCCCAGCGCCCAGATATCGCTTCGTTGGTCAGCCGTCGAACCCGTGGCCTGTTCCGGCGATATGTAGCTCAAAGTACCTACCGCACCGTGCGTCAGCGTCTGGGTTGCCTCGTTGATGTGGGCCAGCCCGAAGTCAACGATCTTCGCGTCGCCGTGAGCGGTAAGCATCACGTTGGAAGGCTTTATGTCGCGATGGACAATGTTGCGGGAATGCGCTTCCTCCAGACCCTTCGCAATCTGGATTGCGATCTCGACAACTTCTGACACCGATAACGGATGCGATCCCGTGCTTATCCGGTCGGCCAGCGACTGGCCTTCATAGAAGGCCATGACAATATAGGTGCGGCCGTCGGGCGTCTCTTCGATTCCGTGAATCACGCCGACATTAGGATGATCCAGCGACGAGGCAATTCGCGCCTCTTTCAGGAACCGCTCCTTATCCAGTTCGCTGGCATTCAGTCCGGGAGGAAGGAATTTCAGGGCGACGGTGCGTTCCAGCTTACGATCCCGGGCCTTGTACACCACGCCCATGCCGCCCGCGCCGATCCGACCGAGGATCTCGTAGTTCGTTCCGACAAGATCGCCAACCGACAGTGCGCTGTTGGATGGGGCCATTGCTTCATCCCGCTTTAGCACTCGGCCGCTGATTTCGAAGGATTAACCGAGTGGCGCCAAATTTTGCTCTGATGATAAGGCTTGCGACTCTCGCGAGCAAGAAAACTGCACCGTCGCCGAGTCAACCGATCAAACGAGCCGGAAATTTTCTGGATGGGACGAAACGGCATGCAACCAGCTAAAGTAGCCGCAACGCGGCGGGATGGGGTTAGACGGGGGCGTCAGCCCCCGGTCAAGTGCGACATTATCCCGAGCCGCGTGAGCGGCGTGAGCGGCGACACCGGTTTCGACACAATCTCGTCAGCCCCGGTCAAGTTGGTGCTAACTCCAACCGCAGAACGTCGGCAGCTTTCTACGCCGATCCTACAGTACTTCCGGCGGCCTTCCCTGCCGCCCTTCGCCGGCTGCCATTTCCCTCTCGGCTTGTTCCATCGCCTGCCGCGGGTCGCGTCCCGTGACGGCCTTGTACCACGCCGGATGATGCGTCCACGCCCACGCCTCGCTGACCGTTCCGCGCGTCATCGCCTGAATCGTACCGGGCTCCCCGAAGGTGCTGAGGTAAATGTGGAAGAAAATCCCGAACAGCATGACCAGCGCCGAGATATCGTGAATAACATACGCGAGCGACACCAGGATGCGTCCGAAGGTCGTGGGAAACCACATCATCACGCCGGTGATGACGTAAGCGATGGAGCCGCAGACGATTTCCCAGAACATCAGCTTCTGCCCTCCGTTAAAGAAGCCGGTCTCCGCCGATTCCGTCGAATCGCTGCGAATAACGTAACTCCTGATGTTCTTCATCCAGCGCGAATCGGCCGGCGTCCATTTCATCACCCCCAGCCAGTTGATAGCCTGTAGCGCGAAAAAGAAGACAAAGCCCAGGCCGAACCAGGGATGCAGGAAACGCGTCATCGCTCCGCCCCCGAATAGCGGCGTGAAGAAGCGGAAGATCCACGGCAGATAGATACCGAACCCGGACAGCAGCGCGAGAAAGAAGAAGATGCCGACCATCCAATGCAGAAAACGGGTGTACACAGGATGGCGCAGCAGTTCGCCGACGTAGACCACGGTCTGACCCAGGCGATCGATGGCGTTGGGACGATGAATAAAACGATCGGCTGAACTTGCCATCTAGTTCTCCCTTCCCGCGTCCGGCGGCACGATTTCTTTCACCGGCGGCGTAGGCTGAATGCGCAACGGGCCTTCGAAAATGTAGTGCATCACCACCCCGACGAAGCCGAGCATTGCGCCGAATAGACCGATCGGCTTAAACCAATCCTTCCAGATAGTGAAGGCCTGCGAAATGCGCGGCTCTTGCGGAAGGCCGCCGTAGGCCTCGGTCTTGTTGATGTTGTGCAGGACGTAAATGACGCTGGTGCCGCCAATGGTGGGAGGATCGTAGACACCAGCTTCCTTGAAGCCCGAAACTTCACGCAATTGCGTGGCCCGCTTCTCGGCCAGGAACTTCATGTCCTCCTTGGTGCCGAAATGCAGGCAGCCGGTCGGACACGCCTTGATGCAGGCCGGCTCCAGGCCGGCACCCACTCGATCCGAACACAGTGTGCACTTATAAACCTTCTTGGTGTTGGGATCGAACTTCGGGATATTGAATGGGCAGCCGGAGACGCAGAACTGGCAGCCGATACAGTTTTCCTGCTGAAAATCGACGATGCCGTTTTCGTACTGCACGATGGCGCCGTCGGCGGGACAGGCACGCAGGCAGCCGGGATCGGCGCAGTGCATGCACTGATGCTTGCGCATCAGCCACGCGAAGCTGCCGTCGGAGTGCTCATCCTCGTTGAACTTGATCAGGTTCCAGAAGTTCCATTCCGTATCCGGCATGGTCTGGTAGGTGTTATCGAAGTAGGTCTCGCGGAAGGGCATGTCGTTCCACTCGACGCAAGCCACCTCGCACGCCTTGCAGCCAATGCAGGTGGTGGTGTCGATCAGCTTGCAAACCTTGTCTTCCCGCTGCGTTCCTTCCCCAGGTATCGGCCCGAGGTGGCCCGAGATTTGCTGGATTCGTAATGTGCCGCGATCGCTCATCGATGCCTCTTGCTAGCCGCTTTGAAGGGGTGTGCCTTCAGGCGTGCCGTTAGAATCCAAAATTGAGCCGGCTTTAGCCGCTGAGGGAATGTCCCTCTGGGCCTAAAGGCCAATTCTCGCAAGCGCTCTTGCGGCACGGCTGAAGCCGTGCCCTTTCAAACCCTTCGCTCTTGTGGCGCGGCTTAAGCCGCGCTCCTTCGAACCCTCACACCTTCTCCAGCTTGACCAGGAATCCTTTGAACTCCGGCGTGTAGGCATTCGGGTCGATGGCCGTCGGTGTCAGCCGGTTCGTCGGCATCAGCGAAGTCCGGCCTTCGCTCTCAGAGATTCCTTTGTATCCCCAATGGATCGGAATACCGATCTGGTACGTCTTCTTGCCGTCCACCATCATGGCCTTGATGCGCTTGGTCACCATCGCCTTGGCGATGTAGTCGGCGCGAATGCTGCTGACCTTCACCTTCTCGCCGCCACGGATTCCCATCTGGTCGGCCAGCTCCGCGGGTATCTCCACGAATGGCTCCGGCACCAGCTCCACATTCATGGGATTGTTCTTCGTCCAGTAGTGATAGTGCTCCGTCAGCCGGTAGGTTGTGCAGACGATGTTGTAACCCTCGCCCGGCTTGGCGTACTTGTCCATATCCGTCTTGAAGGTCTTCGCCAGCGGATTGCTTGACTGCTGTGGATGCAGCAGATTCGCGACGGGGCTTTCAATCGGCTCGTAGTACTCGGGGAACGGGCCGTCGGCCATTGCGCCAAGTGGAACAAAAATGCGTCCCACGCCCTCCGGATTCATGATGAACGGCCCCATGTGCTCTTCCGGCTTGGAATCGGGCTTGAAGTCGGGAACGTCGTTGCCCACCCACTTGTCCGTGGCCGCATTCCACCACACCTGCCGGCGTGAGGGATCGTAAGGTTTGCCGGCAAGATCGCACGAGGCGCGGTTGTACAGCACGCGCCGGTTCGCCGGCCACGACCAGCCCCAGTTCGCATAGATGCCCAGGCCGGAAGGATCGTCCGTGCCACGGCGCTGCATCATCGGGCCCGCTTCGGTCCACGAGCCGCAATACAGCCAGTTGCCCGACGAGGTCGAACCGTCGTCGCGCAACGCGGCGAAGCCCGGCAATTGCTGTCCGGCTTTCAGCGAAAGATTGGTCTTCTCGTCGCTGATGTCGGCCAGCGCTTTGCCGTTGATCTCCTTCGCCACCTCGGCCAGCGACGGACTGGTAGGAATGGTGTAGCTCCACGACGCGTTCACGATGGCATCGGGGAACTTACCGCCGTCTCTCTTGTAGAGCTCGCGGACCCGGAGGAAGATTTGCGCCAGGATGTCCTGATCCAGGCGGCACGCGGCCGGAGTGGGCAACGCTGCGTACTTCCATTGCAGCCAGCGCGCCGAATTCACAAACGTCCCATCCTTCTCCGCGAATCCCGCGCCTGGCAGTTGATACACCGTGGTGTTGATCTGCTTCATTTCCTCCGGTGTCGTCCCCGGCGCCTGCCAGAAGGCGCTGGTCTCGTCGGGATAGATTTCGCACACCACCAGGAAGTCGGCCTTCTTCAGCGCGTCGATGTTCTTCTTCGAATCCGGACCGATCATCACTCCGTTCATGCCGAAGGCGAAGACGCCTTTCACTTTGCCTTCGTACATGTCGTTCCAGTTTTGGACCCAGGAATAGTTGCGGTCCATCTTCGGCAGCCACGCAAAGGCAAAATCGTTGTCCTTCGTCGCCGCCGGCCCATACATTGCCTTCAGGAACGACACCGTGAACTTAGGTGTGTTCGACCAGTAATTAAACGACTCCCACTCGCCCGGCTTGGATGGAGTCGGGGTCACGCGATCCAGATAGGTTTTCAGGTCCTTGTCCGCCGGAGTGGGCATCTTCAGATAGCCGGGTAGGATGTCGAAGATGCCGGCCATGTCGGTCGCGCCCTGAATGTTGGAGTGACCGCGCAACGCATTGACTCCGCCGCCGGCGCGTCCCACGTTGCCCATCAGCAATTGCAACATGGCCGCGGTGCGAATCACCTGCGTGCCGTTGCTGTGCTGCGTCCAGCCCACCGCGTAGATCACGGTCGCAACCTTCTTCATGTCTCCGTTTTTGCGGACGGAGGTGTACAGGTCCCACGCTTTCAGCAACTGCTCCTGCGGGATGCCGGTGATGTTCGATACCATCTCCGGCGTGTAGCGGGAGTACTGCTGCTTCAATAACTGAAAGACGCAGCGCGGATCTTGCAGCGAGAGATCGTAGGCAACATTCGGCGGCAGCGATGGCGGCGGTGGTGTCGCGGGAGCGCCGGCCACGGCCTTCGCGCCCGCCGGCCCTCCGGCCTGGTGACCCTGTCCTTCCGTGGAATGGTGCGCAGTGCCGTCGTGCTGAGCGCCGGCCTGAGGATGACCGGCCGACGCGTGTGGGGGCGCTGCTGCTTTCCCGTGGCTTTCCTGTCCGGCTGCCGCTTCAGGTCCCGGCGTCACAACCGCCTTGGGCGTTTCGTTGCCGCCCTCTTCATAATTCCAGGTTGCCTTGTCGTAGCTCTTCGTCGTGGCATTGAAGCCGGAGAACAAGCCGTCTTCCGGCAGCTTGAATCCGTCTTTGACGATGAACGCAGCGTTGGTGTAGTTGACCAGGTACTCGTGCGCGACGCGGTTGTTTTGGATGGCGTAATAGATGAGGCCGCCGAGGAACGCGAGGTCGCTGCCGGCGCGAATTTGGCAGAAAATGTCGGCCTGCGACGCCGTCCGAGTGAAGCGTGGATCGACCACGATCATCTTGGCGTTGCGGTTGCGCTTGGCCTCCACCGGCCACTTGAATCCGCAGGGATGGTTCTCGGCTGGATTACCGCCCATGATCAACATCATGTCGGTATTCTTCATGTCGATCCAGCCATTGGTCATGGCTCCGCGCCCGAAAGTTGGTCCCAAACTTGAGACCGTGGGGCCGTGTCAAACCCGCGCCTGGTTTTCCAGGCGCACCACCCCCATAGCCCGCATCGCTTTCACGACCAGGAAATTGAACTCATTGGTGTCGGTGCAGCCGCCGCTCCAGAACAGCGATTCACAGCGATTGACGGTATTGCCCTTCGCATCCGTCTCCACAAAGCCGGCGTCGCGCGTCTTCTTGGTCCAGACCGCGATCTCCTCGATGGCCTGGTCCCACGTGATGTTCTCCCAGTGGTCCGATCCCGGGCGTCGAACCCTTGGGTACAGGATGCGGCGGTCGTTCTGGATGTCCTGCTGCAACGACGATCCTTTGGGACACAGCGTTCCGCGGTTGATCGGGTGATCGGGATCGCCCTCCACATGGACGACTTGCGGCGTGACGTTCTTGGCCTTGTCGCCAATGGTGTGGATGATGACGCCGCAGCTCACCGCGCAATAGGGACAGGTGCTGCGCGTTTCCGTAGTGCGCGAAATCTTCAGCGCCTGGGCTTGTGCAAGCAGCGGCTGCGCATCGAAACCAAATACCGAGATCCCAACCGCGCCCGCGATTCCGCTCTTGAAGAATGCTCGTCTAGATAGCTCCATTGCCGCCTTCCAGAACAAGAAATTCTAAACCGTGAATGTATACAGAAGACAAACTTAAGCGCTGGAGTAGCGCTGAATCTAAGCATCGAGAAGTATGCTCAGTGTGGTCCACATCTTCACCAGGCCGTCGCGATTACGACGGAGAACCAAGATCCCGAACCAAATTATGCGAACGAGCGTATAACGGGGCACCAGCGCCGGTCAAATACATTCAAAACGCTGTGATGAGACGGGCAGAAACCGAAGCGGGGCCTAGAAGCCCATCAGATTCCGCCGGATTTTCTGGAATCCGTTCTCCATCGCCCACAGGTCAAGCGGCACAGTCGCGACTTCGTCCACTAGGGGAACGGCATGGCCATCCACAGTCAGGTCAACGCTCTTCAGATAAGAGTGACACGTCTCGCAAGCCTCAACTCGCACATTGGGTATGCCTTCCGCCGTGTAGCGAGGAAGCTTTGTGTGGTCTTCCTGCCCGCAAACGGGACATAGAACCCGGCGGAACTCCCACTCCGTTATGCAGAACGAACACATCAGAAAGCGCTTTCCGCCATCACCTTCAGGACGAAGGACCGCCAGTTGAGGCCTCGCTCCACACACCGGACACACCATGCCTGCGAATCCTTCCCAACTCGCAGCCGATTTCGCGGCAAGCTGTTCAGCCAGCGGCTGGAGTAGAACGCGCGCGAAAAACGCGTACCTTCCGACATCGTCCGCGTCGCCAGCCTGCAGGAAATCGTTGATAGCCTGACGACTGCATTCCGACGATTCCATGCCGAGATCTGCGGCCTCCTGCGCCAGTTTGGATGGACCATTCGTCTGAACAAGCGACAGTAGCGCCGGCAACTGTTGGAGCGCGATGTCCACATCGAGTCGTTCGCGAAACGGACCAGCGGGCTCGGGTGCCGATCGCGCCGCAGCGCGTTCATACACATCCTTCTGAAATTCCAGAATTCGCCGATGGAAGTTCAGGACCTCGGCGGCGCCTGGATGCCGCGCGGCAAGATCGAAGGCGCGTTCGATGCGCTTATTCCAATCGGGCTTCTTGGCCGGCATCATCAGTGATAATCACCATCTCCAGCGGCACTGGCGGAAGACAAATCCTCACATCACAAGCCGCCGAGTATAGCATCCGCCAGAACGGCATCCCTTATGCGAAGATAGAGTGCGCACGATAGACGCACCCGGAGCACATGCAGGCCTCGACCATTCGTAAGATATTCAAGGCATTTCATTATCGTGATTTTCGTCTGATGTGGATCGGTGCCTGCACCTCCAGCATCGGCACCTGGATGCAGATCGTGGCCCAGGGCTGGCTCATCTATCGCCTCAGCCACTCCGCGTTCCTGCTCGCTCTGGATCAGTTCCTGGGCGGCATTCCCATCTTCCTCTTCACCCTGATCGGCGGTGTCGTGGCCGACCGCATGGAGCGGCGCAAGGTTCTCCTGGCCTCGCAATACCTGCAGATGACCAGTGCGGCGATCCTCACAGTGCTGGTTGCGACCGGCCTGGTTCACGTCTGGCATATCCTCTGCCTGTCCTTCGTTTCCGGGTTCGCGCAGGCCTTCGGCGGCCCCGCGTATTCGGCCCTGATTCCAACCCTGGTCGACCGCGAGGACATGCCCAACGCCATCGCGCTGAATTCCATCCAGTTCAACTTAGCGGTAACCATTGGACCGGCGCTCGCCGGCCAAGCATTGGCGAAGCTTGGCGAGAAATGGTGCTTCGGGCTGAACGCGCTTTCTTTCCTGGCGCCCGTCATCTCGCTTCTGATGATCAGGTCACGGTTTCTACCGGCGAGCACGACTGAGTCGATACTCACCAGCCTGAAAGGGGGCATCAAGTTCGTTCGCAAGCAGCCCTCGATGGAGGCGCTGATCGTGCTGGCGTTCTGCATGACCGCGCTGGCCATGCCCATGCGCACCTACATTCCCGTGTTCGTCAAAGACATCTTTCATCGCGGGCCGACAACCTACGGCAATCTGCTTTCTCTGATGGGTATCGGCTCCATCTGCGGATCACTGATGGTCGCGAGTTTGGGCAACATTCGCCGTAAGGGACGATTCGCCATCACCGGGCTCATTTGTCTGGGCGCGGCGATTGCCGTCTTCTCCCTTTCCAAAAGGTTGCCGCTGAGCTACGCCATGCTGGTGATTGTGGGGGCTTCCATGATGGCCGTCTTCGCCACCGTGACTTCGCTGGTGCAGTTGATTACTACCAACGAAATGCGCGGGCGGGTGATGAGCGTCTACAACTGCGCCTTTCGCGGCGGGATGCCTATGGGAAACCTGCTGTCGGGATGGCTGGTTCCGATGTTCACCGCGCCCGTGGTCCTCAGCGTGAATGGACTTCTGCTGATCTTCATGGCGCTGTACTTCCTGCTGGTACAGAGGCGAGTGGCCGCGCTCTAACAGGTCGCCGCGAGGATTACGAACTAATCTGGTTTGGCCGACGTGGAACTGAAGTGCGTCACTGTCTTCTGCAATGACGACTCGTCTTCCGCGTTGAAGCAAGTACGCGAGCGATCGATCTGCTTCATCAGTCCGCAGAGCACCTTCCCCGGACCAACTTCGACGAAGGTCTGTACTCCTAGCCCAATTAGGCCGCCCATCGCTTTGTCCCACTGCACCGCGCCCGTCACTTGACGTATAAGCGCGTCCCTGGCTTGTTCGCCGGTCGAGATCAGCACCGCGTCCACATTGCACATCACCGGAATTTCCGGTACGTGAAACGTCAGTGCCTCCAGGTCCGCTGCCAGACGGTCCTGCGCGGGCTGCATCAGGGGGCAATGGAAGGGTGCGCTGACAGGCAGCAGGATGGCTCGCTTTGCCCCACTCTTTTTGGCCAGCTCGGTGGCACGCTCCACTGCGGCCTTATTGCCGGAGATCACGATCTGGTCCGGCGAGTTCAAATTGGCCGCGCAACAAATCTCTCCCTGGGCGGCAGCCTCGCACACCTGCTGGACCTTGTCGGCCGCCAAAGCCAGGACCGCGGCCATCGCGCCCACGCCCACCGGCATCGCCTCCTGCATGTATTTACCGCGATTGCGAACCGTGCGCACCGCATCGGCAAAGGCCAGCGTTCCCGCCGCCACGTGTGCGGAATACTCGCCCAGACTGTGTCCCGCAACGTAAACAGGCGCGATTCCCTTGGACTGCAACACGCGCCACGCCGCAACCGACACGGTGAGAATCGCGGGCTGCGTGATCTCGGTCAGCTTCAGTTGATCTTCGGGTCCTTCGAAACACAGCTGCGAAAGCTTGTAACCGAGTGCAGCATCAGCCTCATCGAAGGTCTCGCGCGCCACCGGATACATGGCGGCGAGTTCCTTGCCCATGCCAACTGACTGTGAGCCTTGTCCGGGAAACAGGAATGCACTAGGAGAGGAGTGTGAGGTCATCGTGTCGGTTCAGTTGCGAGGATCGGCCAAACGCTAAAAACATATTGTCACACATATGGTTGAATGACGCCGCGCCGATTCGAGATCAGTGAGACGGCAGAAATCTTGCTCTCCCAGTACTGAAACCGCCCACGAAGAAACGGGCCGACGTTTTGCCGCTACTGATCTGGACAATCCCGCCGCGAATCGAGTACTCTCAGCCCAGATTTTCAGACGGCAGACGGCTAACCGTTGCCGCTGCCGCGTGGCGGGCGCGTCACTTGATTACCGCACCTAGCAGGTAAGAGCTCTGATGATGACGCCGCTCCCCAACCGATCCATTCAATACAAAGTCCTCGTCATCTTGATTGTCGCGGCAACATGCTTTCGCGTGCTCCTATGCTTCGTGCACAACCCAATGGACTATCTCTGGTCCGACATGCTGCGGCACTGGGACAATGGGGGCCATTTTCCGCAAGGCGGTTACGCGGGTGCGTCAGACCCGATTGTCTATCAGGTGTATGTCTGGCTATTGCGCCATCTCACCGGAGACAACAGGTTGTTGATAGCTTCGGCATCCGCCCTTCTGTCCGTGCTTATGCCGTGGACCTATTATCGCGCCGCCCGGAACTTTGGACTGGCGAAAATACCGTCTCTTTGGGTGTGGACGCTGATCGCCTGGACCCCCTCGCTCCTGGTGCTCTATCACTACCTGCTGATGGAGACGCTGCTGCTTCTCCTCGAAGGGCTTGCTCTTTGGATGACGGCGCGATACTTACGCAAAGGCGGAACTGAAGCCTTTCTGACTTTGATGTTTTCATGGACGCTCGCGGCCCTCACCAAACCGACCGTGATTCCTCTAGCGGGGATTTGTTTCCTATGGTGTTGGTGGAAGAGATCCACTCCGCCGCGCGACATCGCGCTGGGCGTCTTGTTAGCCAGCATCATGCTTGTACCGCAGGCCGTTCGCAGCAAGGTAAGTCTGGGTTTTGTGGCTCCTTTTGGCAATCCCTGGCTGACGCGGATACAGCTTCGATCAGGCGCGAAAACGGTTCACCTCCGATATTTCGCCCATGGCCAAGATTTTCTTGGATTCCATTTCGTCCCAAACGACTACCAACTCGACTTCAGCTCGCCGAGTTGCTATGTCCGGCCTTTATCGCCGCTCAGCGATTGGACCATGCAGCGGTCAGTGACGAATTCGGAAGTCGCTCTCGCCATTGATTCAGCGCATGGAGAACAAGACTGGAAAGCCGCTTACGCGGCCGTTCGCAGTGACCCCGAGACATGGCTGGCCCAGTGGCGCGAGAACATCATTCTCTTCTTCTTCGCTCCATCCTGGCCGGAGACGCCCGTGGAAGATTGGGACGGTCACCTGGAGTATTGGAGCCGTTGGCTTTGGGCTCCGTTAATCCTTTTCGTCTTCGCGTGTAACGTACGTGAATTCGTGCGTCGTCGATTCGATCTGGTCCCGGTAGCAGTTACTTTGTTTACGCTGCTCATGGCCCTGCAAAATGTGGTCATCGCTGAGGGCCGATACCGCAAGCCCGTTGAACCGTTGCTCCTGCTGAACCTGGTATGGATACTAGACAGCAAGCGCTTGGGCCGCAACGAACAGGTCAACGCGACTGTGGGCTAGAGGCGATGCCCTTTGCCGGAATGAC
>Ga0302326_10027106_pt1 | contig 11562 bp, 8 predicted proteins | sample Palsa_T0_3_FD_202264 | JGI IMG/M metagenome (GOLD analysis project Ga0302326, IMG submission 202264) | Peat permafrost microbial communities from Stordalen Mire near Abisko, Sweden - Palsa_T0_3 | ecosystem: Environmental > Terrestrial > Soil > Palsa > Peat permafrost | place: Sweden: Abisko...
CAGATTCTTCGCTCACCACCCCCGAACTGAAGTACGTTCGGGGCCCCGTTCACTCAGAATGACACCATCAATTATGTTTGGTATTTCGGGGACAGGACACTAGCGGCACGGATGAATCCGTGCCCTTTCAAATCAGCAGTGCGCAATTGGTTTTTCCGCAGCCTGCTAGTCCGTTAGTCCCTGTTCCCTGTTTTTTCATACCAGCTTGTAGAGGAAGCCGGTGGGGGTTCCCCAGAGGTTGCGGGCACGATCTTCATAGAAGACGCTGAACTCGATTCCGCTGAGGTCGTAGTCGAAGAGCGGGACGCGGTCGAAGGTGTAGTCGCCGCGTACCGAATACTCGTCGCCGCCGCAGTCGATCATCAGGGTGTCGGCGGCGGAGAGGCGCTCGGGATGGGTGAGGAGTATGCAGGCGACCGCAAAGACACCGGCGCCAAACTCGTTACCGGCCATGGAGACACGGACGCGCCGTGCGGAGCATCCGCGATGGAGCATGCCGGCCTGCGCGGCGACCACCAGAATGTCATTCCCCTGCTGCTGGTCGGCGAGAATCTTTGAAGCCAGAATGGAGCGCTCGGTGGGGCGAAGGTAGGTGGGCCCGAGGCGGCCGGCGATGCGATTCTGGAAGCGACGTTTGGTGGCCAGAACCCCGATGACCATCTCCACGGCTTCGTTATAGGTGGGGGCCAGGGCCTGCCAGCGGGGAACCGCGAACCATGCTTCCGCGCCCTCGGGAAGCTGCCTGCGTCCCAGCTTCTCCATGCAACTGCCCAGGCTGGGAAAAAACTTCTTCAACTCCGTCACCTGCGCTTCCACCGGCCTGACGCGGTAGGTGGGCGGGTAGACGCGATTCGATCCGACCTGCTCGTCGCGGTACTTATCGCTGACCGTGTGTCGCTGGATAATTTCAACTACCTGGCCCGCAACCTCGGACTTGAGTTTTTTGTCCATATCGAGCACCACCTGCGCGCTCTGCCGGTCGAGTTGTTCGATTGCAGTCTGGTAGGCCTCATGTACGGCCGCGGCGAGGAACTCCTGGAGCAGCTTGTTCTGATGCTCGGTTGTATTTCCGGAGAGGTGTAAGGGAACGACCTGGTTCTGGTGTGCCATGAGCCCCGCTTCTTGCGCACAACCGCACGCTGGATTCTGTCGTTTTTATCGGCAGGAACAAGGATTTCAACAGGCTGAAGACACTAAAGTTGCTCATTTGGGGAACAGGGGCCGGGTGCTGGGAGCTTTGAGATGTTCGGGGCCTGGGCGGCCGATAAGAACTTCTATTGACTGCTGTATCGATGAGCGATACAGTTGGAGTGTGATTAAGTCGTTCAGGCACGCGGGGCTTGAAAGGCTCTTCAGGAACGGCTCAAAGGCGGGCATCAATCCCGCGCACGCCGAGAAGTTGAAGAATCAGATGGCAACCCTAAATCGCGCCACAAGCCCCGACGGGATGAATGTCCCAGGGTGGAACCTTCATCGGCTGCGCAAGGAGTTGGCTGGCCATTGGGCTGTTAAGGTCAACGGAAACTGGCGCTTGACCTTCCGGTTTGAGGGCCAGGATGCGATTCTGGTTGACTATCAGGACTATCACTGAGGCCGGGTGAGCGCGGCTTGAAGGAGGCGACCATGCGAATGCATAATCCACCCCATCCCGGAAGGATTATTAAGGAAGCCATAGGGGCCATCCCCATGAGCGTCACTGGATTTGCGGCGCATATTGGGGTATCGAGGGTGGCTCTATCCCGCGTCCTGAACGAAAGAGCGGGTGTTACGCCGGAAATGTCCATCAGGATCAGCGAAGCGTTCGGTCAGAAGGCCCCGGAAATCTGGTTCAATATTCAAAACGATTACGACTTTTGGCAGGCGTCCCACGCGAGGCTCGGACGCAAGAAGATTGAGCCATTGCGTTCGATCGCGGCCTGAGACGCGTGGGTGTTGAGCCATGCGCTACAGATTGGTGGTAGCCTTCCAGCAGTTCTCATCTGCAGGGGTTCTTATGATTCTGCTGAAGTTGACACGTAACGGGAAGCGCCGGTTGATTCTGGGCGCTCTGCTGGCGTTGGTCTGGCTCCTGGCAGGCACGCCGGTCGATGCGCAAGGGGACGATCTCATCTCTGCTGCTAAAAATGGCGATCTGCACCTTGTCAACGCGCTGCTCGCCAAGGGAGCCAATGTCAATGCCAAGGATGAATATGACCTGACCGCGCTGATTTTTGCCTCCCAGAACGGCCACCTCGATATAGTGCAGTTGCTGCTCGCCAAGGGAGCAGAGGTCAATGCCAAGGCGGGCAATGGCGCGACCGCGCTGATTCAGGCTTCCCAGGAAGGCCACCTTGATGTGGTACAGGAATTGCTCGACAAGGGGGCCGAGGTCAACGACAGATCGAACAATGGCTGGACCGCGCTGATTCTGGCCTCCCAGGAAGGCTACCTTGAAGTGGTGCGGGCGCTGCTCACCAAGGGCGCCGAGGTCAATGCCAAGTCGAACGATGGCGGGACCGCGCTGTATGTGGCCTCCCACAATGGCCACCTTGATGTGGCGCTGGCGCTGCTCGCCAAGGGGGCCGAGGTCAATGCGAAGGATAAGGGCGGCAGGACTGCCCTGATGGCGGCGTCTCAAAACGGCCACTTCAATATAGTGCAAGCGCTGCTCAGCCAGGGGGCTGATGTCAATGCAAAATCCAGCAATGGCTGGACAGCGCTGGCGGTGGCCTCCCAAAATGGCCACTCCGATGTGGTACAGGCGCTGCTCTCGAAGAGCGCGGGGCCCGACGCAATGGTGAGCAACCAGCCGGTGAACGACGCCGCAGGAAAGGCCGCAGAGCCTCCTTCACCTTCGGGTGAAGGGACGATTTACGTCTATCGGACGGGAAGCATTGTCGGCGCGTTAAACCTCCCCATAATTTACATTAAGGGCGACCCTTTGGGTGAAGGTGAACTGCGCCTTTCCCACTATGTACAAGCCAGGGTGCCACAGGGTACGGCGTATGTAGCCTCGACGATAGTTCGAGCGGGCGATCTGAGCCTTTACGATCTCGCCCCGAATACGAAGTCATTGGCTCCGCTGTCGGGGTGCGCCGGTTTGGACTTGCGGCGTATTTGGGCCTTGGGGTTGATCGATCAGGTTTCGCTTGCGCAGCGGACACAGTGTGAGAACGCATTGCACGAAGCCGTTGCAGAGATGGACGAAGATCAGCGGATGAAGCGCATGACAGTCGCGGGTGAGCGGCTTTGTGGCCCCATTAAATCGTGGAGAACGTCGTGGTCGGGGAAAATGACGTCCGACTTCTATATAGTGGGCCCGCGCGAATTTTCGACAGAGGATTTGACATTCTGCGAGAGTGTAATGAATGCGGGCCTCGCAGTTCTAGCGGGAACTCTTCGTGCGCCACCTCATATTGAGCTTGATGTGGAGGCGGGTAAAACTTACTACCTCAGGTGGTCCACCACGACCAAGAATTTAATGAAGGTCGAGGACGCGGCGACCGGCGCCAAGGACATCCGTAAGCTTCACCCCGCGCCAGCCCCATAAAGCCGCCCACGGTGCCTGACGCGGCTCCTTCGGGAGGGCTCAGGCCGCACTTGATTGAGGCGACATCACGAGGCCCAGTCGCCCTCAAATTGCTGAGCGCTGATCAAAATCCAGCGCCCCGCTTACGCCGCGGCGCTGGTTACGAGTTCGGGTGCGGCTGGCTGCGCAACTGGCCGAGGCTTCAGGAGCGGCAGGGCCACGGCCAGCACATCTTCAATGCGCTTCGCGTAGTAGACCTGAACCCCCGCCATCAACTCCGGCGTCAGGTCTTCCTCAACATCCTGGCGGTTGTCGGCGGGCAGAATGATGGTCTCAATTCCCGCGCGGCGGGCGGCCAGGAATTTCTCCTTGATACCGCCGACCGGCAGCACATTGCCGCTGAGCGTGATTTCGCCGGTCATGGCGGTCAGCGGGCGCACCGGAGAATCGGTCAGCAGCGAAGCCAGCACCGTGGCCATGGTGACGCCTGCGGAGGGTCCATCTTTGGGGATAGCTCCCGCGGGCACGTGAATGTGGAGGTCGATCTCCTTGGTGAAGTCCTCGGCCAGGCCCAGGCTGGCGGCGTTCGAGCGTACCCAGGTGAGCGCGGCCTGCATGGACTCCTGCATGACCTCGCCAATCTGTCCGGTCATGGTAAAGGCGCCCTTGCCCTTCATTTTGTTGGCTTCGATGAAGAGAATGTCGCCGCCGGCCGGCGTCCAGGCCAGCCCTACGGCCACGCCGGGGCGCTTTACCCGCTCGGCCACTTCGGTTTCCACGCGTACCTGGATGCCGCCCAGGAAATCCTTGAGTACACTGCGGGTGACCACGAGTTTTTCCGCATGTCCTTCGACCACGCGCCGCGCCTGTTTTCTGCACACGGTGCCCAGGGTCTGCTCGAGCTTTCTGACGCCCGCCTCGCGGGTGTAATGGCGCACCACGTAGCGCACCGCGTCCTCGGGAAACTCGATTTGCTCGGCCGTGATGCCGTTCTCCCTGACCTGGCGCGGAATCAGGTAGCGAAATGCAATGTGTACCTTCTCCTCTTCGCTGTAGCCTTGCAGGAAGATCAGCTCCATCCTGTCCAGCAGCGGGGGTGGAACAGGGTCCAGCATATTCGCTGTGCAAATGAACAGGACCTTGGACAGGTCGAAGGGTACGTCAAGGTAGTTGTCGCGGAAGCTGAAGTTCTGCTCCGGGTCCAGGGTTTCGAGGAGCGCGGAGGCCGGATCGCCGCGGAAGTCGCGGCCCAGCTTGTCTACCTCGTCGAGCATGATGACCGGGTCGTTGGCGTCGGCACGGCGAATGCTTTGGATGATCTGGCCCGGCAACGCGCCGATGTAAGTGCGGCGATGGCCGCGAATCTCCGCCTCGTCATGCATGCCGCCGAGGGAGACGCGCTGGAACTTGCGGCCCAGCGCTCGAGCAATGGAACGGCCCAGGCTGGTTTTGCCCACTCCCGGCGGTCCGACAAAGCAGAGAATCGGGCCTTTCATGTCCGGCTTGAGCTCTTTGACGCTGAGATAGTCGAGGATGCGATCCTTTACCTTCTTCAGCTCGTAGTGATCCTCGTCCAGAATCTCTTTGGCCTTGGCGATATCGATCTCCGCCCCGGAACTCCTGGCCCACGGCAACAGGGCCAGCCACTCGATGTAGTTGCGGGTCAGCGAATAATCGGCGGCCATGGGGGACATCCTGGAGAGCCGCGCGAGTTCCTTCAGCGCCTCTTTCTTGACGTCCTCGGGCATTCCTGCGGCGTCGATTTTCTGGCGCAGCTCATCGGTCTCGCGCTGGCCCTCGTCCTGCTCGCCGAGTTCCTTCTGGATGGCCTTCATCTGCTCGCGCAGATAGTAGTCGCGCTGCGACTGCTGCACCTGGTCCTGCACCTCGGTCTGGATTTTGGCGCGCAACTGCTGCACTTCGATCTCCTTGACAAGGTGCTTGTTGAGAAGCTCCAGCCGCTCCACAATGCCTGCCGTCTCAAGCAGTTGCTGTTTGTCGTCGGTGGTAAGGAAGGGCAGCGAGGAGGCGACAAAGTCCACCAGCCGGCTGGGCTCCTCGATATTCGCGGCAATGGTTCTAAGCTCATCGGAGAGGGTCTGCGACTCGGAGACAATCTGCTGAAACTGGCCGATGACGTTGCGCACCAGCGCTTCCACGCCCGACGTGGAGGCCGGTCCAACGTCTTCCAGCGCCTCGATCTCGGCCACCATGAAAGGCTCGGTCTGGCTGTAGCGCACCAGGCGTACGCGGCCAATGCCTTCGGTAAAGACAAAGCGGCTCTGATTGGGCATGCGCACCACTTTGTGCACCGTGGCCAGCGTTCCCACCGTGTGCAGGTCGTCCGGCTTGGGTGAGTCCAGACGCGGGTCAAGCTGCGCGGCAACTACGATGGTCCGCTCCTCGCCCAGGGACTCGATCAACTGGATGGAACCCTCGCGGCCTACCGTCAAGGGCAGAACCGCATGGGGAAACAATACTGTGTCGCGCACCGGCAAGACGGGAATCCTGCGCAATCCGGCGACCTCTTGTCCGGATGAGATTTTAGGGGGAACAGGGCTGGAAGGCTGGCTTGGCATTGAGTGTCCTCTTATCAACTTTCCTTCATTAGACAGCGCAGACTTTGAAAAGTTTCAGGAATGTCATCAGTGCCCGGTTCCTGGCGCTCCTCAGCGTGCGCAATTTGTTTGTACGGTTCGGCGCTCCATGGGGTTCCTGGCCTGGCATTTCCGCCGAAATTGCCCGCACGCCCGGAAAGATCGTCACGAACGCTCCAGAAGCGCGCGGCTTGCTGGAAGCTTGGATGCATGAAATCTCGATGGGTGTATCGGCCAGAATGGGAGGAAGGTGAGGGAGGTGGACCGGATTGACGGCGTCGCCGGGCTCGGAGCGTGTCCAGAAACCGTGAGAGGCGTGGAACCGGAGGCACGGGAGCAGGCCTCAGGGGTTAAAACCCCCTCTTTTTCCGGCCTTTTTCGGCACGACTGAAGTCATGCCCTGTTACAAGACGGATTTATGAAGTACGCTCAGGGGTTAAAACCCCTCGCTATTTCGGCCTTTTTCGGCACGACTGAAGTCGTGCCCTTTCAAAACAGCAGCCCCTATTGAGCTTTTTCCGCAGCCTGTAAAGCCGTGCCCTTTCAAGGCGGACGCGCAGGCCACGGTTTCTGGACAGATTCCCGGAGGCCGCAGCCGGACTTTCGACCACTGGGAAGCGGGAACCGCCGCGCGTCGGGTTCAGTTCTTTTTGGAGCCTGTCTGTTCTCGATCGGAGTCTGGCTCCTCTTGATCGGAGCTTGTCTGCTCTTGATCGGAACCGGCTTGCTCCAGCTTGATTGCGGATTCGATGTGCTCCCAGAGCTCGTCGGGCGGCTCTTCGATGGGCAGCAACTGGCGAGCAGCCTCGGCGATGGTCTCGAGGTCGGCGAGGAGGGCGCGGCAAAGCTCGCAGTTTTGCATGTGGGGGTGATCGGCGATCTTCATGCCGCTCCCGATCAGTTCTGGCAATTGCGCCTGGAACTCGGCGCAGGTCAGATTGTTGGGGTCTTCCTTCATCGCCGAGCCTCCTGACGGGGAAAGGCGCGCAGGCTGTCGCGCAGTTTGAGCCGCGCCTTGTGCAGCTGCGACTTGCTGTTGCCTATTGAGCATTCGAGCATGGTGGCAATCTCGTTATGCTCATAACCTTCGATGTCGTGCAGGATGAAGACGAGGCGGTAACCGGCGGGGAGATTAGCGACGGCACGCTCCAAGGCAAGCCGATCGATGGACCCGGTGAGGGTCAGATCGGCGGTCCCGAAGCTGCGGCCGGGACGCTCCTCAGACGGGGGCTCCATGGCTTCATCCAGTGAAATGACCGGCAACCCCTTTTTGCGCAGATGCATCAGCACCACATTGATGGCCAGGCGGTGCAGCCAGGTGGAAAAGGCCGAGTCGCCGCGGAAAGTGGATATCTTGCGATGCAACTGCAAGAAAGCCTCCTGGGTGAGGTCTTCCGCCTCCGCGATATTGCCCACCATGCGGAGGCATAAAGAATAGATGCGCCTCTTGTGCAGGGAGTAGATCTGGGCGAAGGCGCGATGGTCACCTGACTGCGCGAGCGCCAGGGTCTGGGCCTCGACTGGGTTGGATGAAGCGGAGGGCGTAAACGTGGGGGCGAAAGAGGCTGGAACCGGAGCGTGCTTCTCCGCGGGCGGCGTACCGTTTGCGGAGGTTTCCAACGACCGGTTGCCGTCTTTGGGATGAAGCGCGGTTTGCTCCATCGGCAGCGCAAAGTCATTGGGTTGAGCGGCTCCATCTGGAGGCCGATTTGGGATCTTCGGTTGGGGCATTCGCCTCCTTCGGGCCGCTTCTTACTCCGGCTTGTTCCGCGCCGGGCTTGTTTACTGGTTAGTATAAGGGACAGAGAGCGGGCTGGGAGATCGGTGGCCAGTGACCGCCAGCCGCTGAATGGATTTTCGCATTTTTTTGGAAGATATGGACTTAAAGGAAAAACCCGGCTCCCCGGCGACAAGTCACCGTCGCTGGGGGAAGTATCAGGCTTGGAATTCCGTGAATGGATGCGCGCTCAATGTCGTTTTGATGGGAGTTCTGGTTCTGGGGATGTCCGGAGGCCTGAAGAGCTGGAGCCAGAGCCAGGGAAGCGCAACCGATGCGCCAGGGAAGGCGGAGGCCGGCCCCGCCGCAGGTTCGCAGAGCGCTCAGACGCCCGGGGAGACGGGGAGGGATTCCCTGGCGCAGTGGAGCGGCTTGACGGTGCGCAGCATCTCGTTCGAGGGGGTTACCGCCAGCCGCCTGGCCCCTCTGTCGGGCCATCTGGCCCAGGCCGAAGGAGCGACGCTCAGCCCGGAGAACCTGCAGAAGAGTTTGCGCCAGCTTTTCTCGACCGGCCTCTATGACAGCATCGATGCGGAGGGATTGCGCCGCGAGGACGGAGTGGCCCTTGTGTTCCGCGGTGCGCCGCGCATGTTCATCGGAACTGTCAGCGTGGATGGGGCCAAGGGCGCAGTGATCAATACTCAGCTTGAGCGCGCCAGCCAACTCGCGCCCGGGGCACGCTATACGCAGGCCAAACTAAGCGCCGCGCTCGACCAGATGCGCCGCACACTGGCAGAAAACGGCTTCCACGACCCGCAGATCACCCAGCTTTTGACTCCGCATCCCGAGCAGCAACTGGTGGATATAGCCTTTCACGTGACCAGCGGCCCGCAGGCGCGGGTAGGCGCGGTACAGGTGACCGGGGACTCGGGGATGTCCGCCGACGAATTCCGCCGCCACGCGCATTTGCGGAGCGGAGCGCATGTGGACCACGACACCGGGAACCGCGCGCTGGCCGGCGTACTGAAGCACTACCAGAAGGATGAGCGGCTGGAGGCGGAAATCAAGCTGGAGGCGGAGAAATATGCCTCTGCCACGAAGCGCAGCGACTTCCAGTTCTCCGCCAACCGCGGCCCCCAGGTGAGGGTGCTGGTGGAGGGCGCCAGCATGAGCGCGGAGCGCGTGAAACACGTGATTCCCATTTTTGAGGAGGGAACCGTGGACGAAGACCTGTTGAATGAGGGCAATCGCCGTCTGCGGGACTACTACCAGCGGCTGGGTTACTTTGACGTGAAGGTGGATCACCAGCGGCAATCGGCCAGCACCGAGAGGGTAGTGATCGTCTACACCGTGAGCCTGGGTCCGCGCCGGCGCGTGGAGCGGGTTTCCGTGGTGGGAAACCATTACTTCGACTCGGCGACGCTCAAGGAACTGCTCAGCGTTCACGCCGCCGACGCTCTGGACCGCCATGGCTCATACAGCCAGGCGCTGGTCTCCGCCGATGTAAGCGCCTTGCAGGCGGTTTACCGGAACAACGGCTTCGCCGGCGTCAAAATCACTCCCGAGACCAGCACGCCTGAAACCTCCCTGGCGGATAGCGGCGCACCTGAAAACAGCGCGCCAGCCGGGCGAGCCAGCGCGCAGGCGAAACCCGGAGTGAACCGGTCCGCGGGCCGTGAAACAGCGCCGCTGGCCGTGGTTTACAGGATTGAAGAGGGCCGGCAGATGCTAGTGAACACCGTGCGGATAGAGGGCGCCGAGCACGCGGACGCCGGCGGGCTTGCGCCGCTGCTGAGCATGCTCAACACTACGCCGGGCCAGTTGCTTTCTCCCCGCAACCTGGCCGGGGACCGCGACGCCCTGTTGAGTGACTACTTGAGCCGCGGCTTCCTGCAGGTGCAGATTGAGGTGGTGCAGAAGGCTCAGCCGGCCGATCCGAATGGGGCGGACGTGGTCTTCCACGTGACCGAGGGGCCGCAGACGTTTGTGCGCAACGTGCTGCTCACCGGACTGCATTACACGCACCCCTCGACAATAGCCCGGGCCATCACGCTGCACGACGGCGACCCGCTGAACGAGACGGCCCTTCTGGATACGCAGCGCAACCTTTACGAGTTTGCACTTTTCAGCGAAGTGGATACGGCGGTGGAGAATCCCAACGGCGACGAAGCATACAAGACGGTGCTGCTGCAGTTGTCGGAGGCGCGGCGCTGGGCTCTGACGTATGGCTTCGGATTCGAGGTCCAGACCGGAACGCCGCAGTACAATTGCGGCGGCCTGATCGCCAGCGGCGCCACTTGCAATCCCAACGGCAAGACCGGGGTGAGCCCCCGCGTAATCGCCGACCTTACGCGCAACAACCTTTTTGGCCGGGAGCAGTCGGCCTCCCTGCGCGGCACTTACGGATTGCTGGAACAGAAGGTGAATCTGCTGTTCCAGATTCCGCACTTTCAAGGCAACCGCAACTTCGGGCTCGACTTCTCAGCCAGCTACGCCAACAGCCTGGATGTAACCACCTATGTGGCCTCGCGGCTGGAGGGTGGCATCCGCTGGAACGAGCACTTCAACACGCCCGGCTCCTTGTTCTCCAAGGCCAACACGTTTGTGTATGAATTGAACTTCCGACGGGTGAAGGTGGAGGCCAGCAGCCTGCAGGTGGCTCCCGACGAGATTGCGTTGTTGTCCACGGCGGTTCGGGTAGCGGGTCCGGCGCTGACCTGGATTCGCGATACCCGCGACTCGCCCCTGGATGCGCATGGCGGCAGCTACACCAGCTTTCAGGAGTTCCTCTCGCACCGCTCCTTTGGCGCGCAGGCGGAGTTCAACCGCATCGACGTGTCGAACTCCGGCTACCTGAGCTTCGACAAAGGCCGCTTTGTGCTGGCCCGCAACACCCGCTACGGCCAGGAGCGGGCGTTCGGGACTCCTTCGGAAGAGCTGATTCCCCTCCCGGAGCGGCTTTATGCAGGCGGAACGACCTCGCTGCGCGGCTTTTCAATCAACGCCGCCGGCCCGCGCGACCCTGAGACCGGCTATCCCATCGGCGGCGCGGGCGCACTGACGAACAGCACCGAGTTGCGGCTGCCTCCTCCGACGCTGCCCTGGTTCGGCAACACGCTGAGCCTGGTGCTGTTCCACGATATGGGGAACATCTTCACCAACGCCTCCGATGCCTGGGCCAGCGCCCTGCGCACCCGCCAGCCGGACCGCTCAATGTGCGAGGTTCCGGCTAAGGATCCCACCGTCCCCACAGGCCCGCTTACATCGACCGGCAAGCAGGGGCTCTGCAACTTCAACTACTTCTCTCACGCGCCGGGAGCGGGCCTGCGCTACCACACCCCGGCCGGGCCTATCCGCGTGGACTTCAGCTATAACATCAACACGCCGATTTACCCGGTGATCTACAATTACTCGCTCACCAATCCGACCTCACAAATGCGGGTGGGCGAGGCCACGCATTTCAACTTCTTTTTCAGCCTGGGGCAGACCTTTTGATGAACGCCAAGCGCTCAAGCCTCCGTCAGATCGCGCTGGGACCGGCCAGCCGGTGCGTGTTGCTCCTTTGTCTCGCATCCGGCGGGGCAACACAAGCTGCAGAAAAAGGCATGAATTCCATCGCATTGTCGAAGGAGCGTTCCGCAGGGGCTGAAGCCCGGCTCATTTTGTTGACTTCATCGGCACGACTGAAGTCGTGCCCTGATACAAAGCCGCCCGAATTGCGGGCTGAGGCGAGTTTTGCA
>Ga0302326_10027109_pt1 | contig 11561 bp, 14 predicted proteins | sample Palsa_T0_3_FD_202264 | JGI IMG/M metagenome (GOLD analysis project Ga0302326, IMG submission 202264) | Peat permafrost microbial communities from Stordalen Mire near Abisko, Sweden - Palsa_T0_3 | ecosystem: Environmental > Terrestrial > Soil > Palsa > Peat permafrost | place: Sweden: Abisko...
CGGGCTGGCGGATAAATCGGTCACGAGCGTGGCCGAATTGCTGGGCGATCGCGCGCCGGGAATGGAAGAAGTGAAATCCGCGCTGGTATCCTGCCTGGCGCGAGCATTCGGGAAGGGCGACTGATACATGCGGATCGACAGCCGGCACGTTTCGGATGATCTGGCGTACATCCTTCCGATGCTCATTTTTCTGTTGATCACAGCGGCGGGGAATCAGTGGCCAGGGACTTATGCAGCGGGATATGCGATCAAAACAATTCTTGCGGGCGCCGCCCTGATCCTGCTGCGCGACCATTACACGAAAATCTCCTGGCGAGTTTGGTGGCTGGGGATTTTGGTCGGAGTGATCGGGACGGTGCAATGGATTGCGATGGGCAAATCGATGATGCACTGGAAGATCGCGGATTCTTCGGATGCACACAGCCCGATGAAGGTTGCATCGCCGGCATTTCAGGGAATTTACCTGGCGTTTCGATTGGCTGGGCCGGTGCTTGTGGTGCCGTTCATGGAGGAATTGTTCTGGCGGGATTTTCTTTGGCGAACGGTGGTGGACCCAGATGATTTCAAGCGCGCCCAGGTCGGGCACCGGAATTGGCTTGCACTGCTCGTGGTGACGGCTGCGTTTGCCAGTGTGCACGCTAGCCAGGGATTAACTGCCGTGGTGTGGGGGTTGATGATCGCGGGCCTGCTGATTTCGACACGCAGCCTCGGGGCGTGCATCCTGATGCATGCGACGACGAATCTGCTGCTGGGAATATGGGTGGTGTGGCAGCACGACTGGGCATTTTGGTAGAGCGCGCAGCCGCGTGACGAGCGGCGATGGACTTCCTATCATTCCTCCATGGAGTCTCGCCGACTTTATTTGGATAACGCCGCCACGAGTTTTCCCAAACCGCCGACGGTGCTGGAAGCGATGAAGCGATATGCGACCGAACTCGGCGCCAGCGCCGGGCGCGGCGGATACCGGGAAGCGCTGGAAACCGGGGCGCTGCTCGCCGAGTGCCGCCGCCGGCTCAACACACTCTTCCACGGCGAGAATCCGGATCATTTCGTCTTCACGCTGAATTGCACGGATGCGCTAAATCTGGCGATCAAAGGCCTGATCGATCCCGGCAAACGGGTCCACACTATTTGCACGCACATCGACCATAATTCGATCCTTCGTCCCCTGCGGGCGATGGAGGATCGCGGGTGGATTCGACAGACGCGGGTGGGAATCGATCTGGCCAGTGGATTGGTCGATCCGGACGAAATTGCCCGCGCGATTCAGCCGGACACAGCCCTGATCGCCATCACGCATGCCAGCAATGTCACCGGCACTGTGCAGCCGATCCGGCGGATTGGGCAGATTGCGCGCGAGCGTGGGATTCCCTTCATCGTGGATGCCGCCCAATCGGTCGGGCATCGGGCGATTGATCTGCAGGAGGATTGCATTGATCTGCTGGCCGCGCCGGGGCACAAGGGATTGATGGGTCCCCTGGGCACCGGATTTCTTTACGTTCGGCCCGGACTGGAAAAAAAATTGCGGCCGCTGCGCGAAGGCGGAACGGGATCGGTCAGCGAGGAAGATCGCCAGCCGGATTTTGTGCCGGACAAATATGAATCGGGGAGCCACAATGCCATCGGAATTGCCGGATTGTCGGAGGGAGTGCGGTGGGTTCTGGAGCGCGGCGTTTCCGCTATTGCCGATCACGAGAAGGATTTGATGAGCACATTCATCGAGGGAATCAGCGACATCGAGGGACTGCGATATTTCGGCCCGCGCGGGGTGCGGGATCGGGTGGGGGTTTTTTCGATTCGGATCGCCGGGCTTGAGCCGCAGGAATTGGGGGCGGTTTTGGAATCGGAATATGGGATTCTAAGCCGATCGGGAATTCATTGTGCCCCGCTGGCTCACGAGGCGATCGGGACAGCCAAGGATGGCGGGACAACGCGATTGAGTTTCGGACCGTTTTTGAGTTTGCTGGATGTGATGTATGCAGCCGACGCCTTGGCGGACATCGCCATCAAGATGCGGGATCAGCACACCACTTCGTATGCGATGGGGTAACGGATGAGATCAGGCCGGACCAAATGCAACCGGCGGACTCGGACTTCAACCGGCAACTCCGCCACCGATTTGACGGCATGAGCCGGAACCGATGAAGCCGATGCGGCAAGCAACAAAATTAGCCCGCCAACCCAACGACAGATTTTCGTAGGCATAAAAATCCTGCAAGTTACAACCAGTCGCCCAAGCGCCGGGTTGGTAAGATGCTGTCCAGACTACCCCGGACTTTAATTTCAGCCAACTAAAAAACTCGCTTGCGCCAGGTGGATGGGCTGGGGGATGGGAAGTGGGGTAATTGGTGCCTTGTTTAGGATGAGAGAGAGGGTGTGAAGGGTCTGAAGGGTGGGAAGAGAGGGAAGGGATAGGGACTAATTCTATCGCGGTTTCTCGTCCTTTTTGTCCTCGGATTGGCCGTTCTGCGATTCGGAAGCCTTGTAGAACAGCCGGCCACCGAGAGCGGAGACCAATAGCGAAATGAGTTCTTTTACGAAGACATCCAGCCAAGGGTGGCGCAGGGGTATGGGTTGGGATTCAACAGATTCTCGCCTTGGCGCTGGGGAGGGGGCTTGGGGTTGAGATTCGGTGGGCTCGGCATCTTTGTGCCTGGATTTGGTCACCGCGGTGCCGGCTACGAACCCGCCGATCAGGGCCGCGCCGATGGCGGTCCAGGGATGGGCTTTGGTCCACTGGCGCGGATCGGCAATTCGCTCAACGTCTTGCAGCAAGGCCTTGGCCGTCTGGCGAGCGGCCATCTTGGCGTGCTTGGCTTCACGCTCCAGTTCGGTTTGGTCAATTTCGGCCATGATCGGTCTCCTGTTCCTCGGCGAGATTTGCGGCGTCATGACCGAAACGCTGCCGCTGCATGTTTCGGCGATCCTCATATCGCTCGGCGACCCGCTGGCTTATGAAATCCTGGAAACGCCGAAATGCGACCCAAAGACAGAAATAAACAGACACAAGAAGAACCAGGCCAGTAATCAGGTCGGCGATCCATTGATGGCCAAGCAACGCTCCCAAGCCGTGGGCCAGACCATTGCACGCCAAAACAACGGCCGTGACGATTAACCCCGCCCCGGCAAGAACGAACAGCAAAAACAATAATACTCGGAAGACGAATCGCCGCAAATGAAATCGACCAAGGTCGATTTTGGCGGCGACGTATTGATTCACATATTCGCCCATCTCGGCGAAGTGTTCATGAAAGCCGTTCATGGGATCGCCGGCGTCAGACGTGGGCGCGACACCCCCCTCTGCGGAGTCCACCGGCTCGGATGATTTTTCGGTCGGCTCCATATCGGCGCCGAGAAACCACGGCGATCGTTAGCGCCGCCGCCAGAGCAATGCCAATACAAATCCAACACCAGCGGCGAGCAACAACGACTTGACCGGTTGCTCCTGGACATAGCCCTCAAAACTATTTTCCCAGCGCCGGGCCTTTTCACGACCCTGCTGGTAGTAATCTGACGCCTTGTCCTTGAGGTGCGAAACCTGCTCGCGGGCCACATCACGGACATCGCCGCCCATGTCGCGGATATTGCTTCCAATATCCCGGATATTCTGCCCAACCTCCGATGCCCTTTGGCGGAGATGGCCAGTGGCATCGCTGGGGCGGTTTTCCGTTTCGACGGCTTCTGGATCATTCTTGATTCTTGACATATCGAACTCCTTTTTCGTGAGAACTACTTACTTGCCCTAAGCATAGTATGCACATAGCCGTCACACAGCGCCGAAAAACCTGCCCAGCGACGGAATTTGTTCAGAATGCCCGCTTGCATGAAAATAATAAACCCTTTACATTATCGGCGTTGGGGCGTGGGAGGAGTGGCCGAATGCGTTTTGTTCTAAAACGCATTGCTGCCCCTTGTCACTTCTGGTCCTCTCTTGGAGGTCGTTGACCGTGGCACTTCGGGAATTTTTGAACGAAAAGCGTCAATACATCACCGGCCTGACCATCGCCATCATTGGCGTTTTTTTTGTGCTGATTGTGATCGAGCTAATCACGTCACGTAGGTCTATTCCTACGGAAGACAGCAAGGCGTTTTTCACCACCGACGATGGGAAGACCTGGTTTGAAGACGACGCAAGTAACGTTCCACCCTATGACTACAACGGGCAGCAGGCCGTACGCGCTTATGTTTTTTCGTACAGCGGCGGCCAGTTCGTGGGATACATGGAAGAGTATCCTCCGAACATTCGCGATGGATTGGCTGCTGCCACTACCGACGAGCAACGCAGTCAATTCGATCCCGAATACCAGGTTCGTTGTAAAAGACCCGCCTCTAAATATTGGGTGCAAGAAAAATCCATTAGAGGCCAACAAATTGTCAATAATATTATTGCGCCCAACAAAAATAAGAATGAAGTGATCACCGCCGTGGAACCTTAAACTTCTCGCGTTTTTAGCCTACTTCATCCCCATTGCTTCCCGTTCTTTTTCGTACCGCAAACAAAAACGCGCATCCCCATCGCATCCGCCATTGATGCCTTGGCCAGCATCGCGGCATCCGCCTCGGCCGGGCTGTTCGCATACGCCACCTGAACGTGGTTCGCCTTGTGCCGGCCCATCATTTGGTCTCGGGTAATTCCGTAAGTCACCGCGTGCATGATCGGCCATTGAGGCGTTGTCGCGTCCCACCGCCGCTGCGTTTCCTCCATTGGTAACTCCACCACTCCAGCCCGGCCCAGGTCCATGCACAGGCGATCATCTTCGATATAAATCCGGCTCCAAACGATCTCCCCCGGCCGGCTGATTCCCCGCATCGTTCCCCCGCCGAGATGGAAATACATCCCCGGCTGGCGCACGCTGGTCGTCCCGCCCCACCCGCCGATGAAATGCGCCGGCGGCGCGCTGCCGCTGATCTCAAAGACCCACACGAATTCCGGCACCGTTCCCGATCGATCCAGATCACCCCACCGCACATCGTGGAGGGTGGTTTCAACTGGCTGTCCCATGGCTTTGTGAATGCGGTTGGTCATCAGCGCATCCAGACCCGAGCATTCATCGACTTCATTAAAATGCGGGAGCGCCAACCCCTCGTGCAAAATCCTCGATTCATCCCTCGACCGTACCGGCGGCCGATCGACGTTGTTCAGCGTCCCCTCCGCCAAATCCGATGCCGGTAGCAAATCCTTCAATCCCTGCTGATACTGAATTCCGATGGCGTCACAGCCAAAATCGTCCGCGATCCGCACCGCCGCGATGTACATCTTGCATTGCTGGAGGATTTGGTGATCGGTCAGGTCGGTTGCATCATTAGGCCCGGTATGAAATTTCATTCCCCGTTCCCCCATCCACCAGCGCACCTCCCCCGCTTCCCGATCCGACACGCGCAGCGTCTCATGATAAAGCGTCGATTGGCTCAAACGCTCCTTGTAAACCCCGGTTGAATTCAGCAGATGATCGGGAATGATCGCGTTGAACATCCCCATGCACCCCTCATCGAACACTCCGAGGATCGCTTTCTCCTGCGCCAGTTGCCGAGCCAGCGCTTCGCCAAGTTTTCGCTGCTTGCCGCCGACTTTCGCCTTCTTGAATTTCGTCACATGCGTCGGCTTGTGTTTCGCATGCCCCTTCTGGAGCCACTTGTCCAAATGAGCATGAAAAACTTCATCCGTGAAATCCTCGCTCCAGATCGTGGAATATTCGACGCCCGCCTTCGTCAGCGAACCATTCAGATTCAGCATCCCCACCAACCCCGGCCACATCCCCGAAAAATTCGCCACCGTCAAAATCGGCCCGCGATGGCTGATCAATCCAGCCAACACATGATGGCTATATTGCCACACCGCCTCGGCCACGATCAGCGGCGCATCCGGATCGATCCCCGCAAAAATCGTCATCCCTTCTTTCTGCGATTGAATAAATCCATGCCCCACCTCCGGCTTAAACGGATGCGCCCGCACGATGGAATACCCGTGCATCCCCACCGCATCCCCCAATGCCTGCTCCATTTTCTCCTGCGCCGGCCAGCAAACCTGATTCGCCGCCAAGCGCAAATCGCCGTTAGCAACCAGCAACACCTGCTTCTTTCCAATCTTGGTCGGCTCGGCAACGGTCGGCATCGTGTAGGGGTTCATGGCGATATGATAGAGAGACGCGGATTTTCCGCAAAGATCGGCGAGATTCGCGTCTATTTTTTCGTCGCTGTCAGCCTGAATGTTGGAATGACAAATAGAAAATTCGGCCGGGAGCGTTTGATGTCCGACATGCCACATTCCCGTAGAACCGCCGCATATTCCCCCGTATGCCGAATATCGGCAATCGCCAGCCGACCTCTCGGCTTCAGAACACGAACGATTTCGCGCACCGCCGCCGCGCGCCCGGCCTGATTGTAAATGTTGTGTAAAGCCCAGCTCGAAACCACGACATCGAAAGTTTCATCCGCAAACTCCAGCTTTTGCGCGTCGCCGTCTTTCAGTTCCACTTTGTCCGCGACGTTTTCGAGTTGGACATTTCGCCAGGTCGCCTCGCGTGAATTTTCAGCTTGATCCTCTTTTTTCCAAAGATCTATTCCGATCGCCTTTCCACCGCGCAATCGCTTCGCCGCCGCGATGAGCAGAAGGCCATGCCCGCAGCCGACATCGAGAACCATTTCATCCCCGCGCCAAGGAATCGAATCGATCAATTTGTCCCGTAGCCGCAGCTTGCCGACTTTGCTCCCCCAGAGCATGATCAACCCTTCCAAAACGAACGTGCAGCCAATGCAAATTGCGGGAACAGCGATGATCCGTGTCCATATCAGTACGCCGCGATTTACCATGAATATTGAAGCACAACCCAGAGCGATTCCGAAAAATCCCCATTGGAAAAATCGGCGAATCACATCGGGCGCGTCGATTCCATAATCCGCGCGGTCGATCCTGGCAGTTTGCTTATTCATGGCAGGGAACCCGCCGTTGATCGTAAGAAGCCAAATACTTATTTGCCAGCGTTGACCGCCGTCGAAACCGCTCACTGAGAATTTTGCGGACCCCTTGTTCACCGGGTACCCTCTGCTCCCGTGAAAATCGGCGTCTATTACTATCCGGAACAGTGGCCGCGCCGGCAGTGGGAACGCGACTTCGATAACATCGTCAAGCTCGGTCTTCAGATCGTCCACATGGCGGAGTTCGCGTGGTTTGAGATGGAGCCGAGACCGGGGGAATTCCAGTTTGAATGGATGGATCATTGCCTGGAATTGGCCCGGCGGCGGAAGTTGGATGTGATACTCTGCACGCCCACGGCCGCCCCGCCGATCTGGCTTTCGCAGCAGTTTCCGCAAACGCTGCCGATGCTCGAGGGAAATGTTCCCGGTCGATTCGGCGGCCGGCGGCATTACAACCCGTTGTCGCCGGAATTGCGCGATGCCACCCGACGGATCGTCACCGCGATGGCCGAGCGATTTGGAAATCATCCTTCCGTCATCGGCTGGCAGATCGACAACGAATACAGCGGCCCATTCGATCAATCCGCTGTCACTCACGCAGCCTTCGCTCAATGGTTGAAACGAAAATACGGCGACATCCAATCACTCAACCGCGCCTGGGGAAATCAATTCTGGAACACCTACTACACCGATTTCTCACAGATTCTCCTCCCGGCCAACCGCGATCCGAAATATGCTAACCCGCACCATCATCTCGATGCCTCGCGCTTCTGGTCATGGGCGTTTGCGGACTTCAATCATTTGCAGGCGGAAATTCTCCAGCCGAAAATCGGCGCGCGATTTCTCACGACCAACTTCATGCCGTTCCATCTCGATTGCGATCCCGGCGACATGGCCAAAGATTTGTCGCTGTTTTCGTGGGATGCGTATCCCGTGACCGGGTGGGAAAAAGATGGGGATGATCAGACGTATCGAATCGCCGACCCCGCCGCAATGGGATTCGTGCACGATCAGATGGCCAGCTACAATAGTCGTTGGGCGCTGATGGAAATTCAACCGGGGCATTTGAATTGGTCCGGAATTCCCGCGCGCGTTTATCCCGGGGCGATTCGTCTGTGGCTCTGGACCGCCTTCGCCCACGGCGCGGAATTTGTTACCGTCTATCGCTTCCGCCAGCCGCGCTTCGGCATCGAACTCTTCCATCACGGCCTTGTGTCTCACGACGGAATCACACCCACGACCGGGGGCGAGGAATTCGCGCGGGTCATTTCGGAAATCAAGCAACTCGATTTGAAGCGTGTCCCGGCGTTGAAGGATGAACACCAGGATTTGACCAACACCGTCGGCATCGTCTTCGATTTCGATCAACTTTGGGAATACGCCTCGGTCCCGCAGGCGAAACGCTGGAGCCAAACACGCTGGCTGACGATTTGGTACGCCGCGCTGGCGCAGATGGGGATGCGGATCAAAATCCTCCGGCCCGACATGGAGTGGCCCAAGCAACTGCCTATGATCGTCGCGCCAGGATTGCAGATGGTTGACGAAAACATGATTCGCAAACTGACCGATTACGCGCGCGGCGGCGGGCATCTGGTGCTGACATGTCGTACCGCGCTCATGGACAAAAATGGCCAAGCGTGGGAAGGCCCAACGGCTGCGCCGATTCTTCCGCTGATCGGCGCACGCATCGACAGCTACGATGGCCTGCGCGAAGGCCGATTTGGTCAAATCAAGTTCGGCGATGCAATGTATTCCTGGGGCGTCTGGGGCGATCAATTGATTGCCGAATCCGGAACTGAGGTACTGGCGACGTATGCCGATCAGTTTTACGCCGCCGCGGCAGCGATCACGCGGAAAACATTCGGCGCTGGAATCGTCAGCTATTTCGGCGTTTTCAGCGAGCCGCCGCTGGTCGAAGCATTTGTGAAACAAGCATTAGGCCGCGAGCCGCTGCCGAATCGCGTGCATATTTTGCAGCGTGGATCGTACAAGATCGCGCTGAACTATCAGGATCAGCCGGTTACAATCCCCGTTGCCCCCGGGGCGCGGTTCGTAATCGGCTCGGAACGTCTGGAACCTTGCGGCGTCGCCGTTTGGGAGGTCTGATCCATCATGCACAAAAACATCGAACGCATTCTCATTCCCCACGATCAGATCGCCCGCCGGGTGCGCGAATTGGCGGCACAAATCACCGCCGATCACCGCATCGGCGAGAATGATTTCGCGGAGATCACCATCGTCCCGATCATGACCGGCGCGATGATCTTCTGTGCTGATCTCATCCGGCAAATCCCCTTCGCCATGAAGATCGGCCTGTTGGTTGTCAGCAGTTATCCCGGCAAGAGCGTACGCACCAAGGGATCGCAGGTGCTGGCGAACCACCTGGGTGAAATCTCCGGCAGACACGTGCTGGTGATTGACGATATTCTCGACAGCGGGGGCACGCTGGGCATGGTTGTTCCAGCCCTCCGCGACATGGGCGCGGCCAGCGTGAAATCCTGCGTGCTGCTCCGCAAGGATCGCCCGGCAGCCAAGGAAGTGCGCGTCGATTATGTCGGCTTTGAGATTCCCGATGAATTTGTCGTGGGATATGGATTGGATTTTGACAATTACTACCGCAACCTCCCGGATATCGTGACGCTCAAGCCTAAAGTTTTGGGCTAAACCTAGATGGACCCCGAGAATTCGTATCATCCCGCCGAAGGGGCCGCCGCGGCGCCGCAGCCGGGCGCAGCGCGGGCGACATCTCTGGCGACTCTGCTGGCGAATCACGTGCTGCGGGATGGAGAGTTGGTGCTGCTGGTGATTAAGCCATCGCTTTGGTTCATCCCGTTTAATTCCGCGGTATTCTCCGCGATCACGATCATTTGCGCCGCGTCTTTGGCGATGCTGAATCATCGGATGCACGATCGTTTTTACATCGAGCTTGCGTTTCTTGTCATCGCCGGCCGACTGATTTGGGTGACGCTGCAATGGCTCAATCGTCTCTATATCCTGACGGACCTTCGCGTGCTACGTTTCAGCGGCGTGTTCGTCGTCGACATGTTCGATTGCCCGCTGCGGAAAGTCGTGCGGACCAGAATCGTTTCCCCGCCGCGCGAGAGATTTGTCAGGGTTGGCTCAATCGAAATCATCCCGCGCGATGAAACCATGCCCACGGCCGTCTGGCAGACGATTGCCAAACCGTACGAAATTCTCGAGCAATTACGGGCCGCCATTAAACGCGCCAAGCAGACGGGGACGGGCGCGGAATAGTTGCCCCCGAGGCCTGAATTTTCGGCATTTTACATACAGCTTTCCCACCTTCACACCTCCGTGAGCTTCGCGCTTCGCAACCATGTTAAGTGACGCCCTCCACGCGACGAATTCAAGTCTGGGAGGACTTTGAATAATGGATGTGTTTAGTGTCGCACTTTCGGGAATGCAGGCTGCGCAGCAGATGCTTCAAACCGCATCCAATAACATTGCCAACCTGAACACGCCTGGTTTTCAGGCGCAACAGTTGGATCTGGACGACGATTCCACGGACGTCGATGATGCATCCGAGATCAGCGGCGTTGACGAAGACGACCCGGACATGAACAGCCTGGAAGATTCCGACGCCAGCGACGTTGGCGACGAGTCCCTGGAGTCGCAGATCGTCGACCTGCGGCAAGCCGCTTTTCTCTACGACTCCAATGCCATGGTCATTCGCGCGCAGAATCAGATGATAGGATCGCTGGTGAATGTCCTGGACCGGGATGACGACGACGATTCCGGAGACTAGTGAGCGGATTCTCGCTCAGTCCATCCGCTTGCCGCAATTTCGGCACGCCCATCTTGGCGGTGAGAACGGCGCAACGCCAAGGAACAGAATTGACCAGAGCGTCCAGTACCACGGCACCGGCAAAGTCTGAAGATCAGCCGAGCCGCAGCGGGGACACCAGCGACGGTCCGCCAGGCAATTTTGCAGGATGATCGTCGCCCGTTCGGCATCAGGCTCAGGAACTTTGATTTCGATTCCCCCATCGCCAGCAGCAACTCCATTGCCCTCCCCCATCAGCGCCTGAATCTGGCTGCGATCCAGCGCGGCCCGCGCCTTGTGCCATTGGGCAACGCTATCGAGCTTTCCGATAGTCACCCATCGAATCGGCGCCCCGGCAGGCCCGGGGTTATAATAGTCCACTGGTTCCAATGCGACCCTCCCGTTTTGGCGGACACGCCCCTCCCAGCTGTCACAGAAACATTATAGCGAATTTGAAATGGATCGTGGCAATCACCGGCTTCAAATCATCACGCCAATTCCCGATCCACAGCCGCGGCGATGCGAGCGATGGACTTCATCATCTCCTCAAATTGCTTGGGCGTGATCGACTGAGCCCCATCCGTCATGGCATGCTCGGGGTCGTTGTGAACTTCGATGATCAGTCCATCCGCTCCGGCGGCGATGGCAGCGCGGCACATCGCATCCACCAGATGACTCTTGCCCGTACCCTGGCTGGGATCGACGACGACCGGCAGATGGCTGACGCGCTGCAATTCCGGCACCGCCGCCAACGCCAACGTGTTGCGGACATAATCCTCATAGGTTCGGATTCCCCGCTCGCACAACATCACCTGTGTATTCCCCTGTGACATGATGTATTCCGCCGCCAGCAGAAATTCCT
>Ga0302326_10027112_pt1 | contig 11560 bp, 7 predicted proteins | sample Palsa_T0_3_FD_202264 | JGI IMG/M metagenome (GOLD analysis project Ga0302326, IMG submission 202264) | Peat permafrost microbial communities from Stordalen Mire near Abisko, Sweden - Palsa_T0_3 | ecosystem: Environmental > Terrestrial > Soil > Palsa > Peat permafrost | place: Sweden: Abisko...
CTGATAAACATACGAATAGGCGCGGTCGGCGCGAGGCGGCCCGAGTCCATACTCCTGCCAGCGAGTGAAATACGGACTGAAGCGGACGACTTGAACGCGCGGGCAGGCTTCCGGCGGCTGAAGATGATGAAGAGAAGGAATCAGGCGGGCCATTTTTCGGTACTCCGCGGGATCTTCACCCGGAAATCCGTAGAGCAAATTCCAGGCGGATTTGATTCCATACTGTTTTGCCCACTTGAGGAATTGCAAGTTTTGAAGCAGGGTGCAGCCTTTTTTCATGGAATGAAGAATAGGCGTGCTGAGACTTTCGATCCCCGGCTGCATGGACGTGACACCGGCCGCGCTCAGTAGTTGTAGCTGGCGCTTTTTCAGATTGACCTTGGTCTCAAAGAAAAAGTTGCAGTTGATCCGGCTGGAAATGATCCGCGGAAAAAGCGTATCCAGATACTGGAGATTTAGAATGTTATCGACAACAGCAAATTTGGTTCCGTATCTTTGCGCCAACGTTGAAATTTCCTCGAACACGCGATCCGGAGACTTGCCGCGAAACGCCATGGTGCCGCCGTTCAGGCCGCAGAAAGTGCAATGCATTTTTGCTCCCCACCAGCAACCGCGGGCAGTTTGCAGGGGAATGTGAGGCTCGAACATTCCCGCGAGCTGGTAGCTGCGAAGCTGTTCGAAATAATCGTCGTAAGAGGGGACAGGCAGCGCGTCGAGATCACTCACCGGAGCAACTAATTGCGGCGGGACCACCGTCTCGCCATTCGAGCGAGCAATAATGCCGTCGAGGCCGTGTGCAGGCTGGTCGCGAAAGATTCGGCGAACCAGTTCCGGGAAATTCACGTCCCCTTCCCCGGAACAAACATAATCGACAAAGCCAAACTGCCGGTGCAGCTCGATGCCCATTTCGGCTTCACAATTCGCGCCGCCGAAGACAATCACGACGCCGGGATATTTCTCTTTGAGGCGCCGGGCCAACGCCAGGGACGCCAGGCTCTGCTCGAAGGTCGAAGTGAAACCCACAATGCGGTACTGGGAGAAATCGATCTCGTCCATGCAATCATCCAGGAATTGGGACGCCTGGCTCTTGGCCTTCAGAAGAGCCCGGAGTGAATAACCCCACATTTTAAGCATCCCATCTCATTGCAGATACGTAGAAAAACGTCTCATTATTATGAATATAATCATATTAATGCGTGTATAATGGCGAGCCGTATTCTGCGGGACGGCAAATTGACCGAGTCGGGGAGGACGAAATGCGCAGTAGGAAATCGCTGTCTTGTTGTGCACTGTTTTTGGCGATCAGTTGTGCGGGTCCGGCCTTGCGCGCACAAAACCTGGACACAAGTCTCCAATCGGACGGAACGACGACAGCGAGCCTGTCCGGCGTGGTGACGAACCAAACCGGTGCTGCCCTTCCAGGTGTCGCAGTCACAATCAAGAACGTCGATACAGGTGCAACACGCACGATCGCAACCGACGGCGGAGGGCACTATCAGGCGTCCGGCCTGCCTCCGGGGCGCTTCGAGATTCGAGTGGCAAAACAAGGGTTCGCAGATGAAACGCGCACGGGAATCAGCTTGGCGGTTGGCCAGGGCGGCACGGTCGACATTAAGATGCAGCTGAGGACCCCCGACGCCTGCACGAGCGGCCACGAGTTCGTCACCACCGATTGCGCGCTGGCCTGGCACGGCATCACGCTGTATGGTGCGTATGACGTCGGCGTCGGCTGGGTCAGCCACGGCTTGCCGGTAAACGGCTATAACTATGAAGGCGAATCTCTGGTGAACCGAAACGGCGCCGGATCCCGATTTCTCATCGCACCGAACAACCTGTCGCAGACGGGTCTGGGCGTCAGGGGCAAGGAAGAGTTTCTACCTGGCTGGTCCGTGGTGTTCAACGCTTCAACTGGCATCAATCCGCAGTCCGGCCTGCTCGCCAACGCGCCAGCTACCAATACCGTCAACAACGGCCTTCCCAGGAGCAGCTATTCGGAAGCCATCGACGGCGCGCGCGCGGGCCAACCCTTTAATGACGAATTCTATGGCGGTATATCGTCGGCGCATTTCGGCACGCTGACCTTCGGTCGTCAGCGCGCTCTCGGCACCGATGCGATGCTCGCTTACGACCCGGCCGGCGGCGCCTATGCCTTTTCCTACATTGGATATAACGGCACGATGGCCGGCGGCGGCGACACCGATGACTCCCGTTGGGACGACGCCCTGAAGTATCGCCTCACCTATGGCCCGGTCCATTTCGGCGCGATGTATAAATTCGTCAATGGTTCTGGCGGCTGCTACTCGGCCTCCGCAACCTGGACTGCCGCCACCTGTACGCCGGAATCGGCGCATAACAACGCCTATGGATTCGACCTCGGCGGAGACTACCACAAGTTCTCCGCCGACGTCGTCTACCAACACTACAACCAGGCCATCAGCGTATTGAACCCCTTGCTGGGGCCTCAGAGTCTGAGCGCACCATATCAGTCAACCACCAACAGCATCAATACAAATCCCATCAACGGTGTCAATCTGATCGACACGAACAACACCGTATATGGCATCGTGACCGACAACAACGCCGTCATGGTCGCTGCCAAGTATACGTGGGACCCGTTCAAGTTTTTTGCCGGCTACGAATACATCTGGCAGAATAACCCATCGAACCCGCTGGGCGTTGGCGCCTCGGACCAGGGCGGTTACATCATGAGCGGCGTCGAAGACAACAATCTTGATTCTGAAAAGTTGGTGCAGATCTGGTGGACGGGCGTGAAGTACACCTACCGCAGCAAAACCGACTTCACTTTCTCCTGGTATCAACAGCGCCAGAACGACTTCCGTATTCCGCCGACCTGCTCGCCCGCAGCCGGTTTCCGGGCTTCCTGCGCGGGCACCCTCGACGAGGTATCGCTCTATGCGGATCATCACTTCACCAAGCGTTTCGACGCTTTTGCCGGAATCGCGTATTCCTACGTGAGCGGCGGTCTGGCCATCGCCATTCCTCATGGCCCCGGTGTCCCCTATAACTACCCCAACAACCTCGCTCCGACAGTCGGTGGTCGTTTCAGCTTCTGACCGTTTCCGCTGCGGGATCGAGACTTGCGAGCGCGAGGAGAACCCGGCGCGGTTGACTTACCCCATTCCGCGAACTAGCTATTGCAGCTTCGCATATTCAGCGTTAAAGGGCAGGCGGCGGGTGGGGTTTACCATAGGCGGTGGGATTCAAATTGCCACTACGCATTATCACAAGAACAATCACAACGCCATTCTGTCCGTGCGCTTTCCGTTCTGATGGCGCTCGGGCGGATGAATTCCGCGTTGTGGGTGTCAGGCTCCTCGAATCCGCGCGGCATGACTAACGCAGGAGCCCTTCCTGATAACGCAGCGCCGAAAGCTGCGCCTGATAATTGTATTTGGCCGTGGCCTGCTGAATCCGGGCTTCCGCGTCATTGAGCTGTGCCTGGCTGAGTTCGACGATGGAGCTTAACCCCAACTTGTAGCGGGCTTGCGAAAGATCCAGCGCTTTGTCGGCTTGCGCCAAAAGCTGCGCCGTGAGATCCAGATTCTGATAGGCATTATTGGCATTGAGCCAGGCGCGGCGGACATCCCGGACGATGCGATCTTTCAAATCGCGAAGTGCCTGGCTTTCGCCTTGCGCACGGAGATCAGCTTCCGCTCGGCGCGCGCCGAAGAGGTGCCCTTCAAAAATCGGCAGGTTAAGATTAAAGCCGGCGGCTGCATAGCGGTCCGTCAAGGGGTCTTGGCGGTAAGGCGTGATGCCGGCATCTCCCAGCACACTCAAAGTGGGAAAGTAAAGATCGCGCTCGGCGATGGCGAAACGCTTGGCGGCATCTACATCGAATCCCTGCTGCGCCAGCTCGGGGCGATTTTGAAGGGCTTCCGCGATAGTCTGCTGTACATCGGAGAGAGGTTCAACAGGCCCCGGCTCCTCCGCCAAAGTGAAAGTCTGCTGGTTCGCATTGCCGAGCGCCGTGGAAAGATCGGCATACGAGGATTGCAGATCGTTCGTGGCCTGGGTAAGCAGGAGCTGCGCCTGCGAGAGGGTGACCTGGGCGAAACTGAGGTCCAAACCGGACTTCAGCTTATTGGCGGTAAGAGTTGATACTTGATCGACTACCGTTTGACGTTCCTGGACGGTTTGGCGCGCCACATTCAATACTGCCTGGGAGCGAAGCACACTGAAGTAGGCGGTGTCCACCTCCAGGAGAACATCGGCGTGAGTAACCTGCACGCCCGACCGCGCGGCCTGAGCTTTCAGACGCGCACTGGCCACTAAGTTGTGCGTGCGCCCGAAATCGGTGACCAGCTGATCGAGTTCGAGTCCGTTGGAATAGCGGTTGTAGATGATGGGATTGTTCAAAGCGCCCGCCGCGATGCGACTATCGGATTCCGCGACAACTCCGGTGAAATTGGCGGAAATAGTGGGGTAGTAAGCCGACCGCACTTCGGTGGTTAATTCGCCAGCAGCCGCAGCGGAGAGTTGCGCTTCCTGGAGGCGCGGATGATTCTTCAGGGCGATCTGTTCTGCCTGCTGAAGAGTGAGGTTCAACGAAGTTGCAGACGCGGGGGACGTCACCGTGGTCCCGGTTTGCGCCAAAGTCGTGGGCGGAACGAAAAGAGCGGCGAAAATTGCCCCACAAATTGCCGTGCGCATCATTGCGAATTGGCCGCCTCAGGCGCGCGGGCAGGGCGCTGCCGATTTCCGTAGGCAAGCAGGTATGCCGCCGGGACGAGGAAGACGGTAACGACTAGCGATGCCACCAGTCCGCCAATAATGGTGCGTCCGAGGGGGGCGTACTCCTCGCTTCCCTCGCCCAGTTTCAAGGCCATCGGAATGAGTCCGCAAATTGTAGCCAGTGACGTCATCAGAATGGGCCGCAAACGAATTCGGCAGCTGGACACAATTGCGTCAAGCGCGGACATGCCCTCTTCCTCCAAGCGGTGTGCAAAATCGACAATCAGGATGCTATTGGCGACGACCATGCCCATTACCATGACCGTGCCCAGCAGAGACATGACGTTCATGGTGGTGCCCGTGATCAACAGGAAAATCAGAATTCCCGTGATTGCCGGTGGAACCGCAAGAAGAATGAGGACGGGATCAAGAGCGGAGCGGAACTGGGCGACCAAGATAAGATAAAGAAGGACCAGAGCAAGCGGCAGGCCGACGGCAAAGCTGCGAAAGCTTTGGCGCATACTTGCGACGCCGCCACGGAGATTTATTCGCACTCCAGAGGGCACATCGAACCTTGAAATCAGCTTCTCGATTCCCCCGGCGATGCTTCCCAGGTTCTCTCCCGTCGGGTTCACGTAAATATCAATCACGCGCTGAATCTGGTAGTGATCCACTTCCGTGGGAGCTTCGACTTGTTTTAGATCGGAAACCGAACCCACCAGAGTTGGTTCAGGATGGCCGGGAGCGCGGAGCGGAATGGTTTTCAGGTCTCCGATGCTGCTGATATTTTTTTCCGGATACTGAACGGTCAGCAAATAGCTGTTCCCGTTTCGCGGGTCGATCCAGTAGTTCGGAGCAATCATGCCGTTATTGGTGAGGGCGGTGATTATGTTGTCCACCACCTCTTCCTGGTTCAGACCCATCTCGCTGGCCGCCATGCGATTCACGTTCACTTGGATGGCTGGATAGTCGGGATTCTGGGGAATGTAAATATCGCTGACGCCACCGAGGTGGTGAATTTCGCGGGCCAGCTGCCGGGCCACAAGATTGTCGTCCTTGAGGTTGTTGCCGCTTATCTGCACGTCAATTGGAGCGGGAAGGCCCTGGTTGAGCACAGCATCCTCCAATCCGCCGGTTTGGAAAAAAGTTGTCGCTTGGGGCAATTCCTCCCGAAGGCGTCGACGGATCTCATCCATGTAGGTATAGCTTCCAATTTTGTGGCCACCGGTGAGGGCCACCTGAATGGTCGCGGTATCAGGCCCGGAGTTTGGTGAATAGAGCGCCGGATAGTCGGCAACGATTCCGATGTTGGAGACAATCAAGTGCAGGTCCGACGGCCGAATGGTGCTGCGAATGATGTCCTCTGCCTGCTTCACAATCTGCTCGGTGAGTTCGATCCGCGTTCCGGTGGGCGCCTTCAGAGTGACTACAAACTGCCCAGCATCAGTTCGCGGAAAGAAAGCGACACCCAATAAAGGATAGAGGCCCACGCTGAGAGCGGACATAGCCAGGATGCCCCAAAGTACCTGGCGGGGCCGCCGCAGCGCCGCGCGGACGCGATCTTCATACCAATCCAGCATGTGGTGAAACCGCTGATTGAATTGCTCGTTGAAGCGCGTTCCCCAGCCTTGCTGGACCGTCGCGCCATGTGGCTCTGCAACCAAGGATTCGCCGGGACCCTCGCCTGCGGGGTAGCCGTGGTGAGGCGATTTCATCAGCTTGGCGCAAAAAAGAGGGACAACGGTGAGGGCCACGAAATACGAAGCGAAGAGCGCCAGAACAACGGCCAAAGCCATAGCCGTGAACAGATATTTGCTGACGCCGAAGAGCAGAGTGACAGGGAAAAACACGACCGCGCTGTTCAGCATGACAGCAAGAACCGCAAGCGTGACTTCGGAGGCTCCCTTTTGAGCGGCGGCTTCCGGCGCTTCGCCCAACTCCATGTGCCGGAAAATGTTTTCCAGCACGATCACCGAGTCGTCAATAAGACGCGAAAAGACAATCGCCAGGCCCGCAAGCACCATGCTGTTGATGGTGCTGCCTCCAAGATGGAGGAGAATCAGGGCGCAGAGCACGGAAATCGGAATGCATAAGAAAACGGCGGCGGTGGCGCGCAGGCTTCCCAGAAAAATCAATACCATCAGGGCCGTGAGCACAAGGCCGATGGCGCCTTCGCGCAGCACGGACTCGATGGCGGCCTTCACGAACTTCGACTGATCGAACACGATCGTAGCCTTCAATTGACTGGGAACATCAAACAGGCGCGCCACGGCCTTACGGACATTGTTCACCACCGCAATCGTATTGGAATCTCCTCCCTGCTTCAGAATGGGGAGATACACGGAGCGCTGGCCGTTGACGCGCACAATATTCTCCTGAATCGCGGCGGCATCCTTGACGACGCCGACGTCCTTCACGCGTACGACGCTCTGATCAACGGTTTTTAAGGGGACGTAGTCGATGTCGGAAATATTTTGAATTTCGCTGTTGGTATATAAGTCGTAATCGTAGGGACCGATTTTCGCGTCCCCCCCCGGCAATATAAGGGTGGCGCGATTGAGGGCCCTGACAATATCCATGGGGCTCAACTCGTAGGCTTGCAGCTTTTCCGGGTCCACATAAACCATGATCTGGCGATAACGTCCGCCGAAGGGCGGAGGAATGCTGGCCCCCTGCGCCGTGGCGATCTGGTTGCGAATGGTATATTGGCCGAGGTCACGCAATTGCGTTTCCGAAAGTCCCTGGCCTTGCAAGGTGACGAGGCACACCGGAAGACTGGAGGCATCGAATTTCAGGACCGCGGGCGGAAGAGTGCCGGTCGGCAAACGCCGCAGGTCCGCCATAGCCAGATTTGCGATCTCAGAGGTATCGGCGTCGGCGTTTGTTCCGGGCTGAAAGTAGACCTTGATGATGCTGACGCCGGGAAGCGAGCGGGATTCCATATGGTCTATGCCACTGCCTAGTGTGAAGAACCGTTCGAAGATTCCCGTGATTTGCCCTTCAATCGTCTCCGGAGGCATGCCGTTATAGAACGTGGCGACGACCACTTCGGGGAGGTTGATGGGGGGGAAGAGGTCCACGGGCATCTGCACGACGCTGGTAATGCCTACCACCAGAATGATGAGGCACAACACCACGATGAAATAGGGATTGCGAATCGCGAAACGCGGCATTACTGAATTTCCTCCGCTTCGCTCAACGGCATCATTTTCGCTTCCACTGTCTGGCCATCGTGAAGCTGATCCAGATGGCTGATGGCCACGCGATCTCCAGCCTCCAACCCGCCGAGAATTTCCGCGTATTCGCCGGTGCGTATTCCGATTTTCAACGGACGCTCTTCCACCTGATTCCGGGCATTTACGGCGAATGCCACATAACCTTCGCCTTTTTGATAGAGGGCTTGGATCGGCGCCGCAACAGCTCCCATGCGCTGATCCAGCGGGATGGAGACATCGGCGTACATTCCCGGGACCAATTTGTAATCGGAGTTAGGCACGTCCACTTCGGTGAGCATCGTCCGCGTGCTCATGTCCACGGAGTCGGCAAAACGCGCGACCTTGCCCTGGAAATTCTGCTGCAGCGCTTTTACAGTGACGTCGACGGGGAGACCGAGGTGAATTTTCGATGTGTCCTCCTCGGGCACGGGAATTTCCAACCGCAATAGATCATTCTGCGACAATCGGACAAGCGGCAACTCCTGCTTACTGGATGACGTGCCCGCCGGAAGCATTGCGCCAGTATCGGCATACCGCCGTGTAACGATTCCGGTGAACGGCGCCACGATTCGCGCATAGGCGAAAAGTGTGGCGGTTTTCTCTTCGCTCGCTTGAGCCACGGCCAGCCGTGCCTGTGCCGCGGCCAGGTTGGCTTGCGCGGCGGTCACCTGCGCTTCAGCGCCCTGATCTTTTCCCTGCGCGTCGTCCACGTCCTGCTGGGCGACGAGATCCGGACGGGTCTTCATCACGTCGGCGAGCCGCGAATATTGGAGATGGGCAACAGTGTATGCAGCTTGGTCGCGCTGGATCTCAGCGCGCGCCTGGTTCGCTTCCTGGCGGGCCATCACGATGGCGGCCTTATCCTGGACGATTTGATCTTGTAGTTCAGGGATTTCCAGGACGGCCAGCACCTGTCCCTGCTGAACGTGGTCACCAACGTCAACGAGAATGCTCTTCACGTAGCCCGCCACCTTGGCGTCCACGTCAATTTCCTGGAACGGATGGAACTCGGCGGCGATTCGGAGTGTGGTCTGCAAGTCGCGGCGCGTAACTGCCGCCACGGCGACAACCGTGCGCGCCTGGTCCGCCTGCTGCGCCGCCGTCTCCGATCGTGAGCAGGCCGACATCCCGCATAGCAGGCCGGCCAGCGCCAGAAACGCGCTGATGTAGCGAATCCGTGGGCCGGACAGATGTCCTTTACATTTAATGCGTATCATGAGAAACGGAAGGAACGACTGCTTCATTTTCCGTCGGGACCGTCATCCAGAATTCGTAAAACTTCCCAGAGCTTCGAGAGGCTGAAATCGGATGAGCTGCAGAGGTCAGTGATCCTACGTTGATCCTCCAACACTTGCAGAGCGGCCTTGGGGATTTGAGAGACGGCTTCCCGAGGAACGGAAAGGAGTCCTTGAATATCACCATGCAGCAAATCGCCGGGACGAACCGTCAATCCTCCCAGTTCGACCGGTGTGCCAACCTCGGCAACATGGCTATAGGCCCGCGAAACGGAAATGCCCTTCGAAAAAAGCTGGAAGCCCAGCGGAATGATGCGAGGTAATTCGCGAACCGCCCCGTTTGTTACCGCACCAACGCACCCCAGCCGCAACGCTATGGTGGCGCGTTCGAGATCGAGAAAGGCGCCCTTACCCGGCTGCCGATCAACGTCCTGCAGCACAAGAACCCTCGGCTCCGGAATGGTCAGGACGGACTCCCATAGCTCGCGCCGCTCGATGATGCGGCGTCCGGCCATCGGCGTGGCGGCAGTATGGATTTTTGCCGTGACGGCATAACCCACCATCGGCCCGAGATTCTTAAACTGACAGCGAATTTGCGAATCCGCATAGCCTTCGTTGGCGAGGCGAATATGTAGTCTGTCTATCGCGCTCGAAACCAGACATGTATCCAGCATCCTGAGTGCTGCCAAAGGTCTTTGAGCCAATTCCTGTGTCATGGGCTAACCATCCTGTAAATCAGGAACTCCGAAAATGAATGCGCATGGGGTCGCTGGCACCAGCCGCAACACTTGGATCAATTCGGCGGGGTTACCAAAGCATGCGGCACCCGCCAAACCCCTGCAGAGAACGGAACCGGGCCGCTTCTGCCGAAGCGAGGGGCTGTCGCCCACCCGGCTCTTGGGCCGCGGGACATTAGTTGAAACTATGGACCGAGATGGCTGGTATCGTAATCCCAATCGCGCATTTGCTGATCGTACACCTGGATGATTGTCAGGCCGTTTGTATCCAGGAGATATACAATGTTGCCGCTGCCCGAAATGACCTTCTTGACGCCGGTGAATTTCTTGACCAGCTGCGGCGAGCCGGGCTTGGAATAGTCCCATATCGAAATCTCGCTGGCCGGAGGTTTTGCGGGCGCGACTGAAATCTTGCCGCCGTTTGGAACTATGGCTACATCACCTTGGAAATCAGCATTGCTCAGGGTGGCGCCTGCGCCGAGAGTTGTGGTGCCCGAAATTTTTGGTTTCTTGCGGCGTGAAACATCGACAATGGTGATTTGGTTCGATCCTGCGTCTTGGATGTAAAGATATCGGCGTCCGCCTTTCTCCCGGAGCACGGCATCCTGAAAGTTAATCAGGTCGAGAGGAAGTTGGCCCATGATTTTTGCTCCATGGTCACCGCCATTCTGTAGGCCCGTCGAATTTTGGGCATTAGCGTTGGGCACAAGGAACGGGATGCAAAATCCTGCAAGCAATAAAATCAATAACTCCCGCCAGTGCGAAAAGACTTTTGACGTCATGATCATCTCCTTGCCAGAATCCTCGTTTGGCATTCTGGAACAACCTCGTGAGTCAGGCTTTCAGTGGCATTTTCGGTGCCACTCTGGCGGCAGTCTGTTAGGTAGGGATGGCAAGTGCTTGGGGTATTCCAAGGGTGCCGGCAAAAGGTGCGATAGCGGTTGATAAAAGTTACTAACTCCAATGAAATGAGGACCATAGAAGTTTCAATGATGGTGCGATTCGAACCGCCATAGTTTGTGCCGCGAGGCGGGAGCCGGGATCGGAGCGCGTATAGGCTCGGCCACCGCAGGTACTTTTCTTTACATAATGTGGTCTTTTTCTTCACATCGCCTTCTCCCACATGCTTGATAATCAATGGTTATCAATGCTGGCACTGGAGTTGCTCGAAACCGTGGACAATCATTTGATGGTCCGTCCGGTTTGGTACTATGAATCGGGAGAGTGCCTGGACCGAGCGGCAGGTGTCCGTTGCGGGTCTTAGTGACTTCTCGAGCGAGCCGCTAACAGGCATCCTCCCGGAGAGACTCGGTTTGCGAATAAAACTCTCGATCTCACGGCTCAGTTTTCGCTGGCAAATAATCTTCCTAGGAGGCCTTGCTGCGCTGCTCTTCCTCGCCGTTCTCTTTGCAGCCTTCGCGGCTCTGAGTTACACGAAGTCGGCGGTACTGGAAGGCGAGAAGGACCATCTTTGGGAGGTGACACGAGCGTTGGCGCGGGCATATGCCGACAAAGCGGATTTCGCCCGCCAGAACAATGAGACACCAGCTCTTGAAGCGCCCACCGCAGAGTATTCTGTGGCATTGCTCAGGCATGTCACCCGCATAGCTCTGCAAAACGCCGATGGCGTGGAGGGTGGTTTCTACTCCGCGTCCGACAATTTGCTGGTTGGCGATCC
>Ga0302326_10027113_pt1 | contig 11560 bp, 7 predicted proteins | sample Palsa_T0_3_FD_202264 | JGI IMG/M metagenome (GOLD analysis project Ga0302326, IMG submission 202264) | Peat permafrost microbial communities from Stordalen Mire near Abisko, Sweden - Palsa_T0_3 | ecosystem: Environmental > Terrestrial > Soil > Palsa > Peat permafrost | place: Sweden: Abisko...
GTGGGACGGCACGGGGTACGGCCTGGACGGGACGATCTGGGGCGGGGAGTTCCTGCTGACGAGCCTCGATTCGTTCGAGCGGGCGGCCCATTTCCGGCAGTTCCGGCTGCCGGGCGGCGGCGCGGCCATCAAACAACCGCGCCGCACCGCGCTGGGCCTCCTGTTCGAGATGTGGGGCGGCGAAGCGCTGCAAAATAAGGATCTGGCTTCCGTGCGAAGTTTCTCGGACACCGAACTGGGGTTGCTGCGGCAAATGCTGGAAAAAGCGGTCAACGCGCCGGTCACTTCCAGCGCCGGCCGGTTGTTCGACGGGGTGGCCTCTCTTCTGGGTTTGCGCCAGCAGGTTTCCTTCGAAGGAGAAGCGGCGATGGAACTGGAGTTCGCGGTCCGCGAGGGGACGACCGGCTCCTATCCTTTTGAGATCGGGCACGGACTTCCCCGCGTCGTGGACTGGCAGCCGATGATAGAGGAACTCCTAAAGGACGTAAAACGCGGCCGCTCGACAGGCACGATAGCGGCCCTATTCCATAATACCCTCGCGGAAATCGTGGTGGCCGTCGCGGAACGAACCGGGGAGGAAAAGGTCGTGCTTTCCGGCGGATGCTTCCAAAACCGCTATCTGACCGAGCAGTGCGTCCAGCGCTTGTCGGACGCGGGCTTCCGGCCTTACTGGCACCAGCGCGTCCCGCCGAATGACGGCGGCATCGCCCTCGGACAACTCATGGCCGCCGCCCAGGCCCTGCGGCACGCGGCAGCCGCTTCCGCATGGGAGGCAGCATGAATCTCGTCTATGGCGAGGTGGTCGAGGTCTTTTGCGAGCACGGAATCCGGATGGGAAAAATACGCGCGAAGGGCGCTATGAAAAATATTCCGCTCGAACTCCTGACGGACGCGGAGCGGGGTGACAGGGTGCTGATATGCGACGGAGTGGCCATCGGCAAGGTGGCGGATTCAACGACAGAAACGCAGGAGGCAGCGATAAATCATGTGTCTGGCTATTCCCGGCAAGCTTATTGAAACCAGCGAAGACTCCAACGGCGTGAAGATGGGGAAGGCGAACTTCGGCGGCATCGTCAAGGAGGTCTGCCTCGAATACACGCCGGAGGCCGGCCCCGGCGACTACGTGCTCGTTCACGTGGGGTTCGCATTGGGCAAGGTCGATGAAGAGGAAGCCGAGAGGACTTACAGGGCGCTGAAGGAAATGGAGCAGTTGGAGGAACTCAACATTCCGGAGATCCCGGAAGCACAGGAGCAAATCCCATGACCCCGGAAGCCGGGCGCGACGCGGCATGATCCAGCCGCTTGCCACCAAGGCGGAGCCCGCGGGCGATCCCTCCGCGATGATAGGCTCCTGTCCCCTCCCACTCTCCGATTACAAGGAGATCGTACTTGCGCACGGCAGCGGGGGAAAACTCAGCCAGCAGTTGATGCAGCGCGTGGTGCTGCCGCAGTTCCGTAACGCTGCGCTGGACGCCTTGCACGACGGAGCGATCCTTTCCCTTAACGGGACGCGAGCCGCTTTCAGCACCGATTCGTTTGTCGTCAGCCCGATCTTTTTTCCAGGCGGCGACATCGGCAAGCTGGCAATCCACGGGACAGTCAATGATCTCTCGATGTGCGGCGCGCGCCCGCTCTACCTCTCGGTCGGGTTCATCCTGGAAGAGGGCCTGCCGATGGACGATTTCCGCCGGATCGTCCAGTCGATGCGCGAGGCGGCGGCAGCGGCCGGCGTGATGCTGGTGACCGGCGACACGAAAGTGGTGGACCGAGGCAAGGCGGACAAAATATTCATCAACACCTCCGGCATCGGCCTCATACCGGAGGGCGTGGACATTCATCCGGGGCGCGCCATGCTGGGCGACAAGATCATCGTGAGCGGTTCCATCGCCGTTCACGGCATCGCCATCATGTCCGTGCGGGAAGGCCTGCAATTCGAAACCGAGATCGCCTCCGACAGCGCGCCGCTCAACGGCCTTGTGGAAGCCATGCTAGCCGCCAGCAAGGAGATTCACGTCCTGCGCGACCCGACGCGCGGCGGAGTCAGCAGCGCGCTCAGCGAAATCGCCCAAAGCGCAAGGATCGGCATGCTGCTGGACGAATCGAAAATCCCGATCCACGAAGAAGTGAAAGGGGCGTGCGAGATTCTAGGCCTCGACCCCCTCTACGTGGCCAACGAAGGAAAACTGCTAGCCATCGTCCCGCCCGCCGCGGCGGATGCCGTCCTCGCCGCCATGCGCGCCCACCCGCTCGGCGCCGACGCCGCCATCATCGGCGAAATCACCGCCAACAATCCCGGATTCGTCATCATGAAGACCCGGGTGGGCGGCACGCGCGTGGTTGATATGCTCTCGGGGGAACAGCTCCCGCGCATCTGTTAGGGTCCAAAACGCAAGAAAACGACGAGTCCTCCCCGCGCGGAATGTGCGGCAGCGATTGCCTCGGTGCGACTCCAAGGCTTCAGTTCGCGCGCGCGAAGTCGACGACCCGGTGCGCGAGCCGGAACCATCTTGTCTGACGAGACGAGCGGAATACCGGGCTCCCGTTTTACAGGCTTTGGGTCGCTGTTTTCGCGCTTAACCGTTGCGTTGTTCAATGCCTTTAGACACTCCCTCAAGATGTGAGATTAACTCAGGACGAACTTATTAAAGGAGTATAGGAAATTGTATATGACGCATATAGCTTTCGCCGCCGCGCTCGCTTAGCATGTAAAAATGAAGCGCCTGTCGCGGATTTCCCTGCTACTTTCTCTTCTCTTTGCCGCCGGCTCGAACCTGCGGGCGCAGGAACTGGCCGACAACGGCGGGTTTGAATCGGGCACGACCGGCTGGGCCATCTATATCCCGGAGGAGTCGACGGACAAGAACTGCACCTTCACGACCGTCACCGACAATCCCCATTCCGGCGCAGCCTGCGCCGAGCTGAATTCCAGCGGCCCGGCGCGCTTCTGTATCGGGCATGAGCCTATTCCGCTCACGCCGGGCGCTCATGTGCGGATTTCGGCCTGGTACCGCGCCGGGCCGCAGGCGCAGTTCGCGAAGAGAACCCCCGGATTCTCCATCCGGCTCACGTTCCGCAAGGATAAGGCCAACGTGCCGAACGCCCATATCCAGATCAGTGCCGAGGGCGTGGCCAGTCCCGGCAACCCGGTCGTTCTCACGAAGCCGATGCCGACCGAGTGGACGCAGGTTTCCGTCGTCATCGAAGTTCCGCCGAATGTGGACTCGGCCTCCGCCGATCTTTTCTCCTATGCCAACGGCCCTCTTTACCTGGACGACTTCTCGGCGCGGAAGGTCGCACCCACGGAAACGGTGACGCCGCTGAAGGGAGGCGCCTCCTACGCCAGCCTCTCCGCCGCCGGAGCCGCTTCGGCCGCGGCCACGGGGTCCGGGCCGCCGCCACCCGTGCCGCCTGGGAAGCCGGGCCCTGTTACCACCGATGCGGAGATGATCGCTGAGCTGAATCTCGACCTGCCGGGCATGGAAAAGGTGAAGGCCGCCGCGCAAGGCGGCGACCTGGCCGCGATCAAGGCGGCCTATCTCGATTACCGCCAGCATATCTCGACTGCCAAATGGACTCGCATGCCGGGCCAGGCCACGCCAAAAGTCCCGCCACAAACCATCACGCTCGCCGACCAGATCGCCAACAACAGCGTCTGGCGCGGCGCTTATCATTACGGGCCGGCCGTCACCTACATGGGCAAGGACTTCAACTGGAAGTACAATCCCGTCCCGCCTTCGGACCCGGCTTTCTCCAACGAATTCACCTATTGCGTGGTTTCGCGCACGGAGTGGTGGCAGGTCCTCGCCGACGCGTACGAAGTGACTCACGACGAGAAGTACGCGCAGGCCTGGGTGGCGCAGCTCGAGGACTTTGCGGCCAAGAACCCGGTCGACCAAAGCCCGTGGCAGGGCAAGCCGAGCCTCTGGCGCACGCTCGACACGGGCACGCGCATGAACGTCTCCTGGCCCTACTGCTATTTCCGTTTCCGCGGCAGCCCGTCCTTCACGCCCGACGCGCAATGGATCTACGCGAAAATGATGCGCGACCAGGCCAGCTTCCTCGCCGCCGGGTTGCGGGACCAGACGCGCACCGGCAACTGGGTGACCGACGAATGCGCCGGACTCTATACCGTCGGCGCGCTCTTCCCCGAAATGAAGACGGCCGAGAGCTGGCGCGACACCGCGATCCAGCGGCTCACCCTGGAATCGACCCGCACCTTCGAGCCGGACGGCATGGAGTCGGAACTGGCGCCCAGTTATCACTATGGGGCGGCGTCGCAGCTCAAGGCGCCATATGACATGGCCAAGCTCAACAACCTCCCGATCCCCGATTCGTTTCGCGAGACCATCCTCAACGCCTACCGCGCGCCAGTCGTCGTCATGGACCAGACCGGCCACGTCGTGCCCACGAACGATTCGTGGACAGTCAATGCGCGGAAGACCTCGCAGGACGCGCTTACGCTCGGCAACGATCCGCTGCTGAAATGGGCCGCCAGCAACGGCAAGGAAGGCACGCAGCCGCCCAATTCCACCATGCTGCCCGACGCCGGCTTCTACGCCATGCGCAGCGGCTGGGAGGGCTGGGACGAGTTCCTTTTCTTCCGCGCCGGTCCGCCCGGCACGGGGCACGAGCACCAGGAGAAGCTCGAGGTCGTCCTGCGCGCCTGGGACGCCAATCTGCTCTTCGATCCCGGCACGTACACGTACGACAAATCGCAATTCCGCCGCTATTTTATCGCCACCCCCTCGCACAACACCATCATCGTCGACGGCAAGTGGCAGCACAGTCCCGAGAACGCGGCGCCGTTCACGCCGGCCGGCAATCCGTGGGTGACGACCCCGCTCTTCGACTACGTCGCCGGCACCTACAGCGACGGCTACCAGGAGAACCAGTTCGCGCCGATCGAGTATTCGCCGCAAAAGTGGATCGGCGCGCCCGACAAGTCGGTCAGCCACACCCGGCGCGTGCTCTACCTGCGGCCCTACTGCGCGCTCGTCGTCGATACGCTCGACGGCACGGGCCGCCACACGTTCGAGGCCCATTGGAACATGGACGCCGCGGGGGCGCACGTTGATCCCTCCAGCCAGGCGATCATCAGCGACAACCCGCCCGCGACCGCCGGCGCCGATGCACACATCGCGCTCATTCCGCTGGAAAAGGAGAACCTCGCCGCCGACGTCGTGCAGGGCCAGAAGAACCCGGTCCTGCTCGGCTGGAAGACGAACGACAACAAACCGTCGCCGATTCCGACCGGCCGCTTCCTTAAGACGCAGGACGCACCGGCGGTCTTCGCCACCGTCCTCTATCCGTTCCGGCACGGCGACGTGCCGTCCGTCCACGGCGAGCCGCTGGCGGCGGGCGACGGCGTCTGGGCCCAGACGCTCACCACGCCGCGGGAAAAGACCGAGATCGCGCTGGTGAAGGACGGCTCGGCGAAAACGATCTCGTTCACCTCCGCGCTGCTCGGCGGCGCCGTGCGGGTGGAGGGTGCGGGCATCCTCGTCCGCCGGCCGCAGGGCGGCGCCGATGCCTTCTCCGGCGGCTGGGACTGGAAATCGTACAGCGACGGCAAAACCGCCTTCACCCTGGACGCGCCCGCGCCGATCCTCCTCACCCACGGCGATCATCCGCTCTACTACAACGGCGGCGACAAGCCGGTGACGCTCACCTTTACCCAGCCCGCGGTCAGGACATTCACCGTGCCGCCGCAATCCTGGGTCGATGAAAGCGGCCGACCGGTAAGCACAGCGCCGACCCTTTTCCCGCCGTTCTTGCCGTCCAGGAAACAGGCAGCGCGATGAAGGCGAGGGATGCCACTCCGGCCAATCCTCGCGGCGTATGATCAACGGCATCCTGTCATGGATGGGCTCCAAAAGAACTCTTATATGCCATTTTCCGGAGATACAGATACCAAGGAGTCGTTGCGAGGCCGCTCCAGCTCCCGGCTTTAAAGGAGCTTTCAAATCGATTCCGGATTTCCGGGCTGTAGGGGAGGAGACCTTGCCAGTCGCGCTTTTCGGCCAGGGCTGTCGCGATCAGGCGGTCCATGTCCTGCCTGGTGAAGACGACGCCGTGTTCATAGGCGTCGGCGATCGCAGCGACATCAATGTCGTAATAGCCGCCGTTTGGGTGGACGCCGATCCAATGTTTCGGCGAGCCATTGGGCTGATAATCCCACTCGCCCCCCGGCTGCCAGTAATTCCATATCTGGTAGGTGCCATTGTCTTGAAGCGTCATTCGGGACTTCATCACGCGGAACCACTTTTCCGCGCGTTCTTTATAGGCCTGAGAGGCCGGGTTGTTCGTGACATCGGACATGGCCAGCAGCCAGCGGGCGACGAGATTCGCCTGGTTGTCCGGATGCGAGAAGCCGGCATGGGGGCTGTTGCGGCTGGCGTAGCCATCGGTCCAGTCGCCGGTGTTCGCGTCGATCCCGAATGGAAGCACCACGGTAATGACCCCGCCGTCCTTGGTGGCGCGCCAGGCTCCGCGCCGGTCCCACTTCTCGTAGATCTGCCCGGCGAGCTGGATGTAACTCGCGGCCTTCGCGCCATATCTTTGCATGAGAGCGGGAGTGCGAAGGATTTCCCGCGACATCAATACTACCGGACGCAGGACAACCGCCTCGCCCAGCAGGCTGTCCGCATTGAAATCGTCGAGATGGTCAACATCGGTGCCAGCGGCCTTTAGCTTGGGCCATCCGATGAACCCATCCGGTTCCTTCACCCCTCGCTTGACCCATGAATCGGTCCAATCTACGAACAGATCGACCCAATGCGGATCGCCGGTTGCCAGATAGCCGTAGTAAAAGCCCTCCATGAACGGCCCCATGAGCCACGCGAGTTCCCCGCCGCTTTCCTTGTCGCAATAGCGATTCCGCGAATCATTGGTGATGTACTGCTGCCATTGCGCCAACCACTCCCTGGATTTGGCGTCATCCGGGGCCGCATTTTGCGCCAGGGAGGAGGAGGCAGCGAGGAGCAGGCCTGCCAGGAGAGGCGCGATCGCGCGGGGGATCGGATTCATAAAAGTGGGTGGAAAAAGTGATTTGATTGTATTTAATCAGGTTTGATTGGAAGGAGTATCCATCACATTCTGTCCCATTATACTGAAGTCCACACTCCTCAAAACCCCGATCTTCCAGTGCCCTTGATCTCAAGCCCGGGTCGATTCCAAAGCAGGCGCTCCCTGGCCTTTTACTCCTGGCTGTGATGCGGCCGATCAACCGGGTTGCGACAGCCTTCTGGCTCTTCAGCATGGCCGCGGGCTTGTGCGCGGGACAGACGCCCGCCTTAACCGCGAAGATCTCCGATAAGGGATTGACGTCCCTCTTCTACGATGGGCACGAATTCCTCGCTCCAGCCGCCGCGCCGGGAGCCTCTCTCTTCGCGCCGGAATGGAAACAACTCCCCTTCGAGGACGGAGGCGATCGGCTGAAGCGCAGCTACGACGGCCTGACGATCGAAACCCGGATGAGGCAGGAGAAAGACGCGCTGGAGCTCACCGTCACCTATACGAATACAGGCGGCAGGGAGATCGCGAAGATCGACGATCAGCCCTTCGCCGTGCACTTTCCAAAGAGGCCGTTGGGCGGCTCGTGGAAGTGGGGATATGCGAGCACGGTGGATACGGACGGCGCGCCGGCGGTCTGCGTCGCGGATTTTGGGGTGGATAAGCTGCTTGTGTGCGTGGAGGACGCCACGCGCCCGATGCGGATCGGCTTCGCGGCGGCTTCCGGATTCGGCGCCCAATCCAGTAACGGCGTGGATTTTCAGACAATCTTCAAGCCTGGCCTCGCGCCCGGCAAACAGTGGACATTTCACGGCTCCCTGCGATTCGCGCCCACCGCGACGCCCTCCAAAGAGGTTGTCCCGGATATCTATGCGCAATTCCTGAAGGCGTTCCCGTTCCGGCTGGACTGGCCGGACCGCCGGCCAGTGGGAATGATCTCGCTGGCGCAGGCGGCGATGCATTGGCCGAAGAATCCCCGCGGTTACTTTGGCGACCCAAGTCTCGATGTCACGACACCCGCGGGACGGCGCGCGTTCCGCGAGCGGCTGATGCGGTTTGGCGACCGCTCCATCGCGGAGATCAAGCGAGTCGGCGCCCAGGGGATGATCTTCTGGGATGTCGAGGGGCAGCAGATGCCGCATGCCATCAGTTATCTCGGTGACCCGCGCGTCCTGCCGCGGGAAGCACCGGAGATGGACGCCGTCGCGGACGAGTTTTTCAAGAAGTTCCTGGACGCCGGATTAAGGACGGGCGTTTGCATTCGCCCATCGCGCGTCATCCCGGATTCCGCGGGCGGCTGGCAGCACACGCAGGTCGAGGATCCGGTGTCGGAGATGGCCGCCAAGATCGCCTACGCGAGGAAGCGGTGGGGTTGCACGCTTATCTACATGGACACGAATGTGAGATGGCCGCCGCGGGACGATCCCACCCACGGCATGTGGCAGGGAGACGCCACGATCCTGCCGGCAGCGGACATCGTGGAGCTGGCGCGCCGGTCGCCGGGCGTCTTGATTTTCCCCGAGGCGGGCCAGATCGGCTATCACAGCGTCGCCGGCGAATACACGGAGGGGACGGGCACGCCCGACGAAGTGCGGATCGTCTATCCGCGCGCGGCCTCGCTGGTGTGCATCAAGGACTCGGATGTTCTTGCGACTTGGGATATCCGGCTCAAGGGAGCGATGGCCGGCGACATGGAGCTGTTCCGCGGCTGGTTTGCCGATACCGCGAACACCCAGGTCAAGGGGCTTTACGAGGAGGCGGATTTCCTGAAGCGCGAGCCGCCGGGCGGCGCATTCGAGGACTTGGTGCGGAGCCCCGAGCCGCTGGCGCGTTTTACCGCCCTTCACCGTCTCAGGAAGCCGGACTCGGCGCAAGTCACGCTCCTGCTCGCCGCCGCGCGCAAGGAAAACGACTGGCTCATCCAACGGGAAATGGTCCTGGCCCTTGGAAGGTCGGATGATCCCCGCGTAGAAAGCGTTTTCGCCGACGTGGTGCGGAATCCCGCGGGGGACTTGGGCGAGGTGGCCGCGCCGCTGCTGGGCCGCTTTCGCGCGGCGACTCCGATGTTGGTAAAGCTGGCGGTCAACCGCGATCCGCATCTCGCCCTCCGCGCGCTGCGCGCGCTCGCCCAGAACGACGATCCGGCCGCCACGCCCGCTCTCATCAAACTGGCGGACAGTCCAGATCCGTGGGTTCGACCGGCCGCCGTTCGGGCGCTCGGAAAGAGGGACGGGGCGGCGGTCACCGCGAAGCTGCTCTCGATTTTGCAGACGGCAAAGGACACCGGCACGCTGCGTGAAGCGTGTGACGCGCTGGGGAGGACAAAAGATCCGGCGATGGACAAGCCGCTGCTGGCCTTGATGAACCGCGCCTTGAACGAACTCCACGACAATGACGTGCGGCAAGCCGCCAGCGACGCGCTCGAGTCGATCACCGGCTTGCAGATCGGCCCCTTCGAGGACGAATGGAAACGTGTCATCGAAAGTCGAGAATAGCGAGCACACGCCGGCGCTTCACTCCATGTTCTACAATTTCGCTCGCATCATAGCGAACATCGGGGAGCAAGTGTGGCTATTTCAGGCCAGGTTGGCAGCCTCGAGCTCAAGAATCCTGTCGTCAACACGCACCCCTTCACCGCCGTCCTCGGGCAACCGGGGGACAAAAACGTAGCCCGGATCTTTCCGCTGCTTCTGGAGGATCGGGATCAAATGCTTCCATGTTGCCCACAGGCCATGCGGGGCGGGAGGAAAGTCGTGCTCGACCGCCTTGCGCAGCCCGGGCAGATTGTAAAACGGGACGGCTGGAAACATGTGATGTTCGACGTGATACTGCATGTTCCAGTAGAGAAATCCCGGCAGCCAACCGCAGGTGTAGGTGCGGCAGCAGAGGCGAAAATCCGAAACATCCGGCGACAAGCCGGCGTGCTGAGGCGCCGCGCAAAGCAGTTGCAGCCAACTGCAATACTGACACCCGAAGGTCACAATGACGATGAGAAACCAGTGACCGGTGGCCACGAACAGGGCGGCCAGGATCAAATGGCCGAAAAGGACAATCCGCGCCCAGTTGCGATGTTCCCGGCGCAGGGATGTGTTGGACTCCGGCAGAATTCTCATAGTCCACTCAGGCGTGAAAAAGCCACCGCCGGAGATGTCTCCGCACGCCGCGCGCACCCAGGTGCGCACCACATAAAAAGGCTGCAACGGGTGGCAGGTCAGGGCTTTCAGTACAAACTTCACGCCATACCAGTCCAGTCCCTGTGGCAGCACCACTTCCCCGTCATGATCCTTGTGTACGGTGACCTGATGGTGCTTGACATGACTAACCCGGTAACCAATCGGGTCAAACCAGCTCAGGAAGGCATACAGCCCGAGGAAAAATTCGTTCCAAAACTGCGTTTTAAAAGGAGTCTTGTGGCAAAGCTCATGGCCGGCTATGCCGCCAAAGAAATTGGCAAACGTGCCATGGATAAACAGAGCAAGAATCAGCAGGGGAACCGCCCATGGCCAATTCAATGCATGAACGTTGAGGAACGCCAGGTACGCCAGCGTGCCGGTGGCGGCAAAGAGTCCCAATTGGGGAATGACCTGCGCAAAGGCGCGGGCATCACTCTTGATAATGAGTTCACGCATCACCTGCTTGTCCACTTTTGTTCGATACCAGCTGATTTTGATCTGCTCGTTCACGGGTGGCTTCTATTCATTTGTTTTCACACCCATCCCATGAGGCATGGTAAAAGGGATGGAGAACTCTGATCAGTAGGGCTGCGGCATACGGTTTGCAAGTCGAAACCGAGGGAAAGCTGGCTCGTTGAGGAGAGCCTCCATCAACGCCGGCTGTCGGTCTGCCGGAGCGGCCCGCAAAGCATCAGCCGCCAAACCCGAGCGCTTTTGGCGCCGCCTGAGCATTCCCACCGATTCCGATTCGGGGAAGATAGCGCCGCAAGGTCAACGGAATTCGTGTTATGAGTGGCCAGTAACCAGCACGATTCTGAAGCGAGCTTCGTTTCGCATCATCCGTCCGTAAGCTTCTGCGGCATTTGCCAGCGGAACGGTTTCGATCATCGGACGGATTCCTTGCAGGGAACTAAAAGAAAGCGTGTCCTCCGCATCTATCGAAGATCCGGTCATTGTTCCCGTAATCGAGCGCATGCCAAAAAGAAGCGGCGCAGGATTTACCTCGATTGGTTCATTTCCTCCCGCTCCGGCGACAATGAGCTGGCCGCGTGGAGCCAGTCCTCCCAGAAGTGGAGACATGGACTTGCTGTTTGCGGCCGTAGCGAGGATCAGCCGGGCGCCGCCCAGGGTTTGAAGTGCGGCAACTGGATCTTGAGCATTGCTGTCAATGTAGTGATGTGCTCCGAGCTTCCTGGCGAGACTTTCCTTTTCTGGTCCGCGAGCAATCGCCGCGACTTGAAAGCCCATGCGTCGCGCGAACTGAATTCCGAGGTGACCGAGCCCACCAACTCCTTGAATTGCAACGAGCTCGCCAGGCCGAGCCTTTGAGTTTCTCAATCCGTTGAATGTCGTCAATCCGGCGCAGAGGAGCGGCG
>Ga0302326_10027116_pt1 | contig 11559 bp, 9 predicted proteins | sample Palsa_T0_3_FD_202264 | JGI IMG/M metagenome (GOLD analysis project Ga0302326, IMG submission 202264) | Peat permafrost microbial communities from Stordalen Mire near Abisko, Sweden - Palsa_T0_3 | ecosystem: Environmental > Terrestrial > Soil > Palsa > Peat permafrost | place: Sweden: Abisko...
CCGGCAGAGTCACGAGTCTCTACACGCTGAATAAACGCGTCGACCTGGGTTTGGCGCTTTCACCCGACAACCGGTATTTACTTTTCGCGCAACTGGATTATGTGGGCAGCGATCTGATGGCTGTCGAAAATTTTCGCTGACCAGTGGCCAACCCGGTCAACCGCCAAACTCATCCAGCGCCGCACCCAACCGCTCCAGACTCTCCTGGAGCGGCTCCGTCTCGCCCCCGATTCCGATCCGGAAATGATCGGCCATCTCAAAAAAAGACCCCGGCACTACCGTGCCATCGTAGCGGCTGCGAAACAACTCACAAAATCGATCCACCGATCCGGTTAAAAGCCTGGGAAATACCGTGGTCCCAAATTCGAGCGGGCGAACGTCCAGATCCTTCCGGCCACTGAGAAATTGATTCAGTAACACTCGGTTTCGGTCTAACAGCGCGCGGGCTTGCGCTCGCACGCGCTCGAAATTCCGGAATACCGCGACGCTCAGCCGTTCTGCCGGATGCGCCATGTTGACGTCGAACAAATCGTCCAGCAGCCAGATGCGGCGCGCCAGCTCCTGCTCGGCTAGAATCCAGCCGCAGCGCAGTCCGCTGAGCCCGTACACCTTGGTAAGGCTGCTGGTCACCACGAACTCGGGACCCAGATGAAGCGAGGGGCGCGGCGCCAGAGGGAACGCCGCATCCAGGTAAACTTCGTCCACCAGTACCCGGGCGCCCGCGCGTCGAGCCAGTTCGCCGATGGGGCGCAACTGTTCTTCGTTGGCCAACGCGCTGGATGGATTGTGCAGGTTGGTAATCACGATCAAGCGCGTGCCCGGTGTAATGGCGCGCTCAATCTCGCCCGGGTCGAGTGCAAAACCGTTTTCAACACGGCGCCGGAAGCGGCCAATGCCGGCCTGCAAATATCCGAGGGCGTCCAACAACAATCCATAGGTGGGATGTTCCACCAGCACCTGGTCGCCCGGTTCCACCAGCGCGGCCATAGCCAGCATGTTGGCCATGGAAGTACCGGCGGCCGTCACCACATTTTCCGGCGCAACACCGCAGTGCGCTGCCACCGCTTGAGTGAGCGGCGGATATCCGTAATCGCCCGCCCGCGTAATTGCGTCCAGATCTTCGGCAGTCATCCGCAAGTCACCCAAGGCGGAACTGCGAAGGCCGCTGGTGGCCAGATTGTAACGGGAACCGGATCGTTTCTTGGCCCATTGCATATAGGCCGAACTCAGCACGCGCTTCATGTTTTCACCCTGGGTCCCAAACTCCGCCAATACAGGTAAACAGGAATTCCGGAAGCTAAAATCATCCAGCCCACCAAGCTCTCCTTCGGATGGCTGTAGACGGTGCCGATGACAATCATTGCGCAAGCAGCGATAAACAGTCCAGTGGTCCAGGGATGGCCGGGGACCAGATATCCCACCTTTTCGTCCGAACGCGCACGGCGGCGAAAGACAAACAGAGTGGAAGCAGTGAGGCCGAAGAAGATAAAGTCCGAGGAGATGACGTAGTTGAGAATCTGTTCATACCGGCCGGACAGCGCAATCACCATGGCCAGCAAGCCTTGCAGCGCGATGGCGGCCGCCGGTACCTGGGTGCGCCTGGATACGAAAGCCACGCTGCGGAAAAACAGCCCATCTTCGGCCATCGCGAAATACACTCGGGGCGCGGTGAGCATTCCCTGGCTTAAGAATCCCAGCGTGGAGATGGCGATAACGATCGCCGTAAGATTCCCCCCGCGCGAGCCGATGGCGGCCTGCATGGCGCTGGAGGCGGGTGTGGTGGTGGCGCCCAAGCCGTCCGGGCCCAGCACGCGAAGATACACGAAGTTCATCGCAAGATAAAGGATTACCACGCCCAGCACGCCGATCAGCAGCCCACGGGTCAGGTCGCGCCGGGGATCGCGCAGCTCGGCCGACATGAAGCTGGAAGTCTGCCAGCCGCCATAGGAGAACGCAATCGGGGTGAGCGCCGCGCCGGCTGCCTTCAGCAGACCCCATGATTCTAGAGGGGGCAACACAACCGCCGCTATCGGGTGCGGGTGCCCGGTGTAAACAATTCCACAAACCACGATCGCGGTTATTGCAGCAATTTTCAAGGACATCAAAACATTTTGCGCGGTGCTTCCCGCGCGCACTCCCAGACAGTTAATGACCGTGAGGAACCCAAGCACCAGGATCGCGACGATTCCGTCGGCAATCTCCAGATGCGTTGCATCCAGAAAATAATGGGCAAAGGTGACGGCGACCGCCGCCATACCACCGGTTTGCGTCACCAACAGCAATGTCCAGCCGTAGAGGAAGGCTACGAAGGGATGATAGGCTTCACGCAGGTAGGCGTACTGGCCGCCCAGCTGCGGACGCCGCGCCGCGAGTTCCGCCCAGATGAATCCGCCGGTCAGCGCGATGACACCTCCCAACGCCCAGGCGCTCAAGATCAGCGCGGACGTGCGCAATTGGCGCGCGACGATATACGGATTGATGAAGATGCCGGAGCCGATGATGCCCCCCATCACGATCATGGTGGCGTCGAACAGGCCCAGCCGCCGGGCGAGCTGGCTCATGGAGTCACTGGGACAATTCTGCCACTAAATGGGGCCGTGGTAACCGCAGGCGTGAATTGCGAAATCGCCAGCCGTGAGGGACAGCATTGCATCTTACAAGTTTTCACATCGTACTGTCAGCAAGCCGACAGCTAGATAGCTAAATATGTCGATTTTTATGGAATTTTCAGGTGAAGTTCACTAAATTAGGATAATATCGATGACACAAGCGCTAAAAAATCTATTCAGGGATAGGGCCCTGCGGTAGGTGTGGATTCTAGCGGAAACGGGTGGGCACGATGGGGAAGGCGAGGAGCACCGGAACTCATAGCCCGACCGGCGCGCCATGGGGCACGCACGGGTGCCTGTTCTATGAAACCAAGCAGGATCTTCTCGATACGTTGATTCCGTTCTTCAAGACTGGGCTGGAGCAGCGGGAAGCCTGCCTCTGGATTGTTTCCGATCCGCTCACCCCCGAAGAAGCGGAGCAGGCGTTACGGCAAACCGTTCCCGATCTGGATCGCCATTTGATCGGACACAGTATGGAATTCACTTCCTGTTCCGGCTGGTGTTTCGGGGCGGCGCCGGATGACTTTCAGCGCGTTCTCGGATTGCTGGAAGACAAACTGGCGGAAGCCTTAGCCAGGGGACATGCCGGATTGCGAGTTTGCCGCGACGGACGTTCCCCCGTGAGGATCCACTGGGAACGCTTGCGCGATTTCGAGAACGAGTTGGATCACATCGTCTCCGCGCGTCCCTTGACCCTGTTATGCACCTATCCGATTCTGGAAAGCGGCGCCGCGGAACTCCTGGAGGCCACCCGTGTGCACCCGGTGTGTACCGCGGTTCAAAAAGGGGACTGGGAGATTATCGAGACCCCGGAGCTGAAGCAGGATAAAGCCGAGATCAAGAAACTGAGTCGGCCCCTGGAACAGAAAGTGGTGGAACGAACCCAAGTGCTGCATGCGGCCAATGAAGAGCTGCGGAAGCAGAAAGAAGTCCTGCAGGAAATCTTCGATCACATTCCCGTGATGATCAATTTCATGGGGCCTGGACATCAGATCAAGCTGGTCAACCGGGAGTGGGAGCGCGTGCTGGGTTGGACCTTGGAAGAGTTACGCCTGCGTGGGTTGGATATCCTGGCGGAATGTTATCCCGATCCCGAAGAGCGGCAGCGTGTTTTGGGCTTCATTTCCGGGTCCAACGCTGAATGGGAAGAGTTCAAAATCAGGGTGCGGGATGGCCGCGAACTAAACACTGTCTGGGCCAACGTACACCTGTCCGACGGTACCACCATTGGTTTCGGGCGGGATATCACCGAGCAGAAGCAATGGGAAGATCGGCTGAGAAAGAGCGCCGAACAATTACGGGCCCTTTCGGCCAGCATCCAGGCAGCGCGCGAAGAGGAGCGAACCAGGGTGGCGCGCCTGATTCACGATGAGCTTGGTTCCGCGTTCACCAGCCTGAAGTGGGACCTGGAAAATCTCGATAAAACTCTCGCGAAACCAGTGGATCCGGCGACGGCCGAGGCGCTGCGGGCCCGGATCGCCATCATGCTGAAGCTGGCCGACAGCACCCTTCAGACCATTCGAAGAATCGCCTGGGAACTGCGGCCGAGCATACTGGACGACCTGGGACTGGTGGAGGCCATCGAATGGCAGGCACGGCAGTTTGAAGCCCGAACGGGCATCGTCTGCCAGCGCTCGGGTTTTATCGATAACGTGAGTCTCAACCAGGAGCAGTCCACCGCCCTCTTTCGTGTCTTTCAGGAAGCCCTGACCAATGTTCTGAGGCATGCCGGCGCCACCTTGGTTGACATCACACTGGTGGAAGAGGAGGACGAGTTTGTTCTGGCGATCAGCGATAACGGAAAAGGCATCACCAGGATCGAGAAATCGGGCCTCGGCCTGCTGGGCATGCAGGAACGCGTCCGTCTGGTGGGTGGGACCATAGAAATCCGCGGTTTAAAAGGCGCCGGGACCACCATTGCGGTCCGGATCCCCATCGAAAGTGCGGGCCCCGGCCAGCCCGTAAAAGCCAGCCAGCCATGAAGCGAATCCTTCTGGTGGACGATCACGAAGTGGTTCGGGCCGGGCTGATGCAAATTATCGAGCTGCCGGGAACCGTTTTCGGTGAGGCGGGAAACGGCCAACAGGCGCTGAAATTGGTCCGCGAAGAACATTGGGATCTGGCAGTGCTGGATCTCTCGTTGGGCGAACGCGGCGGGCTGGAAGTCTTGAAAGAGTTGAAACAGGCCGACCCCAAACTTCCGATCCTGATCCTCAGCATGCATTCGGAAGAGCAATACGCACGGCGGGCTTTCCAGGCTGGCGCGGCAGGCTACGTTAACAAAGACAGCTCGTCCGCGGAGCTGAGGAAGGCCGTGAACCGGGTGATGGAAGGGGGCCGGTATGTGAACGCGGCCACCGCTGAAAGATTGGCCCTGGATCTCGAAAAAGGCGTCGACCGGCCTACCCACCAGGCGCTCTCCGACCGTGAATTTGAAGTGATGCGCCTGATCGGCTCCGGCAAGGCGGTGGGTGAAATCGCAGAAATCCTGCAACTGAGCAATAAAACTGTCAGTACCTATCGAGCGCGCATTCTGGAGAAGCTGGCGATGAAAACCAACGCTGAAATCATTCACTACGCGATTCGGAACAATCTTGCCCGTTGACCAGGCCGCGACCGTGGATTTGATTACAAGAAAATACTAGGCACATTACCAGTAGGATAAACACTGACAACGAAGTTACTTGTCATCTTACATTCGCCGTTATTCAAACTCCGACAAATATTTTTAGAGCACAGCCCGATATGGATAGCAGGGTACTGTGCTCACGCAATTTCAGTTTATTTTTCGAGAATTTCCTTTTGTTTTTACACTTGATGGGTGTACTATAGGCAGCATACTAGGGAATACCCTTAGGGAAAGTGGGCACTGTGCGGGCTCAAACTATTGAAGTTAAGCAAGCCACGGGAAGAATTCTTTGCTCCACAATTTTTCGTCCGGGAGGAAAGAAACTACTCGCGAAGGGGCACGTAATCAGCGAAGAGGATGCTCGAATGCTCGAGACCGAGGGGTTGGCCGAGGTCTGGGTTACGGAACTGGAAGACGGTGAAGTCGGCGAGGATGAGGCGGTGATGGAAGTAGCCACCGAGATCGGCTGCGGATCGCTTGAGATCCGGTTGGCCGCCGGCGGGCGCGCAAATCTGTTTGCTACCGAACCCTGTTGTGTCCTGGTGGATGACGAACTGCTGAAGCAGATCAACTGCACCTCCAGCGTCGCCATTGCAACCTCACTCAATTTTTCTTATGCCCGCGCCGCGCAGCGCGTGGCCACGGTAAAAAGCGTTCCCTTTGCGGTATCCAAGTCGCAACTGGAAGCTGTCATCTCAATCATCAAAGAGCGCGGGCCCATTCTGCAGGCCCGGCCGATTCGGACCCCGAGCGTGGGCGTGCTTTATACCGATCCACTCAACGGAGAACGGGCCCGTCAACTGTTTGAGAACATCATGCGCCAACGTCTGGAGCGGATGGGAACCTGTGCCACGTTTGTATTAGCTTCGCTTGAGGAAGAAGGCGCGGTGGCGCGCTCGCTGCAACATCTGCTGCGTGGCCGGCCCACCACTATTCTCATCGCTTCCACCACCGCGCCGGCTGGTCCCGACGATGTGGTGGGGCGCGCCATGCTGCGCGCTGGATGCCAGATTGAGCGCTTTCTTGCGCCGGTAGAGCCCGGCAATCTCTTACTCCTTGGGTATAAGGACGATGTCCCGATTGTGTCGGCGCCCGGATGCTTTCGCTCGGCCAAACCGAATGTGGTAGATCTAGTGCTGCCTCCAATGTTGGCACGCTATCATGTTACGGGTTGGGAGATCGCTTGCCTCGGTCTGGGCGGCCTGTTGGCCTAGCCAAGCTTCTCCACTACCCTGCGCCGGTCCTCCGAGCCGCGCGTAGGTGCTCCTCAGCCGGACGCCAGACCAGCGTCCGGCGCTTTTTTTGGGAGGTGGTGGGGGGTGGGTTGTGGGTGCTGGGAGGTAGGTGGTGGGGCCGGATAGCGTTAGAAACCTGAAGATATGGCGCGACGGGATGGCTGTCGTTAAGACAACCTACGCTCTCACCGCTCGATGGCCGAAGAGCGAGCTCTTTGGACTAAGCTCACAAGTGCGCCGGGCTGCGGTTTCAATCCCGTGCAATCTCGCGGAAGGAAGAGGCAGAGGAACCAATCCAGAGATGGCTCGATTCGCTCAAATCTCGCTGGGATCACTTTATGAATTGGATACCTTGCTTCAAATTGCAGGTCATCTGAAATTCTCGGATGCTGAAGCTGTCACCGAATTGCGCGAACGGCTTTCGATCTTGTCCAGACAGATATCGAGCTTCATTCAAAAACTCAGGGTGAGCTCGCAGGTCCTACCACCCACCTGCCACCTCCCACCACCTGTTACGCTTTAACCTAGCCCGATGCGGATCCGCTCCGTCCAAGCCCACTTGTTGTCTTCGCCTCTTCCGGTCCCCTTAAAATTGTCATATTACGGCGGCCAGCGGATCATCTTGAAGCGGGATGCTATGTTGATCCGGGTGGAGACCGATAGCGGACTGATCGGCTACGCACCAGGGCAAGGCAGCGAAAGCGCCAAATTGGGCATTGACACAGTGGTGGCGCCATTCCTGGAAGGACGCGCGCTGGCCGATCCGGATGCATTGCGCGTGCAGTTCTCCGATAGCGCCGGAATTTCCGCGCAACACCGGAAGCTTTACGGCGCGGTCGAAATTGCTTTATACGATATAGTGGGGAAATTCAAAGGCGTAGCCGTCTCGGAATTGTTGGGCGGAAGGGTCCGGGATCGCATCCGGCTGTATGGAAGCGCGGGCATGTACATGACTCCAGCGCAGTATGCCGAAGAGGCGCGCGCCATCGCCAAGCTGGGATTTCGGGCCTACAAAATGCGTCCCGGCCTGGGCCCGGCCGGGGATCTGGAGACGGTGCGGCAGATGCGCGAAGCGGTAGGCCCGGATTTCGAATTGATGGTGGACGCGCATACCTGGTGGCGGATGGGCGATCGGAATTACTCGCCTGAAACCATCGGCCAGCTGGCTCAAGAGCTCAGCCAATACGGCATCGCCTGGCTGGAAGAGCCGCTGCCGCCTGCCGATCACGCAGGCTACCGGCTGCTGAAGAACCTGGACCTGGCGCCGATCGCAAGCGGCGAGCATGAACCGGACGAAGCGGGCTACCTGGACTTGATCGATACCGAGTCCGTGGATTATGTGCAGATGGACGTGGTCTGCCAGGGCGGGTACGCGGCGGCGCGGCGTTTACTGAAGCAGATCGAGCGGGCCGGTTTGAAGTTTGCCTTTCACAGTTGGGGAACGGCGCTGGAAGTTATCGCGGCCGCGCATTTGGGCGTCTGTTGGCAAGAGCAAGTGGTGGAATGGCTGGAATATCCTTGTTACGCGGCGCCGGGCCGGGCGGGCATGTATCCGTTTCCCCTGGCCGAAGAGATCTTGAAGCAGCCGCTCCGGCTGGAGAACGGCGATTTGATAATGCCGTCCGGTGCGGGATTGGGAATAGAAGTGGAGGAAGGCGTAATCGAGAGGTATCCGTGGATTCCGGGCCCGTGGTCGTACTTCGAGATCGATTCGCCCCGTGAAACCCGAGCCGTAACCGCCGATCACAGCGAGCCCTGGTTTGGAGAGGTGACTGGAGGAATCCGGTGACAGGATACTCATTCCCCGATTTAGCCGCGGCCATCGGCGTGTCGGCCGGCGGATTGGCATATGCCGTCCGCGGCCCCAGGTCGACGCTGTTGGCGCCCTCCGTGTACCGGGGTTCCCAGACGCGTCCGGCGATTGCCCTGACATTCGATGACGGGCCCAGCGAATCCACTCCGGAGTTGCTCGATACCCTGGCTCGCTATGGCGCGCCCGCCACATTCTTTCAATGCGGCGCGAACGTGCGGCGATTGCCTGGGATTGCGCGCGAGGTGGCGTCGGCCGGCCATGAAATCGGCAATCACACGGATACGCACGCCAGGCTGTATTGGAGATCTTCGAGTTTTATCTACCGCGAACTGGCGGCTGCCGAGGAAGTCATCGAACAGGTTACCGGAGCGCGGCCGCGGCTTTTTCGCGCACCCTACGGCGCCCGTTGGTTCGGACTCCGGGATGCGCAGCGCCGGCTTAGTCTCATGGGCGTGATGTGGACCACCCTGGCGCTGGACTGGAAATGGCCGGCCGATCGAGTGGTGCGCCGTCTGCTGAACGGCGCTGGAAACGGAGCCATCTTCTGTTTGCATGACGGCCGCCGATTGGCGCAGCGGCCCGATATCCGGGTTACCGTGGAAGCAGTGCGCGAAGTTCTGCCAAGATTGATAGAACGTGGCTTCCATTTCGAAAGAGTGACCGAAATCCTATGTCCAACGAAGAACTGACCGAACGAGTCAGAAGAATTATCGCCACAACACAGCATCTGAGCGAGGACAAGGTCACCGCCGACAGCACGTTCGCCGAGCTCAACATCGACTCGCTGGACGGAATCAACATCCTATTCGCGGTGGAGAGCGAGTTCAACATCAACATACCGGATGAAGCCGCGCAGACCATTCGCTCGGTGCGCGATGTGGTGGAAGGGATCGCGAAGCTGCTGGCCGAAGGTCCGGTCCGGGCGTGAGGATTGGCCAACCGGCATGAATCGGCGGGTGGTAATTACTGGTGTCGGGGTGGTTTGCGCACTCGGGCACAATAGCCTGGAATTTTGGCAGGCGCTCGCGGAAGGCCGGCCCGGCATCCGGCCGATCGAGTCGATTGAACCGGGTCTGCTTCGATTCGAGAACGGCGCGGAAGTGCGGAACTGGGACCCGTCGCGCCATTTTGACGAAAAGGAAGCCGGTATGCTGGATCGCTTCGCCCAATTCGGCGCGGTGGCCGCGCGGGAGGCAGTGGCCGATGCGGGCCTCGAGTGGAGCCGGGAACTGCGGGAAGAAACGGCGATCGTCACCGGCAGTTGCGTGGGTGGACAGGGGACCGAGGATGAGGGTTTCCTAAACCTCTATCGGAAGAATATTCCACGGGTCAATCCACTGACCATTCCGCGCACCATGGAAAACGCCGCAGCCAGCCGAATTTCGCTGGAGCTCGGGGTTTTGGGCCCAACGTTTACGCTTTCGACAGCGTGTTCGTCGTCCAATCATGCCATTGGCCACGCGTTTTGGATGGTGCGGAGCGGAGCGGCCAGGCTGGCGATTGCGGGGGGAAGCGAAGCGGTTTTCAGTCTGGGTTTTCTCAAGGCCTGGGAGGCGATGCGGGTGGTGGCGCCGGATACCTGCCGGCCATTTTCGAAGGACCGGCGCGGTTTGATCCTGGGTGAAGGCGGAGCCATGCTGGTGCTCGAGCCGTTGGATTTCGCGCGAGCGAGAGGTGCGCGGATTTATGGCGAAGTGATGGGCTTTGGCATGGGGTCGGACGCCTTCCACATCACCCAGCCCTCGGCCGATGGAGCCGCGCGCGCCATGCGGGCAGCGCTTTCCGACGGCGGTCTAAAGCCCGAAGACATCGGTTACATCAACGCCCACGGAACTGCGACGCAGGCTAACGATGCCACCGAAACAGCGGCTATCCGGAACCTATTCGGATCGCACGCGGACCGGCTGCAAATGAGCTCCACCAAGAGCATGCACGGCCATACGCTGGGCGCGGCGGGCGCGCTGGAAGCTGTCGCCACTGTGCTGGCGCTGCGCCACGGTATTCTCCCGCCCACCGCAAATTACACCGAACCGGATGCGGCCTGCGATCTGGATGTGATTCCGAATCAAGCGCGGCGGGCGCAGGTGGAGTACGCACTGTCCAACTCATTTGCGTTCGGCGGTTTGAACGCGGTCCTCGCCTTTCGCTCGGCATAACGCCACGCGGTACCCGGGCGTTAGTTCTTCGGTTACCCGGTTCATCGGTTCTGCCTTAGGTGGAGTCTCTCATTCCTTGAGACCTGGGCCAACAGAACAGAAGAACCGAATAACCGAATAACTGAACAACCGAATAACTGAACAACCGGCTTCGTCTAGCTTCGCTTGGCGAAGCCGATATGATGGTTGCGGGTGATATGGTTCCTCCCCCTTCTGACAGTAGTTCTAAACGATCCAGCATTTTCGGCGCGGTAACGATTGTCCTCTCTCTGGCATGCCTGGCGTGGGCGCTGCATGGAGTAAGTTGGACCGAGCTTTGGGAGGATATTCGGGAGCTGGACTGGCGCTGGGTGGCGGTGGCGTGCGTGGCCGACGTGTTGGTCTACGTCATCCAAGGCTGGCGTTGGAGCCTGCTGCTGCGGCCGGTTGGCCCCGCCTCCATCGGTAGTTCCGTGCGCGCCATTTTCGTGGGTTTGTTCGCCAGCGAAGTGTTTCCGCTGCGCGCCGGAGAGCTGATCCGCTGTTTCCTGCAGGCGCGCTGGACCGAAATTCCAGTTTCGGTAACGCTGGCATCCGCCCTGATTGAGCGTATCTTCGACGGCGTTGTTTTGATCGTCGGCTTGTTTTTCTCGCTCGGTTATGTCCGGCACTTGCCGCTGAATCGAGGACAAGCGCGCGCTATCGCCATCCTGGCGGACGGAAGTATTTTTCTTACGGTGTTAATTGTCTTGTGCGGGGCGCTGTTGGCGGTGGCCATGTTTTGGCGCCAGCAGGCTCTCGAAATGCTATTGAACGCCCGCATGTTTGGTTGGATCCACGTCATGATCGAGGATCTGCACCGGATCGGCCATTCGCGCTATTTGTATTTTTCGGCTCTGATGAGCGTCCCGTACCTGTTGATGCAGGTGGTTCCGATCTACGCCCTGATGCAAGCCTACGAGCTGGATGAAGCCTCCTGGGCGCGCGCCGGTGCGCTGATGGTGCTGCTCCGGCTGGGATCGGTGGCTCCGCAGGCGCCGGGAAACGTGGGATTGTTCCAAGTGATCTCAACGCTGGGCCTGACGTTGTTCGGCGTTCAGCAGGCGGAAGCCAGACGGTTCACGTTGTTGTTGTGGGG
>Ga0302326_10027117_pt1 | contig 11559 bp, 8 predicted proteins | sample Palsa_T0_3_FD_202264 | JGI IMG/M metagenome (GOLD analysis project Ga0302326, IMG submission 202264) | Peat permafrost microbial communities from Stordalen Mire near Abisko, Sweden - Palsa_T0_3 | ecosystem: Environmental > Terrestrial > Soil > Palsa > Peat permafrost | place: Sweden: Abisko...
ATGCCAATTTCAATGATGATGCGCAGGGCGGGTTGATCTATCAGACAACTCCGGCCGAACAAGCCGTCTTGAGCGCGGCCGGCTATACCGGATTTCCAACCAGCGGAGCTAACATCGGAAATACGCCCTTTCCGAAGTGGCCCTGCATCGCGGAAGCGCTGGACTTGGGAAGTCCGGATAGTACTTGCGATGGCGTGAATATTTACTCGAAGGAAGTCCAGACTGAATTCGGGTTCTCCGGCCAATTCACCTGGATCACCAACCCAGGCATCGGGCGCAATCAGTTTGCTGCCGGCGCGCTGATCGACCGCAGCGATATCACTTACACGCAGACCACGGCTTACGCTTATGTCCTTCCCAATCACACTCTCGTCAGCGTTCCGGCGTGGCAGGACGGATCCACTGTTGACGCAAATGGCAACCCAGTAGACACACAGGTCGGATTGATGGGCCACGCTCCCAACTGGAGTCTCTATTTCGCCGACACGCTCACCCTATGGAAGACGGTGAACGTAACCCTTTCCGGACGCTATAACCGCGATACGGTGAACAATCTCGATCTGCTGGATCCCATTGCTGGTGCGGGTTCGCTAACCGGCAACTATACATTTCAGCGTTTCAATCCCGCGGTGGGACTCACCTGGAGCCCGGTCTCGAGCGTAAATGCTTATGCGCGATTTTCCCAGGGAAGCCGGGCACCCACATCCATCGAGCTCGGCTGCGCCGATGCCAGCGCCCCGTGCAGTTTGCCCAATTCGCTATCTTCCGACCCACCACTGCAGCAGGTTGTCACAGATACATGGGAAGCCGGCCTGCGCGGAAAGCCGGAAATTTCGGGTTTCCATAATCTCAGTTGGAATGCCGGGGCCTTCCGAGACGAAAATCACAATGATATTCTTTTCATCGCGGCGCCGCAGACCGGCACGGGATATTTCCAAAACTTCGCCAAGACGCTTCGGGAAGGATTCGACGCCGATCTTGATGGGCGCATCGGTCCCGTGACCTGGGGCTTCGATTGGAGTTTCCTCTCGGCCACCTACCAAAGCACCGAGACTCTGGATGGCTCGGCCAACAACACCAACAGTTTCGCGCTCCAAGGATATCCCGGACTCGATGGAACCATTACCGTCCATCCAGGAAATCGGATACCGCTCATCCCGAAACAGACGGGCAAAGCGTATGCAGTCTGGCAAGCTACGCGTAAATTGATGTTCGAAATGAATGAAGTGATCGCTTCGAGCGCCTACGCCCGTGGCAACGAGAACAATGCTTACGCGGCCGACGGCGTCTATTATCTCGGTCCTGGTGTTTCACCCGGCTACGCGATTACAAACTTCCGCGGGCACTATGATCTGACGCGTCATCTTCAATTGGCAGTCCAGATCGACAATCTTTTTAATCATGAATATTACACTGCGGCGTGGCTTTCCAATACGGAAGTTACCGCGCAAGGAGCCATTCAGTCGCTGCCGTTCCAGCCTTATGCCAGCGGGCCTTATGCGGGAAATGCCCCCTCGCAGAGCGCGACCTTCTTCTCGCCGGGTGCGCCGCGCCGGGCCTGGGTAGAATTAAGGCTAAGGTTCTGATGGTTTTGACGGCCATCCCGACGAGCAACTAAACAGCTCCGGATTCGACCTTCGGATCGTTCTCCGGCACGCTGGTTCTGAGCCAGCGTTCCAGCACGACCGCTAACGAAGCTTTGGTGATCGGCTTTGAGATGTAATCGTCCATTCCCGCAGCCAGGCAGCGTGCCTTATCCTCCAGAAATGCACTGGCTGTCGCCGCGACGATAGGCGTTCGGCGCTTTCCTTGTTCGAGTTTTCGAATGGCGCCGGCCGCTTCGTAACCGTCCATTTCGGGCATCTGGCAGTCCAGCAAGATCAGATCATATGCCTTCGCAGTTGCCTTTTCGACAGCAACCAGTCCATTTTCGGCAAGGTCTACGGTGCAGCCTTCGCGTGCCAACATGGCCTGCGCTACCTTTTGGTTGATGGTATTGTCTTCGGCCAGCAAGACGCTCCAGCGGCGAGCCTCCCGCTGGGAAATCGAGTTTTCACTCTCGACACAGTTTTCAGCCAGCGCGGATAGCGAAGCCGCGGTAGATGCTTTGGCGCACACGTCGGCTTCAATGAAGAACGAGAAACACGTACCCTGGCCGACTTCACTGCGAACCCGGATGTCTCCGCCCATCATGCCGATCAGGCGTTTTGAAATGACCAAGCCTAAGCCAGTTCCGCCGTATCGCCGGGTGGTGGACGAATCGGCTTGAGAAAAGTTTTTGAAAAGCCGGCTTAACGCCGCGGTATCCATTCCGATTCCGGAGTCAGCCACCTCGAAGTTCAGCCGAACCCGGTCGCCCGTCTTCCGCTCGCTCCACAGGCGAAGATCCACTGTTCCCGAAGGGGTGAACTTCATCGCGTTCGACAGCAGATTCAGAAGGATCTGGCGAAGGCGAGTGGGATCGCCAAAAATCAATTCTGGGATATTATCGGCCACATCCACCGTGAAAGTGAGCTGCTTTTTCCGCATCTGTTCGCGCAAAAGAGCTGTGCAGTCCCGTATCACCGCTGCTACTGAAAACTCGATACGTTCCACTTCCAGCTTGTCGGCCTCGATCTTTGAAAAATCGAGAATGTCATTGATAATCGTCAGCAATAGATCGCCCGAATGCCGGATGGTGTTCAGCCAATCCGTTTGTTCGGCATTGAGAGGGGTATCGAGAAGCAAGCTGGCCATTCCCAGTACACCGTTCATGGGGGTGCGAATCTCGTGGCTCATGGCGGCCAGGAACTCGCTTTTAGCACGGTTAGCCGTTTCCGCTTCTTCTTTTTTCTTGTCGAGATCGGAAGTTCGTTCGGCCACCATTGCTTCGAGCTCGCTCTGGCGCAACATAAGGGCTCGCACCCGCCATCTCCAAACCAGGCCGATGGCAAGAATCAGCAGACCGCATCCAGCCAACAGCGCAAGTCCGGAACGCCACCAGGGCGGACGAATTACAAAGGGAATTCGATAAACGTTGGAATCTTGACCCAGCGCCGGATCGGTTGCCAAAGCTTCAAAGGTGTACGATCCCGGTGGAACTTGCGCATAGCGGATCTCGCGGCTGGTGGTGTCTACCCATCGATCTTCCAAACCCGCCAGCCTGTAGCGAAGCTTGAAAGTGCCGCCGTCCCGAAAAGGAGTGGCCAGGTTGAGAACCAGCGGCGCTTTTCTCCAGGGGAGAGAGGACGCAGCATTGGTATTCAGGCTCCGATCTCCGAATGTCGCCGAGAGCGAAGTCAATTCGATGGAGGCAGGCTTTGTGTAGTAAGAAGGATCCAGGAGATGCGAAAGTCCACCACTGGTACCGATCCAAACACTTCCATCCTTATCTTCAAGGAAGGCTTGATCGTCTGTGTCGTTCCATACCAGGCCGTCCGGTTGGGTGACGACATGCCAGGTCTTGCCTTCCAGAAACGTCACTCCTGAATCCAACCCCAGCCAGATAAGACCGCGGTGATCGCGCTCGATAAAGTAGGCTCTTTCCGACCCAAGAGTTTTGCCCGTATATCTGTCGATGCGGGTCACCCGGTCGTTTTGAATCTCAAGATGCGCGATTCCTGCCTCTTGATTGACCCACAGCGAATTGGCTGCGTCGGCCACTAACGGGGAATCATTCCCACCTAACTCCAGCCCTGGGACGGCCTGGATCTTGGTCCAGACTGAACCGGCCAGGCGAAAAAGGCCCTTCCTGGTATAAGCGAAAATCTGTTGGCCGGGCGCCTCGGTTACATGCCACGTTGCGAAGTCTAAGCTCAGGGATGCCTGTAGCCGAGAAGCCCGGGGCTTCGCCTGAGCGCTGTCGATGACGTACAACCCAGCTGTAGTTCCCACCCATAAGCGGCCGGCCGAATCGGCGTGAACCATACGAACGAGATCGTTGCAGTTCACGCTGGTTGCTAAGTGAGTTTTAGGGTCGATCCGGAATACCGTGTTGCCCGTGCCAATCCAAACCGCTCCATCCTTAGACTCCGCGACTCCTGAAACGCGCTGCTCTCCGGGAATTCCGGGAAGCGGCCAAGGAGTGAATCTTTTGTTGCCCGGATCGAGAAACGCAACGCCTTTGTCATTACCCACCCAGAGCCGTCCAGTGTGGTCGCGCAAAATACCCCAAATGATATTGCTTTGTAGACCTTCTGCCGTGGTCCACGTCTCCCAAAGGTTGTAACCGAGCCATCGGCTAAGCCCGTGACCGCTGGCTGCAAACCACACTTCACCTGCGGGATTGACGAAAACCGGGCCGATGCCATACGGCACGATGCCCTGCCGCTCATCGAAAATATTCCACGTTCCGTTTTCCCAACGCAGTACCTGCGACCCACTGGACGTGAGGATTCGCCCCTGACGGTCCTCGGCGATGGTGTTTGTAGCATCGGGATTGTGCATCACTGGAACATCGCGATTTGCGAAAGCCGCCGCTCCTTGGGGCAGGGAAGCAATATGCTTGTTTCCCAGTGCCCAGATATCGCCCCGTGAACTGAGGTAAAGACTCTGCCAAATGTCTTTCTGCAATCCTTCGCGCTGTCCCCACTTCTGCACCTGAGAACCCTTGAGCCGGCAGATGCCGTCTCCGCAGCCGGCAATCAGTGACCCATCCGTGCGTGCCAAGACACTATGCGCCTTCAAGGTCGAGCCCGCTGCCGTGGGGTCTGGCAGGGAGATTTTGTGAAAACTCCATTCCTCCGAGGACGAAGATCGATTTCCTGCGAAGAGAGCACCATCGCTCGCGATGAAAACCGTCCCATCGGATGAAGACGAGATGGCGGAGCCGGCCGCTAAGGGTAGCTTTCGGCCTTGAAAGAGTGCGCTATGGAACGCGCCGCCTTCGAGATATCCGGCGCCGTTCTGTAGCCCTACCCATACCAGCCCGCCGGCATCTTCATGTAAGGCAAGGACGTTTCCGCTTAGCCCGTCGGTCCCCAGACTCACGCGCTCAAAACGCAGTCCGTCGTAGCGGAAAAGACCGTTCTCCGTTCCGGCCCACAGGAACCCGGCATGGGTCTGGAGCAGGACGTTTACATTGAGATTGCTAAGGCCTTCAGCCGGGCCATATTGCTTAAACGGGTAGCGTTGTGCGATACACAACGCAGGACACGACAAGGCTGCAATAATCGATATCGAAACGATACCGGAGCGGGATGCAGCCATTTACAACTATCGACCTTACCTGCCGAACCCTTTAGAATGCTAGGGATCGTGCTCTTGCTTGGGTAGTTTTGAAGCTCCAAGCAAAAACCCTAACGCGCCGTTGTAAACTACATGAGGGCGCACACCTGTCGTCCGCGAAAAGAGGAAATTCACAAATGAGCACCGCCCCTACCGCGGCATCTGCCGTCACTTATACGATCGACCCGGCCCACTCCAGCGCCGGCTTCAAGATCAGGCACCTGATGGTGGCCTACATTCGAGGAGGATTTAGCGGCGTTACCGGCGACGTATTGTTTGATCCCGCCAACCCCGCGAACACGAAGATCAACGCCAGCATCGATGCCACCACGCTGCACACGCACGATGAGAAGCGCGACGCGCACGTCAAAGGCGCGGATTTTTTCGACGTCGAGAAGTATCCCAAGATCACTTTCGTGTCAAAGCAAGTGACATCGTCCGGCAAGTATCAATGGAAGGTCACGGGCGATTTGACCTTGCACGGCGTAACTAAGCCAATCACGCTGGATGTAGAAAGCGCTCCGGCGGAAGCTAAAGATCCGTGGGGCAACCTGCGGAGCGGGGCTTCCGCGGAGACAGTGATTAAGCGCAGCGATTTCGGACTGGCGTTCAATGCGCCGCTCGAGACCGGCGGCTTCATGCTGAGTGATGAAGTGCATCTGCATGTCGATGTCGAGATGATCAAGAAGGCCTAAGCAGCCCGATCATTTCTTGTATGGTTTGAACTACCAGCTCCGGTTCGTCGAGCTGTATCCAATGCCCGCTCTTCGCCGCGATAATGTGCTTGCCGCGCGGAGAGCGGCGTGCCAAGGCCTCGCGTTCCTGCATTTGTTCGGCTGTTGAATTGGCCGCTGACAGCACAAATACCGGTACATTGCCGGGTTCCCCCAGCAGATCCACCTCGGCGGCGCTGGCGGGGAGCGATTCCAGATATTTAGCCAGTCCCTGAAAACTTTTCGGCAGGCACCAGTGCGCCCGCACCATCGGCCATGTTTCCGAAGGCATCTTACTTACTTCGCCCACTAGCCGCGAGATCACCGACTCGCCGCGTCCGCTGCTCAGTTTGGCAATCACCTTTGGGACCAGACGGCCACCCGTCATCAACAGCGCGAGCGATGACCGCACCACGCCGGTCCGCGCCAGCCACGCACCTCGCCGCGCGAGCTTCACTCCTAGCCCGAGCATTCTGGTTTGTGCCGGAGAGATGTTCACCCATTCGCTGGCCGATAGCGGGTCGACTAAGATCAAGCCCGAGACTTGTTCGGGATACTTGGCCGCGTAGGCACGCACCAGCAAACCGCCGAACGAGTGCCCTATGAGAATGTGCGGTCCCGGAATCCTGGCCGCCACGAGCAGCGCATGCAGTTCGGCCACGATGTTAGAGGTGGTTCGCGGTGAGCTCGACGGGTCGCTCCATCCCAGCCATGCACGATCATAAGCGCATGCTCGCGCAAAACGACTGACCTCCATCCGCACTTGGGTCCAGCTCAGGCAGGTGGCCGAGATGCCGGATTCGAAAATCACCGTCGGCCCGGTTTCGCCGCTTTCAAGGAGGTGCAAACGAAAGCCGCCAATGTCGATCACCCGTCCCGGCGGTGGGTAGCGGCGCCGATCGGCAGCCGTCCCCGCCGTCTGGTAAATTGTCCCAGCAAGAACGAGAACAGCGCCGATCGCAAGAACCAATAGTAGAACCGTCAAAAGACCAACGATTCTACCGCATCACCACGCGTCAACTAATTTTGCGCGGCTGGTGGTGCTTGATGCTTGGCATGTCGCGCCGCTCGTAGCGCGGCCAGTTGCTGCTGCTGGTCCGGTGTCAAGGTCTGATAGACTTTCGCCATCGCAGTGCTTCGAATGGCCATTAGCTGACCCAGTTCACCTCCTTGGGTGCTCGCCAATTGCTGGATTTGGGCTGTATTATTGGCCTCGACAGCGGCCCGTAGCGACTCGCGCGTCTGCCGCAATTGCTGCCGCAGCGGCTGCGCCGACTGCCGGGCCTCCTGGAAGATCGCTTTCTCTTGTGCCTGCTGGGCAGGCGTCAAATTAAGACGCGATAACGCACCCTGCCGGCCATGTCTGTGACCGCCGACAGACGAAGTTTCGGCCGCGAATAAGCTGGTTGTGGCGCCTAAGACTGCAACGGCCGTCCAGGCGGCAAATTTGTTTGTGAAGGGTTTCATGTTTTGTTACTCCTGCCTATAGGACGAAGTGTTCAAGCTAAGGTTAAGGCCCCAGCGTGTAAAGTGTAGTAACGGCGCGTAAGGTCTTGCCAATCCGGGCAACTTCGTTTAAAGTGAGTCAACGGAGCGATTGAGAATGGCCTTTTGCGCAAACTGCGGTGCGGCTGTCGAGGGAAGATTCTGCCAGCAATGCGGCACGCCAGTGGGTGCGCCAGGAGCCGGTCCGGCGCCCGGTGCGAGTGTAAATCCACCTGGTATGAATCCAGCCGGAGTGAACCCAAGTGTAAATCCAGTAGGTGTCACTCCGTTGCCGCCGCCCCTCGCGACACCCGTCGCGATGACCGACAATCTCGCGGGTGCGCTGTGCTATTTGCTGGGCTTCATCACCGGTATTTTGTTTCTGGTGCTTAGTCCTTATAACCAGAACCGGACCATCCGGTTTCATGCTTTCCAGTCTATTTTTCTCAACATCGCCTGGTTTGCGCTTTACATTATCGTGTCGATCGTCTCGCTTGCGTTTCACGTTATCCCGTTCCTTGGCGCGTTCATTTCCATTGTTCTGCACCTGGCCCTCGCTTTAGCCGCGTTCATTGTGTGGTTCTACCTGATGTTTAAAACGTACAACGGCGAGAAGATTGTTTTGCCATTGATCGGTCCGTTCGCCGACAAGCAAGCGGGCGTCTGACGATTTCGGAAGCCCTCAAATCTGGTCCATCGCGAGGATATTTGTAGTACGATGACTAGCATGCTGGTCGAATTTGAATTTCGCGGCGACATCTGCGTTCTTCACCTGCAGGGACGTTTTGCGACCGGCCAGGATTCCCTTTATCTGCACACCAAAGCCGAGGAGCTAAAGAACTCCGGCTATGTGAAGATTCTGGTGGATTTCGCCGCCGTCGATTATGTAGATTCCACCGGCATCGGGTTTCTAATCGGGATTTATACCAGCGTTACCAAGAGCCCAAATGGCCGATTCGCCTTGTCGAACGCCAACCGGCGCGTTCGCGATGTTCTTGAGCTGACTCGACTCGCTCAGGTGATCCAGATTTTTCCCACGGAAGCCGCCGCTCTGGAAGCGCTCGGCGGTGGAAAAAGCTCGGCCACGCAAGCCAGCTGAACCTTAATCGTCCAAGATCAACATGAAAATCAACGCCCGCGTTGCCCTGGTTATCCCAGCCTTGGTTATCCCAGCCTTGGTTATCCCAATGGCGGTCGCATTACTCGCGGCCTCGGCTCCCGATGGAAAGCGCTGGTGGTCTTACGTCGAGGCGCTGGCCAACGACCAAATGAAAGGGCGCGACACCGGCAGCCCGGAGCATCTCAAAGCCGCGCAATATGTAGCGGCGCACTTCGAGCAAGACGGTTTGCACCCCGCCGGGACTCAAGGGTTCCTCCAGCCCGTAAAGTTCAACACATGGAAGATCGTGGAGTCGGGCTGCAGTATTGAGCTGATCCGCGGCGGCAAGGCTGAGCCTTTGGCGCTCGGCGAAGACGCATTTTTCAATCGCGGAGTGATGCCGGCCGGCTCGATTGAGGCGCCTCTGGTTTTCGCGGGTTATGGCCTGACCGTTCCCGAAATGAAGTACGACGACTTCTCTGGCCTGGATGTGCGCGGCAAGATCATCGTGATAATCGGCGGCGGACCATCGAACATCCCTGGGCCGCTCAAAGCGCATTATCAGAATGCCCTCGAACGCAGAAAATTTCTGCAGCGGGCGGGTGTGATCGGGACAGTAACTATTCAAAATCCGAGCAACGCCGATATTCCGTGGAGCCGATCAGCGTTGGCGCGTTTTCAGCCGGCCATGGAACTGGCTGATGCAAGTCTCGCCGCTCCCGACGGCCTGAAGATTACCATCACCGTGAATCCGGCCCACGCAGGAAAGTGGTTGCAAGGCTCCGGTCACACGCTGGACGAGCTGCTTGCATTAGCCGATGCCGGCAAGCCACTGCCGCATTTTCCGTTAGTTCCCTCGTTGCGCGCCAAAGCGAAGGTTGAAAAACGGGAGCTCGAGTCGCAGAACGTGGCCGCGGTATGGCCAGGCGCGGACCCGACGCTGAAGAGCGAATATGTCGTGCTTTCAGCGCATGTTGATCACGTAGGCGTCGGCGAACCGATCAATGGCGATTCAATTTACAACGGAGCCATGGATAACGCCGCGGGCGTGGCCACGCTGCTCGACATCGCGCAGACCTTGCACGATCAAAAGATCCAAACCAAACGCTCGTTGTTGTTTGTGGTGGTGACTGGCGAAGAGAAGGGACTATTAGGCTCGCGTTATTTCGCGGCGCATCCCACTGTTCCCGCCAAAAGTATGGTGGCCGATCTCAACACCGACATGTTTCTGCCTTTGTACCCATTTCACTTAGCCACGGTTTATGGATTGCATGAATCGGATCTCGGCGACACCGTTCGGAAAGTCGCGCAGTCCCTGGACGTCGAAGTACAGGACGATCCGGCGCCGCAGCGAAATGTGTTCATCCGCAGCGATCAATACAGCTTCATCAAAGCCGGCGTTCCTTCGCTGATGATGGACGTTGGATATAAGAAGGGATCGAAGGAAGAAGCGGTCGAAAAGGAATGGCTGAAGAACCGCTATCACGCGCCTTCGGACGATCTGAGTCAGCCTGTGGATCTGCAGGCCGCCGGCCAATATAACCGACTGATCCTGACGCTAGCCGAAGCGGTGGCAAACGATCCGGCGCGCCCGCAGTGGAAGCCCGACAGTTTCTTTCGCCGCTTCGCGGAGTAGCCGATCAGAAAGCCGGACTGCAACTTTTTGCACCGCACTTCCATTTAAGGGAAAATGAAGGTCTCCGATGAACTATCCCGATTACGCTGCGGGAGGCCGGTCTACTTTGAGCGAGACGCGCGACGCCATCTTTGACTTTCGGCGCTTGCTCAACGCGCTGCAATCGCGCGCCCGACGCATGGGTTCGCGAGATCCGGAAAGCGCCGCCCAGGAGGCGCTGAAGCGTTCTCTCGAAAATCCGCTTTCCCAGCCGGCGGTCGAGTATTATTTCAGCGAAGAACTAGCGCCCGATGCCACTCCTCCTGCCTGGCCTCTCGATCAGCTGATGGCGTGGGTACACGGGGTACTGCGCTATGTGGTGCTCGAAGAGCACAATCGCGCCAGTAGCCGCCGGGAGTCCCCCGGACCGGCGCGCGGGCCGGAAACTGAGACTCGCCTGGATCCCCCCGACCCTGCGCCCGATCAACTCAATGCGCTAATCCAAAGAGAATTGCAGCAGATCGTGCTCGACTGCTTGCCCGCTCTGGATGCCGATTATCGGCGCGTACTGAAGATGCGCGCCAGCGGCCTGAAATACGGCGACATCGCCGAGCGCCTGGGCGTCAGTGAAAACACCGTGGCCACCTGGGTAAGCCGCGGCATCCGAACCCTGGCTGATAGGGTTCGCCGACGGATGCAGCCGCGCGGCGCTCTGGCGGCCATACCGGAACCGCAGCGAGGTGAACAATGAAACCGAATGTCACCGTAGATCAATTTGCCACTCGCGAATTGCCACCCGCTGTGGCGCGCGATCTGGCGCAGCAAGCCCTGGAGGATTCCGATCTATTCGATTTGTTGGTGGCAAGAGGCGCAGTGCTGGCAAGTTTAGACGCGCCCGCCGTTCGCGCGGCCCTCTCTACTCCATCTCGCCGCAAGCAATGGACTGTTGCCCTGTGTGCGGTGGCAGCCGCTTGGCTGCTCGTAATCGTGGTGTGGCGTACCGTAGTGTCGCGGCAGATTCAGCAACCCTCGCTGCAAGCCCGCGCGATTGTTCCCAAGCCTGCGATTCTTCCTTCGCTGGACGCCTCGAATGGCCGACCGATTCTACTCGCCAGCGAACTCATCCCCGCAAAGGCTGCTAACGCGCCCGTGTTTCGCAGCGATGGCGCGCCAAGCCGCATGCCCCAAGCCAGGGGAAAGATCACAGCGATCGAGGACGGCGAAGCCACCATCAATTTAGGGTCGCTGGATGGCATCGCGAAAGGTTCCGAACTCGGTCCCGTGTTGATCACCACTGTGTTTCGCGATCATGCGCGCGGCAAGGTAAAGGACGGAATTATCCTTCACGTCAACGATCCAGTCGCCATTCCGCTGTCCTTGCACCTCACTGCCGTGTTGAACCAGATGAACGCTCTCGCGGCCAGCGGCGATTTAAATCAGGC
>Ga0302326_10027118_pt1 | contig 11558 bp, 11 predicted proteins | sample Palsa_T0_3_FD_202264 | JGI IMG/M metagenome (GOLD analysis project Ga0302326, IMG submission 202264) | Peat permafrost microbial communities from Stordalen Mire near Abisko, Sweden - Palsa_T0_3 | ecosystem: Environmental > Terrestrial > Soil > Palsa > Peat permafrost | place: Sweden: Abisko...
CCGCTTCAGGATTTCCAAGGTCGCGAGCCCCGCCGCCGCCGCGACCGGGTTGCCCGACAGCGTGCCGATCTGCATCAGGAACGCGTCCTCACCGACAGCACCGCGATCGAAATGGGCCATGATCTCGGACCGCCCGGCGATCGCCGCCAGCGGGAAGCCACCGCCGATCACCTTGCCCAAGGTGCAGAGATCGGGCTCGACGCCGTAATATTCCTGGGCACCGCCATAGGCGAGACGGAACCCGGTCACCACCTCATCGAAAATCAGCGGCACGCCGTTTTCCTGGGTGATCCGGCGCAGCGCCTGGAGAAAACCGGGAGCCGGCGGGATGATGCGTTGGAACGGCTCGACGATGATGCCGGCGAGTTCGTCGCGATGCTCGCGCACCAGGCTTTCGACCACCGCCGCATCGTTGAACGGCGCGACCAGCATCTCGTCGCGCAACGAGCGCGGGATACCGGCGGAATCCGGCACCGCACCCGGGAAATTCGCCGAACGCTTCGGCGCCAGGCTCATCAGCGAATAATCGCTCATCCCGTGATAGCCGCCCTCGAATTTGAGAATCTTGTCGCGCTTGGTGAACGCGCGGGCGGCGCGCATCGCGTAAAGATCGGCCTCCGACCCGGTCGAGACAAAGCGCACCTGCTGGGCGCACGGCACCGCCGCGACGATCGCCTCGGCGAGCTCGATGCCCCAGCGGTTATTGGCGAAGAACGTGGTGCCCTGCGCGACCCGCGCCTGAGCCGCCGCGGTAACCTCGGGATGGGCGTGGCCGACCAGCATCGGGCCAGAGCCCAAGAGGAAATCGACGTATTCCTTGCCGGTCTCGTCCCAGACCCGAGCGCCGCGTCCCTCGCGGATCACGACGTCGCCCGGCAGATTGCCGAAGGTGCCACCGGGCAGCACGCGCTTCGCGGTATCGATCAGCCCATCTTGGATGGCAGTCGTTTCCGGGCTGGTCATCGGCGCACTCATCGTCGTGTCTCCTTTAGGTCGGAACCGGCGCGCCGGGGTGGAGCAGCTTTGCTTCGCGCAAATCGCTCCACAGCGAGGCCGGGATCTTGTGGCGCAGCAAAGCGAGGTTCTGGGTGAACTCGGCGGCGTTGCGCGGGCCGGGGATAATCGCCGCCACAGCGGGGTGAGCAAGCGGAAATTGCAGTGCTGCCGCCGGCAGCGGCACCTGGTGGCTGTCGCAGATCGCGGCGATCGCCTTGACGCGGGCCATCACCTCGGGCGGCGCCGGCGCGTAGTTCCAGGTATCGCGCCCGGCCAGGATGCCGGAGTTAAGCGGCCCGCCGACGACGATCGAGGTGCCAGCGGCGACACATTTAGGTAGCAGATCGTCGAGTGGCGCCTGTTCGAGGAGGGTATAGCGCCCGGCAAGCAGAAACGCGTCCCACTGTCCCCATTCCATCGCCTCGAGCAATACCTCGCGCTCGTTGACGCCGATGCCGATCGCCGACACTGCGCCGGCGCCGCGCAGTTTTTCGAGCGCGCGGTAGCCGCTCTCGCGCAACGTCTTCATGTGGGCCGGATGCGCCTCGGGGCCGTGCTGGTAGGCGCCGATGTCGTGGACGTAGAGGATGTCGATGCGCGCCAGACCGAGGCGCTGAAAACTGTCCTCGAACGAGCGCATGATGCCGTCATAGGAATAGTCGTAGACGGGGTCGAACGGCAGCGGATGGACGCGACCGTCGGCATAAACGCCGGTCGGGTTGGGGCGCAGCAGCCGCCCGACTTTGGTCGACAGCACCCATTCGTCGCGCGGATGGTCGCGCATCGCGTCGCCGACCGCGCGCTCGGCCTGGCCGACGCCGTAGAACGGCGCGGTGTCGACATAGCGCACACCGGCGGTCCAGGCGACGGCGACGATCTCCTCGGCGGCCTGCCGCGCGACATCGATCCGGCTGCCGCCTAGCGTCGCGCAGCCGAGCCCGAGCTCGGTGACCTGAAGCTTGGTGCGGCCGATCCGGCGCTTCGCGAATTCGGTCATCGTTTCCTCCTCGTCCCGCCGCCGACCCAGGGCACCGACATTGTCGAGCGATGGCCCGGAGCGCGAACCGATCTATACTGCCCGGAAGGCAGGAGCGCGACGATGCAGATGAGCGATATCCCGTTCGGAACCACGGACTGGGACGATGTCGGCGAGACAATCCACCCCGGAGAGACCGGCACGGCGCGCTGGCGGACCCGCGAATTCGGCAGCATCCGCGTCAGGGTGGTGGATTATTCTCCGGGTTACCGCGCCGATCATTGGTGCTCCAAGGGGCATATTCTCTATGTCCTCGACGGGACGTTGGAGACCGAGCTCGGCGACGGGCGCAAAGTGACGCTCACCCCGGGCACCAGCTACCAGGTCGCCGATGGCGCCGAACCGCACCGCTCCTCGACCGAGAGCGGAGCGCGGCTGTTTATCGTCGACTGAACCGGCCGCGGTCACAGCGCCGCCAGCGCCGGGCGCTTGGCGATCCAGCCGGCTTCTTGCTCGTAGGCATGACCGACGCGCAGCACGGTCGCCTCGTCGAACGCGCGGCCGACGAATTGCGCCGACAGCGGCAGGCCGGTAGCGAAGCCACAAGGCTGCGCCATCGCCGGGTGGCCGGTGACGTTAAACACAGAGGCCAAGGGCTGCTGGCGACGCCACGGGCCATCGTCGGTTTCTTCGAGCACCGGCGCCGGACCGGGAATGACTGCTGTTAGCAGCACGTCGACGGTTTCGAACAGGGCATCCACCTTGCGGGTCAGGATGCGGCGCAGCCGCTGCGCCTGGACGTATTGCGTCGCGGTCAGGAAGCCACCCAACATCAGCCGCTCGCGGGTGACGCGGGCGTAGAGCTCGGGATGCGTACGCAGATCCTTTGCGTGGATTGCAAACGACTCGCTGTGCGAGATCGCCCTGGCGCAGGCCTGGAACTGCGCGTTGGGTGGCAACGCGACCTCGATGATCTCAGCGCCGAGCTTGGCCAGGGTCTGCGCCGTGGCGTCGAGTGCCGCGGTCTGCTCGGACCCGATCTCGCCATCGCGGTTGAATGCGCTGCAATAGCCGATGCGCAAGCCTTTGACCCCGTCGCGCAAGGTTGCGCGGTAATCGGGCACCGGCACATCGGCCGAGCCCGGGTCGAGCGGATCGTGCCCGGCAAGCACCTGCATCGCCAGCGCCGTATCCTCGACCGTCCAAGTGAGCGGCCCCGTCGTGTCGAGGCTGTAGCAGAGGGGCGCCACGCCGCGCCGGCTGACCCGGCCATAGGTCGGCTTCAACCCGACCGTGCCGCAATAGGCGGCCGGCAGGCGGATCGAGCCGCCGGTGTCGGAGCCCATCGCCAGCGAGACGATGCCGGCCGCGACCGCGGCGCCCGATCCGGAACTCGATCCGCCGGTGAAATGCGCGGTGTTCCACGGGTTGCGCGCTGGCGGGAAGGGTAGATCGAAAGCCGGGCCGCCGGTCGCGAACTCATGGGTCGCGAGCTTGCCGATGAGGATCATGCCGGCGGCTTCGAGTCGCGCCGTCGTCTCCGCGTCGGTCGTAGCGATGTTATCGAGCAGGAGCCGCGAATGCGCGGTGGTGCGCAGCCCGGCGGCGTCGTAGATGTCCTTGAGCCCGTAGGGAATACCGTGCAGCGGGCCGCGCCGGCGGCCGCCGGCGATCTCGCGCTCGGCGCGCTGGGCCGCGGCGCGGGCACGATCGGCGGTGATCTCGATAAAGGCGTCGAGCTTGGGCTGAAGGGTCGCGGCGCGGGTAAGCGCCGCCTCGGTCAACGCGACCGGCGACAGATCGCCAGAAGCGATCTTGCGGCCCGCCTCGGCCAGGGTTGGGAGAGGAGCCGCACTCATCGCTTTATTCCGGCGTCGTAGCGCGGCAACGCGGCTGGCTCGTCCTCATAGGCGAGCGGGTCGTCCAGGATCTTCAGCAGTGCCTGCATGCTCTCATAGGCGTCGCGCATGACTTCCCAGCGATCCTCGGGGATCGCGACGCCGGCGCGGCGCACGGCGGCGGCGAAATCGCTGTTCGGATCATCCGGCATGGGAGGCATTCCTGTCGTTTGCCAAGAGGACTTTACGGGGCGGAAAGGGTATGGTGCCCGTTCCGCGACAGTCACTCAAGTTGGCTTCGCCAGGAGAGGACGCGCAGAAAGAAGATGACCGAGTCACTGGCCGATATCGCCCGCCTTGTCGCCCGCGATGGGTTCGCGCTGGTGCGCGCACCTGACATGGGGGCCGTGCTGGAAGGCGCGGGGCTCGATGACTGGGAAGCGTTTGCCAAAAGCTGGGACGATCTCGGCGTCGATATGTACATGGCCGATGGCGGTCGCTATCGCCGACGTCGTTTTGCGGTGTTCCGCGCCACCGCCGAGGGCGTCGCCCGCAAGCCGCATCAGCCGCATTACCAAAGCCGCGACTACAATCCGCTCAACGGCGATATCGAGCGCTGGTTCGAGCCGGTAACGCCGGAGATCGGCAGCCACTCGGCGTTGCGTGCGATCCTCGAGACTTGCTACCGGCTGTTTCACGGGCTGACCCCGGCGGCGACACGGCCAGCCAGCTGGCATGTCGAGACGCACCAGTTCCGTATCGAAGCGAATGCCGGCGAGGCCGGCCAGCCGACGCCGGAAGGCATGCACCGCGACGGTGTCGATTGGGTGCTGGTGCTGCTGATCGATCGCGTCAACATCCGGAGCGGCGAGACGACGATCGCCGATCAGCGGCGCCACCCGCTCGGCAGCTTCACCTTGACCGAGCCGCTGGACGCGGCCGTGACCGACGACAACCGCGTCTATCACGGCGTGACAGCAGTGACGCCTCTCGACCCCGCGCAGCCAGGCCATCGCGACGTGCTGGTCGTCACGTTCAGAAGGGAGTAGGGGCCGGCGCGCGTAGCTGGCCCAAATTTTGCGCGATAAAATAGGGTTTCCGCCCTTGACCCGAGGTGCGACGACATGACCACCGAAAGCGAAAACGAATTCCTCTCCCGCATCGGGCCCGGCACCCCGATGGGCGCGCTGATGCGCCAGTATTGGGTGCCGGCATGCCTGTCGTCGGAACTGGTTTCCGATGGCGACCCGCTGCGCCTTGCGTTGCTTGGCGAAAAGCTGATCGCGTTCCGCGATAGCAGCGGCGAGATCGGCATTTTCGATCATCGCTGTCCGCATCGTTGCGCGTCGCTGTTCTTCGGCCGCAACGAGGAAGGCGGATTGCGCTGCGCCTATCACGGCTGGAAATTCGATACCGCGGGCAATTGCCTCGACATGCCGAATCTGCTCAACGGCGAGGACCACCGGCACAAGGTCAAGGCGCGCGCCTACAAAGCCGCGGAACGCAATGGGCTGGTCTATGTGTACATGGGCGAACGCGCCGAAGCACCGCCCTTGCCCGCGATCGAAGCGCTGACCGCGCCGCCGGGTGAGATGGCGCTGTTCTGCCGGATACGTGAGTGCAACTGGCTGCAGGCGCTCGAAGGCGACATCGACACCGCGCATTTCACCTTTCTGCATGTCGGCAAGGTCGAGGCCGAGGATGTCGACCCCGACCACATGGAGCGTTTCCAGCTGATCGAGCGGGCCGCGCAATACCAGGTCAGCACCGCCGATTGGGGCACGATGTACGCCGCGTACCGGCCAGCGAACCCCGGCCAGTATTATTACCGCTTCGCCCATTTCGTGATGCCGTTCTGGACGCTGTTTCCGAATGGGCCGATCGACGCGAACATTCTCGCGCAGGGGTGGGTCCCGATGGACGACACCCACACGATGGTCTTCACCCTGATGTGGAAGGACGCGACGCCGCCGCTGCTGATCAATCGCAATGGCGAGCCGCTGCCGCATCTGGTTCGGCAAAGCCCGATGCAGCCGAATACGACCGACTGGTTCGGGCGTTGGCGCACGATCGCGGATCAACACAACGACTACCTGATCGACCGCGAGATGCAACGGACGGTCAGCTATTCGGGCATCGAAGGTCTGTTCCCACAGGATTCGGCGATGACAGAAAGCATGGGCGAGATCACCGACCGCACGCTCGAACACTTGGTGCCGAGCGACCACATGATCGTCATGACGCGCCGCCGGCTCTACGAAGCAGCGTGGGCATTGCGCGAGAATGGCACCGTCCCTCCCCTCGTCGACGATCCGGAAACCAGCGCCGCGGTGCGTTCGGGCGAGATCATTGCGCCGGCAGACCGAGATTGGCTCGAAATCTACGAAGACGCGATTGCCGACGCACGGCATCCCGATCTGCTGCGCGCGGCGGAATAGCGCTGCCTTATCCTAGTTCAGCGAATCTTCAGAGCTTGCGGCTAGCTTCTCGCGTCGGTTTCCGGCGTAGAAGCGGCACACATGACGGCGAAGGCGCTTTCGATCGCGGGGTTTATCATCGTGGCGAACCTGCTGGCGCTGTTTCCGGCGGCGAGCACGATCTACCGCGAAGCTTATCCGGCCGAGGCGGTGAAACGAGCCGCTCTCGCGGTCTGCGCGCATGACGACCCAGGCTTCAACCCACTTTTCGCCAATCAGCGGGCGCGCTGCTATGCGCGGACGCTACAGCCCGAATCCGACGATTGGCGCGTGTCGCCGAGCGAGAAGATTGTGGGAAACTAAGCCCTAGCGGTGCGTTCACCGCTCCCGGCAGTCCTGCATTTCTGTTAAGTTGAATCATTGCTTTGCTAGACACAAAGAATGGTTTGGCGTGCTGGAGCGATACCTGATCCGTTGCATCAACCGATCCGATCACATGAACCACGATCGGCGGATCCGGTACATCGGCGGCGTCAACCCCGATGGCGCCCACTGGAAGATCAGCGTCGCCGAGGCCATCGACGCCATCGAAACCGGACGCTGGAACTTTTACATCGCTCTGGGCGGCCGGGAATTCGCGGTGGTTGTCGCGATCAGCAAATACGGCAGCAAGTACATCAAGGGTATCGACGATAATCTGCATCCTACCAGCCTCCTGACATTGCCGGAGTGCGGGTGACGCTGCTTAGCGATCGAACCACGGCCACTCGGCACCACCGGGATGGGTGACGGCGCCCTTATTGGCCTGGCCGACCTGAGCGGCATATTTGGCGAGGAGGCCGGCCTTGTGACGCGGCGACGACGGCTTCCATGCCGCGCGGCGGCGTGCCAACTCATCGTCGGCGACGAGTAGGTCCATTCGCCGGGTCGTACAATCGATGCGGACCCGGTCGCCGTCGCGCACCAAAGCGAGCGGGCCGCCGATCGCCGCCTCGGGCGCGACATAGCCAACGCAAATGCCACGCGTCGCGCCGGAAAACCGGCCGTCGGTGACGAGCGCCACTTTCTCGCCCATGCGCTGCCCGTAAATGAGCGCGGTGACACCGAGCATCTCCTGCATGCCCGGACCGCCGACCGGACCTTCATTGCGGATGATCAACACGTCGCCCGCCCGGTAATCGCGCGCCTCGACCGCGCGGGCGCAATCCTGCTCGCTCTCGAAGACGCGCGCCGGTCCCTCATGCACCAGTGTCTTGAGGCCGGCGACCTTGATCAGCGCGCCGTCGGGGCAAAGATTGCCTTTCAGCACGGCGACCCCGCCATCGACGGCGATCGGCGTCCCCTTTTCGCGCACCACGGCGCCATCCGGCATCGCCGCGCCGCCATAAACTTGTGCCAGCGTCTCGCCGCTGACCGTCAGGCAGGAGCCGTCGATCGCGCCCAGCTCGATGAGGGCCCGGACGATCACCGCGGTGCCACCGATCTCGTGCACATCCTTCGCCGTGAAGCGGCCGCCCGGACGCAGATCGGCGATCAATGGCGTACGCGCAAATACTTGCGCCACGTCATCCGTGTCGAACGCGATGCCGGCCTCGTGAGCGATCGCCGGGATATGGAGCGCCGCGTTGGTCGAGCCGCCGGTCGCGGCGACGATCGCACAGGCGTTTTCGAGCGCCTTTTTGGTGACGATGTCGCGTGGGCGTGGGCCGTTGCCGGTTACCGCCCGCATCACGATCGCCCCGGCGCGGCGGGCGTGGGCGGCGCGCTCGGAATAGACGCCGGGGATCATCGACACGTTGGGCATACTGAGCCCCAGCGCCTCGGAGACCATCGCCATCGTGTTGGCGGTGAACTGGCCGGCGCAGGCGCCAACCGTCGGCAAGCAGGCGCGTTCGAGCCGCGCCAGCTCGGCCTCGTCCATCTCGCCGGTCATCACCGCACCGACCGCCTCGTAGGAATCGAGGATTGTGACGTCTTTGCCGCCAAACCGGCCGGGCAGCGCGGCGCCGCCGTAAATAAACACCGACGGCACATTGCAGCGGACCATGCCCATCATTACGCCGGGCAGCGTCTTGTCGCAGCCGCCAAAACCGACCAGCCCGTCATAGGCGAGGCCGTGCACCACCGCTTCGATGGAATCGGCGATCAGCTCGCGCGACACCAGCGAGAACTTCATGCCCTCATGGCTCATGCTGATACCGTCCGAGACCGAGATCGTCGTGAACTCGCGCGGTGTGCCGCCGGCCTCGGCGATGCCCTCCTTGGCGGCATCGACCTGAAAGCCGTGCGTCATGTTGCACGGCGTCTGCTCGCCCTTCATCGAAACGACACCGATCATCGGCCGGGCGATCGCATCGTCGTCGAGCCCCATCGCCCGCATAAACGCGCGATGCGGCGTGCGATGCAGCCCGTCGCGGGTGATGTCGGAGCGGAGCTTTTTCATTTTTCGCCGACCTCTATCCGCCGAAACCACTGTCTTTATTGCATTTTACGTCGATTTTGCCGTTAAAAAACAGCGGCGGAACAGCGGGAATAACAGCGGAATAACAGCAGGGAAACAGCGAGGCTAACAGCGGGAACAGTGGCGGCGCGCCGTCTATCGGGCTTGGCCGTGGCGTCTTCGACCCCCGCCGACCGGCCGGAAAAACCATCCCTCGTTTTACCTGCTCCCGCTGGGAAGCAGCAGGCTGTCGTGCTCCTTCTCTGCATCTGTTTGGCGGTAATTTTGCGAAACCCGTTTGGCGCCTTGGCACAACAGGCTTATCCCGCCTGTCATCTAGAACAAAACGTGTACAAGTTTCAATTGGGATGTTCGTAATGGATGGCGAGCGGCCCGTCCTCGGTTGGCTATCCGATGATGCCTTCGCGCCGTAAGCAGTCGTCGAGGCCACTTCCCGAAGTGACAGCTCAGCTATGCACATCGTAGACGGCAGTGGGACCGAGCGGAGACAGTCGGCCATTCCTCGAACTAGTGCCGAGATAAACAGTTTTCCAAGACAGGCGCCATTTTTTCGATGAACGCGGATGACCAGCGTTCCGCGCTTTCAGCGCTCAAGTGGGACATGTCCAAGGTGCTCAGACCATCCACGTGCGGCAAGACGACTTGGAGGTTAGCGGCGTTTGCGATCTCGGCCGCCACTGCCTCGCTGTTGTTGATAAGGCTGGGAACCCCAGTCAGGATAATGCATTCCGGCGAAACACCAGCCCTCGCAGCAAATTTGCCAGCAATTGCCTTGGCATGCGACAACTCATCCTCGGTTAACGATTTCAACCTGGCGCCGGTCACCGGACGCCCCACCAATGTGCCGGGAAACCAATAATCCTGCCAAATCCACGCGCCATTGGCCGCCACCCGATATATGGCCTGTTTTGACTTGGTGCAGAGCCAGGGTACGTCGCAGATCAACCGCTGGTTTTCGACAAACATGAACTTGAACATATAGGTTGCCCAGACCAGATATGACGCGTTTTCCAGTTCTATGGCGGGATCGGACAATTTATCCAAAAAGAAGGGGTCAGCATTTATAATGTAGGACTTTGGCCGGACATGATATTTTCGTATGAGTTGTTCTACAAATTCGTTTGACTCTTCGTAACCAAAGCCGAAAATATAATAGGATATGTGATTTTTCGAAAAATACTCGTCGACTGTGTGCGTAGAAAAAGCAAACTGCATTCGGCTGTTGCCCAAGAAGACCACGTCTGCCGTTTGGAGGGAGCGGATCGCGGACGGCTCCAGATTCCACAAATATGCAGCGTGCTCAAAATCGCCGAAATTCGGTTGGGTACATACAGCAAGAAACGTGTCGCTTCTCTGTGGACCAGGTCCACAGGCGGCAACGCTCGCGGTCCACGTGCCGAGATAATTGAGAACTCCAGCCAGAATACCTATGCAGAAAAAGACCGTGATATAGGTCGCGCTAGAAACGCGGCGCACGCCTAGAACCTGAAATACAGAAACGCTGAGGGATGCGTGAATGAACTGGCGATGGCGATCCCGGTTGCCGCGCCAGTAAAGGCGGCCCAGGCCCATCCGGGTCGCCGTGCGGTAAGACTTGAAATCCGCCGGTCTTTATCTAGCTCCAAGAACATTTGTGCAGTGTTCGGTAAAAACAACGCGACGCCCGAGAGACCAATCACCAGGATCCAGTTCCAGGGCGATGTGTCGAGGATCGCGCTTGGCGCGCCCGCCCCCAACATATCCCGCCAGATCGAAAACGAGGCTGACAGCGTCGGCGCGCGGAACGGCACCCAGGCAAAGATCACAACGAGCAACGTAGCTACGCGCCCGACGATGGGGGGCGTCGAAAACCTCAGCTTTGCCGCCAGATTTCGCCAAAAATGGTTCAGCGTCAGCGCTATCCCATGAAGTCCGCCCCAGAAGACAAAATTCCACGAAGCGCCATGCCACAGCCCGCCGATCAGCATTGTTACCAATAAATTTGTATATCGTAGCGCCGATCCTTTCCGGTTTCCGCCGAGCGAAAAGTAAACATAGTCCCTCAGAAAACGGGAAAGCGTCATGTGCCAACATCGCCAGAACTCGATGATTGACGTTGCCTTGTAAGGAGAAAAGAAATTAAGCGGAAAAATAATTCCCATCATACAAGCCAAACCGATCGCCATATCGGAATAGCCTGAGAAATCAAAGTAGAGTTGAAGAGTATAGCTCAACGCCCCTAGCCACGCCTGTCCCACCGACATTGCAATGCCGTTACCGGCGGTCTGAAAGACAAGATCGGCATATCCGCTGAGGTTGTCAGCAAATACCACCTTCTTGAACAAGCCAGCGCCAAATAGAGAAAGCCCAAGCGCCAAGTGGTGAGGATTCAGGCGATAGGTACCGGGATGCGCAAATTGTGGCATCATTTCCTTGTGATGCAGAATGGGCCCGGCGATTAAATGCGGGTAATAGGTAACGAACAAAAAATAATGCACGAAATTGTATTCGCGAGCGTCGCCTCGATAAGTGTCGACTAGAAACGCCAGCTGCGTAAAGGTATAAAACGATATCCCGATAGGCAGAGCGACGTGCTCAATCCCAACGGGAATCCCGAGCGCCGCCAAATTTACTGTGATAAAGCCCGCATATTTGAAATAACCCAAAAGACAAAAATTGACAGCGATGGCGAACGTCAGCAATAAAGGATTACGCATTCGGCTCAACAAGAGTCCTTGAGAATAGTTGAAAATTGCCGAAGCAATGATCAATGGCGCGAGCCTGCCAGGATTATCCCACGAGTAAAATACCAGCGACGCCGCCACCAACCATGACGCGGCCAGCCAGGGCGGCGCGTAACGTCCGATTAGAAAAAAACCCGCCAGAACTAC
>Ga0302326_10027120_pt1 | contig 11558 bp, 11 predicted proteins | sample Palsa_T0_3_FD_202264 | JGI IMG/M metagenome (GOLD analysis project Ga0302326, IMG submission 202264) | Peat permafrost microbial communities from Stordalen Mire near Abisko, Sweden - Palsa_T0_3 | ecosystem: Environmental > Terrestrial > Soil > Palsa > Peat permafrost | place: Sweden: Abisko...
AAGTGGTATTTCATCGTTGCGGTCGCGTCCGTCGGTTCCGAACGCGTAATCGGCAACGATGAAATACCACTTCTTGCCAAGCTTTAGGAGTGATGGGCACGTAGCGTTCGCGAGCATCTGCAGCGAGGCCGTCGTGCGAAAGCAGACGCGATTGACTTTCGGTCCGGTGATATTCGTGTCGTGCGAGCCGATGCAGACAAACAAAACACCCGCCTCCTCGGCCGTCGCGGAGTCTGCGAGTGACACGGCGGAGGAAACCCCTCCGCACAGGAGATCAACCTTTTCCTGCGCGACGAGGCGCTTACACTCGTTTACGCCCGTGGCCGGCTTGGAGACGTCGTCGCCCTTGACGATCACATACTTGATGCGATTGTTTTTTTTCATCGCGATCTCGAAGGCGGCATCCAAGCCCGTATACTGTGACATTCCGGCGGCTGCGTAAACGCCGGAAAAGCTATCGACCTGGCCGATTTTTATCGTCGCGCCGCCTCCGGCTGCGATAACCTCTCTCGGGGGCGGAAGCGGCGCCGCACCAATTGGACGCGTCTCGAGAAGCGGGAAGCCAAGAGTCGTAGCCCCCGCAATTCCGAGTGCGCCGGTCCGGCGAAGAAATTCGGTTCGCGAAACGTCAGTCTGTCGTCGGAAATCGGGCATGCGAAAAACCTTTCTCGGTGGAACGCTCTTCAAAAATCCGCGTGCCGAGCGAAAGCTCCTCCCAACGAGACGTTTTCATACGGATGGAGAAGGTTCAGAAATCATCATGACCGCGTCGCAAGAAGAACGGGGAGAGCCTAAGGTCGTCCTTCTCGTGCGATTGCTCAACGCGATCGACGAAGGCCGGCACTCGTTCGCGGATCTGAAGCAGCGCATCGCAGACGGTAAACCTCCCAGCACGCGGACGCTGCGGCGGTATCTCTCCATTCTGGCCGACGCCGGATTCCCGTGGTATTTTGACCGGCGTCTTGGGACATACCGGTTCAGCGAAGGCTACAGCCTCAAGCGGCTCAACCTGTCATCGCGCGAGCTGTTCGGTCTCGTCACGCTCAAACGTCTGGGAGCCTCACTGGGCGGCACGCTCGCGAGCGCCATCGACGATGCCGCGTCGAAGCTCGTCGATATCGCAGATGCACGCGGCGCGATTCAACTCCAGGCGGGCTCGTCGCTCGCGCTGCGCATCGATCAAGTCGTGTTGGAGCCGGAAGCCGAGCGAATTTTCGAAACGTTGCGCGAGGCGGAGATCGCGCGGCGGCGCGTGTCGTTCAAGTACGTTGATAAAAAGGGCGCTCGCACCGAGCGTAACGTCGATCCGTATGGATTCATCGTATCGAGCGGGCGCGTCTATTTGGTCGGCTACGATCACGCACGTACCGACATGCGCGTATTCGCGGTCGACAATGTCGGCGTACCGAGGATTCTGCCGAATCGTTTCGAGCGACCGGCCGATTTCGATTTGAATGCGTTCGGCGCTCATTCGCTTTCGGGCGTGCATCATTCATCACAGCCGACCGAAGTAACGGTTCGATTTTCACCGATCGTCGCGAAAGCTGCGCGGCGCGCACGCGTCGCACCGCAAGCCAGGTTCGTCGAGCACGGCGACGGATCGCTCGACGTCGTTTACGCGGTTGCCGATCCGCTCGAGATCGTGCGATGGTCGCTCGGCTGGGGCGGCGAAGCCGAGGTGACCGCACCGGATTCCGCGCGCGCATCAGCGCGCGAGATGATCGAACAGATAGCAAGGCAGTACACACGTTGAAAATCTCTCGACTGGCGATGGCGCTGAGCGCAGCTCTATTTGCGCTGCTCCCACCGTTATGCGCAAACGCCGACATTCCGCAAGGCGAACCGGTTGCCGGGATACGCTGCGACAAGATGGAGGGCACGGCGTACCACATTCACTCGCATCTCGCGATCAACGATCACGGACGTGCGTTGCCTGTTCCTGATTCGATCGGGCGCCCGATTTTCGGCCAGTGCTTCTACTGGCTGCACACGCATACGCCCGACGGAATCATTCACATCGAGTCACCGGTCGTACGAACGTTTACGCTCGGGCAGTTCTTTGCCGTGTGGGGCGAGCCGCTCTCGCGCACGCGTGCATCTGATGCCAGGTTGCATGCGGGCGAGAAGATGACGGTGTGGCTGAACGGTAGCCGGTATGCCGGCGATCCGCGCACGATCCCGCTCGCGCAACACACGGACATCACGATCGACGTCGGGGCGCCCGCTTCGAAGCCCGCTCCGTTTACGGAGTGGAACGGGCAGTAAGCGATCCCTCGACTTCGCTCGGGATGACATAGCGGTTATGCGCCTCCGAGATAGGCGGCCGTCACGTCAGCGCGCTCGAGCAATTCTTTACCCGTTCCTTCGAGCGCGACGCTGCCGCGCTCGAGAACGTAGGCGCGGTCGGCGAGCGCAAGTGCAGCGCGCGCGTTTTGTTCGACCAGCAAAATCGATGCGCCGCGCGCGCGTTCTTCACGAACGATTGCGAAAATCTCGGCGACCAGCTTGGGTGCGAGGCCCATCGATGGTTCGTCGAGCAGCAGCGCGCGCGGATGCGACACCAGTGCACGCGCGATTGCGAGCTTTTGTTGCTCGCCGCCTGAGAGCGACCCAGCCGGCACGTGCCGGCGTGTGCCGAGAATGGGAAAGCGCTCGAACATTGCATTGATGTCGGCGCGCACGCTCGAGTCGCGCCGGATTCCCGCAGCGACCAGAAGATTTTCTTCGACCGTCAAGTGCGCGAGCATCCGTCGCCCTTCAGGAACATGCGCCAATCCACGCCGCACGATCGCATGGGTGCTCATCGCGGTGACATCCTTGCCATCGAATCGAACGCTGCCGGCGCGCTTCGGGACGATTGCCGAGATCGTTCGTAAGAGCGTCGTCTTTCCCGCACCGTTTGCGCCGACGATCGCACAGAGCGTCCCCTCCTCGAGCGCAAGCGAGATGCCGTGCAATACTTCGATCTTACCGTAGCCGGCGACAAGGCGTTCGACTTCGAGCAGCATTAGACTGCGACTCCGAGATAGGCTTCTATGACTGCGGGGTCGCGCGCGACCTCGTCCGGCGTCCCCTCGGCCAGCACCGTTCCGAAATTGAGAACGGTAACACGGTCGCAGACCTTGCGAACGAGACCAACGTCGTGCTCGATCAGCAGCACGCCGATTCCATCCTCTGCAATCGACCGAATCAGCGCGGCGAGCGCGAGCGTTTCGCTCGGGTTCATGCCGGCCGCAGGCTCGTCGAGCATCAGGATCGCGGGCGCAGATGCGAGCGCGCGTGCGATTTCGAGACGACGCTGATCACCGTAGGCGAGTGACGAAGCAGTCGCGCTCAAATCGGCGTTCTGCATGCCGGCGCGCTGGAGCAGCGCGAACATGGCATTCGTATCCAGATCGCTACGACGGATCGCACCGGCGCGTAGATTTTCCCGGACATCGAGCGCACCAAACAACCGAATGTTCTGATACGTGCGTGCGATGCCGCTGCGTGCGATTTGATAGGGACGCTTTCCGTCGAGGCGCACGTCGCCCACGTTGATGATGCCGCCGGCAAGCGGAACGATTCCGGTCGTCGCATTGACGAGCGTCGTCTTTCCCGCACCGTTCGGCCCGATCAATCCGACGACTGATCCGGGCTCGATGCGCAACGACACGCCCGCGAGTGCGTCGACCCCGCCGAAGCGGACGCGAACGTTTTCGAGTGCGAGCGCCATTAGGCGTTGCCGATCTGCGCAGCCGGTTTCTTACGCAATCCGCGCCAGATCGCCGCGATTCCGCCCGGTGCGAACACGATGACGAGCAAGAGGACGGCGCCGCTAAGCACCTCGCGAAAATCTTGGAGAAACCGAAATGCTTCGGGCAAAATCGTCATTACCGCAGCGCCGAGAACAGCGCCGAGCGGCGACGTGACGCCGCCGATCACGCAATAGACGAGGATCTGTTCCATGCGGCCGAACGCAAAGTCTGAGGGCGTCAGGAAAAAATTCGTGAACGCGTAGAGTATGCCCGCGCAGCCTGCGATCGCGCCCGCGCACGCCAGCGTCACGACGCGAACGCGACCAGTGTCGACGCCGACGCCGCCTGCCGCAGCTTCGTCTTCGCGCGTAATCGCTTGCGCGAGCGCAAAGCGTGAGTTTCTGACGGCGTAGAGAATTATTCCGATCGCGACGAGCGTCGCGTAGATCCATGGTGTAGAGAGCAAGGGCGGGATTCCGTTGAGTCCGTCGCCGCCGCCGGTGATCTGCACGTTGTATGCGACGATCCGCACGATCTCGCCGAAACCGATCGTTGCGATCGCGAGATAGACACCGCGTAGACGCTCGACGGGCAGCGCGAGCAACGCTCCAACCACGGCGGATGCCGCGACTGCAACCGGCGCCGCGAGGGCGAGCGGCCAACCGAACGTCACGACCGCGATTGCCGAGGTGTACGCGCCGATTCCCATGAAAGCAGACTGTGCGAGCGCGAGCTGTCCGGCCCGCAAACAGATGGAAAGCGATAGCGCGAGTATTGCGTTGATCCCGATTTGATCGACGAGCGTGTGATACCGCGCGAAGAGCGCGAGCAGCTCGTGCACTTAGGCAGTTCGGAGTGCGCGGCGGCCGAGTATCCCGGCGGGTCGTGCAATCAAGATCAAAAACATCACGCCGAACGCGATCGCGTCGCGCCAGCTCGAAGAGATGAAAACGACGGCCAGAGTCTCCGTGATCCCGAGAATGAATCCGCCAATCACGGCGCCGGTAATGCTTCCCATTCCGCCCAGGATGATGACAGCCAGGCCCTTGAGCTCGATGCGGCCGCCCATGTCGAAAACGACGCTATTATATTGAAGGCCGGCGAGTACGCCGGCTGCCCCACCCAGTGCCGAGGCGATGAAGAACGTTAGGGCGATCGTCCGCTCGATGTCGATCCCGAGGAGCGCCGCAGCGATGCGGTCGTCAGCCACGGCGCGGATCTCGCGGCCGATCTGCGTCGATCGCATGACGTAGGCCAGCGCGATCATGAGCACAATCGACGCGCCGAGTATCGCGACGTCAAAGAGCGTGAAGGTCACCGGCCCGAGCACGATTGGCGGCGCTTGCCGCACGAGCGAAGGAAATTGGTGATCGTTGACGCCGTAGATGCCGCGCGCGATCGCTTCGATGATAATGGCGAAGCCGATGCTCGAGATGAGCGGGACGAGCGTTCCGGCATTGCGGCGCCGCAACGGCGCGAACGCGACGCGATCCAGGATAACCCCGACGACCCCCGCGACGAGAATCGCAACGATCAATCCGAGGGCCAATGGATAACCCGCGAGCACGACCGAGAGACAGACGAACGCCGCGAGCATGAAGATCGCGGCGTGCGCCAGATTCAGGATGTCGAGGACACCGAACACCAGAGTATAGCCTATTGCGAAGAGCGCGTAGGTTGCTCCGAGGAAGATCCCGTTAGCGAGCTGCTGTGTTAGAAGTATGCGAAGCCGCCGGGAACGATCTTCAAGATGACGGGTGCGCTGCGGACGTCACGATTGCCGTCGAAGGCGATCGGGCCGAGCACGGTTTCCGCAATCTTCAAATTGCGCAAACCATCGCACATCTCGCTTGGCGTGGATGCTCCGGAACGAACCAATTGCGCAATGACCTGCGCGGCGGCGTAGGATTGCGCCGCAAATTGATCCGGCAACGAGCCGAACGCTTTCTTGTAGCGTGCGACGAAGGCTTTATTCCCGGTGTAGCCGTTGTCGATGAACCAAGCGGCACCGACGACCGCGCCGACCGCACCCTGACCTGCGGCGTCGACCATCTTCGTTGAGTTGAGACCGTTGCCGCCGACCATGTGTACGTGTAAGCCGAGGGTGCTCGCTTGCGAGATGATCTTCGTACCTTCATCAAAGAGGGCGCCGATAACGAGCACGTCGGGTTTCGCGCCCTTGATCTTCGTCAGCTGCGCTTGAAAGTCGACGTCCTTCGTATGATACGTCTCGACGTCGACGATGTTGACGCCCCGTTTCTTCATCTCGTCGGAGAAGACCGTGAAGTCGGTTTTCGTAAACGCGTTGTCATCGCCGTAGATGATCGCGGCGGTTTTGTATTTCCAAGCCGCGTACGTTTTAGCAACCGTTGCGGGGACGACTTGCTCTTCCGAGAGCGCATCGCGAAACACGCACGGACCTTGGCGCGTGATCCCGGGAGCCGTGTTCGACGTCGCGAGCACCGGAACGTTGGCGCGTACCGCGATCGGCTGCGCTTTGAAAGCTTCGCCGGAAAGCGTCGGGCCGAGAATAATCGCGCTGCCATCGGTTGTGAAACGCTGGAACAAATTCGCGGCTTGGTTCGGATCGGTCGCGTTGTCGCCGACGTCGAACGTCAATGTGTTTCCGCCGGTATTGATGAGGCCGGCTTTCATATCGTCCATTGCCAGCAAATATGCGTTCTTTTGTGAGACGCCGTAGACGGCCGCACCACCCGATACGTCGGCGACGACGCCGGCCTTGATGCTCTTGCCGGCTCCGAACGTTGGCGTAGCTGCGAGAAGCAGTGCGCAGGTAAACGCGACTATTTTCAACATGCGGGCGGCATTACGTCGTTACTTACGGGTGCGCCTCCAATAAGGAGCGCAGCGCGCGCATCAACGCCGCAAACAGCGCGTCGGTTGCCTCGCATGCGGGGCTCGCGCTGTAGACGACGATGACGAAGCGTTCGCCGCTTTCCGTAACGAGGATGCCGCCATCGTGCGAGACCTCTTCGGTATCACCGGTTTTATGCGCGAAATGGTCGCTTGCGCCGATCCCGGCGGAGAGTTTGGTGTTCCACTCTTGCCGTTCGAGTAAAGAAAAAAGGAAGCTCGCTCCGGGAAAGCTGCCGGTCGCGATCGCGCGCATCAACGTCGCGGCATCGCTGGCCGGATGCGTGTTGCGACCGCATTGCGCCGGATCGCGCAGCAGCGGATGGCCTCCGGAAAGCTTGCGGCGCAGGCCGGTATCGAGCAAGCCAAGCTGCGCGCGAGCAACTGCGGTGGCGCGCTCGCGTCCGGCCACGTCGAACAGCTGGTTCGTCGCGATATTGTCGGAACGCACGATCGCGAGCGTGCACAGCTCGTCCAGGCTGCTGGGATAACCCGCTATGAGCGGCGAGGGCCCGTCGTTCGTCGTGAGGTTCGAGGCGTCGATGCGGTGCGGGCCGGCCGCAATCTCGCCGTGATCGCGGAGGATTAGAGCTGCAGCCACGAGCGGTACCTTGATCATGCTGGCCGGATAGAGGGGGCGGTTCGCCCGATACGAGAGCGACGCGCTGTCCTGAAGGCTGATGATCTGCGCTGCCGGTCGTGTTAGGCCACTCTGCTCTACGAGGCGGGCGAGCTCGAGGTCTGTCAGTCGCAACCGGGGGGCCTGCGTGTAAGTACTTGCATTCGTGGTTTAATTGCCTTAAACTAAGCATGCAAGTACTCACTTACATAAGGACTGTCCCGCTGTCATGTATCAAAAACTCGCACCTTTTGAGGGAGCTAGCGATTCGCGAAGCCTCCTCGACGCCGTCGAAGCATCAGCCCAGAAGAACGAGCACACGCTCACGATCGGTCTGGATGAGATTGATAGCCTAGACTCGGCGACCATGAACGGGTTGATCACGGCGTTGCGCCGCATGCGCGATGCCGGGGGTACCGTGCAGCTGCACGTGACGCGTCCCGACTTGCTGGCGACGCTCGGCGAGACCGGCCTCGACAAGGTGTTCAAAGTTGTGGCGACGCCCGATGAGTCCCGCCCGAGACCCGCCCGCAAGCGCAAACGCCGTAGCAACGGGATACGAAAGGTTGCCGGGGGTCTGGTAGGCGCATTCGTCGCGCTGCTGATTCTGGGAAGTCGATAGATGCTGCAAGCACACGAACAGAGTGTCGAAGGCTCGCCGACGCGGGAGCGCATTTTGCGTGCCGCGCGCGCAGTCTTCGAACGCAACGGAACTCGTGGCACGACCACACGCGAAGTCGCGGAACGCGCGGGCGTCAACGAGGCCACACTTTTCCGGCATTTTGGCAACAAGACGGCGCTGCTCGAAGCGATGCGCGGGTGGAGCCTCGAGCAGCTTGGATTCGATGCTGCTCTGGATGCCTTGCCGGGCGAGATCGAAGCCGATCTCGTTCAGATCTGCACGTCGCTGTACGACCGCATGGTGCGCAACCAAGCCATCATTCGCATCAGTCTCGCAGAAGAGGAAACAGACCCCGACCAGGTGCCGTCTTGCCTGCGGGGACCGACCGAAATTATGCAGCGCCTAATGAGCTATCTTCAAACGCAAGTCGACCGCGAAGCGATTCGCGGCAATCCGAAGCAGCTTGCAGCGCTGATCATGGGAACGATGTTCGCACTGGCAATGAAGTCCAAGCGTCTCAACTGGGGCGACGAAGGCCGGCCTCAGGCGCTCATCCCGGCCTTTGTCGATGCAATACTTCATGGGGTGAAGAAATAAACTTGGAGACCAAAGAATCCACGACCGCCGCACCGCGTCCGACAAACGGACCGAGCGCGCCGCCCGCCGACTCGAGCGGCAGCAACGAAGCGAAACCAACGAAGGCACGCGGGCCATCGGGCCCCGCCCGTCAGGTTTTGATCGTTGCCGGCGTCATCGTCGTGTTGCTCGTGCTGTTTTACGGCATTCGTTTTATTGCGTACGCAACGACGCATCAGTCAACCGACGATGCCTATGTCGAAGCCGACATTGTCACGGTGACGAGCAAGATCTCCGAGCGCGTCCAAACGATTTATACAGACACGAATCGCTACGTCAAAAAGGGCGATTTGCTGATCCAGCTCGACGATCAGGATGAGAACACGCGTTACGCGCAGGCGCTCGCGGCGTATCATTCGGAGCAAGCCACCGCAAACGCTGCGAAGCAAAATCTCGCGCTGACGCGGCAGCTCGTCGTGGCTCAAACGACGCAAGGTAAGGGCGGCGTGAGCTCGGCGCAATCGGGCGTCTCAAACGCACAGCAAAACGTCTCGGTTGCGCAAGATGGCGTCAACCAGGCGCGTTCGCAGCTCAGCGCAGCAAACGCTGCGGTTCCGGCTGCGCGCGAAGCCTTGGCGAAAGCTGACGCCGACAATCGCCGCACGGCTTCACTGGTCTCAACCGGTGACGTTGCACAATCGGATTTAGATGCCACGCGTGCTGAGCTTCAGCAAGCGCGCGCGCAATATCAGGAAGCGCAGGACAACGTCCGTGTTGCGCAATCGGCGCTCAGCTCCGCCGTGCAAAAAGTCTCGGCGGCGGAATCGCAAGTCGGGATTCAACTCGGACAATTAACGACGGCTCAAGGGACGCTCGCGGCAAACCAGCTTCCGCAACGCGTCAGCGTGCAATCGGCGCAAACGGTAGCGGCCGGCGCGCAAGCCGGCTCGCTGGCTGCGCAACTGCGTACCGCGCGCGATCAGCTTTCGTACACCAAAATCTACGCGCCGATCTCCGGTTATATCGGGCAGAAGAGCGTCGATTTGGGACAGCAAGTCGGACCGGGCGCCGCGCTGCTGACGATCGTTCCTCTAAACGCTATCTATATTACGGCCAACTTCAAAGAAACACAGATGGGCAGCATTCGCGTTGGAGATCAAACCGATATCTCCGTCGACGCGTATCCAGGCGTGCGTTTCTCCGGCAAGGTCGCGACGGTCTCGCCGGCCTCGCAGAACGAGTTCGCGCTGGTGCCGGCGCAGAATGCGACCGGAAATTTCGTCAAAGTTACGCAGCGTATTCCCGTGCGCATCTACGTTGATAGTGCATCTAAGCCGCTTGACCAAGTCCCGCTCCGGCCCGGAATGTCGGTGGTCGCGTCGGTTAAGGTCAAGTAGGTAATAGCCATGCCTAGACAGCGCTTCCGGTTCGCGGGAATTTCCCTCGGGCTAACGCTCAACATGCTCGTGCCGAGCGTCGCCATTGCGCAGCCTGCAAACGGGCCGGCGCCGATCCCGACCGTAACGCCATACGTCGTCCCGAGCAGCGGTGCACCGCCATCGTCACCGATTCCGATTCCGTCGACGGTCATTCCGCCGGTTCCGGCGGTCGATCCGGGGTACAGCGCGCCGGACTCGAGTCAGCCGAACGCCGATCTGGCGGGCGTTGCGCAAACGCCGTACGTCGGCATCGCGCTCAATGACGCAATTACGATGGCGCTGATGCGCAACACGAGCCTCGCAGTTTCGCAAGCGGATCGTCGAATCGCTGCGTATCAGATCGTCGCTGCCGAAGGCGCGTACGACGTGAAGTTTCAACTGCAGCCGCAGTACACGCACTCGGTTGAGCCACCCACCAATCTGTTCCAAACCGGCCCGAATGGTGGTGCGTACACGACCGACACGCTCGGCGCGAATGCGGGGTTCTCGGGGCAAACCGTGGGCGGTACGCACTACTCCGCCAGCGCAAGCGGTTCGCGCACATCGAGCAACCTCGTAACGGATAGCTTCAATCCATACTATCCAACGGCGCTCTCGTTCAATATCACGCAGCCGCTGGCACGCGGTGCCGGCATAGACGACGCGCGGCGTCAGCTCGAGCTCGCGCGGGTCAACGCCGACACAAATACCGATGACGCGCTCCTGACCGCACAACAAACGATCGCGAACGTCTCTGACACGTATTGGGATCTCGTCGCCGCGTGGCGCAACGTCGCGATTCAAGAAGAGGGTTTGCGCAATGCGATCGCACAGGCGCAAAGCAATCAGCGCAAAGTGCGCGCCGGAAGCGCCGCGCCCGTCGACGTCGTCGAAACGAACGACCAAGTCGCGGAATTTCAAGGCAACGTGTTCTCGGGATTGCAGACCGTGCAACAGCTGCAGACGCAGCTCAAGAGCTTGATACTCGGCAATCCGGCTGACCCCGCTTGGATGGCGAATCTCGTGCCGACGACCAGCGTCGCACAGGTCCCCACCGAGCCGAGCGTCGATCAGGTGTTGATCGCCGCGCTCGGCAATCGTCCTGAGATCGCGCAGATTCGCGACGCGCGCCGAGCTGCGGACGTCAACGTCGCCTATGCCAAGAATCAGATGAAGCCGCAGGTCGACCTCGGCCTCGGTTATACGACGAATGGCTTTGCAGGCAATCCCCTTAATCCGCTCTCGAGTCCGGTGACGGGCCTGTTCCTCGGGGAAGCGAACGCGATCAACGAGTTGATCGCGAACGCCAACAAGACACTCGGCGCGGGTCAGCAGCTTACGCCCTTACCGCCGATCAGCTTCAACTCGCCCGGCTACGTGCAAGGCGGCTTGGGGACGTCGTACTCAAATCTCTTCAGCAATAAGTTTCCGACGTATTCGGCGCAAGTGACAATTGGTTTGCCGCTGCAAAACCGTAGCGCTAGAGGCAACTACGATGTAGCGCTCGAGCAAGCCCGTTCGGTCGAAATCAACGAGATTGCGGTTATTCAGCGCTTGAAGATGGAGTCAGCCAACGCCGTGCAAGCGCTGCGCGGGGCGCACGCGCGCTTGATCGCGGCGACGACTGCGCGTCGTGCGGCTGAGGAAGTCTACGCCAGCGAGCTGCGCAAGTTCCACGCCGGAACGTCGACGACGTTCCTCGTGCTGCAGCG
>Ga0302326_10027122_pt1 | contig 11557 bp, 13 predicted proteins | sample Palsa_T0_3_FD_202264 | JGI IMG/M metagenome (GOLD analysis project Ga0302326, IMG submission 202264) | Peat permafrost microbial communities from Stordalen Mire near Abisko, Sweden - Palsa_T0_3 | ecosystem: Environmental > Terrestrial > Soil > Palsa > Peat permafrost | place: Sweden: Abisko...
CCGGGCGCAGGCGGTCGTGTTCGCCTACGAGACGAGGCTGGTCCGCCCCGACCTGCGGCGCGAGAGGGGTCAGCAGGAGGACGGCTAGCCTCGATCTTTCGCGATCTTGATATGGCTGGCTGGGGCCGCGGCGTTCTGCTGTCTTCAGCGTCCGGTCGTGGCCTGCTACCCGACTGTGGCGCCGGGCGGCGGGGTTCCACGGGCCTGCGGGTCTCCTTTCTTGGTGCCAGGGCTAGGTCCGGCTGGTCAGCCGGGGCGAGGGCTTGCCGTCGGCAGGTGAGTACCGCGACCCACGCGCCGGGCCGCACCAGGCCGCCAGCGTCATAGGTGGCTGTGTTCCCGGCAGGGAATTCAGCTTTTCCTCACGGTCGGCCTGCCAAGCCGCCCCAGGCGGCCCGGACCCTACCCATGCAGGTCACCGACGTAGTTGGCCACGACGGGATGCCCGGCGATCTGCAGCGGGATGCCGACGAAGCACAGGATGATCAGCATCACCCCGGTTACGTAGGCCATCACCCGGTAGCGGAGCACGGCTGCGCGCACCGGCCTGCCTCCTCAAATTTTGTGTCAAGGCCTGTGCGAGTTATGTGTCTGTCTTGGGGTGACGCATGAGGGTGAGTTGGTGGCACATGGCTGGTTCGGCGCGTCGCTGGAATACGGCGATCAGTTCGAGTTCTTCGTCGGTGTAGCTGGCGGCGATTTCCTGCCAGGCGGCGAACACGGGGGCGATGACGGGTGTTACGTCGCGGGGGCGGTATCAGGGCTGAGATGGATGACGACGCGGCGGCGGTCATGTCGGGGATCGTATACGGGGTGGAGAAGCCGGACACGGCCGCCTGCGGCGCCGACGCGGCGCCGGTCAGCAATGCTGCCCAGACCGCCCAGCGCTGGCCGCCCTGGCACCCGCGCGCGGTTCGGACGCTCAGCGCCGCTGCGGCCAGGCCGGCCACGACCAGCCCGGCGGCCGGCGCGGGCTGCCGGACGGCCACCATGACGAGGCCGCATCGGGTCAGGTCCAGGGCCGCCGCGGCGATCAGCATCACGCCGATCAGGCGCCGGGCGGGCCGGCTGACCGCGGCAGGCGATGTCGTCCTGCTGCCGGCACTGGCGGCCGGGCGGCCCAGGGGCGGGCGGCGGTTCATCAGCACGCGATCTTGTCGTCCTCTTGCAGCTGCTGGCGCAGCGCGTGCAGCGCGTAGTGCAGCCGTGATCTGGCCGTGCCGTGCGGTATTCCGAGCTGGTGGGCCACGGTGGCCAGGCTGCCCCCCTGGTAGAAGGTTTCCACTAGCACGGTGCGGTGCGCGGGCGACAGGTGCTCGAGAGCGGCGTAAACGAGTTGCCGGTCCAGGACCTGGTCCAGGCCGGAGTCGGTCCCGGCCTCCTCGGCCGGCTGCGCCTGGGCGGCCATCGGCCGCGCCCGCGCGGCCCGGTCAGCGTCGATCAGCAAGTTGCGCGCGACCCGGAACAGCCACGGCCGGATTGGCCGGTCGTCGGCGCTCAGCTGCGGCAGGTGACGCCAGGCCCGGATGAAGGTTTCCTGTACGACGTCATCCGCGCTCGCCCGGTCAGGGCAGAACCGCTCGACGTAGCCGTGCAGGGCCTTGGCGTGAGACGAGTACAGCTCGCGGATCGCGGCATCGGCGTCGCAGGGCAGCTGGCCGCAGGGAGCATTCGTGATAGCAGACATGCCTACTATCACGGATAGTAGAGATGGTCCGTTCAACCGGGCCGTCCGGAGGGCCGACCCGTCGGCCCTCCGGCCCTGGCGAGCGGCTTCCCGGAGCGGGCGCGGCCAGTCTGAGCAGGGTAAGTCGCCAGCAAAGCTGGGAAGGCAACCGGCTGGGCCGGCCGGGGTTGCTGACCGAAAGAACCTGCATGCCGCTTGAACCGCTGGCTTAATCTATTCGTGATAGTAGGTGGCGGCGGGAGTGCCGCCACGATGGCGTCCGGGAGTGAGGGATGCGGCGATTCGGTGAGCTGGAAGCTGTGATCATGGACCGGCTGTGGGAGCGGGGCCGGCCGGCGCTGGTCCGCGAGATGGTTGACGACCTGCACGAAGACCGGGCACTCGCCTACACCACCGTGATGACGGTGATGGACAACCTGTACCGCAAGGGGTGGCTGCGGCGGGAGCGGGACGGCCGCGCCTGGCGCTACGAGCCCACCGGATCCCGGTCCGGCTACACCGCGGCGCTGATGAACGACGCGCTAGCCACCAGCGCGGACCGGCGCACGGCGCTCACCCATTTCGCGCTCCAGATGAGCCCGCACGACGCTGCGCTGCTGCGCGAGGCGCTTGGCCAGCCGAGCCGCGAGCCTGAGGCAGGCGAGGCCCGGTGACCATTGCCGCGGTGCTGGTTGCGTACGCGGCCCTCGTCGGCACGTTCGGCTCCAGGATGCTGGGCCGGGCCAGCTGGACGGCCCGGGCGCCGCTGCTGGCCATCGTCACCTACCTGGCCGCCGGATGGTCGGCCGTTGCCGCCCTCGGGCTGGCCGGCCTGGCGCTCGCCGTACATGCCCCCGCCATCAGCGGGGGGCTGAGTCACCTCATCGGAGCCTGCGTGCTGCGGCTTCGTGCCACCTACGGAACGCCGGGCGGTGCCACCGTGGCCGGGCTCGGCCTTACCCTGGCGGGCGCTGTCGCGGCCCGCACCGTGCTCACCGCGCTAGCCCAGCTGCGCGCCGCCGGGCGCCAGGCGCTGCAGCACGCGGAGACCGCGCGGCTGGTCGGCCATGCCGAGCCAGCCCTGGGGGCTGTGCTGGTGGAACATTCCGAGCCGACCGCCTACTGCGTCGCCGGCCGGCATCCGACGGTGATCCTGACCACTGGCGCGGTGCAGGTGCTCGATCCCGCCCAGCTGGACGCGGTCCTGGCGCACGAGCGAGCCCACCTGGCCGGCCACCACCACCGGCTGATCGCCATGGCGCGGATCGGCCGCCAGGTGCTTCCGTTCCTGCCGCTGATGCGGGACGCGGAGGCGCAGGTAGCGCGGCTGGCTGAGATGCACGCCGACGATGCGGCGACACGGGCCAGCGATCCCCGGTCGCTCGCCACCGCCCTGGTCGTTCTCGCCTCGGCCGGCGGTCCCGCTCCCGCCCTCGCCGCGGCTGCCACCGACGCGGTGCAGCGGATACACCGGCTGCTGGGCCCCGCCGAGCCACTGGGCCGCGTCCGCCGGCAGCTGCTCCGTACAACCGCCGCCGCGCTCGCCCTGACGCCGGTCCTGCTGGCGCTGGCCCCAGCCGTACTCGCACTCGCGCTAGGCCGGCTCCCGACTGCATAACAGACCAGCACAACCCTGGCCCGCCAGGCCCGGTTGCGCCCGCCGTCCAGCACGACTCCTGGCCCGCCAGGCCCGGTTGCGCCCGCCGTCCAGCACGACTCCTGGCCCGCCAGGCCCGGTTGCGCCCGCCGTCCAGCCGGTCCTGTTTCGCTGCGATGGCCGACAGCAGCGCCGGCCTGGCGGCCGGCAATGAACAACATTCCGGCCGGCCTCGTGTTGCCAGGTATGAGGATCCATCGCCAGAACGGACTGCCCAGCATGCCTACCGGACGGCAGGGCCACCCGACGGACACCCCGGCCAGGCGCCGCTGGTGGCCACGTCGCCGCCGGGACCGCGGGAACGCCCGGCCCGGGCCCGGCGCAGCCGCCGTCCGGGGCCAGACCGCGGCGGTGCAGATCATGGCCGGCGAGATCACGCTCGGCGAGCCCGCGGGCGGCGAGCCCGCGGCCGCCGCCATGCAGCTGGCGATCGGACTTCTGACCGCGAGCCTGGACTCGCCCGCGCTCGCATCATGGGCGGTCGAGGCGCTCACTCCGCACGACGCGGACGGCATGGCCAACTTCATGGCCGGCCTGCACGTGGTCTCCGAGCTGCTGCTGCACGAGCTGTGTGAGGCGACGGGAGAGCCGCCGGAAGCCACCCTGCAAAGGCTTGCGTTCCTGGCGGAGCGCTTGCGGGGGACCTCCTCGGCCAGCTAGCGCAAGAGCAGCACCGAGCAGGAGCAGCCACCGGCTGCCACCCGCCGCCGCGCGTAACTGATCATCAGCTGCCGCGATGAACGGCTGCCACCTCCTAACCGTGTTAGTAGAAGAGTCGGCTGAGGATCGTCGGGGAAGCCCGGGACATGCTCAACCGGACAGTGGCGACGACCACTGCGTCGCCGCGAACCTGAGGAGCTGGTTAGTTTGGCGGATCTGTATGCGACCGCGACCAGTCTTATTGAACGCTCGGCGGCTGCGTACGCGTCCGGGGTGCCGGAAGACGCCGCAGACGATGGCTTTTTCGGGCCTGCCAGCGTCGCCTGGCGGGTGAGCGCTGACCTGGCCTCGCCGGTGGCGGGGCTACGGGCCCTCCGGTGCGTGCTGCAGCGGCCGGGCGAATAATCCACGTCGGCCGCGAGCTTCGCGGCGTGGCCGCGCCATGGATGCCGTGGACGCTGAGCATCGCCGTGAGCTGCTCGGTCGGATTCGGGCTCAGGACGTGTTCCCGGGTGCCGGATGACGCCAGCCGCCTTGAGCCGAGTGTGATCCAAGTCGCACTCGCCGATTCATTTCCCGCTGAACCGACCGAGCCTCCTATGCGTGTTAGTAGTTGAACGCGCCACTACCGCCGTCCTCTGAGTGGGACGGCCACCAACAGGAGGACAGCAATGGTTGAGCGCATTACCCGATGGCAGCCGGATCAGAGCGCGGCGGTGACCGCCCGCGCGGTAGCCGCGCTGGCGCTGGTCGCGCTCGCGGTGATCCACGTGGTCGATCTGCCGGGCACACTAGGCCCCACCCCGCTGGTCGGCATCGGATACCTCGGCATCATCTCTGCGGCAGTCCTGATCGGCGGGGTGCTGATCGCCCGGCCGCACTGGCTGGCATGGACCGCCGCCGCCGCTGTGGCGGTCTCGGCCATGGGCGGATACGTGCTGACCCGCGGGCTGCGCGGGGGTTTCCTTGGCGATCACGGCGATGTCGGCAACTGGCACTGCCCGCTGGGCATTGCCGCACTCAGTGTGGAGTCGGTGATCATCCTGCTCGTCCTGCTCGCCGCGGCCGGCGCCTGGCAGGCCCGGATCCACGCCGCGCACCTGGGTGCGAGCGCTCGGCCTGCCGAGCGGCGCGTGCCCGAGCACAGCCACGCCTGATGATCATGCGCTGGCCGCCAGACCCCCGGGCACGGCACTGAGCTAGGCGGCAGGCCTCATGGCTGCCCGTACTCACCCCGCCGGAAGATCCCGCCTGGCAGGTGAACCGCGCGCATCTACTATCTGTGTTAGTAGTGTAGACAGTCAATACCAATAGGAGCGAACCATGCGACACCCCAAGATCATCATCTCCAGCATCGCCCTGGCCGCCGTGGCCGCCGCGGGCGGCATCACCGCCGCCTCGGCAGCCAGCTCCCCCTCGGCCAGCCACAGCGGCGCAGCGACCGTGCGCACCGCATCAGTCACCGTCGCAGGCAAGACCGAGACCATCCTGGTCAACGGCCGCGGCCTGCCGCTGTACTTCTACAAGCCCGACACCGCAGCCAAATCACTCGTCAGCGGCGTCCTGGCCCAGCTATGGCCACCGCTGACCTCGGCCGCACCCGCCGCCGCCGGACTGAGCGGCAAGGTCACCGTGCTCATGGACTCCCACGGCGACCAGGTCACCTACAACGGTCACCCGCTGTACACCTTCGCTGACGACCACGCCGACCAAGTGACCGGCCAGGGCGTCTCGGACTTCTTCGTGGCCACCCCCGGCCTGGCCGCGATAAGCACCTCCTCCACTTCGGGAACGGCCCCGGCCGCCCCCTCCGGCGGCATCGGTTACTGACACCGCCAGCTGGCCCGATCCGCGGCCTCCAACCTTCGGGCGGAGGCCAGCGGGCAGGGGGCCGCGGCCATGCCCGGGCCTGCGGCCATATCCATCGCAGCAGTGAATCGCCCAGTACCCCGCGCCATGCGGGCCTCCAGCAGGGCCGCGCGACCCACTGGGCCGCGCGGTCTCAGACAGGCAGACATGACAGTCACCAGACCCGCACCCGCCGGCAGCCGGCGGACCGGGCTGCGGCCGGCCCGACGATGCCGCGCCGACACCGCGGGGACGCCCGGCATCACGGCAGCCCCCGCCACCACGGCAGCCCCTGCCACCACGGCAGCCCCTGTCACTACGGCAGCCCCTGTCACTACGGCAGCCCCCGCCACTACGGCAGCCCCTGAGTCCCGGAGGGGCAGGCACATGGCCCGCATCGCGGCCGCGGCGGTCGCGGTGGCGGCGTTGGCGGCCGCCGGGGTGACCGAGCGGGTCGCGGTGGCCGAATCGTTCGCGGTCCTGGGTCATCTGCACTGGCTCTGGATCCCAGCCGCCATCGTGCTCGAATCGGCGTCCATGGCCGCGTTCGCGATCATGCTGCGCCGTCTGCTCGCCACGGGCGCCCCCAGCGTAGGCCTCCGGCCCATGCTGGCCACCGCCTATGCGGCCAACGCGCTGTCGGTCTCAGTCCCCCTGGCCGGACCCGAGCTAGCCACAGCCTTCGCCTTCCGCCGCTTCACCCGGCAGGGCGCCGACGCGCCGCTGGCCGGCTGGTCGCTGCTGGTCGGCGGGGTGGTCTCCACCGCCGCCGGCGTCCTGGTCGTGGGCGGCGGCGCCCTGGCGTCAGGGAACATCCTGGCTACGGCGGCCGCCGTTCCCGGGGGTGTGCTCGCCCTGGCCGCCCTTATCGGGGTGGCCGCCGCCACGCGCCGGCCGGGGCTGCGCGACGCGCTCGAACGGCCCGCCGCCTGGGCGCTGCGGCACGGGTCCCGGCTGGTGCGCCGGCCCGCCGACAATCCCCGCCAGACAATCCGGGCCTGGGCTGGCCGGCTGGGCTCGCTCCAGCTTCCGCCGTCGGGCTGGATGACGGTAACTGGCCTGGCCCTGGCCAACTGGCTCGCCGACGCAGCGGTCCTCGCCGTGGCCATCCACGCCGCCGACGCGGCCGTGCCCTGGCACGACCTCCTGCTGGTCTATGGCTCGGGCATCGCCGCGCAAAGCCTCAACATCACACCCGGCGGGCTCGGCGTCACCGAGGGAGCCCTCGGCCTGGCCCTGGTCGCCACCGGCCTGCACGCCAGCCAGGCGCTAGCTGCGGTACTGCTCTACCGCCTGGCCAGTTTCTGGCTGGTTGCTCTGGCCGGGTGGCTGGTCCTGCTCTGGTTGCAACACCGCAAACGTGCCCTGCGTGACTCCGGAACCGCTCGAAACCGTGTCATTGCGCACGCGACCGCCCCTGGAACAGGACAGCGCCATGGCCGCTGACATCGAAACGATTCACGTACCAGGCAAGCTGGGACCTCATGAGCTGGTGCTGCTGCACGGGCAGCCGGGCTCGCCCGCTGACTGGCTGCCGTTGGCCGGACGGCTGCCGGCCCAGCTCCACGCCGTCGCGGCGGACCGGCCGGGATACGGCTCCAGCCCGCTGGCTGCCGGCGGATTCGCCGCGAACGCACGCGCGCTGCTCGATGACATGGACGCGCGTGGCGTCAGGCACGCAGTGCTGGTGGGGCACTCCTACGGAGGCGGGGTGGCGTTGTCGGCGGCGAGCCTGGCGCCGGAGCGCGTGGCAGCGGTGGTCCTGCTGGCCAGCATCGGCCCGGGGTGCGTGAACGGCTGGGACAGGCTGCTGGCCGCGCCCGGCGCCGGGCAGCTATGCGCCCTGGTGGCGTGGCGGCTGACACCATGGATGGCCCGGGCCCGGCTGGCCCGGATCAGGCGGCGGCGCGGCCGCCCGCTACGCCCGGACGAGCACGTCAACTGGCAAGTCTGGGGCCGCGCGGGCCGGGAGTACCGTCCGCTATGGCGCACGTTCCTGACCGAGCAACGCGCCCTGCTGCGCGAACTGGGCGAGCTGGAGTCCGCCATCGCGTCGGTCCAGGCGCCGGTACTCCTGCTCGCCGACCCTGAGGACACCCAGGTTCCCGTCGGCACCGCCCGCAGGCTCGTGCAGATCCTCCCGGACGCTCGCCTGCAGCTCGTCCAGGGCGCGGGTCATCACCTGCCCCGGCGCGCCCCCGATGTGGTCGCCGACGCGATCGTGACGTTCCTGGCCACGGTGGACGAACGCAACAGCCCAGGATGAGGCGCTCTCCCCCCACCTCACCCGGCTGGCGGCTTGAACAACTCAGCGGTCCTACTCGTGTTAGTACAAGGGGCGACAGATCGGCTGGCCCAATGCCACCAGCCGGGGGAAGGAAGGTCAGGTGCCGAACACCCGTCATGACCATGGGGGAGGCAAGTCAACCAGGCCGCCGCGAGGTTCCCAGGCCACGATGCGAGCCCGCGAGCGGATCGCCGCCAAGCGAGCCGCTCAGAAGCGCGCCGAGGCACGCCGGCGGCTCCTGGTGCCGATCGCGGCAGTCACCGCCGTCCTGGCTATCGTCGGGGTGCTGGTCGCTGTCAAGCTGAGCTCAGGTCCCGCGTCCGCTGCGACCGCCAGCGAGTCGCTGGCCTCCTCCGCCGTCGTCAGGCAGGTCACCACCGTTCCAGCCGGCGTGCTCACGCGGGTGAGCCCGGCCCAGGCGGCCACGCCGCTGCAGCCAGTAAAGGCGGCCGGCCGGCCACTGACCATCGGCGGCAAGCCAGCGATCGTCTTCGTCAGCGAAGAGTCCTGCCCGTTCTGCGCAGCCGAACGCTGGCCGCTGGCCGTCGCGCTGGCCCACTTCGGCACCTGGAGCCACCTCGGCTCCACCACGTCATCGGCCACCGACATTTACCCGGACACGGCCACGCTCTCGTTCCGCACGGCGCAATACAGCAGCGCCGGGCTAACGCTGCGGACGACCGAGCTGGCGGACAATGCCGGGCGGCCCCTGCAGGCCCAGACCCCGCTGGACAGCAAGCTCATCGACAGCTACGACGTGCCCCCGTACGTCAACAGCGCCGGCCAGTCCGGGGCCGTCCCATTCCTCGACATCGCCAATCACTACATCCTGGCCGGGGCGCAATACGACCCGCAGGTGCTCGCTGGCCGGTCCGCAGCCCAGATCGCCAGCCAGCTCAGCAACCCATCGAGCCCGGTCGCGCAGGCAGTCGACGGATCTGCCAAGGTCATCATCACGGCCATCGACCAGGTCCTGCACCACCATGCGGCTCGCAGCTAGCGCTGGCCGCGGGCGGATCCACAGCAGTACCGCGAGGCCCTGGGCCGAGCGACGCCAGGGCATTGTGTAGCTGTACACCAGTCCGGCGACCGTCGCCTACCACCTGCGGAAGGTGTTCGCCACGCTCGGCATCAGCTCCCGCAGCCAGCTCGCCAGCGCCCTGCCCGCACAGCCAGACTGAGGCCTGCCAGTCAGGCCGCACGGCCCCAACGGAACGGGACTCGAGCCCGGGCCTGGCTTCGGATCGCTGGCCTGGTGCACGCCCTGGGCTCGGCGCAGACGTGGATGGCCTGTGCCCGCAAGTGGTCTACCGCTCATATAATGTTGTAAGTATGCTACTCTGGATCCTTTAAGATAGCAGAAAACTGGCTTTAGGAGTTGCCATGGCGGTGTCGAGAACGCCGATCGCGGTGGCTAACGGCCAGCGGCGCATCGGTGAGGACCTCGCCACGTGGCGGCGATTGCGGCGCCTGACGGCCTCTCAGGTCGCGGACCGGGCCGGGGTGTCACGCCACACCGTCATGCGGTTGGAGAACGGTCAGGGCGCCAGCATGGAAAGCGTCCTGAGGGTGGCCCGAGCGCTGGGGGTGCTTGACTCGCTGGTGGCGGCGCTTGATCCGTATGCGACAGACGAGGGTCGTTTGCGGTCGGAGGAGGCGTTGCCTAAGCGGGTGCGCCCGCCAAGGCCGGGGCAAAGGCCGTGAGCGACGTCGAGGTCTATGTCGCGGTCGGCGAACAGAATCTTCTGGCCGGTCGGATGTATCCTCACCAGCGCCGCGGAATCGAGTCGGCCAGCTTCGTCTACAGCGACAGATACCTTGCCGATCCAGATGCCTACGCTTTGGACCCAGGGCTGCCCCTGGTTACCGGTACGCTGCAGACACCCGTCGGCCGTGCGCTATTCGGCGTGTTCGCCGACAGTTCACCAGACCGGTGGGGACGGACGCTGATCCAGCGGGCGGAGCGAGCCCGGGCCAAAGCTACAGCAACGGCCCCGCGCTCGATGAGCGAGGTCGACCTGCTGCTCGGCGTCCGAGACGACCTGCGTCAGGGAGCGCTGCGGTTCCGGAACAACGAGCAAGGCCCCTTCCTCGCGACCGAGGAATCAGGGGTACCCGCCCTCACGGATCTTCCGGTGCTGCTTGATATTGCGGCGCGGGCCGAAAGGGATACGGCCGACTACGAAGACCTCAGGCGGTTGGTGCGGGCCGGCAGTTCCCTGGGTGGTGCACGTCCCAAGGCGCATGTCCTGGATGCTGCCGGCCGTGTGGCAATTGCTAAATTCCCCAGCGACAGCTCGGATACCTGGAACGTGATGGCATGGGAAAAGGTAGCGCTTGACCTGGCACGGGACGCGGGGGTGACAGTCCCCGACTCTCAATTGATTCGTATCGGGAACCGGAACGTGCTTGTCGTGGACAGGTTCGATCGTCGCGGCACCGCCCGTATCGGCTACGCCAGCGCGATGACGATGCTTGAGGCCAGCGACGGCTACCAGCGCAGCTACCTCGAGATCGCGGAAGTGATTGAGCAACGGTCCACGGCCGTGGCGGCGGAGCTGCGCCAGCTATGGCGACGCATAGCTTTCTCGATCCTGATTTCCAACACCGATGACCACCTCCGCAACCACGGGTTTCTGCACGAGCGCGGCGATTCGTGGATTCTATCGCCGGCGTTTGACCTCAACCCACAACCCGGCTCGGAGGACCTCAGCACCGCCATCGACTACACAGATACGCGTGCGAGCGTGGATACGCTGATGAGTGTCGCTGACTACTTCCGCCTGGAAGCCAGCGCTGCACTGGAAGTCCTGGCTGAGGTCACACGAGCGGTCACGCGATGGCGCACCGTCGCGAAGTTCCACGGGCTGCTGCAACAGGACCTGAACGCCATGGAACCAGCGTTCGAGCATGCCGAAGGTGAGCGAGCCCGAGCCCTGACAAAGATCCGGCCTGCACGCTCCAGCTGAACCGGCTTGCGCGAGGCTGGTCGTCGTGCCGCCAAAGGACGTGAAACGCTTCTTCCGGCGCCCTCGCAGCCTGCAGTAGGCGCCGTTCGCTGCCTAACGATGACGGACAGGCAGGCCAGGTGCCGGACCGGGTTGAGCTACGGCCTCGTCGTATATGGGCTGGCCAGTGCAGCGTTCGCTGTGGTGGCATACCAGGCTGTCCTAGCAGCGATCTTCGCGTTCTTCGGCGCGGCGGGCGCCGCGGATGCCACTGGCCGCGGTGAACCCCGGCCGGGCAGTGGTCAGTGGCGGGTCAGGAAGAGGACGTGGCCGGCCTGGATCTGGCCGGGCTGGTCGAGGAGCGCGGCGAGGGCGCTGGTGATGGCGGTTGTGTAGGTGAGGTCCTGGGCAAAGGTCTTGGTCGAGACGAGGATGAGCCCGGCGTGTGTCTGGCCGGCGGCGCGGTACTGGGCGTCGAGGGGCATGAAGTC
>Ga0302326_10027123_pt1 | contig 11557 bp, 9 predicted proteins | sample Palsa_T0_3_FD_202264 | JGI IMG/M metagenome (GOLD analysis project Ga0302326, IMG submission 202264) | Peat permafrost microbial communities from Stordalen Mire near Abisko, Sweden - Palsa_T0_3 | ecosystem: Environmental > Terrestrial > Soil > Palsa > Peat permafrost | place: Sweden: Abisko...
TAGCCGGTTCGGCGTCGGGCTTGCGAATTTGATGGCTGAGATTCCGCTTTCCGTGAGGACGGAAGTTTGGGAACGCCCGGCGGTCGTTCCCTACCGGTGGACGACGGCATGCGCATTCTGCTCCCAATGCAGGAGACGGAGCCACGCTTCATCCGGCGCGCGCCGGCCTGCGGTGCAGAAATGTCCACGCCTGGGGCAGGAGAAACAGCGAAATGAGCGCGTCGATCACCAGGCCCAGCGCGCAGGTCTGCCCGAGGCTGGCCAGGCCGATATGATTGGCCCAACTGATGGTCCCGAATCCGGCCGAGGCCGAAAAAGCGCAGAGGCAGATGACGAGGCCCAATTCGCGTTGCGCAGCCGGGGCGTCGCCTCCGTTGCGCTTCAGGGCGAGCAGCAGGAGGATGCTGTAGTCGGTCCCGGTTCCGAGCAGGAGGAGGAGGGCGGCGAGATTGAAGAAGTTCCAGCTCATGCCGAGCAGGGACATCGCCCCGGCCAGGCACGCGAGGACGAGGGCGGTTGTCAGGACAAAGAGACTCACCGCCAGGAGGTCACGGTAGGCGATCGCCAGGAGGAAGATGACCACGGCACTCAAGGCGATGATCACCCGGCCGAACTCGCGTGGAATCACGCGGCGCAACTCGCGTCCAAGCTGGTTCCAGCTGACCAGCCAGGTGCCGTCGCTCTGCACGGCCTTGGTGACGTCGTCTTCATGGCCGGGCATGGGTGTTACCATTCCCATGGCCAGAAGCTGGTCGCCTTCGTGGCTGGCGACGCGGCGGAAGATCCAGCGGCTGGTATTGTTCTGCGGCCAGATGGGAGTGGATTCCGTCACCGCAGCCGGCGCAGTCGCGCCATCCGAATGATCAGCGATGCCGTTCTTTTGCGCCCATTCCTGCCATTGGCGCAGCATGGCTTCATCCAGAACAAAGGCTTCATCTTTGAAGCCGGCATCGACGGCGCTTTTGCGCAGGCGCGGCAATTCCGCGGCCAGCGCCGCCAGCGCCGCCAGATTCGCGCGCTGATTCTTGGTGACCGGCCAAAGGGGCAGGGCAGTGCGATAGCTTTTCACTTCGCCTCGCGCCTGGGCGGCGGCGAGGCTGGCCTCCGCGGTGCGCAGCCGCTTGAGAACCTCGGGCGCATCCTTTCCGGCGACGACCAGGCTCAGCACGTCCCGGTCGTCGGTGAGCCGCACGTAGAGGTGGTCGAGCGCGGTATAGGCCTCGCTCACCCGCGGCCGCAACGTCCGCGCGGAAAAATCGGGCGGCGGCGGGCCCTTGACGCAAAGGACCCCGAGCAGCACGACGACCAGCCCCCCGGTCAGGAACGCGCCATTCCGCCAAAAGCCGGGTGTGGCAAAAAGCCGCTCGACGACCGACGGCAGCCGGGAATCTTCGCGACGGTGAAAGCGGATGGCGAGCCGCGCGAAGAGGGTGAGCATGACGATCGCGCCAATGATCACCCCGATGCCAACGAGGTTCCCGAGTTGCGAGAGGCCCGGAAGGCTGCTGAAGTTGAGCGCGAAAAAGACCGCCGCCGTGGTGCCGGAGGTCCAGACGATGTTCTGGACGCATTGGCGCTGCAATTCGGCCAGGGTGCCGTGATGGTGGATCGAGCGCTGATAGACGAAGTAGCCGTAATCGACGCTCAGGCCGATCATGATGGCGGCGCAGCCGACGCCAATGACCGTCAACTGACTGAGGAAGAGTCCCGCCGCGGCCAGCGTGAGGGTGAAAATGAGCACCAGCATGTTCTGCAAATCGAGCAGCGGCCGCGCGCGCCGGTAGCAAAGCCAGAAGATGGAGGCGATCACCAGAAGGGTGGCGAAGCCCGACGACATCATGTCCCATTCCATACTCCCGGAGATGTCGGCCATGAAGGCCGGCTCGCCGGTGAAGCCAAGGTGGACAGCCGGATCCGCAACGGCCGCGCGCGCCAGTCCGTTTATCGTCCGCACCCAGGCGATGGCCGCTTTATAGTTTGGGAAACTGTGCGCGGAGAGGACGTAGACGACGCGGTACGTCCCGTCGGCGGAGGAGAATTCCGACGGTTCGATTCCGTTGGATGACAGAAACCCGGCGTCCCCGAGCACGCCGGCGAAGTTGTACGGATCGTAGCTCAGCACGGCGATCTCCTGCGGGGAGACGGAATCGCCCAGCCTTTCGACACTCGCTTTGAGCGTGGCGTCGGCGTTTTCGGGGGCGACCGCGGCGACCAGGGAGCGGATCTTCTCCGGCGGCTGATTGAGGACCAGATAAGCGAGCAATTCCGAAAGGTCCGCCGGATGTTTTTCCCAAGGCGCATGCGCCACGACCCGCTCTACGAGGTCGGGACGCTTCGCGAGCGCCTCGGCCAGCGTCCCGGCGGTGCGGTCCGCGGCTGCCGGCGTGGGTGCTTCAATGGTGACGATCAGCTCATTTGGCTGCGCGAAGTGCTTGAGGAAGAGCGACAACCCTTTGACCTGGGGGAGGTGCGTGGGCAGCAGCCTGAGGATATCGACGTTGAAGCTGATGCGGGAGAGTCCCGCGCCGACAAACACCAGGAGCGCAACCGCGATGCCGACCCAGCGAAGCCTAGTTCTTTCCATCGACGATCTCGTAGCCGGTGAAATCGTACTCGAACACGCGCCGGTCGAATTTCTGGTTCATCCGGACGTTGGCGAAGTCGTTGCGCAGGGAGGAGCCTTCGCGCGTCACCAGTTCGAAACAGAGGAGATGGCCGCTGGCCGTGTCAAAATCCAGCTTGATCGCTTGCAGGAATTTCTGCGCCTGGGCGTCGCGCGGCAGGATTTCGAGATGGCAATGGTCGCTGGAGACGCTCACCGCGAGGGTCTCGAACTGGCGGTTGAAATCGGCAAAATCTTTGGCGATCGGGAAATTCATCATCGCAAAGCCCATCGCCCCTCCCTTTTTGGCCATGCTTTCCGCCTTGTAGCGTTCCGCTTTCTTTTTGGCGGGCTGGATCAGATAATAGGTGTCGCCTTTGCGCACGACAATGGTCCTGGCCGGCTCGCCGAGTTCCCAGCGCAGCGAGTCCGGCGCGCTGAACCAGAGGTGGCCGGGTGTCGTGATCGGGTCGCGCAACGCCCGGAGCGCCCGGATCTGCGTGAAGTCCGCCTCGACGGAGCGCAATTCATCCTGCCGGGCCAGCCATTTCCTGACCGGGGCGAGGTCGAGCGGTTCGGCGGGCCGGGCGGGAAGCGCGCAGAGGATGCAGAAAAGTGGGAGGAACGGGCGCATCAGTTGGGAGCGCGGAAGTTCAAGCGGGACGGCGCGCGGGCGCAATCGAATAATTTGCATTGGCGGGAAGGGTGACCCCGCGCAAATTCGCGGTTCATGTCTTACGACGTAGTCATCATCGGCGGCTCACTCGCCGGCGCGGCCACGGCGACGCTCTTGCGCCGCGAATTTCCGGACATGCGGGTGCTTGTGGTCGAGCGGGAGCCGCATTTCACGCGCCGGGTGGGTGAAGCGACCGTGGAGATCAGCAGCTATTTCCTGGGCCGGGTCCTCGGCCTGACTCAGCACTTGAACAACGAACACCTCGTGAAGCAGGGCATGCGCTTCTGGTTTGCCAACGAACGGACGCAGAACCTCCAGGATTCCAGCGAAATCGGGCCCAAATACCACGTGCGGCTGCCTTCCTGGCAACTCGACCGGGCGGTGGTGGATGAAGAATTGCTGCGCCGGGCCGTTGCCGGAGGGGTGGATTTGCGTCGTCCGGCCCAAGTCACGGCGGTGCGTCTTTCGCCCGGTGGCGAACAGGAAATCGATATCAAGACGGCTGGCGGCGTCGAAACCATTCGCAGCCGCTGGGTGGTGGACGCCTCCGGGTTCGTGGCGCTGCTGGCCCGAAAGGAAGGCTGGCTGGAGCCAAATACCGCGCACCCGATCACGGCGGCCTGGGCGCGCTGGCGCAACGTGAAGGATTGGGACGGGCGGGAGTTGGCCGAAAAATTTCCCGAATGGTCCCGCCGTTGCCTGGGTTCGCGCAACACTGCGACCAATCATATTGTCGGGGATGGCTGGTGGAGTTGGTGGATTCCGCTCAAGGGTGGTGATGTCAGCGTCGGCGTCGTTTTTGACGAGCGGCTGGTTTCATTTCCGCAAGGCGAGGCTAGGCTGGGTGACCGCTTGCGCGAATTCCTCCTTCGGCATCCCGTCGCGCGAGAAGTGCTCGACGGCGCCGGATGGATCGAGGGCGATGTCCATTGGCGGAGAAATCTCGCCTACCACAGCCGGGTTTTCGCCGGCGATGGCTTTTCGCTGGTCGGTGACGCCGCCTCCTTTCTCGATCCCCTCTACAGCCCGGGCATGGACGTGATTTCCTTTACGAGCACGGCCACCACGGCGTTGATCTCCGCGCAACGCCGCGGGGAGCCGCTCGCACCCCTCATCGAGACGCACAACGCGACTTTCACGCGCAGCTATCGGCGCTGGTTCGAGGCCATTTACCGGGACAAATACGAGTACCTCGGGGAATACGATCTCATGTGCCTGGCTTTCCGCATGGACCTTGGCCTCTACTATCTGGGCATCGTCTCGCAGCCGTTCAAATACGGCGCCAAGGCCCTGGCCTCGCCTCCGTTTTCCGTTCCCGTCTCAACTCCGGTCTATCACTTTATGCGGCTTTACAATGCGCGCTTCGGCGCCATTGCCCGGAAGCGCAGGGAACGCCGGGCGTGCGGCCGGGCGAATTCGCGGCGGCACTATCTATTTCAGAGCTTTTCCATCAGCCCGAAAGACCTGCCGCGCATTCTGGTCGCCGCGGCCCAGTGGGGGATGTTGGAATTGCGGGAGGGATGGCGCAGTTGGTTCAGTGGGCCCGTGTCCCCCAAAAAGCTCGGAGAAGCGGCGGCTGCCGCCTCGCCGGCGCGGGTGACGGCGAAAGCGGGGAGCGCCTAGAAGCGGGGGAAAAAAAGAAACGACCATGCGGATTTTTGAACTGGCCATAAATTTTGTAATACGACTCATCGGCTGGATTCTGCTTTCGTTTGGTCTGTTCGCGACCGCCACCAATCTTGATTCTATCATCGTCGAGATTCCTGGACGCGTCGGCGGTGTCATCTTCGGTCTTGTTCTGGTGCTGGTCGGTCGCGCGATGGCCAGAACTTGGGAATTATTCAAGCGTTACGACGGCGAACGCGTCATGTGGAACCCTTTTTGGGGCCTGAAAATCATTGATCGTTACGTCGGCGGGCAACTTTTTGTTACTTTCTCGATGGCCGTGGGCGTGCTCAGCGTGGTGCTGATCCTGGGCAACATCTTCAAGCAACTGCTCGATTTGCTCGTGAAGAACGACACGCCCCTGGAGCTGATCCTGCGCTTTCTCGCGTACATCCTCCCGTTCTCGCTGGCCTTCACCATCCCTTGGGGATTTCTCACGGCCGTACTGCTGGTCTTTGGCAGACTGTCGGCGGAAAACGAACTCATCGCCCTGCGGGCCAGTGGCATCAGTATCCCGCGTATCTGTTTATCGGTGCTGGTGCTCGCCGTGGCTTGCGTGGGCATTTGCTTCTGGATCAACATCGACGTCGCTCCGCGTGCGCAGGCCAAGATGAAGGACGCGCTCTACAACATCGCCACCAACAACCCCATGGCCATGTTTGGCAGCGGCCGGATCATCGACTCCTTTCCCAGCAAGAAGATCTACGTCGAGAGCAGCAATGGCCCTCAATTGAACCACCTGCTCGTCTACGAAATGGACGAGGACGACCAGTGGATGAAGGTCATTTTTGCCGAGCGCGGCCTGCTGCAGACCGACCGGCAAAACAAGGAACTGCTCCTCCACATCTACGACGCCCGCTACGAGCAGCGTGACGAACAGGACCCCGACAATCTCCTCAAGGTCAAGCCAGGCATCACCATGGAGGAGAGCACACTGCCCATCTCTCTCGAGGAGCTGCACGACGCCAAGAAAGGCAAGGGCATCGGCAGTATGACCTCGGGCGAACTGCTCGAACGGCTCAACCATGAAGAGAAACAGGCCCACATGACCGAAAAGGAGCGCATCGAGGAGACATCCGCAACCCGCACGGAGATGAACAAACGGTGGTCCTTCTCGCTGGCTGCTTTCGCCTTCGCCTTGATCGGTGTGCCTCTCGCCATCACCGCCCACCGCAAGGAAACCTCGGTCGGCATGTTGCTCAGCCTGACGGTGGCGATCGTTTACTACTTCTTCGTTTTCATCGGCAACGCCGTCCGTGAAAAGCCCGTATGGCATCCCGAAACGCTCGTGTGGGTGCCGAATGTCCTGTGCCTCGCACTGGGTACCTGGCTTTTCGTCCGCCTAGCCCGGCGCTAAGCGCTTTGGGGCTGAAGAAATACACCGGGACCCAAATTTTTGTTTTGATAAATGCCGAATTAGCGGTAACCCCTACGAAGCCCATGGAAAAATATGCGGAATGAAGAAGAAAATCTAAAGCTGCGGGTGGCCAGTTTGAAAGAGTTGGACGCCCTCGTTGGAAAATATCTCGTCAAGGAGACTCCCCAGATCTTCTGGGAAGAGGAACACGCCTGCCTGCGTTTCGAGTCCATCGACGAGGCGCTGGAAGCGATGCGCGATCCGTATTTCCAGCTTTTCATCCCCGAGGAGGCACGACCGCATACAGCGCTCAAGGAGGTCCAGGAATTTCGTCCCTACTCCTCGGAGTTGGGATTGGCTTGGGAAGTTGTCGAACATGTCAGCCCCCAACTCGAACCGATGCACGTGCGCTGCCAGAACGGCCTGTGGTCCGCCGCCTTTGGCGATCGACCCGAATCCAGTTCCCGCTCCGCCCCGGTGGCCATTTGCCTCGCGGCACTCCGCGCCCACGGCATGGACGTGGACCTTTCCATTGAGCGAAAGCCCGATTTGGGCCCGGGCCGGGCGGTGGCTTAGACGCCATCAACCCTCAAATCTCCCCCCGCCGCCTATCCGCGAGCACTGAGAATGCGCCGGCTTTCGCTCAGGATGACTCCTTGGAAGCGCATCTTGAGCGCTTCGGGGGTGGGGGAGTTGGCCATGGCTTCTTCCTGCGTGATCGTGCCGGCCTGGACTAAATCGTAGAGGGCCTGATCGAAGGTCTGCATTCCGTCGCCGCCGCCGAGCTCGATGGCTGCCGTCAATTTCTCGAGAGCGCCTCCGTGGATGAGTTTGGAAACCGCGGCATTGTTCAGCAGGATCTCCACCGCGGGGATGATCTCGAAGTTTGGCGTGCGGACCAGACGCTGGCAGACGACCGCGTGCAGGGTGGTGGCCAGTTGCTGGCGGACCGGCTCGCGCTCGTCGCCGGTGAAGAATTCGAGGATGCGCTGCACCGACTTGCCGGCGTCAACGGTATGCAGCGTGGCGATTACCAGGTGGCCCGTGTTCGCCGCGCTGATGGCCGCCGTCACGCTGCTGCTGTCGCGCATCTCGCCGATGACAATCACGTCCGGGTCCTGGCGCAGCACGTTTTTCAGGCCGGAACCGAAGCTCGTCGTGTCGATGCCGACTTCACGCTGCTCGATGACCGAAAGCTTGTCCTCGAAAAGGTATTCGATCGGGTCCTCGAGGGTGATGATGTGTTTCTTGGCCGTCACGTTGATGTGTTCGATCATGGCGGCCAAGGTGGTCGATTTGCCCGAACCGGTTGCGCCGGTCAGGAGCACAATGCCGTGCGGCACCTCGGCGGTCTGGCGGATCACGGCCGGGAGGCGCAACTCGTCGAAGGTGCGCACCTGCGCCTTGACCAGGCGCAAGGCAATCACGTGCCCACCGCGCTGCTGGAAGACATTCACGCGAAAGCGGCCATGGGCCGGCGCCTCGTAGGCAAAATCCACTTCATGCTCCTCTTCCAGGCGGCCACGCAAATGCTCCGGCACGATCTGCCCGAGGATGGACGCCAGCCATTCCTCGGTCGGCTGTGGCGCTTCCACCGGCACCAGATCGCCGGCAATGCGAAAAATGACCGGAGCATCGACCTTGAGATGCACGTCCGAGGCGCCGGCGGCGAGGGCGCCTTGAAGGATGCGGGAGAAGATTTCCATGACCGTCTCTCAGCGGGTGGCGGCGGCGAGCAGTTCGTCGAGGTGGTCGAAACAGATCTGCGACCATGTTTCCATGGTGTCGCGCCGGGCGGCAAGTTGCGCGCGGTCGAGGAATTGCAGATCGGTGATCATCGCCTCGCCTTTCTGCACGTCCGGTGTTTCGAGCCGGAAAATGTGGACCACGCCGAGGTGGACCTTCCCCACTTCGTTGGAGTCGTCATTGAGCAGGGCGACCGCGCGATTCTCGTAGCGCGCCCCGAGTTTCAACTCCTCCGAGACTTCGCGCTGCACACCGGCATCGTAGGCGGCGCGGTCGAGCGTGAAGAGGCCTTCATCGTGATCGTTCATATGGCCGCCGATGCCGATACTCCCCTTGGCGACGAGGCGTTGTTCCCCGGCCTTCTTGCCCCGGACGTAGTGCAGGATCCGTCCGTCGTGCACGAGCAGCACGTAGGGGATGATCTGCTTGAGCGATGGGTCGGTCTCCGCGGGTGGCCGCGGCGTAAAGAAATTGTTCTCGCGGGCGAGCAGGGCCGGGAGGTACCGGTCGATTTCAAAATTCAGCCCTTGGAACGCGCCCAATTCATCAAAAAGCGCGCGGCGCACCACCAAAATCATTTCGTCGGTCATGAAAACAATGGAACGACAAGGAATCCCATTTGGCAATCGTCGTCGGCGTTCGGACGACAAGTTTTAAAGGTTCAGTTTCAAGAGCGGTGTCTCGTGCCGTCGCGCCGTCCGGGCATCGTGCGGAAGATCCCTCCGGGGCGTGATCCAGGGTCATCGATCTCTGGCGCTCGGCACGGAAGATTTAACCCTTAAAACTGTGCAACGCGCCTGCGACCCGCTCAACGACTCCCTCCCAATCTGCAGCCCGGGTTTGCCGGAATAAACGCAGGTTCGGATAGAGCGGTGTGTTTTCTCCGTCCAGTCCCCAGAGCCAATAGGGGACACGCGCCAGCATGACCCACGTCGGCCGGCCCAGGGCGCCGGCCACATGGGCCGTGCCGGTATCCACGGTGATGATCAGGTCCAGTTCGGCGAGGAGTGCGGCGGTGTCGGCGAAATCGGAAAGATCCGCGGTGATATCGAGGACACCGGAGGTTGCGAGTGCCGGAGGAAGTGGTCCCCGGGGCGTTACCTGAAGATTGACGAAACTCACGCCTGGAACGCGCAGGATGGGGAGCAGCGCTTCGGGCGGAACGGAACGCCGGCGGTTGTCGCCTTGAGTGGGATTTCCCGACCAGGCCAGGCCCACGAGTAGGGAGGCGCTGCGATTGAGCCGCGCTCGTAACACGGCGCGCCGCCGCTCATCGGCCTGGAGATACGGTGTGGCCATGGGCAGCGGTTCAGGGTGGTCCAAAACCAAAGGCAGGCTCAAAAGCGGAAGTTGCAGGTCGTGCGCCGTCAACGGTTCAGGCCCATCTTCCTGGGCCACAAACTCGAACCTTTCACTGCGCCATTGTTCCAGCAGAGGGAGAACCGCGGACTGGCATGCAACGACAATGCGTGCGGCGCCGGAGCGCTCCGCCAGGAGCGGCAGGTAGCGGAGGAAATGGATCGTGTCGCCGACGCCCTGGTCCGCATACGTGAGGATGCTCTTGCCCGGGGCGGGCTTTCCATCCCAGAGCGTCGCGCCGGATTCACCATGGCGATCGGCAGGCATTTTGGAACGCCAATGCCATTCGTATTCCCGCCAGCCTTCCGCGTGGCGACCCAGGAGCAGCAGGAGAAGGCCGAGGTTCACATGGGCACTGACGAAGTCTGCGCGGAGCGCAATGGCGCGGCGATAGCAAGCCTCCGCTTCCGGAAATCGGGACATCAGCCAGCAGGCCACGCCCATATTCAAGTAGCCGTCCGGAAAGTTGGGGTCCAGGGCGAGAACGCGCTGCGCGCAAACCAATCCGGCTTCGGGTCGGCCGAGTTTCGTCAGGACGTCACCGAGGTTGCTGTGGGCGACGAGCAAACGCGGGTCCAGTTGCGCGGCACGTTCATAGCAGTCCCCGGCCTCGATGAGACACCCCTGCTGAAGAAATACATTGCCGAGGTTATTGTGCGCGGCGGCTTCATTCGGTGCCAGGGCCAGGGCGCGCCGATAACTCGCAATGGCCTCTTCGTTTCTGCCCATGGCAAACAGGATATCCCCGAGATTGCGATGGGTAGGCGCCGCGCGCGGCTCCAGACTCAAGGCTCTCTGATAAGATATCACCGCCTCCTCGTTGCGGCCGAGAAGCGCGCAGGCAACGCCCTGGTCTGAGTAAAAGTGGGGTTGATCGGGAGATGCGGCGATGGCCCGCGCCAGGTACCCGGCGGCTTCGCCGGGCCGCCCGGTCGTCAGGAGAATCGCGGCTAATTGATGCCAGGCATTCGCGTTGGCCGGTTGCGCGGCGACGATCTGGCGCAGGAGCGCCTCGGATTCCGCAAAACGGCCGGCCTGGCGGTGGGTCAGGGCTAGTTGGTAGGCGAACTCCGGGCTCACGGGTCGAATTCTAAAGGTTACGTCTTCGATTCGCAGCGGGAATTTTGGAGTGAATCAATCGGGATTGGCGGCGCCACAGCTCAGCGCTGGTGCTCGGAGGAACGGCACGCTTCAGGGTGAATTCCTTGACGCTGAACACTTAAATCGAAGAGGGCGTCTAAGGCTCCAATAAATCCGGCCGGACACGCCGCGTTTTTTCCAGCGCCTGTTCGCGCCGCCACTGCGCAATCGCGGCGTGATTGCCACTGAGCAGGATGTCCGGCACACGCCAGCTGCGAAATTCCGCGGGGCGGGTGTACTGCGGTCCTTCGATCAGGCCGCTGGCGAAGCTGTCATCCGGCGCGCTGTTTTCGTCGCCGAGCACGCCCGGCAGGAGGCGCACGACGGCATCAACAAAAACCGCCGCGGCGAGCGCGCCGTTGGTGAGAATGTAATCGCCGACCGAGACCTCATCGTCGACGAGATGATCGATGACGCGTTGATCGATCCCTTCATAATGTCCACAGAGCACGATGAGGTGCGCGCCCGGTTGCGCGTACTGTGCGGCGATTCTTTGGTCGAACCGCCGCCCACCGGGGGTCATGAGGATGACGCGTGTCTGCGGAAGGTTCTGAGTGCTTGGTTCTGAGTTCCCAGTGGGTTTGAGCAGTGCCGCTTGAGACTGAGAACCAAGAACCAAGGACGGAGCACTTCCTCGCGCCCTCAGTTCCTCCACCGCCTCAAAAATCGGCTCACACTTCATCACCATTCCCTGGCTGCCGCCATACGGCGCATCATCGGTGGTGCGATGTTTGTCACGCGCCCAGTCGCGCAGATTGTGCGCCTGGATCGTGACCAGGCCGCGCTGCTGGGCCTTGCCGATCATGCTTTCGCCAAGCGGAATCGCGGCCACGGCGGGGAAAAGGGTGAGGATGTCGATGCGCATGAAGACAAGCAGGCGAGGAAGAGGGCGTCTAAGCCGGAACGATTCAGTTGGAAATAGAGGCGACCGTTTGGTGTGGGTAGAGTTGATGAAGACTAGAACCCAACAGACCTCACAAGAGGAGACTCACCAAACGGTGCCGCTCAAAGT
>Ga0302326_10027124_pt1 | contig 11556 bp, 10 predicted proteins | sample Palsa_T0_3_FD_202264 | JGI IMG/M metagenome (GOLD analysis project Ga0302326, IMG submission 202264) | Peat permafrost microbial communities from Stordalen Mire near Abisko, Sweden - Palsa_T0_3 | ecosystem: Environmental > Terrestrial > Soil > Palsa > Peat permafrost | place: Sweden: Abisko...
ACTGGATCTCTTGGGTGGCGGCCCATTTGCTCTGCCGGTGGGCGCCTGGAGCGACGACACGGCGATGGCCTTGTGCTTGGCGGAGAGCCTGCTCGAGCGCGGCGGTTTCGATGCGCGCGATCAGACGCAGCGCTATGGCCGCTGGCAGGAACACGGTCATTTATCGGCAACCGGGCGCGCCGTGGGGATCACGCCGAGTACGGCGCGGGCGCTCGCGCTCTCAAAATGGCAGCGCAAGCTCTTCTCCGGTTCGCACGATCCGAGCCAACTTGACCCAGAACCGCTGTCGCGCGTGCCCCCGGCCGTCATGTTCTTCTACGCCACGCCCCAGGTGGCGGTTCACCAGGCCTGCGAATCCGCACGCACGACATGCCAGGCGCCTCTGGTGCTCGAGTGCTGCCGACTCTTCGCAGCCCTTCTGTGCGGCGCTCTTGCCGGCGGCTCCAAAGAAGACATCTTCGATCCGGGTCCCGACATCCTCGACGTGTCGCGCCTGCGGCCGGCGGTCGCTGAGCTTGCGACCGAGGCGCGCGAGCCGCGCTCCAAGGGCGTGGGTTCGCGGATCGACAGCGCTCTACAGGCCGCGCTCTGGGCCTTTCGCACCACCGACAGCTTCCGCAGCGGCGCATTGCGTGCGGTGAACCTCGGCGGCAGCTCGGACGTCATCACGGCCGCCTACGGAGCGCTTGCCGGCGCACACTACGGCGTCGACGCCATTCCGGGCGCGTGGCGCTCGGCGCTTGCGCACCATGACCTCATCGAACGCTTTGCCGACCGCTTGCTGGCTCGTGCGGTGCTTGGGTAAGCTGCCACCTATAAGATGAGCAGGCCGCGCAATCTCGCGCGTGCTGTTTGCCCCAGCTCAAGGACCTTTTGATGGCGCATCGTCTTCGCACCGCGGCGCTGCCCTGGACGCGTCTGTCCGATGAGGAGCTCCTGAAGGTGCGCCTGTGCGATCTGCGCGTGTCGATAGATCGTTCTCCGCTGAAACCGCATATCCGCCGGCTGTATGCGGAACTTGAGAGCCGCGGCATCCACTTTCGGCCGCATGTGTGGCTCGGCGAGGAGTGGTTCTCACCCGATGGCGTGCCCGGGATTGCGGTGCCGTTTTATCTCGCGCACCCGCGGCTCGAACAGCTGGAGCGGCGCATCATGCGCACGGTGGAGGGCGGCAATGCGCGCTGGCTGATGCGCATTCTGCGCCATGAGGCGGGCCATGCCCTCGACAATGCTTATCGCCTGCGGCGGCGCAAGTGCTGGCGCGAGCTTTTTGGCCCGGCATCGCGCCCGTATCCGCGCCGCTACCGCGCGCGGCCCGGCAGCCGCCGTTACGTGCATCACCTCGGGGAGTGGTATGCGCAGGCGCACCCAACCGAGGATTTTGCCGAAACCTTTGCCGTGTGGCTGAAGCCGCACTCGGACTGGCGCAGAAGCTACGCCGACTGGCCCGCGTTCGAGAAGCTGCAGCTCGTCGAGGCGCTGATGGGCAGCGTGCGCGCCCGGCGCGCGCCGGTGCGCGACCGCCAGCGCGTGGAACCCATCGATGCGAACACGCGCACTCTGGCGCAGCACTACCGCAGAAAACTTGCGCGCCACCGGCACTATCGCCGCGGCTTGGCGGATGACATGCTGCAGAGGCTCTTCAGCACTGAGCGCGCCCACGCGAATACGATGCGCGCCAGTACATTGCTGCGCGCGCAGAAGTCGGCGCTCGTCTCTGCAGTCGCCGACGAACTTGCCACACCGCTCTACAGTGTTCATCAGATGCTGCGCCTGTTGATTGAGCGCAGCGAGGCGCTGACGCTCCATGTACGCGGCAACCGGCGTGAGGCCGTGCGCGATGTGCGCGCGATGCTGGCGCGGATCACGCGGCTCTACGCCGCAGGCGAGACCCCGCATCTGCCCCTATGAAGAAACTGCGCACGCTGGTCGTCGTGCATGCGAGCCTTGTGCCTCCGGAGAGTCTGGACGGCTACACCGCTAAACAGATCGAGGAGTGGCGCACCGAATACGACGTGATCACGACCTTGCGCAAAGCGGGCCGCGAGGTGCACTGCATCGGCGTGCTCGACAGTCTGACCGAACTGCGCGCGGCGGTCGCCGATTGGAAGCCCGACGTCGTCTTTAATCTGCTCGAGGAATTCGGCGGGATCGTCACCTACGATCAGCACGTGGTCGCGTTTCTTGAGCTCCTGCGGCAACCCTACACCGGCTGCAATCCGCGTGGCCTGCTGCTGTCGCGCGACAAGCTCTTGTGCAAGCAGCTTCTGGCATTCCATCGCATTCCGACGCCGCGCTTCACGGTCAGCCGCCGCGGCGCGCGCCTGCACATACCGCGGAAGCTGAAATTTCCTCTCTTCGTCAAGTCGACGGTCGAGGATGCCTCGCTCGGTATCGCCCAGGCCTCGGTGGTGGAGGACGCAGCGCGACTCAAAGAGCGCATCGAATTCGTGCATGCACAGGTGGGCTCGGATGCTCTGGTGGAGGAATTCATCGAGGGCCGCGAGCTCTACGTCGGTGTTCTGGGCAATGAGCGCCTGACGCGGCTGCCGGTGTGGGAGATGGTATTTGGCTCGCTGCCCGAGTCGCTCGCGGCCATTGCGACGCGCAAGGTCAAATGGGACAAGCGCTACCAGGCGAAGTACGGCATCACGACGCGTGCTGCGCAGGACCTGCCGCCGGCCGTGATTGCACGGCTCGATAAACTGTCGCGCCGCATCTACCGGGCTCTCGGCCTGTCCGGCTACGCGCGCATGGATTTTCGCGTGACCCCAGCGGGTGAAGTCTACGTACTCGAGGCCAATGCCAATCCCAATCTTGAAGCGGAAGAGGACTTCGCCGAATCAGCGCGCGCGGCCGGGATGCCCTACAATGAGCTCCTGGAAAGGGTGATGGCACTCGGGCTGTCTTACCGGGCCGAATGGCGTGAGTTCTATGGATAAGCTGATGTACGGCGCAGGGCGCGCGCTCATGTGCCTGATCCTCGTGTGCGGCGCGGGCGCTGCGAGCCTTCTGATCGGCTGCGCATCTTCAGGTCAGGCAGCGAAACCGAAGCCGGAAGTGGAGCTTGCGCAGATTACGCGCTGGCTGCCTGGCACCTACAACAATAATGCGCAACATGACGCGGATGTGAAGTCCGGCAAGCCACCCCACGAGGCACTCGAGATTGTGATCGTGCCGATCGACTCGCCCATCATGGGTGCGCACGCGTTCTACCTGCAGGAGATGGCGGCCGATGATCCGCGCCGCGTCATGATGCAGCAGGTCCTGTCGTTCGAGGTGTCGGATAAAAAGGGCGAGGTTATCAGGGAGACCGTCGCCACTCTCGTCGAACCGCGACGCTGGCGCGAGGGATATTTGAACCCGGAACTGTTCACGGCGATGGTGCAGGAGGATCTCACGCCGATGAGCGGCTGTGACCTCTTTTGGAAGCGCTCCGACGCAGGCTTCGTCGGTGCGAACGATCCGCGGCGCTGTCATTCCTCCGACCGGATGTCGGATGCTGCCGCGAGAAATGAGCTGCGTGCGGAGCTTAAATCCACCGAGCTTTCGCTCTCGGAGCAGTCCTTCGATGAAAACGGCGTGTTGATACTGGGTCGCGTGGATGACCCGTTCTACCGGTTTCATAAGGGCGCGGCGCATAAACCGTGACGCGCGCCGCGGCGCGCTGCTGATTCCATAAATGCCAGGGCTTTGTGGCGAACTGGAACGGGGGAGCAGCCGCCGTCGCAACGCCTCGCGGCCGCTCCGAGGCGACTAATTTCGCGTCATCGCGGCGACGCTGCGCAGAATCGTCGCGACGCACTGCGCTTGACGATTCGTACCCGTTTTTAGAAATACGGATTTGAGTTGTTTACGTACCGTTTGGGGATTCGCCCGCCTTGAGATGGCTATCTCGCCGATTGACTTCCCATCGGCAAGTGCCTGCGCGATACGCGCCTCAGCGGGGGTCAGCTGATACAGGGCCTGAAGAGCAGCCGTCGCCAAGATCGGTCGGCCTGTCTCGCGGATGAAAAGGATAGCGCCAGCGGCGGGCAATCCAGGCAATGTTAGACGAAACGGTGCGACCAGCACGCTCAGCGGCAGTTTGTTCGCTTGCCGGAGGGCCATAAACCCGCCCGGTTCATTACTTGCCTCGCCCATGGCGCTCGCGCTGCGGATCAATGCCCGGAGATACGCCGTATCGGCTTGGATTCCTGCCGCCATTCGCCCCTTGTGGATGCGAACGGCAGAGCCGTCGGCGAGTAAGGCCTCGGCGTTAGGATTCGCATAAATGATACGCCCGTCGGCAGCGACGACGATCGCTGCGATGTCACCGCGATTGAGCGTCTCGAGCGAGACGCGTTGCAGCATGGTTGCCTGCGAAATCTGATTCCGGATCTGCAGCGCGCGCTGTAAGTGCGGCAAGAACCGCGCTACGAGCAGTTTGTCATCTTCTTCATAGGCGCCAGCTTCTTTGGGGCGGTGTATGCCTATAACACCAAGTGCGTCACTACCCGTTGGGAATACCGCGCCCACGACATAGAACACATCAAGCTTCCGGCACCAGTCGCGGTAGAACTCGGTCTCTTGAAACTCAGAGTCAGCGACTATGTCCTTGCTGGCAACCACCCGGGAGATGCCAAGCTTCGTAGCACGCTCTATCCAGATATCCCGCTGCCAAAAATACGCGCGATAGGCGCTCAATTCAGCATCTACATTTTCAGTGACGCTAAGAGCCTTCGCCTGGCCAAGCTCCTGAATCTGAACAGTAGTGCTGGTTGATTGAAACGTCTGCGCTATCCGCGGAGCAAGACTGCTCCAGTGTGCTTCATCGAGAGCTGCCTCATAGACGCTTTCAATGATCTGCAACATCTTGTCGGCTCGGCCCATTACGGCTGTGACTCCCTGCCTTGCAGAACATGGTAGGTCAGACGTCGGGGTTGTTGGAAGCGACTCTTGAGAATGTCGATCCCTATATTTGCCCCAAATGGGGGGCGACATTGGCGCCGCGCACGTCTAGCGTATGAAAACAAAAGGCATTTGATGCCTGGTGCGCTGCAGCATGTGAGTGGTGCAACGCGCCACTGAGACATGTGACGAGCTGCACAGATCAACGCAACAATTGCGGTGCTGAAGCCGCCCAATCAGGGGGACTCGATATGACCCGTCAATGGCTGAAGTCGTCCAGCGCCTGCGTGGCACTCCTACTCGGTGCCGCGTCGGCAAGCAGCGCGCTCGCGGACGGAACAAAATTCTCGGTGCTGTACACCTTTGAGGTCGCGGACCCCACTACCGGCGTGAGTCAACTCGGCTCACAACCGGACACCCGGCCAGTGCTGGGACCCGGGCATTCCGTATATGGAATGACCTATACCGGGGGAGCGAACGGCAACGGGGTCATTTACCGGTTCGACCTGCGGTTGCGCAAGTATACGGTGCTGCATACCTTTGGTGCTCTCGATGCCGACGGCGCAAACGATGACGGAGCCAATCCCGGCGTCGCACTAACGCGCGGCACCGATGATGTTTTCTATGGCATGGCCTCTTACGGCGGCGCGAACGGCAACGGCACGATTTTCAAAATCACCGCGTCCGGTAAGTTCACGCTGCTGCACACGTTCAGCGCATTGGATTCGAATGCACGTAACGAGGACGGAGCGAATCCACTGCGCGCTGTAGTGATCGGCCCTGACGGGAGTCTTTACGGCACAACCCGGCTTGGTGGTCAGTACACCTGCGGCGTCACGCCTTTTATGAACTCCTGCGGAGTCGCGTGGATGATGGATCGCTGGGGTAGCTTCAGCGTCATACATCAGTTCAAACCCAGCGAAGGCCATGCAGCTTCTCTGCTGCAAGCTCGAGACGGATTCTTTTATGGCTGCGCGGTCTGGCCGGTTCCCACATTGGGCTCGGGGATCTTGTACCGGATGGCGCCCTCGGGGCAGCACTTCGAGGTGCTCTTCCGATTTAGCGCAGTGGATGCCAATGGCAGCAACGCGGACGGCGCTAATTGCTACGAGCCTCTCGTCGAGACGAGATGGGGAGTTTTTTACGGTGCCGCGTATGCCGGCGGCCCCAATGGCAACGGCACCGTGTTCCGCTATTCGCTCGCGAACCCCAGCGCCGTTGAGATCGTACACGCGTTCAGCGCGACGAATGCTGCCGGTGAGAATTCCGATGGCGCGAACCCGTACGCGCGGCTTACTCGCGGAAGCGATGGGGAACTCTACTCGACGGCCTCGTACGGAGGAGCGGCCGGAAACGGTGTCGTCTACCGGATCCACCATGACAACTTCGAGGTGCTACACACATTCAGTGCGGTAGATCCGACCACTGGCAGCAATATTGACGGCGCGGACCCCGACTACGGCGTGCTCTTTGATGAGGATGATGACAGTCTGATCGGCATGGCCGATTACGGCGGTAACGGCAGCGTCGCAGGCGACACCGGCAACGGCACGCTTTACCGGCTGAAGTTGCACCACTAAGCGCGCTGCCGTATCCAGTGCCGGGGGACGGTGTCTGACTAAGGCGGCCCCGGCCTCAATTCTTCAGGTGCGCGTCCAGCCAATCCAGAACCGTCGCATGCCACAGGAGACTGTTCGCAGGCTTCAGGATCCAGTGGTTCTCGTCCGGAAAGATCAATAGCTTGCTCTCGATGCCGCGGCGTTGCAGCGCCGTGAACGTCGCAAGTGCCTGGGTATAGGGCACGCGAAAATCCTGCTGGCCATGGATGACGAGCATCGGTGCGCGCCAGCGCGTCACGAAATTTACCGGATTGAATTCCTCGTAGGCTTGCGGATTTTCGTAGTAGGTGCCGCCGTTCTCCCATTCCGGGAACCACAGCTCCTCCGTCGCGTAGTACATCATGCGCTGATCAAAGAGGCCGTCATGATTGACGATGCAGCGGAAGCGATCGGGCCAGTTGCCCTCGATCCAGTTCATCATGAAGCCGCCGTACGAGGCACCGAGCGCGCAGGCGCGCGTGCCGTCGAGCCACGGGTAGCGCGCGACGGCCGCCGCCAGGCCCTTTTGCAGGTCATCGAGCGGTTTGCCGCCCCAGTCCTTGTTGATCGAATCGGTGAATGCCTGCCCGTAGCCTGGCGAGCCGTGGAAATCGATCATGACCACCGCGTAGCCGTGCCCGGCGAGGGCCTGCGCATTCCAGCGATAGTTCCATAGATTCTGAAAGCTTGATTGCGGCCCGCCGTGCACGACGAAGGCGATGGGGAAGCGCCGGCCCGCTTCGAAGCCAAAGGGCTTCACGACATAGCCGTACACCGTCTCATCGTTCCAGCCTTTGAAGCTGAACTGCTCGAAGGCGCCGAGGGAGCGCTCCCCGAGAAGAGACTGATTGACCGCCGTCAGGCGCCAGGGTATGCCGCCCGCGATGGGCACGACGTACAGGTCCGCCGGAGCGCCGAGGTTTGCCCATGTGAAGTAGACCGCGTCCTTGGTCGCCGCATACGCGCTGACCTCGCCCGTCGCGACGATCCTGTGTGGCTTGCCGGTCACCGGATTAATGGCAAAGAGCGCTTCCTGGCCGCCGTCGGCGGCAGTCGCGAGCAGGCGTGCGCCGTCGGCCGTGGCGCCAAGGCGAATGACGGAGCGGTCCCAGGCGGCGGTGAGCGCGTGCGTTTCTCCGCTCCTCGCATCGCGCACCTCGATATGCAGCCGATCGGACTCGTAGCCGGGTCGCTGCGCGGCAAGGTAGGCAAGATCGCCATTCTTGAGAAAAACCGGCTGCGTGTCCGCCGCGGGGTTGCTCTGCGTAAGATTATTGGGCGTGCCGCCTTCGACAGATGCCGCGAAGAGATCAAAGTTCGTCGACCAGGGCTCGCTGCGCGCGGCGCTGCGCGCCGCAAATACGATCTGCCTGCCATCGGGGCTAAAGTTGAACTCCTCGTCGCCGCCAAAGGGCTTCGATGGCACATCGGCATCGAGGGGCTTTGAGACATCTACGGGAGTCGCGGCGCGTCCGTCGCTTTGAATGCGCGCGACAAATAGATGCGAACGTGTGCCGTTGCTCCAGGTGTCCCAATGGCGCACGAAGAGCCGCGTGTAGATGCGGCCGGATGAGCCGGCCGGGCGGCCGCCCGTCAGCTCATCCGCGCCCCCCGCTGCAAGCATATCCTTGGTGCATTTGAGATCCGCACACTGCGGCACGACGTCCATCGATACGGCAATGCGGTCGCCCGCCGGGGAGATCTTGAGGCTGCCGATATCGAGCGGGTAATCGGTAACCTGCTGCGGATCGCCACCATCGAGCGCGACGCGCCAAACTTGCGCGGCGCCCGAGCGCATGGAAAGAAAATAGACCGTGCGGCTGTCGCGCGCCCAGCGCGGACTCCAGTCATTGGCGGCATTCCAAGCAAGCGGACGCGCATGCGAATTGGCCGCGAGGCGATCAATCAAGAGCAGATGAGTACGCCCCTGATTCGCCGCCATATCCGTCAGGCGCAGGACGAACGTCACATAGCGACCGTCAGGGGAGGGCTGCGGATCCGACACGCGCAGGAGACGCACCAAATCGTCCGCGGTAAAGGCGCTACTGCCCTCAACCGGTGCAGTCATCCCGCACACGAGCGCCAACAGACCTATTTGAGTAAGGCGCGAAGCTTGCATGGGTCTAGTTGGTTTTGTCACCTGCAGAGACAACTTATTCTAATACCTGCGCGCCACGGCGCATCAGCACTCTCGCGGCGTGGCTGCCAAAGCAGCTCTGGGTCGAACTTGGATTTTGGTGCAGCTCATCACGGAATTAAGCGCGAAATCCGAGTGAACTTCAGGCGTAGCGTGCCGTTGTATTATAAAAAGGAGATTCACGCGCTATGACGGAATCCGCAAGTTCAACACGGCTTATCCCGGTCGCCAATCTGCGCGAGTTCTTCCGCGATTCGCTGCAAAGCGCTTTCGCCAGGCAGCACCTGAGCGTCGAAGATCAAACCGAACACTATGTCGTCAATCTCCTCACCCTCTTCGCCCGCTCCGAAGCCCTTTACGAGCGCACGCCGACCGGTACACGATTAAAGCCGCTCGCCCTCATGCTCGCGGAAGCTCTTGAGGCACCCTCGACCCAGGATCGCCACCGCGGATTGCAGCGGCTCGGGGATGTGTCGCTCTTCATCGCCGGGTTCTTTGCCCAAAGCTTCGCGCGCAAGCTCATCGACATCGATTATCACATCGCCATGGGCGGGCGCGCCTACGGCACGCTCGCCGTCGCCCACTCTCGCGGCCCGCGGCGCGTGCTGGGCGCGGTGTTTGCCGAACTTGCGCAGAAGTTCCAGCCGCTGGTCGATGCACTGAACGAACTTGCGGAGACGGCCTACCGGCATTCGGATCGCGACATCCTGCGCCTCTACGAGATCTGGTTGAAGACCGGCAGCCGCCGTTCCTATCAGATTCTCGAGCGCCTGGGCGTGCATCCGACCGCGGCTGCGCGCGTGGCGCTCGCGCACTGATCTGATGATCCTGCGCCGTATTCAGGATCTCATCGGCGGCATCTACGACGTGCCCATCGCGCACGACGTGTACGATTTTCTCGTCACCGAGCGCCCCCGGCTGCCGCAGGCCGCGCCGCAAGCATCGGCCGAAGAGGAACTCATCATCGTCGAGGAGCGCGATGCCGTCGGCGTGTCGCTGTATCTTGATCCGGAGCTCCTCGAGCGTCTGCAGCGCGCCGACCCGCTCGAGTGCCTCGACGCAGGCAATGTCGCCGACTATTGGACGGCGCTCGAGGGCGTGAGTCATTTCGTTTATTTCGCGTGGAATGCCGGACACGACAAGCCGGTATCGATCCTCGAGCTTGAGATGCAGGCCGAGGTCGACAAATACGTCGCAAGCTTCGCACTCTTGCGGCGCCAGTCGCCCAAGAGATTTCCGGCCGAACTCATGCGGCTCCTATTCGAGCGGACGCGTATCGACCCCAACCTCACAGGCGGCCGGCAACGGATGTATCGCGCCGCGAGCCGCTATGCAGAGAGGTTTTGTCGGCAGCTGGAGCGCGGTCTGCGTGACTCGCACGCGGAACTCGGCCGGGACGTGCTGGCGCAGCTGCGCCGCTTCTATCGCCTAAGCGATGGACGCAAGATGGCTCACATTGAGCGCGGGCGCTGAAGGCGCCAGAGCGCTACTCCTCTTTTGGCTTTTCCGCTTCTTCCTTGTCGAGCTCTTTGCGCTCCTCGACCTCGCGCATCATTTTGATCCAAGCGGAGAGTTTGCGCAGATCGCGGCGCGTGCCGCCTTGAGTGCCTTGAGTGCCTTGAATGCCTTGAGTGGGGCTGTCCGGCGCCGCGCCCGAGCGATGGTAGGGATTGTAAGGGTCCTGTTTGGCAACCGACACCGGCGTCTTGTCGCGCAGGGCCTTCAACCGGCTCGTGGCAGTGGCGCCATCCTCGAGCTCGAGCACCGGGCGCACATAGTTCTCAGGCGCATCCAGCCATTCGACGGAGGCCATGCCGCGATCATCGTGGACGACCTTGCCGAGGCGTCTGCGGTCGGCGCTTTCAGCGCTGCCTTCGGCTTCGTCTTCCGGAGGCGGATTGGTCTTCAAGTCTTTCAAGGATTAAGTCGCATGGCTGCTGGCACGAGCCAGCGTCATGAGCTTAGATACGCACCGCTCCGGAGGCTGTGCAACGCGTCACGAATTGGCCTGTGCGGCTGCCCGCAGGAGACCCAGGGCCGTCTTGCCGTCCCGAATCGTTCCATCGAGCGCCCAGCGCTGGGCCTGCACGAACGGCACCCAATGTACCTCGATGACCTCGGACGGTTCATGCGCGCTGACGGCCGGGAGAACCTCGGTGGCGAGAAACAAGTGGATGACTTCGGTGAAGACTCCGGGCGAGCTCAAATAACTTCCCAGGGATCGCCACTGCGCGGCGCGCGCGCCGGCTTCCTCGGCAAGCTCGCGTTGCGCGGTCGCCTGCGGAGCCTCATCCGGCTCGAGCTTGCCGGCCGGCAGCTCCCACAGCCACCCGTCGGCGACGTAGCGGTATTGACGTAACAGGCACACGCGCGCTTGCGCATCGAGCGCGACCACCGCTGCGCCTCCGGGATGATGCACGACATCAAGCTCGGCGCGATGGCCGTTCGGCAGCATTACTTCGTCGACGGTGACGTGCACGACGCGTCCGCGAAAGTGATGAGTGCGGCTTAGCAATGTCATACACGCAAGCCTAGCGAGGCCGCTTCACCGCGTACAGGCGAATATCTGCGGAATCGCGCGGCTGCCGCATCGGGTGTGACGGACCTCAATAGCCGCGCGGCGAGCGCTTAAGTATAGTCGCGGCGCGTGTCAACCGCGGCTCATCTGGAAAAGCTCAACGCTCCGCAAAGGAAGGCCGTCTCCTATGGCGAAGCGCAGCCGCAGAAGGGACTGAAGTCCGGTCCGCTCTTGATCGTAGCGGGCGCAGGCACCGGCAAGACCGACACGCTCGCGCATCGAGTCGCGCACCTGGCGATCCACGGCGTCGATCCGGCGCGCATCCTGATGCTGACGTTCACGCGCCGCGCGGCCGCCGAGATGCGCCGTCGCGCTCACGACATCGTCAAAAAGGCGCTCAATGAGTCCATTGG
>Ga0302326_10027126_pt1 | contig 11555 bp, 10 predicted proteins | sample Palsa_T0_3_FD_202264 | JGI IMG/M metagenome (GOLD analysis project Ga0302326, IMG submission 202264) | Peat permafrost microbial communities from Stordalen Mire near Abisko, Sweden - Palsa_T0_3 | ecosystem: Environmental > Terrestrial > Soil > Palsa > Peat permafrost | place: Sweden: Abisko...
GAGGAACGGCCTGCTGTTCGTGAGCCCGTGGCTGATCGGCTTCGTTGCCTTCTTTGCCTACCCGTTCTTCGCCACCATCTACTACAGCTTCACCAACTTCAACGGCGTCCAGTCGCCGAAGTGGGTTGGGTTTGCCAACTACACGGCTTTGTTCCACGATCCGCTCTTTGGTACGTCGCTTTTCAACACCCTTTTCTACACGGTGTTCGAGTTGCCGCTCTCGACCGCGGCTGCACTCGGCCTAGCGCTCCTGCTCAACCAGAACGTGAGGGGGAGGGGGATCTACCGCACGATCTTTTACATCCCCTCGATCGTGCCGCTCGTCGCGTCCTGCTTGATCTTCGTCTGGATTTTCAACCCGGCGACCGGGATCGTCAACGACCTGCTGAACGACGTACATATACAAGGACCTGGCTGGTTCTTCTCCATCGCCTGGTCTAAACCATCCTTGATCCTGCTCGGCCTCTGGGGCGTTGGCCAGCCGATGGTCATCTACCTCGCGGGCCTCCAAAGCATTCCGGCGCAGCTGTACGAGGTCGCCGCCCTCGACGGGGCAGGTGCCTGGCATCGCTTCCGCCACATCACGATCCCGATGCTTAGTCCGGTGATCCTCTTCAACGTGATCCTCCAGCTCGTGGCCTGCTTCTCCTACTTCACGCAAGCGCAGGTGATCGAGGGCGGGGACATCGGCGGCCCCGGCACCTCGACGTGGTTCTACGTGCAGTACCTCTACGAGCAGGCCTTTCAGTTCCTCAAGCTTGGCTACTCCTCGGCCATGGCCTTCTTCTTGTTCGTGATCAGTGCGATCGTCATGGTTTTGCTGTTCCGGTCCTCGTCGCGGTGGGTCTACTACGCGAGTGAAGGATGATCTACTACGCGAGTGAAGGATGAGCGTGGCAATCAACCGCAGGACTCGTCACAAGCTCGGCGCGAGCGCGGGAAAGCACGCCGTGCTCATCCTCGTCAGCGTCGTCCTCGGCTTTCCGCTGCTGTGGATGGCATTGACGTCGCTGAAGACCAACCACCAAGCGCTAGCCGTTCCGCCCGTCTGGATACCGCACCCCTTCGTTTGGAGCAACTACCCGGATTTCATCTCGGCGGTCACGTTCCCTCGCTTCGTACTGAACACGCTCATGTACGCCGCTACCACCATCGTCGGGGTGTGCATCTCGAGCAGCCTTGTTGCCTACGGCTTCTCCCGCATTCGCTGGAGAGGTCGGGACTTCCTGTTCAAGGTGATGGTGAGCACGCTGCTGATCCCGTTCTTCGCGACTCTCATCCCTCTCTTCGTGATGTACAAACGCTTCGACATGGTGGGCTGGTATCTGCCGCTCATCGTCCCGACCTTCCTTGGCAGTTCGATCTTCAGCACCTTCCTGCTCCGTCAGTTCTTCATGACCCTCCCGCAGTCGGTCTCTGACGCGGCGAGGGTGGATGGTGCGAATGAGTTCACGATTTTCACCCGCGTGATTCTGCCGATGTCGAAACCGGCGCTCGCGACGGTGATTCTTTTCCAATTCGTCTACTGCTGGAACGACTACCTCGGCCCGCTCATCTACATCGACAACCAGGTGTGGTATCCGGTTTCGCTTGGGCTGACTTTGATCCTCGGGACCTACACCACCAACTGGCCGTGGGTGATGGCGGCTGCGTGTGCGGCGACCTTGCCGATCGTCGTCCTGTTCTTCTTCGCCCAGCGGACTTTCATCGCGGGGATCGCCATCCAAGGCACAGGGGATAAGGGCTGATGAGTCTCTTTCCGTATGCGAATGCGGGCGCGCCGGTGACGGCAACGAGACCGTCACGAAAGGCGCCGAAAGCACCGGGCGCCGCCAGGCTGCAAGTGATGGCCGTGCTGAGCGCGATCTTCAATTGCCTCGCGCTCAACCTTGCGTTGGTCGTTGCCTGCCTGCCGATCGTTACCGCGCCGGCGGCGTTCCAGGCGGCGATCGTGGCGCTCGATCGTTGGCGCACCGACGGAGAGGACCGCGTGGTGCGGGAGTTAGTCGCCGTGCTGCGATCCCGACCGTTGCTCCACACGACGCTATCTGCCGGTATCCCCTGCGCGGCGGTAGCAGTCGCATTGGAAGAGGTGCACTTCTTTTCTCGCGGCGGCACTCCAGTCAATTGGGTGTGCCTGGGGCTCGGCGTGGATGCCCTACTGCTTTCACTTGCCAGCTTGGGCTACGTCCTGGTGCTCGGGGCACGGCGGCCGGATTTGGCGCCGACCGATCTCTGGTACCTGTCAGTCTCGCTCGCGGTGCGCAACCTGCTCTGGGCGAGCCCGTTGCTGGTAGCGGAGTTCGTCGCGGCTGCGGTGCTGCTTCTCGCCGATCCGGCGCTCGCGCTGATCGGCCTGCCGCTGGCGTTACTGGGCCTCGTCAGGCTCACCGCCGATCCAGGGATCCGCAGGGCAGACCGGCGGGCTCGCGGCGAGGTCAACGAGACATGAAGATCTTCGACAAGTTGGAGGTCGTCAAGTGGTGAGCAGAGGCGGGATCTCCCTGCAAGGGATCACGAAGGTCTACGACGGCGGCGTGCTCGCTGTCGATCACGTCGACCTCGAGATCGAGGAAGGCGAGTTCATGGTTTTCGTCGGGCCGTCCGGCTGCGGCAAGACGACGCTGCTGCGGCTGATCGCGGGTCTCGAGGAGGCGACCGAGGGATCGATCTTCGTCGGCGGCGACGACGTGACAAACACGCGACCGCAGGAACGCGACATCGCGATGGTCTTCCAGAACTACGCGCTCTACCCACACATGACGGTCCGGGAGAACCTCGACTTTGGCCTGCGCCTACGCAAGGTCGCCAAAGAGGAGCGCCGCCGCCGCGTCCTCGAAGCGGCGCAGACGCTCGGCCTCGACCAGCTCCTGGAGCGCAAACCCGCGGCGCTGTCCGGGGGCCAACGCCAGCGTGTCGCGATTGGCCGCGCGATGGTGCGCGAGCCGGCCGCGTTCCTGATGGACGAGCCGCTTTCGAACCTCGACGCGAAGCTCCGCGTCTTCATGCGTGCCGCGCTCGGCCGGCTTCATGAGCAGCTCGGCGTGACGACCGTCTTCGTGACGCACGACCAGGTCGAAGCAATGACCTTAGGACAGCGCGTCGTTGTCCTCCGCGACGGACGCGTCCAGCAGATCGACACGCCGCAGAACCTCTTCAATGCGCCCGCGAATCTTTTCGTCGCCGCCTTCATTGGCTCGCCGGCGATGAACCTCGTCGAGGCCCAGATCGACGATGGGCGGATTCGCTTCGCCGGCTTCGAGCTCGTGCCGCCTGCCGGCCACGACCTCCCACGCGGCCGTGTCCTCCTGGGAATCCGCCCGACCGACTTCGAGCACACCTCGACCGCCGATCCGGCCCTGCCGCGGGTCCGCGTCCGGCCCGAGATCACCCAGGAGCTCGGCGCCGAGACGCTTGTTTTCTTCCACGTCGATGCGCCGCGCGTAAGCGCAGAGGCAGTCCACGCCGCGGCCGACACCGACCGGGACGAGCAGACGCTATTCGCGGACGAGGAGCGGGCGGAGTTCACGGCACAGATCGACAGCCGCGCGGGCGTCGCCGCTGGCGGCGAGGTCGACCTCGCAGTACACGTCGACGGGCTCCACTTCTTCGACGTCGAGACGGGCGAGGCCCACAGGCCCACCCAGGCCGTGAGTCGGACAGTGGCACGAACTTGACGGCTGCAAGAGCCTTAGAAGCCGTCGGCCGAGAGTAGCGCTTTGTGCGGTCTTTAGCCCCGCTCTCAGGAGCCGACAGTCGCTGCGAGCCTGTGCTCGGCTGGGCGGTCGACTGGGAGTCTTGAGCCCCGACCGCGGTGTATCGCAGACGACCGTCGCGGCGGTCGCCTACGCCACGGCCATCGCGATGGCGGGTGTCGATCTTCAGATCGTAAACGTGGCGTTGCCGACGCTCGGGCGAACGTTCCACGCCTCGATCTCGATGGTGCAATGGACCGTCGTGGGCTACGTGTTGAGCCTCGCGGTCGTGATCCCGGCATCTGGCTGGATCGGTGATCGCTTCGGTACCAAGCGCACCTTTCTGACCGCCTTGGCCATCTTTACGCTTGCATCCGCATTATGCGGCGGTTCGCAAAGCCTCGGCGAGCTGATCGTCGCGCGTGTCCTGCAGGGTATTGGTGGCGGCATGCTCACGCCGACTGGCACTGCAATGCTTTTTCGCGCCTTCCCGCCCGCGCGGCGCGCACGGATCACGCGGCTGGTGGTCTTGCCCATCACTTTGGGACCGGCCAGCGCCCCGATGCTCGGTGGCTTCCTTACGCAGGACCTTTCGTGGCGTTGGGTCTTCTTCGTCAACGTACCGGTCGGCATCATTGTGTTCGTGTTCTGCGCGATGAACCTGCGCGAGCACCGCGCGAACCCGCGTGGCCGCTTCGACATGGTCGGCTTCATGCTGGGCGGCGGTGGCCTGAGCCTTGTGCTTTATGCGCTCAGCGAGGGTCCAGTACGCGGTTGGGGCTCGACCACGATCCTCGCGAGCGCAACACTGGGGGCGGTGGCGCTAGCGCTGTTTGCGCGTTTCGAATCACGTCTGCCAGACCCGATACTCAACATGCGTCTGCTGCACGACCGCTTATTTCGTGCCACAAACATCGTCAGCTGTCTCAGCTACGGCGCGTTCGTGGGCACTCTTTATTTGACACCGAGCTTTCTGCAGGATGCCCAGCATCGTTCGCCGATCTCGTCAGGGACAACAACGTTTCTCGAGGCGATCGGCGTGCTCGTCGCGTCACAATCGGTCGGTCGACTGTACCCGAGGCTGGGGCCCCGGAGGATGGCATGTGGTGGTGCAGCGGCGCTCTGCGGCTTGCTTCTGGTGTTCCAACTAGTAGAGGTCGGGACCAGCCTGTGGCTCGTCCGCTGCCTGATGTTCCTCACTGGCGCAGCAATGAGTCCCGTTTTCCTCTCGGTCCAATCCTCGATGTTTACAACGATTTCGCACACTGACACCGGCCACGGCTCGGCGATCTACAACACCGGCCGGCAAGCCGCGGCCGCCACCTGTGTTGCGATCCTCTCAGCCGTTGTCGCTAGCGTCGCTGGTCCGCGCCTAGGTGCGTTCCACGATGCATACCTTGCCGCCGCTGCGATCGCGGCATTCGCAGGGATCGCAGCGTTCACGCTAATCCACACCGACGACGCAGCACTCTCAATGGCCGGCCGCTGAGACGAGGAGTCTCTGTCCGGCCCCGTTGTTCGGTCCATTCGAGCGTCGGCTCTACGCGGCGCGGTGTAGGGTCGGCGTGGCCGTCGCAGCGGTGCTCCACATCCACGTGGATAGGTTCGGGCCTGCGCGCTCGACGAATCGAGAGGAGATGCGATGCGCATGATGATGACGGTGCAGATTCCGACCGAGGCCGGGAACGCCGCAATCAAGGACGGCAGCCTGCCGCAGATCGTCGGGAACGCGCTTCAGGCGTTGAGGGCTGAGGCGGCGTACTTCACGTCGAGAGACGGGCTGCGCACCGGCCTGATCTTCTTCGAGATGGCGGACTCAAGCGACATCCCGTCGGCGGCTGAGCCGTTCTTCCAAGGGCTCGACGCCAAGATCACGTTTGAGCCGGTGATGAACGGCGACGAGATGCGCGCGGGGATCGGCAAGGCCATGAAGGCCGCGTAGCCCTGGCGGGCCCCTGGGCGGGTCCTGCGAGGCCCTGTCGGGGATCGCCGGTGCATAGGAGGCGGCGCCAAGGTCCATGTAGCCGCCTCCCGGCGCATCGACCTGTGTCGCAATGCGCGCATAGGGCAGTGCGGATGAGAGGACTCGAACCTCCACAGAGTTACCTCCACACGGACCTGAACCGTGCGCGTCTACCAATTCCGCCACATCCGCGGGCAGGCGGCGACGATAGCAACGCTCCGGCGTGAGTGGGGCCTCGGGCCTTTGCTAGCCTCAGGCGCCCCGCCGCACGCCGCTATCGTCTAGGGGACTAGGACGCCGCCCTCTCACGGCGGAAACCCGGGTTCGAATCCCGGTAGCGGTATCCATCCAGCTACGATCATCGGGACCACTGTGGGGAGGTTGCTATGAGGCGAGTTGGGTTCCTGGTGCAGTCGCGGCGCTGATGCTGGCTTTGGCGGCGGCTGGGGCCGCAGGGAGTCCCTCGTCGCTGCCGCTGACGCAGCGCGTCATAACCTTCGCCGGGATGCGCTCGAGCAAGACGCCGTCGGCTGTGAGGAGTGTCGCCGGATGGGCGTCGACGAGCCTCAGCGAGACGAAGCTGCGCGCATGGGGCTTCGCCGGTGCCGTCGGCGACCAGCTCGACACGCCCGGCAACTCGGACCGCTACGGCCTGAGCCTCGTCGTCGAGCTCTCGTCACAGGCAAACGCGGATGCGTACCTGAAATACCTCTACACGACGAACGGCCCGTGGACCCGCTTCACGGTCAGCGGCATCCCCGGCGCCGTCGGGTTCTAGCAGAAGCAGTCCACCCAGGTCGGATTAGAGCAGAAGGACTTCCAGGGCGGCAGCAACGTCGGGTTCACCGCCGGCCCCTACATGTACGTGGTAGGCGTGGGCTGGCAGGGCCGGTCCTCGAACGAGATCCCCAACAAGACCCTGATCGCAGCGGCGCAGCAGCTCTACAAGCGCGTCAGCTAGAAGGCCGATTCCAAAATCGTTGTGCCCGGCGTTCGAAGACCGCAACGTGCGCGCGAAGTCATTCCGGCCGGTGTCGACGGGATTGAACCCAGCGGTTAGGTGTTGCTTGGGGGCGCGGTGGTCGCGGTCAGGTAGCGCTCGTAGGCTTCGTTGACGCCTTGGTGGTCGCCGGTCGCGAGTAGGTCGAGGAGGAGACCACGGGTTACCGCGATGCCGAGCCTTGCCTCAGCGCGGGCTTCGGCGTTCGATAGTCCTTGCTGTTTGAGCGCTGGCAGGGCGGCCTGGATCCACGATTCGACGACGCCGTCGAGTACTGGTAAGGCGTATGGGCGGCCCTGAAGGGCTTGGGTGTAAATCTCGAAGAAGAGTCGCTCGAGCGGCGCGAGCTCGGGTGAGCTGAGTCGCTGCCAGAACTGCCGGGCGACCTCGATTGGTGTTCCGTGCGCGGTTTCGAGCATGTTTTGAAACACCTGCTGTTGGCGGCGTTCGGTCTCGCGGACGACCTCGACGAACAGTTTTTCCTTCGATCCGAAGTGGTAGATCAGCATCCGGTGGCTCGTGCCGAGCGCCGCTGCGAGCTCTCTTAGCGAGATATCGCTGAGGCCTCGCTCGATGAGATACGCCGTCGCGCGCTCCAGGAGCGCCGTTCTCGGCTCGCGACGCTCGGACGTTGACATGACCCACATGGTACATGTACCGTTTGGTTCAGTCCTTGAATTCGGCGCGGGAGACACGATGGAGTTCGAAACGACCGTTGAGATCAACGCAACACCGGAGCAGGTGTGGAACACGCTAATCGCGGTAGAGCGCTGGCCCGAATGGACCGCCTCGATCACCGCTGTCGAGCCCCTCGACAGCGACCAGTTGAAACTAGGAACGAAGGTGCGGATCAAGCAGCCACGCATGCCGGCGCTCGTTTGGGAGATCACCAAGTTCGAGCCGGGCGTCAGCTTCGACTGGGTTGCGAGCAGCCCCGGCGTCAAGACCGTCGCCGCCCACCGCATCACCGCCGTCGACAATGCGCGCGTGCTTGTCACACACGCCATCCACCAGTCAGGAGCGTTCGCACCAATCGCCGCCCTGCTCACCGCCGGCACAACTCGTCGCTACGTGCAGATGGAAGCAAACGGCCTCAAACGGCGCTCTGAAGCAGCGGAGTCGACGCATGCGTGAGGACCAAGAGACTCACGCCCCCATGCTCCACAAGACCGACCATCCGACGCCCCTAGTCGGAACCCTCGAGCGAGGTCTCGGTCACGCGCAGGCCCGTTTGTTTTCGTTATTGCACGGTATGTTGATCCGGAACCTCTTCGTCTTCTGGCCGTTGGCGTTAACGCCCCGCAGCCGTCGAGCTGACACGCGAAGCCCGAATCGTCGACCATACGCGCGAAATGCATTGCCCCGTGCGGATCAACTTGTGAGCTCCGCAAACGTCAACACCCGCCCGCCGACAACGTTTCAGGAGCCTTGATGACCCCAACCCCCACGCCTGCTGACAAGTTCACCTTCGGTCTTTGGACGGTCGGATATAGCGGAAGCGATCCGTTCGGTGGTCCCACGCGGCCGCCGCTGGATGTCGTGCATGCCGTTGAGAAGCTGACTGAGCTGGGTGCTTACGGACTGACGTTCCACGACGACGACCTGTTTCCGTTCGGCTCCAGCGATGACGACCGCCAGAAGCAGATCGACCGCCTGAAGACTGCGCTGGCCGACACCGGCTTGAAGGTGCCGATGGTGACGACCAACCTGTTTTCCGCGCCGGTGTTCAAAGACGGTGGGTTCACGTCAAACGATCGCAAGGTGCGCCGATTCGCGCTGCGCAAAGCGATCCGCCAGCTTGAACTCGGCGTCGAGCTCGGCACCGAGACGTTCGTGATGTGGGGCGGGCGCGAGGGCGCCGAATACGACTCGGCCAAGGACATCCGCGCAGCCCTGGAACGCTATCGCGAAGCCGTCAACATGCTGGCCGATTACGTGACCGACAAGGGCTACGACATCCGTTTCGCGATCGAACCCAAGCCGAACGAGCCGCGCGGCGACATTTTGCTCCCGACTGTGGGACACGCTCTCGCCTTCATCTCCTCGCTCGAGCGCTCAGAACTGTTCGGGTTGAACCCGGAGGTCGGGCACGAGCAGATGACCGGCCTGAACTTCGCGGCCGGAGTCGCCCAGGCCCTCTACCACGACAAGCTGTTCCATATCGACCTAAACGGGCAGCGCGGAGTCAAGTACGACCAAGACCTCGTTTTTGGGCACGCCGACCTCCACAACGCCTTCGCTCTCGTCGACCTGCTCGAGAACGGTGGTCTGGCTGGGGGACCCTCATACGGAGGGCCGCGCCACTTCGACTACAAGCCCTCGCGCACCGAGGACGAAACCGGGGTCTGGGTCTCGGCCAAGGCAAACATGACGAACTACCTGCTGCTCAAGGAACGTGCAGCGGCGTTCCGCTCGGACCCGGAGGTGCAGGCTGCGCTCGCGGCCGCCAAGGTGCCGGAGCTTTCCGTGCCGACGCTCAGCGACGGCGAGAGCTACGAGCAATTGCTTGCGGACCGCTCCGCTTGGGAGGACTTCGATGCCACCTCCTACTTCGGAGCCAAGGGATACGGCTTCGTTCATCTGCAGCAGCTAGCGACCGAGCACCTTCTCGGTGCTCGCTGAGTCAGGGAGTAATAGGTCAACAGTCGTTTTCGACCATCCGCCCCGGGTAGACGGCGTCGTCGGCGGATTGGACATTTCACTAAGTCCTAATGCGGGTGAGCCTTCCCCGTCCCTCAGGCATCCCGCGCTCGCCTGAGCGCTGCGACCCGCGCGAGGCTAGTCGACGTGCACCCAGTAAGCCGTGGAGGGAGTGCCGGCGGGGTTGGTGACGAAGAGCATGTACCAGTCTGTCGGTACCAGCCCAGCACCGGTCGGCAATGTCACGGCGATCGAATTGTGCTCGCGGACGACGCTCAGCTCGATCGAGCGCTGAACGGTGTTGGTTACGTGGGTCACGGCACTGGGAGCAATGAGTCGCGCTCCTTGGATCAGCGCCGCGTTCGTGGTGGTGAAGACTGCGGTCTCGCCGCGGTGGAGCTCTTGTGGTCCGCCGGTGATCTTCGGTCGCGCACCGTGATAGAGGTACGGCGGTGAGTAGATCTGGATCTTGGTCTGGAAGTAGCCAGGTGAAGTGTTGGTCTTGTTGCCGTACAGCGGGTTTCCGCCAAGATTGATGATCCGTCCGTCCGGAAGCAGGAGTGCTTCTGAGTGGTAGTCGCGTCCGACCGTCGGACTGGCGAGGGTGCTGAGCTTGTTCGTCGCCGGGTTATAGATGTGGCAGGTCAGGATGTCCGAGTTGAACTCGCCGCGGTAGTAGCGCGAGCCGCCCGTGATCAGCACCTTGTTGTCGGGCAAAATCACCGCGCTCGGATAGCGCGTCGGCTCGGGCAGACTCGGACCCGCAGTCCAATGAGGCTTCTTCGCATTGAGGTCGACGATCGCGGTCCGCGCGGTCGACTGCAACGAAGCCCCGATGCCGCCCCCACCGATAATCATGTACTTCTGCGCTTGCGCCGGCGGCAGCAGCAAGCTGGCACTCGTCTCGGTGTCGGCTGGGTCCTGGAGACCGGGGATATCCGTGAACCCGTTCGTGGTGAGGTTCCAGATCCCGGGCGTCCGGCCGACGGTCGGCAGACCGTAGCCGGCATTGCTGCCGCTGTAGAACAGGTTCCCGTCCGGCATCAGGAACAGCGCCGGGTAGGTGGGGAAAACGCGCGTGAGCTTCGGCATGAGCGTCCACTTCTGCGTCGCCGGCGTGTACTCCTCGATCTGGCCGGGGACGAGCTGGCCGAACGCACCAAGCCCGGAGACGGCGAGCACTTTGCCGTTCGCGAGGCCGACCAGCGACGGGTACCACCGCGCCAAGTTCAGGTTGCTCACCCGCTGATAGGTCTCCGTTGCCGGATTGAAGATGTAGGACTTGTTCGAGCCCCAGAACTCCTGCTGGGCCATGTTGAGCGTGTTCGTCGTGCCAAAGAAGTTGCGCGTTGGCACCGGGTGGTGGCCCAGGACCGTGAACCGGGTCAGGTCGTTGACGTTCTGTCCCTTGCCGGGCTTGACCGCGTGGACCCAGGTTTCGACTTGACTCTCGGTAACCGTGACGCTGCGGTGCCCTCCTTTGTCGGGGAGCCGGGGGCCCACCCGTATGGTCGCCGGCTTGACGGTGACCGCTACCGTCGTGACGTATATGGCCCCGGTGGGTGACTCCAACTTCGTCCCGGCGGGCAGATTGAAGGGCTTCCCGTGCGGCGCTTGGTCGGTGATGATCATCACGCCCGCCGCGTACTTGACTGCTGAAGCTAGTACTTCGTAGCGAGCGGTGCCACCGGCGATCAGCAGCTTGCCATCGGGGAGGAAGGTATGGCCGCCGCAGAACATGTCGTACGGCGTGTGGATCACCTTGAATGTGTTGTTCGCCGGGTTCCAGATGATCGACTTGAAGTGCCCGGCCTCGAAGTTGCCCTGGTCGTTGCCCGAGCCGGCGACGATCAGCACTTTGCCGGTGTAGAGCAGCGCTGCGTGCACCGCGTTGATCTTGTACTTGGCGCCGACCTGAAGCGTGACCCAGTGGCCGTACTTTTCCTTGTAGGTGTTGGTGTTGATGATGTAGTTGTGGATCTCGCTCGCAGCGAACGACACGACCAGCGGACCGTTGACAGCGAGCACTATGGCGGCGAGCAGAAGCGTGACAAGGTGCGTACTCACACCACGCCGGCGCCGCGGGGGGATTGGCGCGACTGGCTCCCAACGCAGCTGCGGTCGGGTGTCGGGCTTGCTGACAACGATGCGACCGGTTGAGGGCGCGCGACCGGTGGAGGGGACGGGACCGGTGGAGGGGACGGGACCGGTGGAGGGGACGGGACCGGTGGAGGGGACGGGACCGGTGGAGGGGACG
>Ga0302326_10027127_pt1 | contig 11555 bp, 12 predicted proteins | sample Palsa_T0_3_FD_202264 | JGI IMG/M metagenome (GOLD analysis project Ga0302326, IMG submission 202264) | Peat permafrost microbial communities from Stordalen Mire near Abisko, Sweden - Palsa_T0_3 | ecosystem: Environmental > Terrestrial > Soil > Palsa > Peat permafrost | place: Sweden: Abisko...
TCACTGGTAAGCGCTCGCGCGTTGAAGAAAGCCGCGAGGTCCGCGCTGTGATCGATGTGCAGATGCGTTAATAAAACCGTATCTACTCTGCCTAAATCCAGGTCCAATTCTCCAATCCGGAGGAACGCCCCCGGTCCGGCATCCACCAGAATCCGCGGTGTACCATCGAGTAGCAGGATATAACTCGAACCGGCTCTGCCGAATGCCCGTGGCCCGCCGGAGCCAAGCACCAGAACTTCGATTGGAGCCTTTGCGGCGTGCAGGCAGGCGGGGGACAAAGTTACAACGGCCAGCGCGAGCATCATTAACGCATTCATCGCTTTTCTCCTATAGTTTTCGCCACAGAACGAATCTGCACCAAGTTGTGGGGCAGGCCCTCGGCCTGCGGCGGCCTCTCAGGCTGCCATCTACTCTTCGCAAGGGCCCCGATCTCCGGGCAAGCAGCGGGTCCGGGGGACCCGCGCAGGCCGAGGGCCTGCCCCACTATTTATGCAGACCCCTTCGGAAATCACCAACTCAACTGCGCGGGAAAATACTCCGCGATCAGATCTTCGTAATAAGGCCGGAGCTCCTGCGCACTGGGCCGCGAAGCGCTTTTGGAATACAAATCGTAGGGATTGAACGTGCGGACCCAATCGAACATTTGCAGGTCCCGATCGTTCATCAGGTATTCGTACGCGTGCTCCCGGTGGCCAGGATAGAACGAGTGATACCGGATCATGTAGAGCGCTTCCTCCGGCAGGTAATCCTTCACTACGTGATACAGGTACTCGTCATGCCCCCAGGAAAGGTCGACTTTGTCCAGTCCGCCACCCTCTTCATAGACGCCGGTGCGGGTCTGGTACGCAGGCACCGCGGAGTCGGGGTTGGCGGCGAAAAATTCCGGATAGACGATCTTGCCCGACCACGCGCAGCCCACCGGGAAAGTGTCGCCCACCACCGCCCATTGCGGCTCGCCGTAGAGACAGAGAATCTTGCCCAGATCGTGGATCAGTCCTGTCAGGACAAACCATCGCGGATGCCCGTCGGCCCGGATGGCTTCGGCGGTTTGCAGGCAGTGCTCGATCTGCGAGAGGTCCGTGTCGGGGTCGCTATCGTCCACCAGCGTATTCAGGTATTCGAGCGCTTCCCAAATGCCCATGCGGCGTTGGTCGAGCGCCAGGTATTGGCGCTTTTTCGCCTGCACGAAGTCGCGCGTCTGATGCGTATGATTCAGGCGGTAGAATTCGCGCACCACGGGCGGCGCTTCCGGCGTGAATTGGCGGAATCCATCCTGCGCACGGTTGGGATCGTAGCGATCTTTGACGAAATCGTCCCACTGCTCCAGACTTTCCAGCGGTCCTAGCATTTCATCGCCCTCCTTACAGCCATTATACTGGCTAGTATCGATGCGCCGAATCATTGTCACCATATTGTTACTCGCTCCCGGCCAGGCGTGGTGCTGGGGCGATGAAGGCCACCAGACCGTGGCGCGCATCGCCGCCGCGCACCTGACGGAACGGGCCCGCCAAGCCGTGGCCGCTCTGCTGAGCCAGGACCCCGCCTTCGCTGCCCCTGCGCCGGGCGCGCCCGATTCCGTCGCCGAAGCCATGGCGCGAGCCGCCATCTGGCCCGATCACATGCCCGGAGGCAAGGGCGTCACCGCGCCTTGGCACTACATCGATATAGGCTTGTTCGAAGGCCCTTCGCAGATCGCGGCGCGCTGCCCGGATGGCAATTGTATCGTCGCCAAGATGGGCCAGTACCTGGTGAATCTGAAACAGCACCGGGCCGACGGCGCCTGGCCGGAAGCGAAGGAATTGGCTTTCCTGATGCATTTCGCCGGCGACATTCATCAGCCCCTGCACTGCGCGACCGATGCCGATGCCGGCGGCAACTGCGTGAACGTAGTTGGATTCGAGCCCATGCTCAACCTGCACGCGGTCTGGGATATCACGCTGGTCCGCAAACTGATGGCGCAGGACGGACCGGGCATGATCGCGGGCATGGAATCGCGCTTTCGTAGGAAGCTGCGGGGCTGGCAGAGTTATGGCAGCATCGAAAAGATCGCTGGCGAATCGTTCGGTCTGGCCAAATCGCAGGTGTACGGCAAAGCCCGCCCGCGCCTTCCCGTAATTCCCAAATTCATCGAGGTGCAGCCGCGCAATTGCGCGACGGATGCGCCGGAAAACCTGCGCAATGTAAAGGTGGATGGGCCGCGGTCTTACGGCCCCGGATCCTTGACCGTGGTGCGTATGCAGTTGTACAAAGGCGGCGTCCGCCTGGCGGCGATGCTTAACGCCATTTACGGGGATTATTGAAACAGCAGACAAAGAACCTGCTAGTGAGCTACAGCACCAAGGCGATGGGCTTCTTCTAAACCGGATTGGCGATGTCAGGGCGGGCAGGGCGAGCAACGGCGTCCGCCCTGCGCCGCCGCGCATGTTATTCTGGATAGAGAACCCGACCGGTTCCCAACGGAGAGATGGCCGAGTGGTTGAAGGCGCACGCTTGGAAAGCGTGTATAGGGGAAACTCTATCCAGGGTTCGAATCCCTGTCTCTCCGCCAAATTATTGAAAACACATGCTTAACTGGCAAATTTATCGTGCAAATTAGCCCGTCCCTCCAGATTCTCCCCTGACTGATTCTGGAAGAGTTTATCCAGCAAGCGTCACTCTCTCCGCGGTTCCCCCCATCTAGGTCTAGGCTAGGCTTCATTAGGCCCGGCAAGAACCTTGCAAGCTTGCGCCTACGCCAAAACTTGCCGCGACGGGTCCTCAGCGATCACACCAGCGCATATTCTCCATTCCGCGGTCAGGCAAGAGAGAAGGCGGTACACTGATGGGTTGGAACACCGGCTTGAGCTTACGATCCTAAGGGATGGCGGTAAGGCCGTCGCCCTTGCCCGCTGTGGCCCAAACGTGGCGGCGCGATGGGTCAGTCTGGATGCCTCCCTACCGCAGTTCAAGGCGTTTCGCCAGACTCTTCTAGATCAGCTCCGTGGAAACGCACCATTGAAGAAACTGGATGCGGAGCAAATTGAAAAGTTTGGCCGCGATCTCTTTGACTTAATCGTCGCCGATAACCTTCGCGACCTTTACTCCCAGTTGAAACCGGACGATTATGTCAGTTGGAAGATCTTAACCGACAACGATGATCTCGGTGATATCCCTTGGGAGTTTCTGCAGGAGCCCAGGACCCTTTCTCCACGACGCACGCGTTGCGTAGTGCGCGTTCTGCAGACAGTCGGGCTGGCGCCACCCGAGCCGCTTCCGCGATCGGGCATCACCCGCGCACTTCTGGTCTCGGCCGAGCCTGTGGGTCTCAGAAATGTCGGCTGGCAAACGATAGAATCCCGCCTGAGGAGGGAATATTCTTCCCGGCTGCCCTTGGCCCTCGATATCATGGAAGGGGCCGATTCCGTTAGCCTGCTGCAGGCGCTGGCTTCGAAGCCTTATGACCTGGTGCACTTCTCGTGTCATGGAGACGCTACGGGTAAGGATGGCCGTCTGGTTCTCGTCAACAGCAAAACGAAGCAGCCCGACTATGTCAAGGCACGGGACATTGCCTCTGCCCTTGCAGGCCGCGGGATCCGTCTGGTGGTTCTGAGCGCCTGCGAAACGTCGTCCCAAGGCTCGCAGACGACTTCGTTTAGCAATATCGCAGAGACGTTGATTCGACTCGGCATTCCCGCCGTGATCGCCAACCAGGCCTCCATCGCGGTGCCTTCTATGGCGGTCTTCGTCGGCGCGCTTTATAGAGAACTGGCGCAAAGTGGTAACATCGATAAGGCGATGGCGGAAGCTAGGTTGGCCCTTTCCATCGAGCTCAAAGGCAGCCCGGAATGGGGCGTTCCGACCCTCCACCGCCTCTACGGAGGAGCTCAGCTATACATATGACCCTCTCGCCATACACTTTGGTTCGTTCGCGTAGCAAGGAGCCGACGGTCGTCCCGAAGTCGGTCTCGGAGGCTTTGCGGAACTTCAGTTCCGAGGTTGTTTTTCCCCAGTTGGAGAATCGCGAAGCCTTGGACGGCGTGGCACTCCAAGCCAAAAACAGCATTAAAACCGTGGGTATTTGGGATCTTGGCGCATGGGTAGGCGGACTTGCCGAGATCGTGAAGACGATGAACGCCGCGCAATCCGGTTTGCTGTTCTTCGAGGCTCAGGCGGCGATTCCATCCGGCATCACCAGCAGCAAGCACCGTGTCGTCGAATGGTCGGAAGCGACGCTCGGCAAGAAGCTGACCGCAAGGCAAAAGCGGGAACTCACGGACGCGATCATCGATACGGAATTCTTTAAACTTGCCAAACCCGTGCGAAAGGATTTGGGTGTCGATTACCTGATCGGCTTGAGTCCGGACGCGGTCGCGGGCGAGGAAACGGATGAGGAGGGCCACACAGTCCATTCTGATTTTTTCTCCTCGATCTATGGCAAGACTTCGCTGGTTTCCACAGTGGGCCTGCGGGAACTGGCAGATAAGGCGAATCGGACCTTCGAATACGCCGTCGGCTTTTTGATTGTGTCGATTATGTTCTCCCAGCTTAATGGGTTGCGCGTGCGCTATCACGAAGACAACGGATGTTTGATGGATTATAACTTCCGGCGCGAAACCATTGCCGACCGTCTGGCACAGCCTGCCATCTGCACCGCGATCTGCCAACCGAAAAGCTTGCCCTGGGTTCTGGAAATCGCCAAAGCGCTTCTGGACAAACTCGATAGGTACCCACGTCCAAGCGCGAAGGTCACGAGGTGATCCACGTAGTCGTCTTCGTTCCGGGCATTATGGGTTCCACGCTCCGCTTGGGGAGCGACCTGATCTGGCCGGGCTCCGCCTCGAGCCTTTTGCTCGAGTACAGATTAATGCCCGACCTCCTGCGTCCGGATTTGGTTGCCACGGACGTATTGCGAACGTTCGCGGGAGTCTATTCAATCTACGATCCGATCCTCAACGACCTGGAGGCTTGCGGCTTCAGCGAGATTGGGGCGCCGAAGACACTTTACATCTTCCCGTATGATTGGCGGAAATCGAACTACGAGGCCGCAGCGGCGCTGGCAAAGACCATCGACGATATACGTGCGGAGCATGGCTCGGACCTTAAGATTACCCTGATTGCGCACAGCATGGGGGGCCTAGTGAGCCGGTGCTATCTTGAAAGCGGCGACTTCGATGCCCGGCCTGGAATGGCCTGTGTGAAGATGCTGATCACGATTGGGACGCCGCATCGGGGAGCGCCCGCCGCGGCGATCTATGCGGCGGGCATCGAGAAGAAACTATTCCTGAGTGCATCGCAGGTTCAGCAACTCGCGAGCGACCAACGCTACCCAGCTCTTTATGAGCTGTTGCCGCCGGAGGGCGAACCGTTTGCGTGGCCGCACGAAGAATCGACGGCGTTCGCGGCACTGAATATTTACTCGAGGGTGACGGCGGATGGGATCGGGTTGGTCGAGGCGAACCTGAAGGCGGCGAAGGCTTTTCATGCGCGGCTGAACCCGGCCCAGCGACCCGCGCACGTTCGGTACTTCACGTTCTTCGGGACGCGCGTAAACACGACGGTGAATGTCAGCTTGGAAGCCAGAGGGACAGCGCTCCGCACGACCCCCTTACGCATCGACGATGCGGGCGACGGCACAGTCCCATTATGGAGTACCTTACCGGGAATTCAATCCATGCCGGTAGGCCAAGAGCACATGAAGCTGTTTCGCGACGACGATCTGCGTCGCACGCTTGCTATTCTCTTGGAGGTGCCCGGACGATTAGTGGCGCCTTCCTTGGTGCATGTGGTGGCCAACGAGAGAGTCGTGGAGACGGATAAGGTCGTATCAGTAGCGCTGCTATTTCCAGGCGGCACCACCACCATAGACGGCTCCGTACGATGGGTCAATGTTCCGGCCGAAGGCGGACCGCCGGAGTTGGCAGGCGACGCGGCTAAAGTGCAATACTCGGGTGCGCCAGTTGACAAGATCAGCTTGCAATTGAACAGTCCATCATTTCCGGGGTACTATCGGATCGAATTTGTGGACGAGACCGGCGAGCCTGTCGTACCTGATGAGATCATCGTGCAGGAACCGCCGGCTTGGGTTGCATCGCCGTGACGGATCCGTTGCTCTCCATACACGTGGATAGACCGCCGTCGATCCCATGGTCTTGTTATTCAATCGACTCGCATATTCCTGAGCGAGCATTCGAAACACGTGGGATAGCCGTCCTGTGAACGCACCGCAAAAGCCATCAGGACCACACCCGCGTCGGGCAATTTCGGGCAATGCGCCATGGGATCGCTGGCATCTATGGCATCCCTGGCAACCTGGAATCCGCAACTTGCAGAGCCTAAAGGCCTCGTAATGTTCCGAATCCCTGTCTCTCCGCCAGAAATCAATCGCCGCTCTACATCAGTTCCGCGACAAATCCCGCACCACCTCCGGCGCAATCCGCACATCGCGGTGCGCCAGCGGACCGCCCTCGTCCAGCACCGGCTCCATGGCATGCAGGGGCGGCAGTTCCGGATTCTGGAAGAACTTGCCGATGTAAATCTCTTCTCCCCAGATCTGCGATTTCTCCATCGCCTCCAGCCAGTTCGCCGGATCGTACACCGGATCGTCCTCCAGCCGCTTCACGCGCGCCTTGAACCACAGATAAGTGTTGTCGTGGTTGTAAGTCACGCACGGGCTGAACACATCGATGAAAGCGAAGCCTTTGTGCCGCAGCCCCTGCTTGATCAGATCCGTCAGGTGCTTCTGATCCCCGCTGAAACCGCGCGCCACAAAGGTCCCGCCTGCCGCCAACGCCAGCGCAATGGGATTGATGGGTCCCTCCACGCTGCCGAACGGCGTACTCTTGGTCTTCATGCCGCTACCCGCCTGGCCTGGCGCGTCGCCGGAGCAATTCCGCGATTCCTTTAGACGATTGCCGGAATGTGCTAAGGTCGGTCTGATTCGCTTATGCCCCGTGCATGGCGAGTAGCAGAGGTGGAGAATGTCGCCGGCAGGCATCGCGGTGCGCAACTGGATCATGCGCATTCATCGCTGGATGGGCGTCGCATTCTGCGTGCTGTTTCTGGCGTGGTTCGTATCCGGCATCGTGCTGATCTACTGCCGCTTCCCTCATGTGGAGGCGGAGGATCGTTTGGCGCACGAGGATGCTCTCGATCCCGGGCGGATTCATATCTCACCAGTCGGGGCATTCGCGGCACTGCGGGAACCCACCGCGCCCACGCAGATCCGGCTACATGTCCTCGATGGACGTCCAGTCTACCGGTTTGAGTTTGGAGGGCGTTCCAGACTCGTCTTCGCGGATGATGGCGAGCGGCTCGATGCCGTTACGCGGCAAATGGCGTTACGCGTCGCAGCGGCTTGGGCGGGATTTCCGGCCGCCGCATCGTCGTTTCAGGGATTGGTAACGCAGGACGACCAGTGGACTCTGTATTTCACGGTACACCCCTATGGTCCGTTCTGGAAATACTCATGGCCCAACGGCGAGGAGACTTATGTTTCGCAAACAACGGGTGAGGTGGTTCAGGATACCACCCGGAATTCCCGGTTCGGCGCGTATTGCGGGGCAATTCCGCACTGGCTCTATTTCGCGGCACTGCGCCGCCACGCGGAGCTTTGGAGCCAGGTAGTGATGTGGCTTTCCGGTGCGGGCGCGGCGACGTCGCTCCTCGGCATTGTCGCCGGAATTTGGTTATATTCTCCTTCGAAGCGATACAGATTCAAGGGCGGCTCTTCGCGTATTCCATACGCGGGGCCGAAGCGATGGCACGTGGCTCTGGGGCTAACCTTCGGGGTAGTCACGTGCACCTGGGTTTTTAGCGGGTTCTTGTCCATGGAACCCTCTTCCTGGCTTGCTGGCCGGGATTGCCCGAATCTCGATGAAGCGCTGCAAGGACTTCGTCTCGACGTTGCGAAGTTTGCCGTCAAAGACCCGCGCCAGGCCGTTGCAGAAGCCGGAGCAGAGCTGCGAGTGAAGGAACTTGAGTTCGCTTCATTCGACGGCGCTGCGCTGTACCTCGCCGTGGAGTCTCCATCGCGTTCGCGCGTTGTTCCGATGTATGGTAGTTCGCGGGAAGGCCTGGATAGGGGGCAAATCGTCGATGCAGTGAAGCGCGTTGTTTTGCCGGCGGCCGTTGTTGAAACGCGACAAGTCAATAGCTACGAGCCTTATTACGTGGACCGGTACAAGCAGAAGCCGCTGCCGGTTCTTTATTTTCGCCTAAACGACGCCGGCCGGTCCGCTTATTACATCGATCCGAGGACTGGAAGGGTCGTTCAAAGCTACGGGGCCCGTTCACGTTGGAATCGCTGGCTGTATCACGGCCTGCACTCCCTGGATCTGCTTTGGCTGTACGCCCGGCGGCCTGCATGGGACATCTTCATCGTCATCTTGCTGCTGGGTGGCAGCGCTCTCTCCATCACCGCCATCTCCATAGCGTGGAAGGTCGTTCGCCGAACGTTTCGTTCCGGCGCGACAGGGCCGAAGACCACTACGAGCTGATCGGGATGCGTGTACGCCATGGGCGCCGGCAGGATGGCATAAATCACGCTGAAAAGCGCCGTATTCGGACCGAAGCCCAGCACCGGGGCCAGGACCGCCACCGCGGCAAAGCTTTTGTTCTTCGCCAGCACCCGCAGGCCGAAACGGACGTCTCGCCAGAGACCGTTCAGATGCCTATCATACGAACCAGGAGCCCTTGGTTGGATTAGAGCTAATCGTCTCTCGGGCCTTGGCCTGTTGGAGCCAATGTTACAAGCCAATGCTACAATAACCTCGGAATGGCCGCGCGCCTTGAACCCGCTCCAGCAGCGCACAGCCCGAGCCTCGTGGATCTGCGGCATTTGCGCTCCGCGGACCTGGATCCCTTGCTGGATGAGGAAGTCGCCGTCTGGGGCAACCTCCTGGATTGGGACTTTGGCAAATCGGCCGACTTAGTGCGGCGCTTCGTGGATATGCGGGCGCTCAACGGCTGCGCCCTGGTGGAGGATGGCGAGACAGCGGGCTATGCCTACTATGTGCTGGAAGAGCACAAGGGGCTAATCGGCGATCTATTCGTGCGCAAAGCATTCAACAACCTGGAGAATGAGAACCGGCTGCTGGAGTCTGTTTTGGATTCCCTGACCCGCTCTCCGCAAGTGACGCGCATCGAATCGCAACTGATGATGACGCAGTCCACCGGCTGGCGGTTCATGCCCCTGCAGCGGTGTCTCAGCGCCTTCGAACGCAACTTCATGATGCTCGATCTGGAGCGCGCCATGCTCGACCCCGCGCGGCGCCCTTTGGGCCCGGCGGCCAGCCGGGTGTACGTCGCCAAGTGGTCGGAACAATACCAGGACCCCGCCGCCCAACTCATCGCCGCCGCTTACCAGGGTCACGTCGACAGCCTTATCAACGATCAATACCGTTCCGTTTCCGGGGCCCGCCGCTTCCTCTTCAACATCGTGCAATATCCAGGATGCGGCATGTTCTTCAAGCCCGCTTCGGTGGCCGCCTTCGACCGGCTGAACGGACGCATCTGCGGCATCTCTCTGGCCAGCCTGGTAATGCCCCACTGCGGCCATATCACGCAAATCTGCGTGGCGCCTTCGGCGCGCGGCGCCGGCGTCGGTTACGAATTGCTCCGCCAGTCGCTCAGCTTGCTGCGCGACGCGGGCTGCCGCAAAACCAGCTTGACGGTCACTGCCTCGAATCGGGAAGCCATCAAGCTCTACGAGGACGTGGGCTTCACCACGGTCCGCAGTTTCTACGCTTACGTGTGGGAAGGGTTCTAGCTCAAACGCATGCTCGATTGGCTCTTTTCAGACCCGCTGCCCGCCGGCTCTGCTGCCCCGGATTTCACGCTTCCCAAGCAGGACGGCAAGACTGTCAGTCTATCCAAACTGCGCGGTAAGAACGTGATGCTGGTGTTCTATCCCGGCGACGACACACCCGTCTGCCGGAAGCAATTGTGCGAGTTCCGCGACCAATGGGAACAGGCCCGCCAGCGGAATGTACTGGTATTCGGAGTCAATCCCGCGAGTGCCGGCAGCCACCTCAAGTTCCAGGAGAAATACCGCTTCCCATTTCCGTTATTGGTGGATGCCGGGCAGAAAGTCGCGGAGCTATACCATGCGAGCGGCCTCTTCGTGAAGCGCACGGTCTACCTGATCGGTCCCGATGGCGTCATCCGCTACGCCAAGCGCGGCAAACCCGATCCCGCCGAGGTGCTGGCAGCGGCGCAGTGAGTCGGGACCACATCTCATGGCATAATAGTCACCTATGAGACTACCGATGCTGTTCCTGTTCCTCTCGCTCGCTGCCTTCGGGCAGGAGCGGCCCGAGGGTCCGCCGCCAGGCGAACACCGCATGCCCCCGCCCAAGAACCTGAAAATCCTGCAGCCGGAGCATTTGATGGAGACCATGCAGGCGTTCCGGGTGGCCTTGGGCGTGCGTTGCGACTTCTGCCACGTGCAAGGCGACTTTGCCGCCGACGACAAGCCCCACAAATTGATGGCGCGCAAGATGCTCGAAATGACGCATGAGATCAACGGACACTTCCCCGATGGAAAGATGCACGTAACCTGCTACACCTGCCACCGCGGCTCTGAGGAACCAGCCACCCGGCCGCCGGAGGGCGAGCGTCCCGGCGGCCGGCCGTAGCTATGGCAGGCAGAACACTCCTTCAGCTACAATCTCCGCCGGACCCGTCAGGAAAACATCGCCGTCCCAACGCACCTCCAGCGATCCGGCTGGCGTGATCACGCGCGCGGGGCTGGCCACCAGCCCCCGCCGCACCGCGGCCGCGAACGCGCCGGTGGACCCCGTCCCGGAGCTCATCGTCTCCCCAGCGCCGCGCTCCCAGAAGCGTACGTCCAGCGTGTGCCCGTCGCGCGCGCGCAGGAACGATACATTGGTGCGATTGGGGAAATGCGGGTGCCGCTCGATCTCCGCGCCCAGCGCGCGCCAATCGAAGTCGAAATCCGCTACCGGCATGGCGCATTGCGGATTCCCCACCCATACCAGCGTCACGTCCCGCGCGCCCGCGGCCAGTGGCAGCGAAAATCGCTCGGCAGTGATCTCCGGCCGCCCCATTTTCATCTCGAACAGGAACCGGTGGCCGACGCGTTCCAGCAATCGCAGCGTCTTGATGCCGGCGCCTGTCCGCACACGGACTTCGTCGCGCGAGTGTCCGTGCTCGATCGCGAACGCCGCCGCGCAGCGCGTCCCGTTGCCCGAAATCTCCGCCTCGCTGCCGTCGGAATTGAACAGCCGGATGGCCAGATCGCAATCGGCAGCCGGAGCGATCTCAATCGGCATCCATCCGTCGGCGCCCACACCCGTATGGCGGTCGCAGATGGCTCGCGCGATGGCCGCCAAGTCTCCGGCGGGGACGTCTTCTTTCCTCGTCAGCAAGAAGTCGTTCTTCGCTCCGTGTGCTTTCGTGAAAGGAATGGTCACCGGTCACCTTTTTTCTGAGACGGATATCAACTTAGTTTAGAGTTGTCGATGAGTCTGCACAAATAGTTGGGCAGGCCCTTGGCCTGCGGCGGCCTCCAGGCCGCCATCTTCTCCTCTGCGGAGTCAATTTCAGGGCGACCGGCG
>Ga0302326_10027129_pt1 | contig 11554 bp, 13 predicted proteins | sample Palsa_T0_3_FD_202264 | JGI IMG/M metagenome (GOLD analysis project Ga0302326, IMG submission 202264) | Peat permafrost microbial communities from Stordalen Mire near Abisko, Sweden - Palsa_T0_3 | ecosystem: Environmental > Terrestrial > Soil > Palsa > Peat permafrost | place: Sweden: Abisko...
AGCCTCTCAATGAACAATAACTAATAGTAAATACATTGAATGCCAACAACCCCTACTGGCTAACCGTTCTCAACCGCGAAGTCGTAGCCTGCACCCGCTGCCCGCGCCTCGTCGTCTATCGCGAGCAAGTGGCCCGCGAGAAACGCCGCGCCTACCGCGAGTGTGAGTATTGGGGCAAGCCTGTGCCCGGCTTCGGCGATCCCGAGGCGCGCGTTCTGATCATGGGACTGGCTCCCGGCGCGCACGGTTCCAACCGCACCGGACGCCCCTTCACCGGCGATGCCTCCGGCAAGTTCATGTTCCCGGTGCTGCATGAAACCGGATTCGCCAGCCAGCCCAACGCCACCGATCGCAACGATGGGCTCACGCTGAAAGATCTGTACATCACAGCCGCGGTTCGCTGCGCCCCTCCCGCCAATAAGCCCACGCCGCAGGAGCTCGCCGAGTGCTCCCACTTTCTTGACCGCGAGCTTGCAGGGTTAGAAAGAGTAAAGGTCGTGGTCGCGCTCGGCAAGATTGGCTTTGATGCCTATCTGAACTATGTGAAACGGCGCGGCCTGCTCTCCGGCAAGCAGGGCTACCTCTTCAAACATTTTCCTTTCAAACATGGCGCCAATTACCGGTTACCCGATGGTAAGGTGTTGCTGGCCTCTTACCATCCTTCGAACCAGAACACGCAGACCGGAAAGCTTACGCGCGAAATGTTTGTGAAGATATTTAAAGAGGCGGCAAGGCTTGCCGATGAGTAAGTTGGGGCGCCGCCAGGCGGATCGTTGCACCCTACCCCATCGAACGGGGTCACAATCGACAAACCGGGGTCATGAACCGGGGCGGCGCCATTTGCTGGGTTGGGCTCGTCGAAATCGAGAAGTGTTCCAACCGGAACATATGTGCTGAATGTTCCAACTGGAACATTTTGTGCGTGCAATGGCGTAAGGATCGAGATGTATGTATAATGCTCGTAAATGAAACCATCCAAGGCGGTTAGGACGGGCCGGAAGGCGAGACCCCAAAAGACCCAAAAAGCCAAGAAGACCCCCAAGACGATCAGCTTGCAGGCGGTAGCGGAGGAGCCAAAGCGGCGCTACATTTTGCTTCGGGATGTGGGGGTGTTATACCGGCCGATCAAGAAACCGGTCACGCTGCGTCTGGACGCCGATGTAATTGCGTGGTTTAAGAAATCAGGGCGCGGCTACCAAACGCGGATCAATGGGGCGCTGCGGAAAATGATGAAGGATGAGATGAAAGAGGAGAAGAAAAAATCTGGGGAGTGAACCGGGCCGAGATTTCGGAGGCTGCGGGATGACGTGCGCGGGCGACTCGCGCAAAATGCAAGCATGCTTGACGCAGAGGGCGGGCAGGAGTGCCCGCCCCACACAAGTTATTTCAACTTCGTTACCGTTACCTCCAGCTGAAACTGGCGCTTGGAGTTGGGATCGTCCACGCTGCCCACCACCGTCGGTTTTCCCAGTTGCGCTACGGTGCTGGCATGGATCTCCAGTTGGCGCAGCACCGGCCGCGCCCCAGTGTGTTCCTGCTGCTCGGGCATGGCAAAGTTGCTGATTTCAGCCCGCACCGAGATGGGTAGACCATTGGCTCGCTCTCCGATCCTGCACCAGATACTGGTTCCCACATCCAGGTAGGTAAACTCTCCCTGCTTGGACTCGACTGGAACGCGCGTTCCAATCTTGATCTCGTTGGCATCCTCGGCATTCAAGTTCATTGAGTACTGCCGCGTATTGATCTTCTTGCCGTCTTCGAACTCGTTGACGGAGAAGTCGAGACGATAAGCGTTTACGGCCTTCTCCGTCTCAGGAGCGGCCTTCGGTTTACTCGAATCCTGTGCCGACGCTTTGTTGAATCCTCCAGCCGTAAGGGTGAGAAGCAGCACTGTGGCTACGACCATTTGTTTGAACATTGGTTATTCTCCTTAGTTCGTGCCGGTACTTCTATTTGTTTTGTCACTGTGAATTCTGACCGTCGGCGGAGGCAGCTACGGCCATTTCTTCGGCGCTGTCCCGCCGCAGCTCATCGCTTCTGGCCTGTGCGATCAGCGCGGCATGCTCCGGATAGTTTGCGACGTAGCGCGTCAGGATTGTCTCCTGCTCGCTCAGCGGCTGCGGTGAAGGAAACTGCTCGAGCTTCGGCGCAGGAACAACAATCGTTGCCGGGTCGCTGAGCGCACGTGACTTAACCCGGCTTCCAGGTCCCGCCTCGAGGGGACGAATCGAGCCGCTTCCGCCGTTGTTCGCAACCAGCGTCTTGGCATCTTGATTGGTCTGCACCGTAGCCGATGGTTGTTGCCCGCCGATGTTCTGCGCTGGCTTCCCCGATCTCCATGCCACCGATAGGGACACAATGATCACCACTGCCAGCGCCGCTACCGCCGGCCATCGCCACCACGAGCGCTTGGCTGCACGCTTGTGTTCGATTCGCAGATTCGCCAGAATGCGTTCTTCCAGTCCGGGTCTCGGCTCGGCCGTTGCGAACTTCGCCAGCGCGGCATCAAGTTCGCGTTCGAGGGCGCCGCTATTGAAATTCTGCCGATTCATGCCGTCTTGCCGGGAATCACTTTCCGCCATATTTCCCACCTCTACTTCTTGTTCACTACTTCTGCCAGCTTTTCCCGCAGAATATGCCGTGCCCGGAAGACTCGCGACCGCACTGCCGCTTCGCTGATTCCCAGCGTCACAGCCACTTCGCGCGGCGACATTTCTTCTACTGCCGACAGGATCAGCGGTTCGCGCAGCTTCTCCGGCAACGCCGAAATCAAGCGTTCGAGCAGCACGCCGATCTGTGAGCCGTGCATCGCCTCATCTGCCGTGGCGTCCGCGGACGCTGCCTCTGCAACCGGCTTCCCGGGGTCTTCGAGCGGAATCTCCCGCTTGCGGCCGCGATGCTTGCTCCGGTCGACCGCCACGCGCCAGGCGATGCGCGCCAGCCAGGTCTTATGGTCTTCTACCGTGGCCAGCTTGCGGCTGTAGCGCAGCACCCGGAGAAACGTTTCCTGGGTGGCGTCCTCGGCATCGTGATGGCTCCTGAGCGCGGCGTAAGCAATGCGGTAGACGAGCCGCGAGTGCTGGCGGACGAGGTCTTCGAGCGCGTCTTCCGCACTGCGGTCCGGAGTGCGGTCCTGACTACGATCCTGACTTCGGTCTTGACTGCGCGGTACCGTCACGGCGTCGCTCAGGACTGCCTCTCCCGCCACCAATCGCTTGCCCTCAATCATGAAGACCGCCGGAACGTCTGGTTTGTTCAGGTATTTCTTGGGAAGAACGTTTGTGGAGACGTTGCTTGCAAGGATGCGGGCCTTAGGTCGTGGGTCTTAGGTCTTCGGGTCTTGCCTAAGACCTAACACTCAAGACCTGAGACCTGCTGCTAGAAGCCCACCATGACTGGTTCCGACTCCAGCTGGACGCCCCAGATTTCTTCCACGCGATGCTGGATCTGTTCTTTCAGGGCGAGAACATCGGCGGCTGTGGCGCCGCCGCGATTGACGATGGCGAGTGCATGTTTGGTGGAGATGCCAACGCGCCCAAAGCCGAATCCTTTGGAGAATCCCGAGCGCTCAACCAGCCAGGCTGCCGAAACTTTCTTGCGGGTTTCGAGGGCGGGATAGGCGGGCACGTTTAATCCTCGTGCGGCGGCCCGCTGCTTCAGATTCTCGTGCTGTTCTTCCGAGAGCACAGGGTTCTTGAAGAAGGAGCCTGCGCTCATGCAATCCGGATCTCCCGGAGTGAGGAGCATGCCCTTGCGCGTGCGGATATAGCGCACAGCCTCGCGTGTTTCGGCGAGATTCGGAGGCGTTTCGCGGCCCTCGAAATGCCGTTGGAGGTCGGCATAGCTGATATGCGGGTTACCTCCGGGAATGAGCGCGTAGGTAACGCGGAGAACGATGAATCGTCCGCGCTCACTGGTGTTGAAGATGCTAGTCCGGTAGCTGAACCCGCAGGCTTCCGGGCAAAGGTCGCATACCTGATTATCTCTTAAGTCGAGCACCTGCACTGAGGCGATGGTCTCGGAGACTTCCTGCCCGTAGGCGCCGACGTTCTGCACCGGCGTGCCGCCCACGCTGCCCGGAATTCCGCTCAGGCACTCGACGCCAGCGCAGCGGGCCATCACCGTGTGAGAGACGAACTTGTCCCAGGATTCGCCCGCGCCTGCATCGAAAAGAATTTTGCCTTCATCATCGTGGCCGCTGCGTTGGACTTGGTTGATGCCTTGAACCGCGATTTTCAGTACTAAGCCCGGCCAGCCGGCATCGGCGACGACCAGGTTGCTGCCGCCGCCCAGAACGAACAGAGGCAGATCGCGCGAGCGGGCGAATATAACTGCCTCCTGCACTTCCCCGGCATTCCCAGCCTCGACGAAATACCTCGCCGGGCCTCCGATTTTGATGGTGGTCAGCGGCGCGAGCGGAATGTTTTCGAGCAGAAGCACAAATCATCTTAAATATACACACGGGTGAAAGCGGGCGCACCGGCTGGCGAGTTAGCCGAGAACGATGTTCGGCAGTTCAGCGAGCGTGGTGATTTGCGCGTCAGGCGTTTCCGGGATGCGCTCGGGCGCCTGGCCGAAGCGATTGCACCACAGGGTGTAAAAGCCAAACGCCTTGGCGGAGTAGGCATCCCAGCCATTGGAAGACAGAAAGCAGACGGCGGACGCAGCGATATTAAACCGCTCACAGGCTAGCCCGTAGACCGAAGGGTGCGGCTTGTAGACCTTCACCTCCTCCACGGAAAAAATCGCGTCGAACACTTCGGTGATGCCGGCGTTGGTCACGGCTGCCGCCAGCATGGCGGGTGTCCCGTTGGAGAGAATCGCGAGCTTCATCCCGGCTGCCTTCAGGTGCTTTAGGGTGTCAGGAACTTCCGGGTAGGCGCTCAGGCTCAGGTACAGGTTCATGAGCCGCGCGCGCAGGGCAGAGTCATCGAGCTTCAGCGTCGATAAAGCGAAGTCGAGAGCGTCGCCGGTCACCTGCCAGAAATCTGCGTGGCGCCCGGCGAGGCCGCGCAGCCAGGTGTATTGCAGTTGTTTGAAGCGCCACAATTCGGCGAGCGGCTGCCACTTGTCACCCAGCGAATCCTGGGCGGAGCGCGCTGCACTGTTGACGTCAAACAGCGTGCCGTAGGCGTCGAACACGCAGGCCTCGATGCCGCGAAGTTTTAGTGTGGTCATCCAGCAATCTCCCGTTTTCAGGTTAACCTAACAGGCAAGAAAGCACCTCCAAACCAAGGAAGAACCACGCACAAAGTCTTGCCTCGAAGTTGAGCAATTTTGAACAGACACGCGACAACTCTGGATGAAATAGTACCTGCGGTTGTGTTCAGCCGAATAACTTTAAGGAGATGACATGCGAAAACGTTTTCTGCGCCTCATTCCGTTAGGCATCTTGAGCTGCCTGACTGTGCCGGGTGTAACGCAGGCCAAGTCCGATCCCGCGAGACTTTTCGCGACGAACTGTACCCTGTGCCACGGGGCTGACGGCAGCGGCGACACCGCTTCCGGCAAGGCGATGCACGCGAAGGATCTGCGATCTGACGAGGTTCAGCAGCAAAGCGACGCGGCTCTTAGCGAAGTCATCACCAAAGGCAGAGGGAAAATGCCGGCGTTTGGCGCCAAGATAAAGGCGGACGACGTAACGAAATTGGTGGCTTACATTCGAAGCCTGGCGAAGAAATAATTAGCATTGCAACGCAGGCGATACCGTCAGCGGGCTCGATAGGCGGCAATAGCTAAAATCTGGGCAATTGGGGCATCGCATGTTCGAGGGCGAAGCAGAGTCAGAATCCAAAGTTAAAGGGTCACCATCCGGGCCGTCTCATGCAAGCAGGCGCTCGTTTCTCGGCGTGTTGCTGGGGCTTGGCTCGCTCGTCGTAGGTGCGCTGCTTGCCGTGCCGCTCATTCGCTTTGCGCTATTCCCGTTGCTGCGCCGGACCACTCAACTGAAGAACTCGCCGGTGGGAGAACTCAGCGAGTTTTCTCCCCTGACCGAGCCGGTCATGCGTACCGTCCAGATTGAACAAGTCGATGGCTGGCGCAAGGCGGTATCGGAAAAGGCCATCTATGTGACAAAAGACAGCCAGGGCCAGCTTCGCGTTCTCACCTCCATCTGTCCTCACTTGGGTTGCACGGTCCCCTGGAACAAGGAAAAGAACCAGTTTGCCTGCCCCTGCCACGGCGCCACTTTCGCGGCCGACGGAACTCGAGTCAGCGGGCCTTCGCTGCGGGGGATGGACACGCTGGAAACAACGGTTCAGGACGGCCAACTGCTGGTGCGATTTCAATATTTCCGGCAACTCGTCTCGGACAAGGAAGTCATCGGGTAACCGAGAATGCATTCGATTCATCCAGGCGAAAGTGACTCTTCTCCACGAGGCGATGCAGGACTATGGGGATGGCTCAACCGCCGCACCGGCCTGGATGATTTGCTTCGCGGCGCTCTCGATGAGCCCATTCCCGGCGGCGCGCGCTTCGCTTACATATTCGGCTCAGGGCTTTTGTTCATTTTCATTTCGCAAGTGATCACTGGAATCTTTCTGGCGCTGTACTACGTCCCATCCGCCGATCACGCGCACACAACGGTCGCATATATTACAAAGGCAGTTACGGCTGGATCGTTTCTCCGCAGTCTGCACGCTTACGGCGCCAGCGCGATGGTCGTCGTTTTATTCCTGCACTTGTCGCAAACCTACATCTATGGGTCGTACAAAGGACGGCGCGAGCTTCTGTGGCTCTCTGGATGCGTGCTCTTCGGCCTGGTCCTGGCCATGGCTTTCACCGGCTACTTGCTTCCCTGGGACCAGAGAGCTTATTTCGCCACGGCCGTAGGAACCAACGCCGCCAGTGAAGTTCCCTGGATTGGTGAGGGCCTCAGGCGCTTGATGCGCGGTGGCACGGAGATGGGCACGCTTACAATATCCCGGTTTTTCGTGGCCCATGTTTTCCTTATTCCCGCTTGCATCTTCGCCCTTGTGGCCTCGCATATTTTTCTATTTCGGAAAGCTGGAGCGGCGGGACCGGTAAACCAAGACCATCCAAAAGAAAAAGTAGAACTCTTCTACCCCCGCCAAGTGCTGATGGATCTTTCGCTGACGGCGCTGCTGATTGTAGGGCTCGGTTTGCTTTGCTTTTTCGTCCCCATGCAACTGGGGCCGCCAGCCAACCCGGCGGATACGCAGTACGTACCGCGGCCGGAATGGTATTACCTGCCCATATTTCAATGGCTGAAGTACTGGCATGGGTCGGCCGCGATTGTGGGCGTGCTTGTTATTCCAACTCTTCTTGCTCTAGCGATCGTTGCGCTTCCTTTTCTTGATCGCAGCATCGAACGGCGGCCGTGGAAGCGGCCGGTAGCGATGGCAGCGTATGCCTTCGCTGTATTTTGGCTGGTGGGCCTCGGTCTCCGCAGCCAGTACTTGGATCGGCACGATCCTGGAGTGGCCCAGCAACTGGCGAAGCAGAAGACCGACGAAGACGAATATGCAAAAAAGCCATTTGAGCCGGAGCTTTCTTCCGCGTCCCTGGCTGAGGCAAATGTGACGCTCGCGGATCCGCTAGCCGCGAAAGGAAAAACCATCTTCGAAAGGCAATCGTGCAATGCCTGCCACGGTGATGGCGGAGTGGGCACGGCCGCGGCCCCGCCGCTTGTCGGTATAAGCGCAAAATTCTCGCCTGACCAGTTAGCCGAACTGTTCAAGCATCCCACGGCGAAAATGATCGCGGGCGGCATGCCGCCAATCGATCTTCCTCCGGATGATTTGAAGGCGTTGATCGCCTACGTGGAGAGTCTCAAGTGACTGACGACTGTTACGGAGCTAGGCGACCGCAAGATAGACATAGCGCAGGATAAAGAGAACAGTGAGAATCCATACCAGCGTGTTGATCTCGCGAAATTTTCCTGCCGCGACCTTTACCACCGTATAGGAAATCAGGCCGAGGCTGAGGCCGGTGGCGATGCTGAACGTGAGCGGTGTGGCTAGAATCGTGATGAAAGCTGGCACGGCTTCGCTGAACTCCCGCCACTGAATCTGTGCGATGGATTCCGACATCAATACGCCCACCAGAATCAGAGCTGGGGCGGTGGCATAACCCGGAATTGCCGTGGCCAACGGTGAGCAAAACGCCGCGAGCAGGAACAGCGCAGCCACGGCGATATTGCTCAGGCCGGTGCGGGCGCCGGCCGCGACTCCGGCGGCGCTTTCAATGTAGCTGGTGACGGTGGACGTGCCCGTCAATGCGCCGAACACGGTGCCTACGGCATCCGCCAGCAGCACCCGCCCGACGCGCGGAATCTTGCCGTTCTTGATGAAGCCGCCTTGCTCGCAAACTCCCACGAGCGTGCCAACGTTGTCGAACAGATCCACGAACAGGAACGCGAACGCGATTTCGAGCAGGCCAAGATGGCGCAAGCCGCGAAAATCCAGTTGCAGGAACGTGGACGACGGGTGGGGCATGGAGAAAATTGCCGTGGGCCAATTCGTGATACCGCGGAGAATTCCGAGAAGAGCAGTGCCCAAGATGCCAAGCAAGATTGCGCCATGAAACTTTCGCGACATCAGGATCAACGTGAGGACAAGGCCGAAACAGGCCGTCTGCACTTCCTTGTCGGAGAAGCTGCCGAGGCCGACAAAGGTGGCGGCATTGGCAACCACGAGCTTTGCATTCCGCAGGCCGACGAACGCGATGAACATTCCGATTCCTGCCGCAGTCGAATGCTTCAGGCAATCGGGCATGCCGTTCACAATCTGCTCTCGAACCCGAGTCACGGTGAGAACCAGGAAGAGGACACCAGAGCAGAAGACAACAGCGAGCGCCGTTCGCCAGGGAACGTGCATGGCCATGCAAACCGAGTAGGTGAAGTAGGCGTTCAGAGACATCCCCGGCGCCAGGGCGATGGGATAATTGGCGTAGAGGCCCATCACGAGTGTGGCGACCGCGGCCGAGATGCAGGTCGCGAAGACTACACCGTCGGGGGGCATTCCGGCTTGCGCGAGAATTTGGGGGTTCACCACGACGATGTATGCCATGGTGACGAACGTAGTGAGTCCGCCGAGCATCTCTTGCTTCACAGTAGTGTGGTTCTCGGCGAGCTTGAAGTAGCGATCGATCAAATCGTTCCTCAGTAGACGATCTTGTTGGGTTTCTCTTCCCATGCGCGAAAGGCTGCCAGCGCTTGCTCCCGCATCATCTGAACCATGGGGATGGAGCGACGCGTAAGCGGCTGCGCGATCTCGCGGTAGATCAGCGAATCGTCAAAGCCGATCCTGGATGCGTCCGCGGCGGCGCTGGCAAAATAGATACGAGAGAGCCGGGACCAATAGATTGCGCCAAGGCACATGGGACACGGTTCGCAGGAAGTGTAAATCTCGCAGCCTGGCAGTTCGAACACGCCGAGTTTTGCGCAGGCCGCACGGATGGCAAGTATTTCGGCGTGCGCGGTCGGATCTTTGGTTGAGGTGACCTGGTTCGCGCCTTCGGCAATAACGGCGCCGTCTTTCACGATCACCGCGCCGAAGGGGCCGCCGCGTCCGGAGTGGACATTCTCAATCGAGAGCTGGATGGCGCGCGCCATGAAAGGATTGTCCATGTGGTTGCTCTGTTAACGCGTGATCGGCAACAGTATGCCCACGCCTGCAATCGGCGAATCCGCGAGCACGTTAGTCGACATGGACTCTTTCGCAGCCGCTTCGCTGAAAAAGGGAGTATAAGCTGGGAGCCGGGAGTTCGTAAAATGTTCTTTTGATCTCCCGGTTTCAAGTTCCTGTCAGGAGTGAATGCTTGGAGTTGCAAGCTTTTAAATCGCGTCGGGTCGTCACACCGGAAGGAATCCGGCCGGCGGCGATTCTCGTAGAAGGAGAAACGATCCAGGCTGTTGTTTCTCCCGATCAACTGCCCAGGCATGCTGACACGCGTGATTTCGGCGGAGCGGCGATTCTTCCCGGGCTGGTGGACTCCCATGTGCACATCAACGATCCCGGGCGCGCGGAATGGGAAGGGTTCGATACGGCGACGCGCGCAGCCGCGGCCGGAGGCTATACATTTCTAGTGGACATGCCTCTGAACTGTCTGCCGGCGACGACCGCTGTCGCGGCTTTGGAGGTGAAGCGTGCGGCGGCCCAGGGCCGATGCCGCATCGACTGGGCGGCCTGGGGCGGAGTGGTCCAGGACAATCAGGGCGACATCGAAGCCCTCGCCGCAGCGGGCGTGCCCGGCTTCAAATGCTTTCTCATTCATCCTGGCATCGATGGCTTCACGATGGTAACGGAGCAGCAACTTCGAGCGGCGTTGCCTGCTGTCGCGCGAACCGGTTTGCCGCTGCTGGTGCATGCGGAACTGCCTGGACCGATCGATGCGGCCACAGAAAATCTGGCCAATGCCGATTGGAGACGCTATTCGACCTATCTTCAATCGCGTCCGGAAGAAGCAGAATTGGCCGCGATCCGGTTGCTCTTATCGTTGTGCCGCGAGTACGGGTTTCGCCTGCACATCGTCCATCTCTCGGCCAGCGCAGCACTGCAAGAGTTGAAAATCGCGCGTTCCCAAGGACTTGCAGTGAGCGTAGAAACCTGCCCGCACTATTTGCATCTGACCTCCGAGACAATCGAAGACGGAGCAACGGTGTGCAAGTGCGCACCGCCGATTCGCGGCCGGGAAAATCGCGAAAGACTCTGGCAGGGGCTGAAGGACGGCGTGATTGATCTGGTGGTCACGGATCATTCTCCGTGCCAGCCGGCAATGAAGAGGCTAGACGAAGGCGACTTCAGAACGGCCTGGGGCGGTATATCAAATCTCTCGGTGGCTCTGCCGGTGATGTGGACCGAGGCCAGCAGCCGGGGATTTACGCTGTCGGATCTTGCGCGCTGGATGGCCGAGGCGCCGGCGCGGCTCGCGGGCTGCCAGACGCGCAAGGGACGCATTGCGCCGGGGTTCGATGCGGACTTCGTGGTTTTCGATCCGGAGGATGAGTTTGTGGTGACAGAAGAACGGCTGCATTACCGCCATCCTCTTTCTCCATACATGGGAGAGACGCTTCGTGGTCTTGTCCAGGCCACTTATCTGAGAGGGAAGCCTGTGTTCTTGGAGGGCGAGTTTCCTGGAAAGCCCGCCGGACGGGAGTTCCGGACCACGCACCCCACAAGCGCAAAGTAATCGAGCTTACAGGTTGATCGATTCCTGGTCTCCTGGATCGAGTCAATGCGTTTGGATTGTCGTATACACTATCCCATCCGCGCGCGTAAGCAAGATCACGGCTCGGAGCAACGTTGAATTATGAACCATGAGCGCATCGTCGGCACGGCGGTTCCGCGCAAGGAAGGCCGCGAGAAGGTAACCGGAAAAGCTCGGTACGTCGACGACATGCTCTTGCCGGATATGCTCTATGGCGCGACGGTTCGCAGCCAGATTCCCCGCGGCAGAATCAAAAAGATCACCTTCAACCCCGGCATCGCCTGGAACGAGTTTGTGATCGTATCTGCGAAGGATATTCCCGGGAAGAATTGCATCGCGCTCATCGGAGACGATCAACCGTGTCTGGCGAGTGAATTCGTGAACC
>Ga0302326_10027130_pt1 | contig 11554 bp, 12 predicted proteins | sample Palsa_T0_3_FD_202264 | JGI IMG/M metagenome (GOLD analysis project Ga0302326, IMG submission 202264) | Peat permafrost microbial communities from Stordalen Mire near Abisko, Sweden - Palsa_T0_3 | ecosystem: Environmental > Terrestrial > Soil > Palsa > Peat permafrost | place: Sweden: Abisko...
TGATTTATCCGCTCGAGCCGCCTTTGATAGAGCCCAGATACTTGATTACGGAATCCGCCTTCCCGTCTGCTACAAGCGCCTTTGCAGTGAGGTTGCCGAACTCAGCGATCGGCTCGCTTTGAAACCAATTGAGCGCCCGTTGGCGGTCCAGCGAGGTGTCCGTAGCGGCTTCCACCACGTGAGCTTCCTGATCAGCTTTGTCGTTCTCGTTCATTGAAGGCAACATTGTTGACGTGCGGTTCGATTTTATAGTCGCCTAGACCGCTAGATAGGGATCGCCCACCGAGTATTCCTGCTCAGCAAATGTTTGGGGCTAAATCTGTGATAAAGTTCGACGGCGACGGCGCGCCGGTGAGATTTAACTTTGGTGTGCGTTACTGCTGCCGATCCGAAAGCTAAGGGTCTTAGAGAAAGCCCCTTGGTATGCTTTACCACGTTACGTACTGTTACGTACGGTGGGGCAAAGGAAAATTTCCGGCGTTGCCGTCGCCCTCCCAAGTCGTAGCGGCACCCATGTCTATTGGTGTTCCCGCGCAGTTCATTGCCTGCAAATCTCAGAGCGACTTGGCTGCGCTGCTTTCCGTGTCACTCCCGCGGCTCCGCTTTCATCTCTACTCTAAGAATGCCCCCAGCTACCGGCACTTCAATATCCCTAAGGCGAATGGATCACCGAGAGCAATTTCCTCGCCGCCGCCGGTGATTCTGAGGTGGCAAGCCCAAATCGCTAGAATCTTGGCCGACTCTTACATTCCGAAGCCCTCAGTTCACCGCTTCGTTTCCAAGCGCGGGATCGTCACGAATGCGCAGGTGCATGTCGGCCAGCAATATGTCCTGAATATCGACCTCGACAATTTCTTTCCGACCATTCACTTTGGCCGTGTTAAAGGTCTATTTCTTAAACCTCCGTTTTCATTTCCACCCCAAGTTGCTGCGACGCTCGCACAGCTCTGCACCGACAACGGTCGTCTTCCTCAGGGCGCTCCGACCTCCCCTGCTGTCTCCAATCTCATATGCCGCCGGCTGGACAATGAGCTGGCTAGGTTTTCCAGCAAACACAAATGCGTGTACACACGTTATGCAGACGACATTACTTTCTCATCATCAACGGCCCAATTTCCGTCGCAAATTGTCCTGTCCCACGACTTATACGGCTCGTCGGTAACTCTTGGAAGTGAGCTAGTCCATATAATCAGTAAGCATCAGTTCCAGGTAAATACATCGAAGAGCCGCGTTCGAAGCAGCGAGCAACGGCAAGAGGTCACCGGACTAACCGTCAATAAGAAGGTTAACGTTTCGAAGAAGTATATTCGGCGACTCCGTGCGATTCTCGATGGCTGGAAGGTTTTGGGATACGCAGCCTCCGAGTCCGAATTCCTTAAGCTTGATAAGACTCGCGTCGTGCGGTCTCTTGGACAGCCAACCTTGCTGCTTCACATTCGTGGAAAGCTGCAATATCTGCGAATGGTCAGAGGCGATGGTGATCTCACTTACATAAAATACGCGCTACAAGCCGCCCGACTCACTCACAACATTGACCCTCCAGTGATATGCAAGGCCGCCGCCCTCATCGAGGACTTTATAGAAGAATCCGTTTGGGTGGTCATTGGAGAAGACTCTGCTCAAAACGCTGTTGCACAAGGATCCGCCTTCTTCCTCCGAGGAGTCGGCTTTGTGTCTGCACTGCATGTCATCGCGAATCCGGCGAGTTCTGTGAAGTGTTGGTTTCTCCAGTCCATGCGGGCTCCATTCTTCCGAATGCCGATCACAGGCTATAAAGCCAATCCCCACGTGGATATCGCTATCCTGCAGAGTGCAGCGCGGACCTTCGGGCAGCTTCGCGCATCGGACGTCGACGCATCGTCAGGGGACACAATGACTTTAGTAGGCTATCCCAACTGGCATTCGACGGCCGATCGCACGTTGATTGCGCCCGCGACCGTCGTACAGAGCAAGGTTGTTAGCACAGTGCACTTTAGCAGCGTTAGCTATCCCTTACTCTCTGGAGCAAGCGGGGCTCCCGCACTAAACGCTGCTGGAGAGGTCTCTGGCGTCATAACAAACAGCTCGACTCACTCAACAATTCCGAATGCCTTCGTCGCGATTAAGCACATACCATTGGCATTGGCAGGAACATACGTGACTTTGTGAACTCGTCGGCAGGTCCCAATATCGCTGAAGAACAAGCGCCAACCGTCGAAGTCACGCGCTTGATGGTCCCTGGAACATACTGCGTTAGAAGGGTATCTCATCGTTAACGTTGCCCGAAACATCACGCGCAGGTACCGCGCCGCCTGGCAGCGGCAAACTGGTAACAGTAAATAAGTTCAGTATGTCATTGCGATCCATGAAGAGAATCTGAGATCGCTTGGTCGCGTCCAACTTGTTGCCCAGCCAGTTTCTAGCCTGTTTGGTTACCTCGCCTCCAGTCACGATGAATGCGTGATCCACAAGAACTCGACGGCTGAGTTCGGGATCGAACACCTCGTGACCCAGCATCATTGTCACTTGGTTAAGAATCTCAGCAACATTGCTTGATCCATTCTTATTAACTCCAGAGGCGTCCACTTTGCCCTTCTTCACCTGAATTCCAAAATAAAGCACGTGAAGTGTGGGCAACGTGAATTTCATCCAAACGTCTTTGCCGTATTCGAGCGCCTTGTCTCTATGACCTGCGGCGGTAACTCGGTGAAAACCGAGTTGTCGAAACAGAGGCAATAGCACGTGCTCGGTCAAATCATCTTCGGAACACGTGGCAAGATATTGCGAAAGCTGACTACGGCGTTCTATTTCGAGGTTTGTAAATGGGCGACTGGGATTGGCGAGTTGCGCAATCGTGTTGGTTGCGGTGTGGCGAAGTTGCGCTCTATCGTCGTCGTCGTAAAAGGCCTGCCAGCCCTCGCGAGCCAGCACTACATTTAACGCCGCGAGCGCCTTACTTCGATCGGGATCTCCGGAGGTAGCGGCTCCTTTGTCTAATAGCGATTGGATGATGCGCAGGAATGCGTCGGGCGGCGACGAAATCCCCGAATGGGGCATCGCCAGAACGTCCGCCAGACGCGCCGCAACCCAAGCCCATCGCGTCGTTCCATCGTGAGCAAACTCTAAGTCGCAGTCTTCAAAAAACTCGGTGAGGTAACTACTCGAACGATATTGAAAGTAGTGCGGCGTACTGGCTTCGGTATTTCCGCAAATCATATCCGCCAATTCGCGCAGATTGCGATTTTTCCACTTCATGCAGTTTCACGGTGATTTGAGGATCATCCCGCCCTTTCAGCGCACTAGTTTCTCTAAGCCGGTATCCTGGTGATGCCGGGAATGTCGCATAGCCAGGCAATGATAGGCGGTATTCCCTTCGCCCGCGCGGTCGCTCTTCGACGACGCAATTAACGCCCTACCCATCCCGTTTGGCAAGACCTAGATGTCACCGATATCCAAGGCGATTTGCTCGCCATTTCTACCTTGGTATCGCACGCTGCGCAGAGAGGCGCCCTCCACGGGGCACTGGTCAGATTCGTGCGGAATGTAGCGCTTTGTTGCCAGAGCGGGATGAAAATCAAGGGGTTGCTTGAAGTGGTTGCTTCCGGTGATCTTCGTCTCTAAGTCAATGATTCTGCGAAGCCCAGCTGGCCCGACCGCTACTAATGGGATGGTCGGCCCGCGTGAGATAGGTTGTGACACCATCACCCACGCGAGGAGTATCTCATGCGCACTGTAGGCATCGATATTGGCAAGAACTGCTTCCACGTTGCCATATGCGACGAGCGAGGCAAAGTAGTTGAGCGCGCCCGGCTGACGAGGAAGGGTCTGGCGGAGTTCATTACACGACAACCACAGAGTTTGATCGGAATGGAGTCGTGCGCTGGCTCACAGCCGCTGGCAAGGGCCTGTGAGCAATCCGGTCACACCGTTCGGATCATCGCCGCCCAATTCGTTAAGCCCTATCTGCGAGCCCAGAAGAACGACTACAACGATGCCGAGGCCATCGCGGAGGCGGTGACGCGGCCGCGAATGCGGTTTGTCGCAGTTCGATCGCTTGAGCAACAGGACCTGCAGATTCTTCATCGGGCCCGTGATTTGTTGGTCCGCGAGCAGACCGCGTTGATAAATCAGATTCGGGGCTTCCTGATCGAGTACGGATTAGCGGTTGCCCAAGGGAAGAGCTCGTTGCACCGAGCGTTGCCGAGTATTCTTGAGGATGCGACCAATGAGCTCACGCCTCGATTCCGGCTTCTCTTGAGTCGGCTCCACGAACGCTGCCAGGCGCTGGCCGGGACAATCGATGAGTGCGACGCCGAGATCGCCCGCTTGGCCACGGGCAACCCCATATGCCAACGACTCATGACGATTCCGGGAATCGGGCCAAAGGTCGCAACCGCGCTGTACGCAGCGGTCGGTAACGCCGCCCACTTCAACAAAAGCCGAGACTTGGCTGCATGGATTGGTCTGGTTCCGCGGCAAGACACCACTGGCGGAAGGCCAAGGCTTTTAGGCATCGGTGGTCGGGGCAATCTCCACCTGCGATGCTTGCTCATTCATGGGGCCCGAGCCGTCATGACCTGGCGCTCCCGCCATCCTGACAAGCTCAAGATCTGGGCCGGCACGCTAGCCGATCGGAGGCATCTCAATGTGGCAGTCTGCGCGCTGGCCAACAAGATCGCACGGATCGCGTGGGCTATCCTGCGTAACGACACAACCTACGATGCAGATCTGCTCTCGGCTAAATCAGCAATCTAAATAAGGAGCTACCCGCCAAGCCAGTTCGACACTCTACGCATGGAACGACGGTCAATCCGACGCGCCTGCAGCCTGTGTGCAAAAACGGCGCATGACGCCGTGCTACTAATGAGGACAGGCGCGTTCGGAACCCATGGTGGCCCGGATCGGCAACTGCCGAATCCAATCGAGGCCGGATAGATTACTGAGACTGGTCAAGACCATGAGAAAAGAGGTTGCAGCACGCGGGCCGACCATAGATTTGCACAGATCTAACCCCTACCCCATGATCAACAGCTAGATAGTAGTGGACGACTGGGACCGTACCAACCACCACGCTTAGGGAGACAATGTTTATTTTTGGCTAGTTGGCGCCATGCGTAGGAATAGAGCAGCTTGCCGCGTCCTTACAAGAATTGTTTGTGATCTGCGTAGACCTGAATCTACCTCCTAGAGGAGCGTGATTAGCTGAAATGCGAAATTTGAGATGCCTCGTCTTCGTTCCAATCTTCACGCAAATCGCTCCGGATTTGGCGTATAGGGCGTCCATCAAGGGAGCAGGTCTCGACCGCACGCCTACATTCCTGATAGTACTCACCGCACTGGGCCTAGTCATTCCCGCGCATGATTCCGAAGATCCAAGACCAATGTGCCCGCTGCTGTCCATAGCGGATCCACAGGGTGAGCACTACAGTATGAGTCGATCCATTTGAGCGCGGCATCAAGTGCATCAATCCCACCCTTGAGATTCCCAGACCTATCAGCAAATAAATTTACTGCGGACAGGAATCCGGAAATCCATTCAATTCTCGCTTGAGTTGCGGCGCGGGCCTCTGTCGAGGTCGCGGCTCTGTCGGACAGCCATTTGGAGCAGGAATCGCGACCAGCGCCTGCAATACTGACAGAACGCAGGGGATCTGCCCAAGCAAATGAACAGCTAACTAGCAGAACGCTACAAGAAGCCAGCATAAGTGCGCGCATCAACATCTCCAGGTAGACGGTAAAACCTGCAACTTTGCGAGTGACAAATAAGTACTCTCGCGTAAATAGATGTTCCAAATTGCCTCCGAGTCCTCCTCGTCGCTGTGAATGGTAGCGCCTGCCATGTATAAAGCGCAGGCATTCTTGGAGAGAAAGCGAGAAGGCCATACGACGTGGCTCGTACTAGGCCCTCAGACCAGTGGCAATTCGTTCGGCAAAGAGATCGCTCTTGAGAAACGCAAAGGCTTGAGAGATAGGCAACCCTCTTATATGCGGCTACTGTGATATGAATCTTTCGCAGGCCATTTTGTCGACACGTATGCTCTTGCCGAGAAAAGTCCTTGCTAAAGGTATTCCATTACATCGTTATAAATCTCGAAGAAGTACTTCGATGTTCCATCAGAAGCGCGCACCCAGAAAGTAATCGCTCTTAGTAAGAAATATCTCATACATGCCAAGGTCCGAACACGCCCCATAAAAAACAACGCCGCTCCAAGTTGTGGCAATCACATCAAGAGCCTGATCCATGGTGACATCCGACACCTCCTTCGGAAGATGAGGCAATGTCGTGTCGGGTTGCAATACAGGGTACTCAGCGATCCGCATTGGATTATGAATGGCTAGTCTGCTCATGACGGAAAGAACTTCTGGCGCACTCTCGACGGTACGGATCGCTGACAAAACGTTGTACTGAGCATCCGGCGTGAAAGCTAAGCTCTTAATCGTGGTGGTTAATACGCTCATCGGGGGTTTACCGAGAACAATACGAATGACACCAGTTTCGTCTTGAGTCACCTCAACTTGCTGTTGCTTCGCAAATATGCCTCTTACGGCATCAATCCCTGCCGCTGCAGTTGATGGCTTATTGATATAGACCTTAGGAAACGTCAAAGGATAGGTTCGGTCATCTACTCTACAAGCCGCCTCGTAGTAGACCCTGGCCGATTTGTGAGTCGAGGGCAGCGCGGGCAAAAGGTACTTCAATAGGGCCCTGATAGAGTCGCTCCCCGCTTTCGGCGTCAGAATATGCTGGTGCGGCTGAGCCTTTGAAAGTTGGCACGCAGTGCTTAGGACAAGAGTCGCTAAAAACAACTGCACAAACCTCAAAAACCTGGGTGCAATCATGGACCAACCACCGTTACAAACCCGTAGCCGCTATATCCCCCGTTTGCGTTTGGGACGGACAGGTGTTCGTGTTGGAAAGTCGTGTCCAAATGGTAAAAGTATCCGTCGTACAGGACTCCAAAAGTTTGAGTATCAACACTGTCGTCGAGCGCGGTCGGTGGATTCTGATAACCGACATTATCGATGTACAAGTTATTTGGGAATGTATACGTGTAGTCGCCGTTCGCATTGTCGCCAGTGCTGGGTGTAATGTACTCGGCAATATAATATCCGGAATCTGTAATCGGCCCGCCGCCTAGGTTTTGTAACTGGTAAAACCAGTACGTTGAGTAGTCGCCATTGGGCTCACTGCTAACTATGCTCATGCTGCCTGGCGTCGTTCGCCAGTCAATTCCAGAAAGTGGACTCCACCAGATCGGCGCAGTACCGACACTGGTGGTTGCGCACACATATATGTCTGTGCAATCACTGTAAGTTGGCACAATACCGTACTCAGATTCGAGGTCCGTTCCATTGTTCAAGATCGATAGTGCATAGTTTAAGTAAACAATTAGATTAAGCAGCCATTGGAGACTGCCTGGTGCTGGTGCATTGAACGCCGCCGAGCCCGGCGCTTGATACACGATTATCCAATCGCAACCTAAACAGCTACCATTGGCGCTACCATCGGCATCATAGAATCCGCTGGGATCAATACGGGTAAGCGGATTGTTGCTCACATAGGAGAAGCGGTTATAAGACTGCGCACTCGTTGGGTCTGGAATGTTCGGATCCGCCGACAAGAATCTGCCGGTGATCGCATCCTGGACACGCCCATTCATGTGATTGAGTCCCATGGACTGTCCCAACGCGGTCTGGAACGTAAACCCTTCGCGACTCAGACCCGCAATAGTGGTTAGGTCAACACTTGCCGGTGGACCCGACCATGTGGTCGGGTTGCGCCTGGCGCCAAAGCTCGTGAAACTCTCGTTTATATCGACCGCGCCCGTGCTCGAGGTAATGGCGGCGACACTGCCAATGTGATCGGAGAGCAGATAGCTCCAGGTGTTCACCCCGGTGCTCTTGCGACTCAGAATCGCCACCGGTTCGCTCCCGGCATACACGTAATGGCGATAATCAGTGATGTTGGTCTCGACCTCCTCCATCAGGCCACCAATGTAATAGGTGGTTTCGGTCCCGCTGTCGTAGTTCTGCATCCAGCGGCTGCGGTCAGGGCCATAGGAGAACTGCACGTTCTCCGTCCCTGTCACATCGACTGCGGTCACCGAGGTCGGGTAGTTGTAGCTCGACCAGCTGATGGCAGAGCCAAAGCGCGTAATGGCATTGCCATTGGTATCGTAGGTGAACGTGTAGGAAGAGCTGCCTGCCTCCGTTACCGCGTGGTATCGATTCGGGTCGTAGGTCCAGCTGGCCCCGCTGGCGAGATCAGTCCGCGAAGTGATATTGCCGGAGGCGTCATAGGTGACACCCAAATTCTCAGTTCCATTCAATTTCGACTCGGTGAGTCGGTAGTCGTTGTCGTAGTAGAATTTAGTTCGAGTCCCGGGCCCACCATAGAAGCAGTCATCGTTCGCTGCACGAGTGTAACAATCGTCTTCAGTGGTTTGAGCGAGTGCCTGCATCACGTCTGATACTACTAGGACTGAGCCGAAGTGCCTAGTTTTCCCGGTCTTTGGCGTCTTTGACGATCTCTGGGCACAGTGAGACGTCGCCAGAGCGCGAAGCGCTCGAGGCGACGGGGCAACTGCATGCGATTGAAGAGTTGCCGCCCTATCGACGGAGTGGGAACGGTCGGGTGCGCTGGAATGGCAACCTGGCTGAAGGCAACAAGTGCTTCACAGTGGCCAGCAAAGATGCAATCGGATGACGTGCCACCGCCGATCGCAGATCCTCGGCTGTGAGATGCACGTAGATCTGGGTGCTGGTGATCAGGCGGTGTCCGAGCAGATGTTGAACAACCGGTAACTTCTCGCCGATACGCACTAAGTGTGTGGCAAAAGTGTGACGTATCCGATGCGGGGAAATAGGGATGCCGACGCGGCTTCGCTGGCCCCATGTGCGCACACGCTCATAGACCGCGCCTCGCGAGAGCGGGCCGCCGAAGCGCGATCGGAAGAACGGTGCGCCGGGTAGCCCAGGGCCACGGGCTTCGGCGTAACGGCGCAGCACCTCAGCAAATTCTTGGGTGATCGGAATGGTGCGCTCGTGACCACCCTTCCCGTTAACCATGATAGTGAGGTGCTTGAGATCCACCCTGCCACAGGTCAGCGTTGCGCACTCGGAGGCGCGAATCCCGGTGGCGTACAGCATCGTGATCAATGCGCCGTCGCGTAACCCAATGACCGTGTCCTGGTCAGGCCCAGCCATAAGACGTTGTATTTGCTCTGGCGAGAGCGAGACTGGAAGCTTACGTGGCACCGCTTTGATTGTCGGAAATCCGACCATCGGGTTGTCGGAGTAGTCAAGGAGGTCCAGTGCCACACTCGCACGGTAGAAACTGCGAAGGACTACCACCGCGCTGTTGACCGCCGAATCCCCATTACCCCGATCGTCCCGCAGGTGCTGCAGGTACTCCAGCACATCGCGAGCGGTGACGAGATCAGGAGGCCGATCTGCGCGCGTCACGCGAATCCACTCACTGAACTGCCTGAGGGCGGCCTCGTAGTACTCAAGGGTTGAGGTCCGAAGGCCTCGGGCCACGCAGAATCTGTCGATATACAGCGAGATCCAGTAAGACCACTTCATGTCGGCTCTCCAATGGGCAGTTTGCTGACGGCCGCTTCCGCTCGGCCTGGTAAGACATGCAGATAGACACCGGTCTCCTGGGGGCTGCGATGACCCATCAGGGATGCGATGATCGCCAGATCCACACCGCGATCCATCAGGTGGGTGGCAAAGCTGTGGCGCAGTGTCCTTGCGGTCACTCCGGGCCGAAGGCCGGCACGCTGAGCGGTGGCGGTTACGATGTCGCAGACATCCTTGTCGCGAAGGCGTCGTTGCTTGACCACCGTCTTGAAGAGCGCGCCGCGCTTGCCACGCTCGAGTAGGTAAGCGAGCAGCTCGGTGTAGAGCGCTTCGGGGATCGGAATCGAACGGGGGCGATCGTGCTTGGCCTTCAGGACAACGAGCTCGTGGCGTTCACGGTTGATATCCGAGACATCGAGCGCGCAGAGCTCGTTCGTGCGTAAACCACAGCCATAAAGCAGTAAAATGACAAGCCGGTCCCGCCGCGCTGCGGGCCCCGCAGCGAGCGTAGCGTGGACCAGCTGCTCGGCTTCCTCCAGGTTAAGGAGCTTGGGGACGGTGCGCTTGACGGCATGATGGACACTGAACCCATCGAGCACGTTGCGCTGGCTGCGACCGCTGCGCCAGGCGTACTCGAGCAGGCCGCGAACGTGGCTCAGGTACTTGGCGAGGCTCGCATCGGTGCGATGTTGCTGACGTTCGGCCTCCAGCCAGTGCAGGTAGTCCTCCAGCGTCAGATGCCACAGGTCCACGCCGGGACGTATGCGATCGAGCTCGGTAATCGCTCGACGCAGTGTGCATCGGACATCGACGATCGTGCGCGGAGTCTTGCGACCGACCTTGTCGAGGTAGCTCAGGTACCCCTCGATCAGGGGATCGAGCGGAAACGGGTTGGGCGCGGTCATGCGGCCTCCCGAACTCGCTGGGCGAGCCAATCGTTGAGAGGATGCAGGCGCATTGCTTCTCGTCGCTGCGGATCGGCGATGTGCACATATCGCACCGTAGTCGAGACACCTGCATGGCCCAGGATGCGTTGTACCTCGGCCAGGTGCACGCCGGCCTCCAACAGATCCGAGGCGCAGGTGTGGCGAAACTGATGGAGACTGTGGATCGAAACGCCAGCCTTGCGCGAGATCGCGTGAATGCCGTTGCTGATCATCTGACCGGTCAGTCGCGCGCCGGTTCGCGTGATCAAGAGCGCTGTCTCGCCTAGCCGCTCGGTCGCCTCAAGCCGGTTGTGGCGTCGGGGTAAGTAGGCCTCGAGGCACTGCAGCACCATGTCAGGCATCGGGACGCAGCGCTCTCTACCGGTCTTGCGACCATCAATGCGCAAAGTCCCTTCGCGCCGATCGAAGGCATCCATGTTGAGCCGCTCAAGCTCTCCGCGCCGCAGTCCGGTACCGTAGAGGAGTGCCAGCACGGTGACCCACAGATGTGAGCTGTAGTCGCCACCGCGGTGCGCCGCCTCAGTCCACAGCGCCTCCATGTGCGCGCGATCAATCCGCTTGGGCAGTCGGCTGTAGGGCGTGACCTTGGGCCCCTTCATCCACCGCAGTGGGTTCTGCGTCCACAGACCCTGGCGCACGAGGTAATCACCGAAGCAGCGCATCGTGCTGAGCGTGCCGTAAACCGTCGCCTTGGCACGAAAGCTCGAGCAGCCGGCGATGTAGCGCGTGATCTGATCCGCATCGATGCGCTCGATCGCCACCCGTGGGCGTCGCTGCTTGAGCCACCTTCCCCATCGATCGAGTCGCGCTGCGGTGCTGTCGATCGTGGCCTGACCTATACCCCTGGCGCGGTACTCCTCTATATAGGAGTCCACCAATCGGTCCCATCTCCTCATCGTCGTCCTCCCAAACGCAAAAAGGACGGATGGCTGGCGCCCACCCGTCCTATACGTTATAGAACTAAACAATATGACTCCCGATATGACTGCTTCGGAAGTCGGAAAAGGCCCTGAATTAAACTAAACTGGGCATAAGAAAAGCGG
>Ga0302326_10027132_pt1 | contig 11554 bp, 5 predicted proteins | sample Palsa_T0_3_FD_202264 | JGI IMG/M metagenome (GOLD analysis project Ga0302326, IMG submission 202264) | Peat permafrost microbial communities from Stordalen Mire near Abisko, Sweden - Palsa_T0_3 | ecosystem: Environmental > Terrestrial > Soil > Palsa > Peat permafrost | place: Sweden: Abisko...
CAGCTACGGGGGCCGCTGCGCTGCCTCTGATTCTGCTGGTGTTCCTGCTCTCGCGCTGGTCCGGTGGGCTGGTCGCTCGCTACGGACCCAGGGGACCGCTGATCCTGGGCCCGCTCGTCGCTGCGGCGGGGTTTCTGCTCTTCGCAGTGTCTTCGGACGGCGGGAGCTATTGGCGGACGCTTTTCCCTGCATTTTTAGTGCTCGGCTTTGGGCTTGCCGTTAGCGTCGCCCCTCTGACCACAGTGGTCATGAATGCGGTCGACCGCGACCGCGCGGGCGCAGCGTCGGGAATCAACAACGCCGTCTCCCGGGTGGCCGGACTCCTTTCCATCGCCGTCCTGGGGGTTGCGATGGTAAGCGCGTTCAGCTTTCATCTGAATCGCAGCCTGCGTGATTTGTCCATCCCGCCGCTGGCAATGCAGGAACTTCAGTCCAATGAGATTAGGCTCGCAGCATTGGCGGTTCCGGTTGGGATCGATGCCAAAATGGCCGCGGCGATCAGAGCCTCCATTGCGCAAGCCTTTGTGTTTGCGTTCCGGCTGGCCATGCTGCTTTGTGCAATCCTGTCTATTGCCAGCGCGTCGTTCGCATGGAAAATGATACATTCGCCGAAAGCTTTGGGAGAGCAGATGCGCGTTTCTGAAGCACTGCAGAAAGGTTGATCGAGGCCATGATGACCGCCTGGGTTAAGACTGCCATGATCCGACGTGTCGCGCCCGTTATGATAGTGCTGGGGTTGATTGCCGCGACGCCTCTGCCCGGCTTTTGTCAGTCAAATCCCGATTTGCAAACATTCTTCCGCCAAAACATTGGACTGAGTCAGGATCAGATCGCCGCCATCCGAAACGGGAAGCCGGTCGCCAAGACTCTGCCGTCCCGCATGCCGTCTGAGGTTTTCCTGTTCGGTGCCGTCTACATCCATGCCGCCCCCGAAAGCTACCTCAAGTTTGCGCGCGACTTCGACCGGCTTCGCAAGCTTCCCAACTATCTGGCGCTCGGGGTGTTCAGCAATCCTCCACAGCTCAGTGACTTAAAGGGGTTTTCCTTCGATGACGACGACATCAAGGCCTTGAAGAATTGCAAACCCGGCGACTGCCAGATTCAGATGCCCGCAAGCTCCATCGAAGACCTTCACAGATCCGTCGATTGGTCTGCCGCCAACGTGAACGAGCAAGTGAATCAACTCCTGCAGGCGACGGCGCTGCAGCGTCTGCTCGCCTACCAGCGCGAGGGCGATCAGGCGCTGGGCACTTATAATGACAAACGCGACCCCTTCGAAGTGGGCCAGCAGTTCGCCTATATGCTCAGCTACGACAAAGCCCTGCCGGAATACCTGCCGGATTTTTATCAATATCTTCTCAACTACCCCAGCGCGAAACCCGCAAACGTGCAAGACACGTTCTATTGGGCAAGAGTGAAATTCGGATTGAAGCCAACGCTGCGCGTCGTGCAGATGCTCACCATGAGCGGAAATCCGGGCGACCCAGTCGCCTACGCCATCGCCGAAAAGCAGCTCTATGCCAGCCACTACTTCGAGACCGCGCTGGACCTCTCCTTCTGCGTGCGCGCGAGTGACGACACCAGCCAGCCCGGCTTTTACCTGATCATGGCGATGGGTTCCGAGCAGGCGGGCTTGACGGGTGTGAAGGGATCGATCGTTCGAAAGGTCGCCGTGGGCCGTTCGGCCTCCAATCTCCAAGATGCGCTCATGACCATTAAGAACACGCTGGAAGCCAACCAATAGCCTGGCCTTGCCCTTGGCCGCGCTTCCTTGAAGCTTTTGGGGAAGTAACAACAGCCATATCCAATAAACTCCGGGCGGCTCGCCATCGGTCTTGCGCTACCGCGTATGGGAACGCCGCACGGAAAAGCGGTTGGTAGCGATACCGGGATTCGAACCCGGATTTCGGCCTTGAGAGGGCCGCGTGCTAACCCTTGCACCATATCGCCGGAGAGCAGGAAGGAATGGCAGGAAGAATCTTCGCACGATCGAAAATTGCGCGCAAGTCGCGCAAGCCTATAGCTGAAAAATGCTCAGCGTAACGGGCACCGGCTTTTCCGGCTCCACCCCGCGCCAGCCCACCGCGCGGCCCTCCACGGCGTGTTTCACGGCGCGGAACAGCACCACATACATCATCTGCCGGTAATAGAACCGCTGCAGCAACAGCGGCCACAACAGCGACCAGTCCTCGCCCTTTTCCAGGGAGAAGGCGATCACGCAGGTCAGCAGGTCGATCAGCATGAACCCCAGAAAAAACGTAACCGAGCGCTCCACGTCGGCGGTGGTCCAAAGCTGCGGCAAGTAGCTCACGTGAAACTGTCCCAGGCCCCACAACACCAGAGAGGCCATGAACAGCAGGTCGATGATCGGGGAAAAAAGCGGCAGCAGCAGTTGGAACAGAAAAATATTCGGCAGCGCCACCCAGCCCAGCGCCCCGTAGCGCGGGCGCCCCAGGGTGTCGCGATGCTTCCAGAAAGATTGCAGCGTGCCAAACGTCCAGCGGAAACGCTGGCGGATCAGTGCGTCGGCGCTTTCCGGCGCTTCGGTCCAGCCGATGGCGTCCTCGTCGTACACGATGCGCCAGCCGATGCGCCGTACCGCGATGGTCAGGTCGGTGTCTTCGGCCACGGTATCGTTGGTGAACCCGCCGGCGCTGGCAATGGCTTCGGCGCGCCACGCGCTCAGCGCTCCGGGCACCACGGGAATGCAATCCAGCAGGTGAAACGCGCGCTTCTCCAGGTTCTGGCTGGTGATGTATTCCAGGGCCTGCCAGCGCGTCAGCCAGCGGTGTCGATTGCCCACTTTGACGTTCCCGGCCACCGCGCCGATGTGCGGATCGGCAAAGTGGCGCACCAGCCGGGAGATGGCCTTGGGGGCGATGGCGGTATCGGCGTCAATGGTCACCAGTATTTTGCTGCGCGCCTCGCGCAGCCCATGCGTGAGCGCCGCGGATTTGCCGCGATTGGGCTGATGAATGATGCGCACGCGCGGATCGTTCCCGAAGAAGTTATCCAGCAGCTCCCCGGTGCGATCCGCGGATCCGTCGTCGATCACCACCACTTCCAGGTCCGTATAATCCGATGCCAGCGCCGCTTGCACGGTCAGCACGATGACTTCTTGCTCGTTGTAGGCCGGGATCAGCACGCTCACCGGCGGGTGGAATTCCGGGTTCTCCGGCGGCGGCGGGCACAGCTTTTCAATCAGCGCCAGCAGCCCGATGATCAGTGCGCGCCCGCTGACCAGCGCGATGCCGATGACGAAAATCCAGGCGATGCCCAGGCGCGCGCCTCCATACAGATCGAAGATCAGCGCATCGGCCTTCGCAAGGATCGCTTCGCGCGGCGTCAGCGGGATCATGACTTGCGCGCGAGTCTGTCCGATCAGATCCGAGGCCAGTACAAATTGAAATCCCGCGGCGCGCAGGCGGTCGATAATCTGCGGCAGCGCCTGGATGGTCCCGCTGCGATCGCCTCCGCCATCGTGCAGGAGAATAATATGCCCGCCGTTGCCGGCCTGATCCAGCACGCGCTGCACCAGCACGGCGGCCGGAGCCGGAGGAATCCCGCCGGGCTCGCCCCAATCGTGCGGATCGATTTGCGCGCCGATCAGCAGGTAGCCCATGTCCTGCGCCTGGGGAAGCGCCGCCACTTCGGCGGCGACTTCCGGTTGGTGGTCGATGCCGTAAGGCGGCCGGAAAAGCCGCGTTTTGATTCCCAGCGTGCTGCTGAACAGGCGCTCGGTCAGGTTGATCTCCAACTCGAATTGCGCCTTGGATATATCGTCCACGCGCGGGTGCGTGTAGGTGTGGTTGCCGATCTCGTGCCCTTCTTCATATTCCCGCTTCAGCAAACCCAAAGACTGGTTGGCGGAGCTTCCAATCACGAAAAACGTGGCCGGGACGTTTTTCTCCTTAAGAATATCCAGAATCTGCGGTGTGTTGCGCGGATCGGGGCCGTCGTCGAAGCTCAAGGCGATTTTCTTGGGCACAGCGCCGAGCTGCTCGATGCGGTAAGAAAACGGCAGGCTGATGTAGGTTTCGTCCACGATATTGCCGCTGGCGGCGTCGAAACGAAACGTCCTCTGGCCCTTCGTCGGAGTCGAGGTGATGCGCCAGATATCTCCGGCGCCCTCCAGGATCAGATCGTCGCCGGGAGGCATGTCCACCAGGCGGTCCCGCGAATCGGCATCTTCCTGCGCGTTGTCCCACACCGACCACAGCGACGGATCTTCGGTCCCAAAACGCCACAGCGCCGTCCCGCGAACTCCCGCGCGATCCGCGGCCGCCAACTCGTTGTAGGCCGAAACGCCGTCCAGCATCCAGACCTGATGAACGTGGTTCTCCTCGTCATAATAGGAGTAGTGCGGATTGAGCGAATCGGAATCGAACTGCACCTTGGCATCGGATTCCGAGGAGGCCACCACGGCCTCTTCAAAGCTCTCCGACGCGGGTTTTTCGCCGGCGCGCTGGCCGGCATGATCGGGCCAGTCGTAGGCATAGTTGGCGATGCCCATGATCAGCTTATCGGCGGGCACGCGCTTGAGCATTTCGGCGATGTTGGTGGAGTACCAATCCTGCGGAGCGATGGGGCCGGGCTCCGAAGTGAGCCAGTGGTCGTCGTAATTCATCACGATGACGGCATCCGCCTCTTGCCCAATGGCGACGTAGTTATAGCTCCAATCCGCCGCCGGCAGAGCCACCATCAGTTTCAAATCCGCCCCGTGCAGGCCCGCCGCCAGTTCTCCAACGAAAGACACGAAATCCCTCTGGCTCCTGTCCGGCACCTGCTCAAAGTCCAGCGCCACGCCGGATTGATTGGCCTCCACCACGTGCTCGACCACCGATTGCACCATGTGTTGCCGCGCCTCGGGATTGTGAAGCATGTCCACCATCTCTTGTACGCGCCACAGTGTGCCGTCGGAATTGTTCAACAGCGGCATGGTGGGGATATTGACGCCCACCGACTGCTCCCAGGCCGCCAGCTTCGGATCGCTCTCCGTATCCAGACGGCCGCTGGCGGTGACCGAATGCAACTCCTCGGGCACCAGCAAGTCAATGTCGCGGTAGTGCTGCTCGAGAGAAGCCAGGCTGCTGGGATCCCAATTCACGTAGAACGCCACGCGCAAAGGATCGTAGTTGGCCGGAACTTGTCCCAATTCCGCGACGCGCTCGTGCCGTCCCTTGCGCTTCGAGGCTAGTTTGGCTTTCGCCGTGGTGGGCAGGCCGCGGCGGCTGGCGTGCGCGTTGGGCAGCAGCACTTCCGGCAGATCCACGCGCTCAATGATGGTGAAGAAAAAAACCACCAGGAACACCGTAAACACAGCGCCGGTGATTTCCAGCAGCCGCCGCGTGCGGCGCCAGCGGCGACGTTGCTCGTCGTAAAAAATGGGCTTGCCTTGGTTCATGGGACAACCCAAGCTACTCGCGTGGCAAATCGCGTGTCAACGAATGCGCACGATGCTGTAGCCAAAAACTCCACAGGACCGGAAAAGGCCCTCTGGCTCGCGGGCTGGGCGCAAGTGATTCCCGCCCTCCTGGTTGGCTTGGCGCTGCGCATATTTTTAGTCCTGCGATTCCCTAGCTTTGCCGACGACAGCCGCATCTACGAAGACCTGGCCGGCAACTGGCTGCGTGCTCACGTTTACGGCTTGGCCGGTCCTGGCGGCGCCATCGTTGCCACCGACATTCGCGCCCCCGGGTACCCCACCTTCCTGACACTGGTGTACCTCATTATTGGACGCGGCCAATGGGCTATTTCGTTGGCTCAAACCTTCCTCGATCTGGGCACGTGTTTCCTGGTGGCCTGGCTCGCGGCGCGCTTGGCCGTCGGAGCTGCCGGAGGGACCCCCTCAGGCCGGCAATCCACCGTGGGTATGGCTGCACTATGGCTGGCGGTGACCTGCCCCTTGGTAGCGAACTACGCGGCTATACCGCTTACCGAGGTTCTGGCCACGTTTCTAACCGCAGCCGCACTGCTGGCTTTTGTAAGCGGGTTCCTGGCCACTGACTGCCCCGAGATTATCACAGGGCCATCCCCGGGGGCCTGGATGTTTTTTGCTGGCGGGTTGCTGGCGGGGCTGGGCACCCTGGCGCGGCCGGAGACCCCGCTTCTGCTGCTGGCCCTGGCGCTGGTGCTGGCCCTCCGCTGGAGGCGCCCTGCCAACTGGAGCAAGCTGGTTCGCGCGGGCCTGCTGACCGCCATGGGGGTTTTGCTTCCGCTCGCGCCATGGGCGGCGCGCAACTGGATTCGATTTCACGAGGTGCAGTTCCTGGCCCCGCGTTACGCAGCCTCTGCCGGCGAATACGTTCCTCGCGGCCTGTATGCCTGGACGGCGACGTGGCTGGTGCGCTATCGCGATGTCTACCAGGTGCCCTGGAAAATCAGCACCGACCCCATCGCTCTGGACGATCTTCCGCCCTCGGCCTTCGATTCCCCGGCCGAGCGCGCGCGTGTCGCGGCCTTGCTGGCTCAATACAACGAAAACGAATGCCTCACTCCGGAACTCGACCGCGGGTTCGCGCAACTGGCGCGCGAGCGCACCGCCCGCCACCCCCTGCGAACACATCTATGGGTCCCCCTGGAACGCGCGGCAACCCTTTGGCTCACGCCGCGCACCGAACTGCTTCCCGTATCCGGTCATCTCACCCCACTTCGCGAACAATGGCGTGACGATCCCGTGGATGTAACCGTCACCTTGCTGCTGGGCGCATTGAATTTTCTTTACCTGGGATTGGCCATCGCCGGCGCGCTCCGCATCGCGCACACAAGAAGCCGGCACGCAACCACCGCCGCAGCCTTGCTGGTGACCTTCATCCTCGTACGCACGGCTTTTCTGACGCAGGTCGAAACGCCGGAGCCGCGCTACGTCCTGGAATGTTTTCCCGCGCTTCTGGCGCTGGGCGCGATGTGCTGGCTGGGAAAGCCGTCTAGCACGGTTCTGGATGGATCGTAACGCGCGCGATCTGCGGGAACCTCACGCGCACCCGGTCTTCCAGCGCGGCGGTCACATCGTGAATCGCGGTGATCGGCAGGCTGCCCTCCATCGTGCAGTGGCAGGAGACCAGAATCTTGTGCTGCACTTCCCGCACGTTCACTTCATGGCAGTCGGACAGGGCCTCGAACTCCGGCGCCAGGCCATTAATGAAATCCTCCACCGCGCCGGCCAGTTGGCGCATCTCTCCGGAGGAGCGGTCCACTCTGGCGATGTGCGTCCCCAGCGGCTCGATATGAATATTGACCACCACGTCCGCCGGGCCGGCGTCGTTGCCCAGTGACGGCAGCGTGCGAATCTCGTCTTCCAGGCGCGTGGCCAGCCCGTGGGCGTCCTTCAGGCTCAGCTGCTCGTCCACCTCCAGATGCAGTTCGATGAACAGCCGCCCGTCCAGCGGATGCGCCGAAAGCTCGTGAATCGCCAGCCCCTGGCGCTGCGCCGCCGCGCGAATGGCGTCAAAGAGGTGTTCCCCGGCCCGTGCGCGCGGCTCCATGTGCACCATCACGTCGGAGGGCACGATTTCCGCCACGCGGCGCTCCACGGCGTCGCTGATGGCATGCACTTGCTCGAAACTGGCCAGCCGCGGGACGCTGATGGTGACGTCCACGAAGTGCTTGTTGCCCGCGCGCCGCACGCGCACGCGCTCGGTGGAAAGCACGCCATCCAGTTCCTGCACGGCATGCGCCACCCGCTCCTGCAAACCCTTGGGCGCGGCATCCAGCAGCGCGTCCATCGTGCGCCTGGAAAGCTGCGCGCCCACCCAAATGATCACCGCGGAAACCACCAGGGCCGCCAGTGGATCGGCAAAGCGCAACCACGTAAGGCCGGTGCGATCTCCCAGCCACACCACGGCGATGCCCAGGATCACCACCCCTGTGCTCCACACATCGGTGGAAAAATGCAGCGCGTCGGCTTCCAGCGCCTCGCTGGAATATTGCCGGGCCACGCGCGCCAGCGCCCGCGAGCGCACCAGGTCGATGCCCAGCGCCACGCCCAGTATGCCGATGGCCAGCGGGCTGGGCCGGATCTGCACTTCGCGGAAGAACAGCCGCTGCAGGGCCTCCCACACGATGTAGACGGCCGTCAGAAACAGCAGGCCGGTCTCCACAAACGCCGAGAAACTCTCCACTTTCCCGTGGCCGTAGGTGTGGCTCTCGTCGGCGGGCAGGTCGGACACGCGAACCGACAAGTACGTCAGGATGGCCGCCACCAGATCCAGGCTGGAGTGCAGCGCTTCGGAGAGGACGCCCAGGCTTCCGGTCGAGGCCGTCAGGAAAATCTTGAGCGACACCAGGACCACGGCCGAGCCCACCGACGCCAGCGCCGCCAATTGTTTGGTGGAACTTGATTTTGCGCTGGCTATGGCCGCATCTCTCGGCAGGGGGATCGTTCGGGGGGCCACTGGCGGATCATTATACGATGAAGACACGATGAAGACACCGCGAAGCCGCGGATTTCCGCGGCTTCGGGGAGACATTCCTATGGCTCGCGCCAGTCTATTGCGGTGCCAGCCTATTGCAGCGCCAGTCTATTGCAGCGACGGAGGCGGCACCAGCGGCAGCCGCCGCGGCTCGCCGTGAGGCCCCTGCACTTCCACTTCTTCCAGGAGCAGCGAAGGAGCCACCACGGTGCTGGGCACCCCGCCTTCCGAGCTTCCAAACGCGCCCAGCGCGGTGCCCGCAAATTCGAAGCCCTGTCCCTGCTCGTAGGAGAACACCTGCGGATCGTTCCCCACGCCGAGGATCGTGCGCAGCGCCTTCACCGTCAATCCCGTCAAAATCGCGCCGCGCACCAACTCTTCGTGCCCGTCGTCCACGTTGACGCGGTACACCATCAGCGGTAAGCGCGCTCCCGACGACACTCCTCCGGCCAGATCGCCCAGCGCATCGGAAAGCTCCGCCTGGCTGGAGCTGGCAATCACCGGATTATCCATGGAGCGCACCACCAGCCCCCACTTCTGCCCGTTTTCCTTGCAGGCTTCCAGGAATTTCTTGCGCAGGTCGGCCGGCGAAACTCCATTGGGATCTTGAAAGAAAAAATTGCTCATCATCGGCCGCGGCTCGGCGAGAAACGTCGACCGCCCATGGCCATTGGTTCTCTCGAAGTCCGGCCCGGGACGGCGCGACATCAATAATTGTTCCAGAATGCCGCCTTCCACCAGCGCGACTTTCTGGCCGGGCACGCCTTCCTCATCCACATCGTACGAACCGATCAGCGGCTGCCCCTGGAAATCCTTCACCGTGGGATCGTCCACCAGGCTCACCGACGTCGGCAGCACCCGCTGCCCGATCCGCCCGGACCATTCACTGTGTCCCCCCAGCGCCGTCATGGTCTGGTCGAATCGCGTATTGACGGTCAACGGCGGGCGCGCTCCGCTCACCGACGGCCCCAGAAGTTGCGCCAGCAGCGAACCCGCCGCGCGCGGCTCGAACAGCACCGGCCCGTCGTAGTCCTGCACCGGCGGGGCGGCGCGCAAGGCCACCAGGTCGCGGCCCGCCTGGTCCAACTGTTGCCGCACGGCATCCGCCGTGGGCAGATCCCCGGGCTTCAGGGCGTAAACCGCAATGTAGTTGTGCACCGGCATGCCGTCGTCGGCCTGCGCGCCCAGTCCCGCTTCAATCGCGGCAAAACTGCGGGTCACGCGGATTTGCGTGCCTTCGCTGTTCACCAGGTAGGTCGTGGCGTAGAAAATATGATACGTGACGGTGGAATCGGTGATTTGCGGATAACTCCGCAGCGCGGCCGACACCGTTTTGGCTTCGGCGTCCCAATCGCGCGCCGTCCAGTTGGGCTCCACTCGCGGCTCGACAATCGTCACCGGCGTGGCGTTGGAAAAATCGTCCACTGTCGGCGCATTGGCCAGCGACCGCAGCGTGGCGCGCTTGTGCGAAAGCGAATCCAGAGCCTCTTTGTAAGCCTGGTCGGTGGCCAGCCACAAATCCTGCCGCAGCGAATCGTAATCGCGGTCAATCCCCACGGTTCCCGTGGAGCCTAGAAAACCGCGAAACCCCTGATCGGAGAGAAAATTCGAGCTGTCCAGCTTGTAGTCCCCCACGCGCACGTCCACGCTCATGGACCGGCTGGTGGTGGTGCTGCTTCCCACCAGGGCGCCGAACTCCGCCGACACCGTGCGCTCGTCCAGATCCAGCAGGCGGTATTGAATGTAGTAAGGCTTCTCTTCGCCCGGCAGCGCCAACCGCGTGCGCGAACGCTCCAGCTCATCATGCAGCGCGGCCAGTGTCTTATCCGCGTCGCCGGTGGCCGGCTTGGCGGCTTGCGCCGCGCTTGCCGGCTGTGTGGCATGGCCGGGCACGGCCGCCGCAAGCAAAAGAAAACCGCAAACTGCCAGCGACGTTGCCAACCGCGCCGACCCCATGCGAAGTGCCGTCAATGCCGCGCTGCGATTCGGATCGCAATCGGAAGCGTTATTCGAAATGCCATTCGGGGCGCTATTCGGGGCGCCATTCAAAGTGCCGTTCATCACAGAGCTCCCTTCGCCGACTCACTCGTCTGCAAATCGTGCGCCGGTGGCGGCAGGATCGGCGGCCGGTCCGTGGACGTCTCCTTCTTTTGCACTTCCATTTCCGTGATCAGCATGGCCGGAGCCGCCGCCGAGACCGGCACGGACCCCGATTCCGCGCCGCAATATCCATTGAACACTTCAGTCGTATCGCCAGTGGCGATAATCTTCGTGAGCGAAACCAGCGGCGTCCCCACGATGTTGACGCCCCGCACCAGCTCGTCGGGCCGCCCATCCGGATAAACTTTATAGACCACCAGCGGTTCCACCTGGAACGCCTGCGGCTGCCCGCGGCCGGTCATCGTGAATCCCCCGGCGATATCGTCGATCAGCAGGCCGAACGGTTTTCCTTGCGTGCGAATCTCGTCCAGCAGCATCTTCCGCAGCTCCGCATTGCTCACCGTGTGGCTGCTTTCCACGATCAGATTGCCCTGCCGCGAAACCGGCGGCAATCCCACCTGTCTCCGGCCGTGCCCGTTGGACTGCAAAAAGCCCACCAGCGGCTGGCGCGACATCTCGAAATTTTTCAGAACGCCGTGATCCACCAGCGTCACGCGCTGCGCGGCGACTCCCTCATCGTCAAACGGGTAATAACCCAGCAGGTCCTCGGAGCCCAACTTGCGCATCGTGGGATCGTCCACGATGGAAATAAAGGAAGGCAGGATCTGCTCGCCGATCTTGTGCGCGAACGTCTGCCCTTCGTTGATCTCCTTCTGCCGGAACCCTTCGTCGCGGTGCCCAAACACCTCGTGGAAAAAAACCGCCGCGGCGCGGCCCGTCAGCATCGTGGGCCCGGCAAACGGTTCCACCAGCGGGGCCTTCACCAGCGCTTCCAGCTCCTTCTGCAGCGCCGCGCATTGCTCCAGCACGGCCTTGTCGTTGGGAGCCGTGGAGGGATCCGTCCAATCGAAGTTGTAATAGCGGTCGATATCCATTCCGTCGGGCGCCTTGCCCTGCACGAAAAGTTCCAGGCGATAGCGCACCTGCCCGAACTGCAGCCGCGTGCCTTCGGTGTTCACGTCATATTGGTTGTTGGCCTGCGC
>Ga0302326_10027139_pt1 | contig 11552 bp, 4 predicted proteins | sample Palsa_T0_3_FD_202264 | JGI IMG/M metagenome (GOLD analysis project Ga0302326, IMG submission 202264) | Peat permafrost microbial communities from Stordalen Mire near Abisko, Sweden - Palsa_T0_3 | ecosystem: Environmental > Terrestrial > Soil > Palsa > Peat permafrost | place: Sweden: Abisko...
GGTTGCAGAGCTCCCGCACTAATCGCAAGCCTTCGGCTTCATTGCTCCTCAACAGCGCGAGGAACGGAAGGTGAACCGGTGAAGCCGGATAAAATTCGTTATCGTCGGCGACGCCCAGGTCGTCCGCGAGGTGATGAGAGTAGCTGCCAAACGGATCGACCCGATCTTGAGGCCGCTCAAGGAAAGCGCCAAGGAAAAAATCCACCAGCTCGGTGGGCAGGTGCCGGACTAGAGCCGCGCAGTTGGAGAGAATTGAGTCCCGAATAACGTGGATGCGATCCTTGTTCGCTAGGGTCCTTTGGAGATACTCTTTTCCAAGGTGGGGCACGTCGCCGACCGATGACAAAAATAGCGCGCGAAGCGACTTCTCAATGTCTCGCCCACGCAAGGCGCCACCAAACGGCGCTGGCGTATTTCGATAGTCTCTAGCGTGATTCGAGTCCTCAACCTCAGTCAGCCACTGATAGCTGAGCTCGCCGATCTGCCGGCAATGACGGACGCGATTCCCCGCAAAGGAATTCTGCCATGTCGCAAACACCGGAAGCAGATCCGGGATCAGGGCCGGAGGAAGCGTCGGAACAAACGGTATAAGCCAGTCGAGGAAACGAACCCACGTCTGAGCCTTGGGTACGGCGGTCAGATGAGCGTATTTGGCGCGATCGGCTGGCTCGACGTCAGGCGTCAACTTTTCGTCGAGAAACATCGGGTTCGGCATCACTTCCGTCGTGGCAAGCGCCATCAGCATTTTTCGAAGGCGCTCGCCGTTGTTCTCCAGCAAGTATTCCGCGGCGCTTCGCAGCAGCTCGGTCGCGCGCGTCGAATGGAGACAGGCCGTAAGAACCGCTCGTTGCCACACCGGACGGAGAGCCGCATCGCTCAGATTCCCATACAATGCTTTCCAGTCATCGATGAAAGTTTTGGTCTCGATCAAGTAGGTCCCCAAGAGTTGCACCGGGCGAATGAATTGATCGGCCTCGCCATGGCTCCGAAGGAAACCCGCCGCATCAGAACCTTGGCTGATCAGAAGCTGACACAAAGCCCACTCTTCATAGACGTCGTGCGTGAAGATGACCGAGTGTCCGAGTTCCTTGTCCCTCAGAATGCCCGCGGACTTCAGTTCGGCGAGCGTCTCGGGCGCCAGATCCCTAATTGCGATTGGCTGGTTCGGGGCTGCCGCCACACTGGCCGCAGCGTGGATAAGTAGGTTCCGGCGATGTTGAGCAAGCGAGAAATCTGGTCGGTCCGATCCACCCAAGTCCCACCACAACTTGAGCAGTTCGACTTCAGTCGCGGGCAGCCGGTCAGTTCCCTCGCGCCCCGCGAGCGTCAGCATCGCATCGAGGAAAAACGGGCGGCGCAGAATGATATCGACATTTCCTGACTGATTTATGAGAGAGCGCAAGCGCGGAAACTGGGAGGCCACAACGGCCAATTCTTCCTTGTCGAGCACCCCGAGCGTCACCGTTCGCAGAGGCAGTTTCTTGAGCGCCTCAGGGTCGAGCCAGGTTTCGAGATGTTTTAGGTTTTGTTCCCGAACAGTAACAACGATTCGCCAGTGGGAAAGTGCTTCTTCAAGCGCAACCGCTTTCAATATGTCGTTAACAGTGAGTTGGATCGCGGGATCGGTGACCTTGTCAATCCCGTCGATAAAGAGGATGGGTTCTCCTCCACACGCGTATTCACGAAGCAGCGCAGGGAGGTCGGCTGAAACGCCTAAAACATGCGCGTGCCCAGCCCAACCCTTCGGCTGAATCCGCGTGTCTTTCAAAACCAGAACCGGCCCAGTGCGGCGGCATTCTTCCGCCAACACCTTCAGAAGGGCCGACTTTCCCGACCCAGGCTCGCCATCAATCTGAACAAACCTCCCTTCGCCAAGTGCCTGGCGCACACTTTCGTAACCGTCAGCACGATGCAGCCGGAGACCATGAATGTGCGATTTGATATCGCCGAGGGCGAGACGGGATTCGCGCTCCAAAATGGCAATATCCTTCCAATACGACGGTGCAGATCCCAGGGAGAAACCGGCTCGCGTGAGTTGCTCCAGCAGCCTTGCGCGCGTAGCCCCGCCGCCGGCGGGGATCAGTTCGCCGGCCTTCTTGACCAAATGATCCCAGATCCCGTCCGCATCTCCGCGATTGGCCGGGGGTAGCAGGCCTTTGAGACGGTCAACCGCACTTGCGGCGTCCCGAGATGCGTCCCCAGACTGAAAGTCGAAATGAAGGATGACGAACGAGCCGAGGAATTTCCAGACTTCATCGTCCGTCGGGACACGCCCGATATGCGTAGTCAAGACAGTGCGAACCGTGTCCACGAACGCTTGTTTATCTTTATGCGAAAAGTCCCGCTTCTCGATCCTCTCCCGAAAATCCAGCCCGTTGGTGCTGTAACCGGCCCAGGTCAGAACCGATTGATAGTGCTGATCGACGCGCGCATTGTAGACGCCGATCCCGACGCCGATGCGGTGCAGGGCCGCATCGAATCCGGGCTTCACGAATGTGTCCCATGATCGTTGGAGCACATCGACCCATTTCGCATCGTTCGCCGTGAAGGTGAGCTTGTCCGTGACCTGAAGGTCGAGCCGCACCTCGCGTCCGTCCGCCCGGATCCCTTTGATGATGATGTCGTCCAGCGGGTGATCGAATGCCGCACGCTGGGACTGGGCCGCGGTTGCGAAATCTCCCGGAAGTCCTCTCACGGGCGCTTCGCACAACACGGCTACGAGGCAGGACGCCGCGACACGCGTCTCCAGTTGCGTACCGCCTCCTCCGGTTGAATACGGACTCGACATAAAGTTAGTCGTCTCTCAACATCAGTATCAATTCCTCTTCAGGGCGAAGGAACGGCAGTCCCCGTCCGTTTTGTTGAATTGTGGTCAGGTTTTTATGCAGACTCGCTTCTATCAACCCTGATCACCTCCTTCAGATCAGCGATGTGAGTTCTTGTAAAGTAGATTGTCGTCTCAGTTTGGGCGAGGACCGTTGATAATTCGTTCTCAGCAAGGGCGGCAATAGAGTCTCGCAGCGACGCGCTGGAGCCATTCGCATACTGGAACATTGCCGCATGATTTGGACAAAGTGCCAGGTAATTTTGATAATGACGGAGTCTTAATTCGGGAAGGAATTCCACTTTCTCGAAGTATTCAGTTCCGTCGTCTAGCTTGAACGGCAGAACGGTTTTACACACCTGGCAGATCATGTCTCCGTCAACATTCGTGTATTGTTGACGGAGGTATTGTCCAGCCTCTAGCTTTACGTCGTCGATCCCGACAGAAACGGATCTGGTACGTTCCTCGGCTTGGCGTTCAGGTGCCTGGGCTGCCCCGGTTCCTACGCGCTCAGCACGCCGGTCTGGATTACTCGGTATATTTTCCGGCAGGAGGATCGCCTGCGTCTCTCGTCGGCTTGCTAGAAGACGCTCTTGCTCTTCGGGCGGTAATGCGGTGAAGCGCTTGGCTCTCTCTAGGCTGGCGTTGTCCGCAAAACCCATTTCTCTTGCGAGGACTTCTCGCTGGCGGTGCTCTTCGGATTTCTTGGCTACGTCTTCGCCGAAGCCAATCAGCCTGAGCCAAGGCCAACCGGAGTCAAATGCGAAACCCTCGGGCAGCAACTCGCGCGACGCCTCCTTGGGCCGCACAAACAGAGAATCGCCTTGTGGAATCCAGGCTGCCGTCCGAAGTAGATGAACCAACTGCGAATCAGCTTGCCGCGGTCCCCAGCTTTCGCTCTTTTGAAACGTCGCTCGCAGGTACGCGGTTTGCGTAGGAAGCGACGACATCGTTCGCCAAACTAGCCGCGAAATCGCCAGAGTCGGCTTCGCGAGAATCCGATCGAGGCCGATAACCGTATAGTCACGATTAATCGGCGACGTGTATCTCTCGCCACCGACGCCACGCAAGTGCCCGTACTGTGGGTTGCTGTCACAACGCACCTGGACGATCTGAAGCCGTGTCTGCGCACCGACAGACTCAGCAAATTTAACAAATCGCTTAAGGCCGACACCGGCATCTGTGTAGCGAGCAGCGGGCTGGATCCGTCCCGCGTGTTTACCGAGGACTTCGAAATAGGCACGGAGACCTGTATCGAGAAAGGGATCGTCGAGATAAATTCCTTCTGGTTTGTGCCACTGACCATCAGCACCTTCGAAGATGAAATACTCTGCGAAGAGATTCGTTTTCGTCGTGTCTTTTTCGGTCAAGGCGAGAAAGCGCTTCAGATCCTGCTTCTGAGGCTTGAAGTTCGATTGCGTATACCGGCGCTTCAGAATCACTTCAATCTCTTCAGCCTCACCGACCTGCCGGACGCCAATCTGCTCCAGCAGTTTGCGCGCATTCTCTTGCTGTGCTTTGCTCCTGCCCGATGTGTAGACACGCACGTCAACTCGCGGCATTACGTCATCCGTTTCGACGCCATCGGCCGGGAAAAAGCAACTCGTTGCAACCTCGTATGATCCATCGCTCAAGCGAACAATTCCAGCATCTTTCAAACGGCTCCATCGCCCGTTTGGGCTGAGTTCCGTCAACAAAAGGGAATAGAGTCTCTGATGCCAATCCGGGCTCTTGCCTGAAATCCAGTCCTTAAAGCCCTGATCGGGACCGTCGACGAAATAGGGCGGCGTCGAATTATATCGTCTTCCCCGTGAAGTCTTCTCGCGCAGGAGGTTCACAAATTCATCCACATCCCATTTCGCTATCGCAAGCCCGGAAAGAAACCGATCGGCGTCGCTGTGTCTCTGTGTGACTCCGGCCGCCCATTGTCGCCTGTCCTCGTCATCCACAAGAAACTCCAGGTCTTGATCCATAAGAAGATCCTTGAGCGCTGCGTTTGCCTGAAGCAGATGCTTACCTGCTGCGTGCGACCGTCGATAAGTCGGCGTAAGCGGCTGGCTATTCATTTCCTCGATAATCGCCTTTCGGATTCCCTGATAACGCGCAGGGATCTGTTCTTGCGGGTTCGGCAGCACGCCCAGAAAATCCACCGTAAGCAGCCCCTGGTCACGAATGTGGTGGAGGGCTCCGGCCGTCAGCGCAGCGAGTTGGTGATACAGGGGCTCGTTGGCAGGAGTCTCTTTTATACTGGCTCGGCTGACTTCAGGAACAAACGGCCCGTGCAGATGAAAGCGCAAACCCGAGGTCTCCTTCTTCGCCGGGAAGAACACCGCGACACTTCCGGTCGCCGGCGCTATCTTCATTTGCTTGGCTAAAGGTTCGGCAGGATCAAATACCGCCACATTCGGAAGAGGCTCGAGAGCAAACGCGACAGCAACCCGCTGTTGGTCGAGACCATCCACAGGACGATCAAGTTTCAGAAAATGCGACGTTGTATTCCTCCCGTCGCCTCGTTTAGATACCTCGAAGTGATAGGGCGAATGCTGAATTCGCCGAATTTCACCGGAAGCGGCTTCTCTGACTCGCCACAGAATCGTTTCGAGGTTGCGGAGAAATAGGAGCGTTGTCTCGGACAATTCCTCCAGTCCGGCTTCAATCTCTGCGTAAGCAGTCTCGCAATCCTTCTTCGGATTATTAAAGGGGAACTCAAAACGGGTCTTGTCGCCGAGGTGCGGAAGCTGGTCAAGTGCGACGGGTAACACGAGATCGGTGATTTTGAAGGAGAAAGTGGGCGACCAGATATGTGGCGTTTCGGAATAAGCGAATACCGCTTTGAAACCCACGCCGAAACGCCCAATCTTATCTTCGCTCTTACTCTTATTGCTCTTCCCGTAGTTTGTGATCCCCAGGATATCGTTGCCGTCGAATGGCCGCCCGTTATGCTCGAATGTGAGCCGGTCACGCTCAAGGTGGAACCACGCCTTCGTTGCCTGCTGGTCTTCAGCGTTCTGAAGAAGCTCATAGATAAAGTGGGCTCGGTCAGGATACAGTTGTTCGAAAATCTCGCGGATTCCCGAATCGCCGTCCCTGAGAACGGTCGCGAGGTTCTGGCGTTTTGCGTGGACCTCTTCGAGAAATGTAATCATAGATCTGGGGTGACGGTCAGCGTCCCGAACACTACCGGGGTCGCTCGTATGTCACCACTGTTTGCCGCGACTTGTAGTTCTTCCATCCTGCGAGCGAAGTCTGCGTTTGCACGCGCAAGCTCGCTCTCCTTCATCAAACGGATTTTCTCGTCGGTGGTGCGGGTAACCTGATCTTCGATCGCCTTACGACGCGCCCGATGGCTCACGGTCAGGCTCTGGATCCGGTGTTCCACGAGCTGCCGATTGCCCGCGACGTGACTTGTTCGCGCTTCCGTCCATTTGCGGTGGTGGCGGTCATCAAGCTCATCGAGCTCATCAAAGTGCTCCACCGGCGCTTGACCGAAGTCGCGCGCCGATCTCAATAGGTCTAGCAGGGAGCCCTCGACTTGCGCGTTCGTCGAGACTGGCATTAAAGTCTCATCCGTCCGAATCCCATGTTTGTCCCACCGATAAAGCGCAAAAGGATAGATTCCCGGCGATATTTCATGATTCACAGCGGCCAGCGCGCAGTATTTGGGATCTGTGATCTCCAAAAACCGCGCCGCCTGTCGAACCAGGGGATGCAGTACCGACAAATACACGACTCGTGGATTCTCTGCGGCTGTCTCTTGCTCAAACGTGGCCGAAAGAGTAGGAAGTGCACCCCGTAGCCACTTTTCCCACTCCCGCGCGACCGGGTCAGTCGAACGAGGTAATCGCCTGTAATCGTCGAGCAGGACCCCGCGGGCCTCCTGATTGAGACGCAAAGTTTTTAACGGCCTATCGCCCAATAGGTACTCCCGCCCGTTCCCCAACCGAGCGTTTAGATACGTGCTAATACTGCCGTGAATGGCTGCCGTCGACAGCCAGAACGTTTCGAAGTCGCGGATCTCGTCACGCCACGTTCTTCGGGGCACATTCAACCCGAAGAACTCCGACTGCTTCGATTCCAACTCTTGTTCTTCGCTGGCTTGACGAACCGCATTGTCGGCGACCTGCTGCAGGCGATGTGCACGTTCGGCAGGGGTCAAAGTGAAAGTCTCCTCGATATCGTGCAGTTCGCGCGTGATTTCTCCGAGTATTTCCTCGTTGCCGCCAACGGAGTGCTGAAACACTCCGATCCGCCAGAGACAGCGCTCGTAAATCTCAGCGTCCACGGTGCCGGGGGTAACGAAATTGAGGATTGCCACGGTTTCACTCCGCTGGCCATAGCGATCAATTCGGCCGATGCGCTGCTCGATCCGCATCGGATTCCAGGGCAAATCGTAGTTCACCAGAAAATCGCAGAATTGGAAGTCCAGGCCCTCACATCCCACTTCAGAGGACAACAACACATCGATAGCGTCAGGATCATCCTTGGACAATGCAAAGCGGGCTCTGAGACCCGCGCGTTCTTCATCGGGGACGCCCCCGTGGATAGTCGCGACTCGGAGCCCGGCACGCCGTGTATGCGCCTCGAGGTAGGCGAGGGTATGCCTGAAAGTGCTAAAGACAAGCGCTTTATTGTTTAGGCTCCTGGTCTTATTCGCCAGAATCTGGACCAACGCAGCAACCTTCGGATCGTCGGGATCGAGTTCGCGGGCCTGTTCAAGCAACGTTTCGATATCGCTCTTGATTTGAGCTACGAAACCCAGATCAAAATCCTCGTCGGTATCGCCCGTTTCCATCCATTCCAAGCGGTCTAGTTTGCGGTTCAGAATGTCCGATAAGAGGGGCGCCAGGCCGTACAGGCAACTTGCCGCCTGGCGCCGAATCGTCGTCATCATGAACTTCACGTTTTGAGGGCCGTTCAGTAACGCCAAAATTCGCGCGATTACATCGAGGAGTCCATCGTGGAACTGTCTCTGAGCGGTGGTAAACTCCACTGTCAGGGTTTCGGGTTTTCGCGTGGTGAACTCCCCGATATCTCTCCTCCGCGTTCGGTTGATGAGGGGTCTGAACGTGTACAGATCTTCGATTGCGCGCGTCAGTCCAACACGTTTCGGATGATCCAGTGAGGAGCTTTGCAGCTGTTCACAAGCGTTCCTGAACGCAGGTGCATCGCGGAGGAACAGGCGCCCCCATTCCGTTTGGGCGGCTTCCTCCAGGCTCGCGCGGGCGTCTTCCTGCCAATTCGGACCTCCCGCACGACAATGCTGGATCGCAGCGTTAATGTACCGATTCGGCGCCGCCATTTGTTCGAAGCTTGCACGATCGATGACGAGATCAGGGCGGAGTACGTTCAAAAGCGTGAACAGATCGTCGCTTCCGATCTGGACCGGAGTCGCACTGAGCAAAACCACAGCCTGGGCGTTGTCGCAGAAATAGCGTATGCCTTGGTGAAGAATTGTTTCCGAATTCCGGATGTGATGTGCCTCGTCGACGATCACCAGGTCGAACTTTGGTGGCGGATTGAGATCGAGAAGACCGCTAGTCTTCGCTCTCCGACCGTTCTTTTGACCGATTACCAGATCCGCATTGAATAATGAAAAGGGCAAAATCGCTTTGCCATACTGCTCCGGCCATTCGCCTTCCAGATCTGTTTCCTTGACACAATGCCGCAGCAGTGGTCCATCCAGCGAAACGAAATGTTCGTCGAAGCGCTTCATCTCCGTGAACCACTTCCGCTCCGCGACCAGTGCCTTGGGGCAAATGACAAGCACTGATGAAATATCCATCCTGGCGCGAAGCTCTTTAATGATGAGTCCCGCTTCGATCGTTTTCCCGACGCCAACCTCGTCAGCTATAAGCAAACGAGGTCGGTCGGCGCGAATGAGTTTCAGGACCGGGAGATATTGGTAGGGCACGAAATGGACCCGACCTGAACGGAGAGAGAAGAGATTCTCAGTAGATGGTGAAAGAATCTGTAGGCTCGTCAAATGCGCGTGCAATTCCTTCACTGTGACGGCCCTGCGTTCGTCAGCCGGCACGGGTGCTTTTTGTAGCTGGCTCTCGTAATAGATCGTCTTCGAATTGTTCTGGAAAACTCGGTATCGATACTCCGCTCCCGCCGAAATCACCTCAATCACCGGCATGAGCAATCCCGGATCGGATTGCAGCGCAACAAGCTCACCGACCCCGAACAGTGGTTTTCGGCTTTGATTCTCCGCTTGCGTCTGGACGTAACGGTCAATATCGGAGCGAAGCCAGAAGCGCCCGCTTGCCAACTCCGCAATCGGGGCGGGAAACTGCGGCTTGTTCGCGAAATCCCGAATGAAATTTGACTTCTCAACCCCGAGGATCGCAGCTGCTTCTTTCACCCCGACAATGAGATCGCCTGTTGTCTCAGCAGTGCTTAGATCGAGCCGAGATGAAGCCTTTAGCAGCTCGATGCCGATCAGCTGCCCCTCAGCGTCAAGGTCAAGGACTATGTCTTCGGCGACTCGTACAGATTGCCCTCCCCGACTGCGCTCGCGCAGCTCCGGGCGAAGACGAATATACGCCAAATCGTGTTCGCGATCGATTTCGACAATTGATAGCATCTTTTTAAGTCGGTTCCGAGTAAGCGGTTATCACGAGGACAACGTCATCAGCGGGGCGCTCATAAATCACGCGCACACGCCCGCGATCAGTCATCGCCGCTACCTCAAATCTCCCCTCCGTCTTTCCTTTTCCGTGCGAACTTCGGCAACTCGAGAGTGCCGCCAGCACTTCGCTTTCGTCAATGTCCCGTTGCTTCATCCTGGCCTGTGCGTGGGACGGCACCATAACGCTGACCGCAGTCGCGGCGAGGTAACCGTCTAACACCAGGTGGTCAGCCTCGCGATATTGGGCCAGTGCGTCCTGCTGCTCGTCGCTCAAACGGATCTCATTTCTCGTTAACCGCGAGACGCACACTAGCCACACTGCCGCTGGGGTGCTTGCAACGCTGTTATCAACATTCCCTACTTCATCGAGAACAATGATAGCATCGTTATCGCAATCAGTAAATAAGAAAAATATAATGTATTTTCAATAGCTTAGCTAGAATAAAGGAGAGACAATCCCCCGAACCGTTGAAGACCGCTGCGCTCCCTGCCCCGCAATCTTCGGCAGCCAGGGTTGTCTAAACTCTTGAGTTTTTACGGAAGATGGACCGCCAACGATCACGTTTGGGAGTTCAACCGGGTCTTCTCGACTTTACAGGCCGCCTTATGTTTGCAGTCCCGACACTCCACCGCACGATAGTAGAAGCTGCCGAAGCAGTTGGGACGCGACAGCCAATCCAGGAAAGAGCCCACAGCATAGGTACCGACGGCTAGACTGGACAGTTTGCCCAGACCGGCCAGCAGCTCGTCGCGTCGTCTCGCGCTTCTATTCTCGATAGCCCGTTTCCTTAGGTCTTCCAATGATGAAAGCACCAAATCCTTTCGGGCGTGAAATCGCGGCCTGCCGTTCGGCATGGTGGGCGCGACCTCAATGTAGAGGTTTTTCGCGGTAACGCCTTGAAGAGTGACCTCCGGGGTCTTGAAGATCAGAAACGGAAGACGGCGCTGGTGAGCCATCGCAGTTTCCTGAAGGACGTACGCGGACGCAAATCGAAGCGTACGATTCGGGCTCGTACGCTCGGTCGCGTCCAGTCGCACGGTTGCGACACCGACTAAACAATCGACCTTGTCCATAATGTCGCGCATGGCGTCGTCTGGTTGATCGGGCAGAGAAATGTTCCGTCCGACGGTGAGGCAACGGAATCCCAGCGGCCAGAGAACCTTGTCGGCTATCCCATCTACCAGCGGCCGGTCTTCCGGGCGTACGCTGCAACTGAGAAATGCCGTGACGAAATCTTCCTGCGGTTTGTTCGACCGGATGGTTTCCATGCCTCACTCAAAGACTTGAGCCTAACGCGTTGCGGTTGTCCACACAACCTGGCAACGTCGATCCTAGGCTTATCCACGGTGACCGCGTCACGCGTGAGCGGCACGAGTGTCCTTCTAAAACCGTGTGTTTGTCCCTTTGTGCTATGCCCGCCGTCGTACACGCTCACGAGCCCGCACACGCTGTTGAATCTGGTTGTACAGACGCGGTTCATCTGCCGTAATGGTCACGGCGATGCCGAAGTCCTGGTCGTGAACTTCCGGCGGAGCCCAATTCCTTCTCGCCTGGATCATGAGATAGTACGTATCTCCATACTTCTCGTCGGTCCTATTGAATGACCACTCGCGGCGCTGCAACGTGCTCGTTTCGACCATACGCGACTTGGGCAGCAGATCACATTGAAACGGAGCCGCCAGTGCTCCTGGAGCGGTACGCCGCTCCTCCCGGGTCACGAATCGGTAAGCGGCAACGACCTCTTCGGGTGTTTTCCCGCGGAACAAATTCATTCCCATCTCCACTCCCAGGTACTCGGCGCGTCGACGCCTTACCGGCGGGTCGAAGGCAAGCGAGGCAATGATTCTCTTCTTCCCAGGCGCATTGCGGAGAACATCTGGGACCGGCACTTCATACAGGATCAGCGTATCGATGGTAATCCTGCCCTGGGCGATCAGGGTGACACGACGATCTCCAGATTCGAGCGCGAGTTCGGCATCAGGGAGGCCATAACCACAAACCCGTAGAATCCCTTCGTCATCGTTGATCGCTGCAATTCGATTCGACGCAGCCTCCGGAACGGAAGCTGAATTGGCCAGGACTGCCCGTACCAAGTT
>Ga0302326_10027140_pt1 | contig 11552 bp, 8 predicted proteins | sample Palsa_T0_3_FD_202264 | JGI IMG/M metagenome (GOLD analysis project Ga0302326, IMG submission 202264) | Peat permafrost microbial communities from Stordalen Mire near Abisko, Sweden - Palsa_T0_3 | ecosystem: Environmental > Terrestrial > Soil > Palsa > Peat permafrost | place: Sweden: Abisko...
ACTGGGCGAGGCGATCGAGGTCTGGACCATCGAGGGCGAAGCCCGCCGCAACACCCTCACGCTGGCGCTGGTGGCGGAGCTCATCCGCGCCGTCGAAGCGGTCGAGATCGACTGCGGCGTCCGCGCGGTGGTCCTGACGGGGCAGGGCGACAAGGCCTTCTGCGCCGGCGCCGACCTGAAGGAGCGCGGCGGGATGTCGGTCGCGCAGGTGCACGTCTGGCTCGACGACCTTCGCAAGCTGATGACTTCCGTCGAGCGCTCGCGCGTGCCGTTCATCGCGGCCCTCAACGGATCGGCGTTCGGCGGCGGCACCGAGCTGGCGCTGGCCTGCGATCTGCGCGTCGCGGTCGGGACCGCCGAGCTGGCGCTGACCGAGGTCACGCTGGCGATCATTCCGGGCGCGGGCGGCACGCAGCGGCTGCCGCGGCTGGTGGGACTTGGTGTCGCCAGCGAGCTGATCCTCACTGGCCGCCGCGTGCCGGCGACCGAGGCCCTCGCCATCGGCCTCGTCAATCGGGTCGCTCCCGTCGGGCAGGCCCTGGCCGAGGCCTTGAAGCTCGCCGAGGTCATTGCCGCGAACGGCCCGGTGGCCATCTCGGCCGCGAAAGCTGCGCTGCAGCTCGGCAGCTCGCTGCCCATCGACGCCGGCCTCGATCTCGAGCGTCGCCAGTACGAGCGAACCCTTTCAACCACCGACCGCCTCGAGGGCATCGCGGCCTTTCGCGAGAAGCGCAAGCCCGTGTATCGAGGGGAGTGACCGCGACCTGCCATGTCCACACCTGACGAGACTGCCGCCGAACGCCTCGAAGCCCTGCAGGCCCGCATCCGCAAAGGCGGAGCGGAGCGCTACCACCAGAAGAATCTCGAGGCCGGCAAGCTGTTCGCGCGCGAGCGGCTCGCCAAGCTGCTCGACCCCGGCTCGTTCGTCGAGGATGGCCTCGAGGCCAACGCGATCGACCCCGAGCTACCGGCCGATGGCGTCATCACGGGACTGGGCCGCGTGGGCGGAAGGCCCGTGGCGCTCATGGCCAACGACTCGACGGTCAAGGCCGGCTCGTGGGGAAAGCTGACGGTCGAGAAGATCGTGCGCATTCAGGAGGTGGCGCTGCGCTTGCGGGTGCCGCTCTTCTATCTCGTCGACTCGGCGGGAGCGCGCATCACGGACCAGGTCGAGATGTTCCCCGGCCGCCGCGGCGCGGGACGCATCTTCTTCAACGAGTGCCAGCTCTCGGGCCTCGTTCCGCAGATCTGCCTGCTCTTCGGCCCTTCGGCCGCCGGTGGGGCCTACATCCCGGCCTTCTGCGACCTGGTGGTGATGGTCGAAGGCAACGCCTCGATGTACCTGGGCAGCCCGCGCATGGCCGAGATGGTCATCGGCGAGAAGGTCTCGCTCGAGGAGATGGGCGGAGCGCGCATGCACTGCACCGTCTCGGGCTGCGGCGACGTGCTGGTCAAGAGCGAGCTCGAGGCGCTGGAGTTCGCGCGCCGCTACCTGGCCTACTTTCCGCAGAGCTGCGCCGAGGTCACGCCGCTCACACAGGCAAAAGACCCCGAGCTGTCCAAGGCCATCGACGCCATTCTTCCGGTCGATCAAAACCGACCCTTCGACATCAAGGAGCTGCTCTCGGCATTGCTCGACGGAGGCAGCCAGACCGAGCTCAAGGCGCTCTATGCCGGCGAGGTCATCACGACGCTGGCCCGCCTCGGCGGCCGGGCGATCGGCGTCATCGCGAGCCAGCCCAAGGTCAAAGGGGGCGTGCTGTTCCCCGAGTCCTCCAACAAGGCGGCCCGCTTCATCCAGCTCTGCAACGCCTTCAACCTGCCGCTGCTCTACCTGGCCGACGTGCCGGGCTTCATGATCGGGACCAAGGTCGAGCGGGCCGGCATCATCCGGGCCGGGGCCAAGATGGTCCAGGCCGTGAGCTTGGCGACCGTTCCGAAGATCAGCGTGACGCTGCGCAAGGCTTACGGGGCCGGGCTGTATGCCATGGATGGACCGGGCTTCCTGCCCGACGCGGCCCTGGCGCTGCCGCAGGCCATGATCGCCGTGATGGGACCGGAGGCGGCCGTGAATGCCGTCTACTACAACAAGATCCAGGAAAAACCTGAAGGCGCCGAGCGGGCGGCATACGTTGACAAGCTGCGCTCCGACTACCGCGCCGACATCGACATCCTCAGGCTGGCGAGCGAGCTGGTGGTGGACGCGGTGATTCCCGGCTCCCGCTTGCGCGAGGAGCTGATCGCGCGCTTCGGCTTTTACGCCGAGCGCTTCGTGGCACCCGCGACTCGCAAGAGCGCCGTCGTTCCAATGTAACGCATGGACTTCGACCTTCCACAGCACGCCCACGACCTGCGCCGCACCGTCCGCGATTTCTGCGAGCGCGAGGTGAAGCCCAACGCGCGCGAGTGGGATCGGCGCGGCGAGTTTCCGCGCGAGACGGTGCGGCAGCTCGGCCAGCTCGGCATGCTGGGTCTGGCCTTGCCCGAGGAGTACGGCGGGGCGGCCCTCGACATGGTCTCGATCACGACGGTGGTCGAGGAAATCGCCCGCTGGGACGGCTCGCTGGCGCTGACGGTCGCCTCGCACAACGGCCTGTGCTCGGGACACCTCAAGTCCTTCGGCAGCGACGCCCAGAAGAAGAAGTACCTGCCGCGCCTGGCGAGCGGTGAAGCGCTCGGAGCCTGGGGGCTCACCGAGCCGGGTTCGGGATCGGACGCGGCGGCGCTGCGCACCACTGCCGTCCGCAAGGGCGACGGGTGGCTGCTCAACGGCACCAAGACCTTCATCACGCAGGGCTCGGTGGGGGAGATCTTCGTGGTGCTGGCCTCCACCAGCGCCGAGAAGCGGCAGAAGGGCATCACGGCCTTCGTGCTCGAGCGCGGGCAGGCCGGTTTCAGCCAGAAGCCCATCCACGGCAAGCTCGGGATGCGCTCCTCCGACACGGCCGAGCTGATCTTCGAGAACGTCGAGCTGCCCGACAGCGCCCGGGTGGGCGAGGTCGACCACGGCTTCCTCGACACCTTGCGAATCCTCGACCGGGGCCGGGTCAGCATCGCGGCGCTGGCGATGGGCCTGGGGCGCGGCGCGCTCGAGGAGGCCACGAAGTACGCCAAGGACCGGCGCGCCTTCGGCCAGGCCATCGCCGGTTTCCAGGCCATTCAATGGATGCTGGCCGACATGGCCACCGAGCAGGCCGCTTCGCGCGCGCTGGTCTACCGCGCGGCCGAGCTGTGCGATCGGGGAAACCGATTCTCGCGCGAGGCCTCGATGGCCAAGCTGTTCGCGGCCCAGGCGGCCATGCGAGCGTGCGTCAACGCCGTGCAGATTCACGGCGGCTACGGCTACACAGACGAGTTCCCGGTCGAGCGCTACCTGCGCGACGCCAAGCTGGGTGAGATCGGCGAGGGGACCAACGAAGTCCAGCGCCTGGTCATCGCCCGGGAGATCCTGAAGGGATGACGGCCCTCGCGAGCCGCATCCTGCGCGGCGACCTGCGCGCCGCCTCGCGGCTGATCCGCGACGTCGACGACGGCCGCGCCTCGGCCGTGCCGGAGCTGCAAGCGTTGTTTCCGCACACGGGACGCGCGACGGTGCTCGGGATCACCGGGGCGCCCGGAGCCGGCAAGAGCTCGCTGGTGGATCTGCTCGTGACGCATTACCGCGCGCTGGGGAAGACGATTGGCGTGGTGGCCGTCGATCCCACCAGCCCCTTCTCGGGCGGCGCCCTGCTCGGGGACCGCATTCGCATGCAGGGGCACGCCAGCGACGAAGGCGTCTTCATTCGCTCGCTCGCCACTCGCGGCAACCTCGGCGGGCTCTCCCGCGCGGCGGCCGACGCGGTGCGCGTGATGGACGCCATGGGCAAGGATCTCGTGATCGTCGAGACGGTGGGCGTCGGGCAGGACGAGATCGACATCGCGGGCCTGGCCCACTGCGTGGTGGTGGTGGTGGTGCCCGGCATGGGAGACGACATCCAGGCCATCAAGGCCGGCATCCTCGAGGTGGCCGACATCTTCGACGTCAACAAGGCCGACCGCGAGGGGGCCGACCGCACCGTGCGGGACCTGCGCGCGATGCTCGAGCTGCGGCACGCAGCCAATGATCGATTACCCGTTGACCCGAAGCCCCAGTGGGAGCCGCCCATCGTCAAGACCGTGGCCGTGGGAGGGAAGGGGACCACGGGGGTTTCCGATTTGACGCAGGCCATCGAGCGCCAGCTGGCCTTCCTCGACAGCAGCGGAGGGCGGGCGGTCCGCGAGGCGCATCGGTCGCGCACCGAGTTTCTCGCCATCCTCCGCGAGCGACTGCTGGCCTCGGCGCTGCGGCGTCTGGAGCACGAGAAGGGCCGCCTCGACGACGTCGCCGGGCGCATCGCGCGACACGAAGTCGACCCCTGGTCCATCGCCGACGAACTGGCGCGCGGGATCGCCACATGAGGGTGCTCCTCACCAACGACGACGGAATCGAGAGTGCCGGGCTGCAGGCCCTCGAGGCCGCGCTTGGCCCAGCCTGCGAGCTGTGGGTGGTGGCGCCCGATCGCGAGCAATCGGCGGCGAGCCATGCCATCTCGCTCTCGCGGCCGCTGCGCATTCACGCGGCGGGCGAGCGCCGCTTCACGGTGGACGGGACGCCCACCGACTGCGTCTACCTGGCCCTGAACCATCTGATGAAGGACCACCCGCCGGACGCGGTGTTCTCGGGCATCAACCACGGGCCGAACCTCGCCGAGGACGTGCTCTACTCGGGCACCGTCGCCGGAGCGATGGAGGGCACCATCCTCGGGATTCGCTTCTGCGTCGCCATCTCGGCGGTGCCGGTGAAGAGGCGCTTCGCCTTCGACGCAGCGGCGGCTTTCGGAAGGGCCTTGCTCGACGGCGCACCGGCCGCGCAGGCGACTCCCATCCTGCTGAACGTGAACGTTCCGACCGACGCCGTGCCGGACAGCTTCCGCGTGACCCGCCTCGGCCGGCGCGGCTACTTTGCCTGGGTCGAGGAGCGCAAGGATCCGCGCGGCCGGCTGTACTACTGGATCGGCGGACCGGAGCGGGAGCACGACGACATCGCGGGCTCCGATTGCAACGCCGTCTTCGATGACCGGGTCACCTCGGTGACGCCGTTGCAGGTCGACCTCACGAGCCGAACTGGAGTTGCCGAGCTCGAAAATTGGAAGCTGCCGGGATTCACGCGATCCTAGAGCCCAGTGAGATCTGCGCCCTGGAGTCTCGGTAGCTCGGCTTGCCTCGTCGCTTGGCTCGCCGCTTGTCATCCGCGCGTGCCGGGTCCGCAGCTCTCTGACCAGCCCCATGCCGAGCCCGACGTCCAGGGCGTGACCCACGTCGTGCGCGCCGGCCAGACGCTCTACCGCATCGCGCGGACCTATGGCGTGGATGAGCGCGAGCTGGCGGAGCTCAACGACGTCGAGCGGCCCGAGGATCTCAGGACCGGCCAGGCCCTGTTCATTCCGGGCGCCGAGCGCGTGCTCGACGTCCCTCTCGGCGGGCCCCCGCCGGCGCAACTCGACCGCGAGCGGCAGAGTCTCGCCCACGACGCGCGCTACGCCTGGCCGGTGCACGGCCTGCTGGTTTCACGCTTCGGAGTCCGGGGCGACGAGCATCACGACGGCATCGACATCGCCGCGCCGGAGGGAACGCCCATCACTGCCAGCCGCCCGGGCAAGGTCATCTTCGCGGGAGAGCAACACGGCTACGGCCGATTGGCGATCGTCGACCACGGATCCGGCGAAGCCACCGTTTACGCCCACTGCAGCGAGGTCATGGTCCAGGTCGGCGACCTGGTGCGCACCGGGCAAATCATCGCCAAGGTTGGCCGCACCGGCCGCGCGACCGGTCCGCACCTGCACTTCGAGGTGCGGTTTCACACCCAGCCGCGAAACCCGCTGTTCTATCTGCCGGCGGGGTGAACGATGGGTCGGAGGCAATCGTACACGCCATTCACGAGCGGGTGCTTCGCCACATCAAGGTGCTTTCCGAGCCGCAGGGGCGCGGATTGTTGCCGAGAGCCTCTGACGACGCCGCAACGATCCGCTGACGTACCTGTGGATCGAGCTTTCTGAGCTGCTTGCGAGCAATGTTGCTGTAGTCGACGAGGTAGGCTGGCACGTCAGGGCCGAGCTACTTCAGCCCGAACTCTCGCTTGATCTCTTCGATGGGGATGGTCTTGCGGCCATCGGCTTCCCACGCGGCCTTTGCACGATCGTACGCTTCCACATCAGCACGGTCCTCGGCCGCTTCACGCTCGGCAGCGGTCGGCTCGCGAACTGGCCGGGGTTGGTTGGGGTGCTTTCGCTTTGGGGCGCCCATGAGGGGAGTCTAAGGCCGGAGAGGCCAGCAGAGCAATCGTGCGGCGACCACGAGTGACTTCGGCGAGGGTCTGCCGGTTGCCACCTGCGGCATGTCGTTTGCGTATCGGGGGGTGGATGAAAGCACCGCAAGCGGTTCCGCGAATGATTTCCGCGGCTTAATGAACAGCCGGTCTGGCGCTGCCGCCGCTCAGCCGCAGGAAACCATGATCAATATGTCAGCCCAATCTCGCAAGTCTTCGGTAACCAAGCTCCTCGGAGGATGGCACTTGAGAATCTCTTTCGCTTTACGATGCTGCGTCGTTTCGAGCACCCTGCTCTCGGTGACCGGCTGCTTGGGCGCGACCGAGGATGGGTCCACAAGCGCAACGACCAGCTCCGGATCGGGATCCGGATCGGGATCCGGTACTTCGAGCGGATCGACGACCGGCGGCGGCGCGGTAGGGAATTGCCCGGCGGATTGGCTGCCCTGCACTCCTTCGAACATCTGCGACAACGGCTGCTCACCCGATGGCGGCCAATGCGTCGATGAGCTTTCCGCCAACGCGGCTCAGACCGGCACCGCGTGCGACGCCGGCGCGGTCTGCGAGGGAACGACCTGCTACGTCACCAGCGGACCGCAGGTCCCCAATCAGAACGGCGGCGTCATCTCGCAGCCAAACGTCGTGTTGATGACCTTCAACGACGATCCCAACCAGTCGGCCCTCGAGCAATGGGGGGTCTGGATCATGGACGGAGGCTATCTGCCGACCACCGCCGGGCAGTACGGCGTCGGGGATGGAACCATCCAGTTCGTGCACCTGAGCGATGCCAAGCCCACCCAGGCCGATCAGGGCTCCGTCGCCCAATATTTCCAGCAGCACTTCGACTCCGATCCGACCATGCCGCTCTACACCCAGAGCAACGTCTACCTGCTGTTTTTCCCCGCCAGCTGGACCGCCACGTCGTCGTTCTGCCAGAACGAGGGCGGCTACCACACGGCCCTCTTTCAGGATCAATCCGGCAACTCCCCGATCTACGCCGTCGTCGCGACCTGCCGGGACGACCTGCAAGGCGACCTCGAGGTGTCGGCCTCGCATGAGATCGTGGAAGCGTCGACCGATCCTTACTCGTCGAGCTGGACTTTCTACTCGACCGCAAGCCCCTGGGCCTTGCTCGGCGGCGAGCTCGGCGACATGTGCGAGAGCAACTCGCCTTATTACCAGAGCCCCGACGGCAACTTCGCCGGGCAGTACATCTGGTCGAACGCGGCTGCCAGCCGCGGCCAGGTTCCGTGTCAGCCCTGGCCCAGCGACCAAGTCTACGTCGAGACCATCGGGCCGACCACGCTGCAACCGGTCGTCCCCGGGACGGTCGCCAACATTCCGCTCACCGGCTGGGCTTCAGGTCCAACCGCCAGCTGGGGGCTCGTCGCGCAGGACGCACCCATCGGCGCGAACTTCCTCACCAATCCGACCATCTCCAGCGAGGCGGTCGGACCCGGGGAACAGGTCATGGCGCAGCTCAACATCCCGGCGGCCACGCCAGGGCAACCCGCGCTGGGCGGCTTGGTCGGAGCGGCCTGGATTTTCTCCGCCGTCGGCAACGGCGACTACGAGGGTTCCTCGATGGTCGGCGTGGTCGTTTCCTGCGAGACCAGCGCCGATTGCTCGAACCCGGCCTACACCTGCTCCTCCGGAAGCTGCGACAACAACACCTGCTCGAGCTCGGCGGCGAAATTCTCGAAGTGCTCCGCGGGGGGGAGCGACGACGGCATCTGCTTGCCCTACGATACCAACACCGGCCCGGTCGAGATCTGCACGCAGATCGGGTCGCTCCCCGCCGGCGCCACCGGCTGCCAGCTCTCGCGGGTGGTCGGAGGCGGGCCTTCCGACTATTGCGATGCGACATCGATCTGCGAGGGAACGAACACGCCAGCCTGTCTCGGCCTTTGCACCCCCAGCGAGACCACCGCTCAGGGCTCTTGCGCCGCCGGCGACGTCTGCATCCCACTCGGCCAAGACTACGGGTTCTGCGTCCAGGGGTGCTCGACCCTCGCATGCCCCACCGAGCAAACCTGCGAAAACGCAGGCGGCGGCTTCAACTTCTGTTATCCGAATTGAGCCAGCGAGTGCGCCTACCGGCGTGCGACCTCGAATCGGTCGAGCATCATCACCTTGTTCCAGGCGGCGACGAAGTCGTGGACCAGCTTCTGCTGCCCGTCGGCGGCGGCGTAGACCTCGGCCACGGCGCGAAGCTCTGACTGCGATCCGAAAACGAGGTCGACCGGAGTGGCGCTCCACTTGAGCTGGCCGCCGGCCCGATCGACGCCTTCGTAGAGCCCCTCGCTCGTGCCGGACTTCTGCCATTTGGTTCCCATGTCGAGCAGGTTCACGAAGAAGTCGTTGGTGAGCATGCCGGGCCGGTTGGTGAGCACGCCGTTCTTGGAGTGGCCGGCGTTCGCGTCGAGCACGCGCAGGCCACCGACGAGCGCGGTCATCTCCGGCACGGTGAGGGTCAAGAAGTTGGCCCGCTCCACGAGCATTTGCAGCGGCGGGAGGTAGTTACCCTCCTGGTAGTAGTTGCGGAAGCCGTCGGCTTTGGGCTCGAGGACGGCGAACGACTGCACGTCGGTCTGGTCCTGCGAAGCATCCATGCGGCCAGGCATGAACGGCACCTCCACGTTGCTGCCGGCAGCCTTGGCGGCCTGCTCGACGGCGGCAGTGCCGCCGAGCACGACGAGGTCGGCCAAGGACACGGACACGCCATCGCGGCGGCCGGCGTTGAAGTCTTTCTGGATGACGGTGAGCCGCTCCACGACCTTGGCGAGCTCCTCGGGGTTGTTCACGGCCCAGTCCTTCTCGGGCGCGAGGCGGATGCGCGCGCCGTTGGCGCCGCCGCGCTTGTCGGTGCCTCGAAACGACGCGGCGGAGGCCCAGGCGGCGCGGATCAGCTCTGCCCCAGTGATGCCCGAGGCCAGGATCTTCTTCTTGAGGCCGCGGATCTCGGCGGTACCGATGAGCTTGTGGCCGGGTGCGGGGATCGGGTCTTGCCAGATGAGGGCTTCCGCGGGGACTTCACTGCCGAGGTAGCGCGCACGCGGCCCCATGTCGCGGTGGGTGAGCTTGAACCAGGCCTTGGCGAAGGCGATCTCGAACTCCCCGGGGTTGTCGAGGAAGCGCTTGGCGATCAGCTGATAGCTCGGGTCGAACTTCAGCGCGAGGTCGGTGGTGAACATCATCGGCGGGTGGCGGCTGCCGTCGTGGGCGTCGGGCACGGGGGTCGCGGCGGCAGGATCCTTGGGCGTCCACTGGATGGCGCCGGCGGGGCTCTTGGTCTGCACCCAGTCGATGTTGAAGAGGTTCTGCAGGTAGAACATCGAGAAGTGCGTGGGAGTGGACGTCCACGAGCCCTCGAGACCGCTGGAATTGGCGTCCTTGCCGGCGCCGGTGCCGCAAGAGTTGGACCAGCCGAAGCCTTGCTGCTCGATGGCGGCGCCGGCGGGAGCGGCCCCGAGGCACTTGTTGTCCACGGCGCCGTGAGCCTTTCCGAAGCTGTGGCCGCCGGCGATGAGCGCGACGGTCTCCTCGTCGTTCATGGCCATGCGGCCGAAAGCCTCGCGGGTGTCCTTGGCGGCGGCGAGCGGATCGGGGTTGCCGTTGGGGCCCTGGGGATTCACGTAGATGAGCCCCATCTGCACGGCGGCCATGGGGTTGGCGAGCTTGCCGTCGGCGCCGTGGCGCTCGTCGCCGAGCCACTTGTGCTCGGGACCCCAGTAGACGAGGTCGGGTTCCCACTGATCCTGACGGCCCCCGGCGAAGCCGTACGTCTTGAAGCCCATCGATTCGAGGGAAACATTGCCGGTGAGGACCATGAGATCGGCCCACGAGAGGCTCTTGCCGTACTTTTGCTTCACGGGCCATAGCAGCCGGCGCGCCTTGTCGAGGTTGACGTTGTCGGGCCAGCTGTTGAGGGGCTCGAAGCGCTGCTGGCCGCCGCCGGCGCCGCCGCGCCCGTCGGCGATGCGGTAGGTGCCGGCGCTGTGCCAGGCCATGCGGATGAAGAACGGGGCATAGCTGCCGAAGTCGGCGGGCCACCAGGCCTGGGAGCTGGTGAGGACCTGGGCGATGTCCTTCTTGACGGCCTTGAGATCGAGCTTGCTGAAGGCCTCGCCGTAGTTGAAATCGTCGCCGTAGGGATTTGACCGGGGGGCGTGCTGACGCAGGGGCGACAGGTCGAGCCGGTCGGGCCACCAGAACTGGTTGGTCGGCGGCCGGGCGGCGTCGTGCTTGTCGTCGGGCGTGGGCGCCGCGGTGGGCTTGGGCTGGGGGGTCTGCGGCGTCTGGACAGTGGCGCAGCCCATCGCGAGGAGCGCGAGCCAGAGGGACTTCATGCTGCGGGGGACGGAGTTCACGGTGTTCCTCCTTGTTTCAATGTTCGCGGACGGCTCGGGGGAGGCGGCTCTTCGCGGCGCTGCCCTGGCGCTGGCAGCGCTCGCACAGGCCGCGGACTTCGACGTGGGCTTCGACGACGCTGCCGAGCTGCCTCGCCACTTTGGGGACGCGCAGCCGGTTGAGCTCCTGGCTCTCGAAGTCGCGGACCACGCCGCACCGCACGCAAACGTAGTGGTGGTGCTGGTCAAGATTAGCGTCGAAGCGGATGGTATCGCTCTTGGGGCCGAGCGTGTTCACGAGCCCCATGTCACGGAGCATCCAGAGCGTGCGGTACACCGTGTCCAGCGACACCGTGGGCACCCGGCGGCGGACGGCCTTGTAGAGGGTCTCGGCGTCGGGGTGCTCTTCGGTCACCGCGAGCTCGCGGAAGATCTCGAGCCGCTGGTGGGTGAGCTTGATGCCGGCTTCCTTGGCCGCGGCCTTCACGTGCTCGAGCCTCACGGCTCCTGCGTGTTGTTCGGTCTTGCGCATCGCACCTAGATAGGAATCAGATGCAGGTACGTTTAATTCGAAAGTACGCTTGGGGTCAAGGCTGCCCTACTGGAACTGGGCCCCCCCTACCAAGGTCAGCGTTTGTGCCTGAAGAGAGATCGAGGCGTTGTCGCTGTAGGCGCAGCTCCCGGCGGACCGAATGAGGATGAATCCTCCTTGGTCGCCCGACTGGAAGTTCGCCAGAAGGGATTTGGGGATCGTGAATGCGCCGTTGTCCGCCACCGTGCAGAGGATCTCCCCGAGCGTCGTCTGATCCAGCACCTCGATGGTGATGCTCGAGGCGCCTCCGGGCGTCCAGCTCAATGCG
>Ga0302326_10027141_pt1 | contig 11551 bp, 11 predicted proteins | sample Palsa_T0_3_FD_202264 | JGI IMG/M metagenome (GOLD analysis project Ga0302326, IMG submission 202264) | Peat permafrost microbial communities from Stordalen Mire near Abisko, Sweden - Palsa_T0_3 | ecosystem: Environmental > Terrestrial > Soil > Palsa > Peat permafrost | place: Sweden: Abisko...
AGCTGCCGAACTCCGCCAATCCAAGGCGATTGCCCGCGGGGTCGGTAAAAAGGGCGAACGTGACGACCCCCGGCACGACCGTGCGCGGGACGACCGTCTTGCTTTTGAAGCCGTTGGCAGAGCCTTGGCGTTTTTCCGTGCGCTCATGAGGCTGGGCCTGGAGGGCATGGCTGCGCTCGATTTTCATGGCCTGGTCAACGAGGAGGCGAATGGCTTCGCCGATGCCGTCCAGGCCGTGGTCGAGGATGTGTTGCACGGCGGAATTATTTTGACTATTTTCGTTCTGGTGGGTCATGCGTATTTTCTTTCTGTTATGGTTCTTGGTCGAACTCAACAGAAGAACCGTTTTGACCCGCCATAACCGCATTTACCTCCAAAAAAAGCACTAAAACGCCGCGATTTCCCTCGGAAAAGAACAAAATATGCGGTTTCAAATGTAGCCATACACTATTGCCTTTTGTTCCTTGACAGGTGGATTTTGGTTACAACCGCGACGGCAAACGCGGCCACGAACAGATCGTCATTGCCCTGCTGTGCAACGAGCGAGGCTGCCCGGTAGGGGTGGATGGAATCTGGCGCCGCGCGCATTAAGTAACTATCCTCTTGCCAAACACGTATCTTTAAGGGGAAGCTGAGTGGCATTGTGGAGTTTAGCACTGTGAAGCCTGCGGTAACAATTGTGGATCAGCCACAGAAGGAAGGAGCCGGTTTGCTTGAGGAAACCGGCGCTGCCGATCACACGCGCCTCCCCGCGCCAGCCGCCAGTCCGCCTCAGCAATCTGTTCTGCTCTCTCCGCGCGCCGTTTACCAAAAAGTCACCGCGAGCATTGAATCGGTCATGCGCGGACAGGCGGCGGCCATCCGCCGTCTTTTGGCCGCGCTCGCCAGCGGCGGGCACGTCCTGCTGGAGGATTATCCGGGCACGGGCAAAACGACTCTGGCCAAGGCGCTGGCGCGATCCATTGACGCCAATTTCAAACGCATCCAGTTCACCCCGGATTTGCTGCCCTCGGACATTCTGGGAGTATCGGTCTTCAACCAGCGCGACCAGACGTTTTCCTTTCATGAAGGGCCGGTTTTCGCCGACATCCTCCTGGCCGATGAAATCAATCGCGCATCGCCGCGCACCCAATCGGCGTTGCTGGAAGCGATGGCGGAATACCAGGTGAGCTTCGACGGCCAGAGGCGGTCGCTGGGGCCGTTGTTTTTTGTGGTGGCAACGCAGAATCCCATCGAGTTTCGCGGCACTTACCCGCTGCCGGAAGCGCAAATGGACCGCTTCGCCATGCAATTTGATTTGGGCTACATCAGCCCGGAAGATGAAGTCGCCATTTTGACGGCGCAAAACGACGGTCATCCGGTTGATAAAGTCACGCCCTGCGTAAGCCTGGAAGACATCCTGCGCCTGCGCGAAGGGGCGCAAAGCGTGCTCATCAGCGAGGAATTGAAGTATTACGTGGTGCAATTGGTTACGGCCACGCGGACGGCGCCGGGGGTGCAATTGGGAGCCAGCCCGCGGGCCTCCATCGCCCTGATGAAAACCGCCCAGGCCCTGGCTTTGTTCGACGGCCTTGATTTTGTCAGCCCGGAGCACATCCGCGAAGTGGCCGCGCCGGTCATCGCCCACCGGCTGGTGCTGGAGCCGCAGGCCAAATTCTCGGGCAGGACGACGGACCAAGTGGTGGAAGAAGTTCTCAAACAAGTGCCGGTGCCGGCTTGACCGGGACAGTTGGCTTTATGAATCATGCGTCAGTCTTGGGTGGCAGGTACGCCGTTCCGCGGCGTCCCGTGGCCGGAGCGCGCCGAACCGGCTTTTTGACTCCCGAGCGCGATTCCTATTTCAAGCGTTACCTCTACCGCAACTACAGGACTTTTGCCTCCATCACCCATCGGTTCAACCGTCGGCTGACGCTGACGGGTTGGGTGATCCTGTGCGGAACCGTGGCGGCGGCGGCATTGGGGGCCGATACGTCCGCTTCGTACAGCTATCAAACCTTCGCCATGCTGGGATGCTTGGTGGTGGCCAGCGCTCTTTGCACGCCATTTGGCCGGCCGCGATTGTTGTTGGAGCGCAGCCTGCCCAAGTTCGGAACGGTCGGCGAGCCCCTGAGCTATCGCATTCTGGTCCGCAATTTGGGGCGCAAAGCTCAGAACGCGCTCAAATTGATCGAGGAATTGCCCGACCCGCGGCCGACCTTCGAGCAATTCGTGCGGACGCCCGAACCGGGCGAGGAACGGCGCAACTGGATCGATCGCACTTACGGCTATTACCGGTGGCGCTGGCTGCTGGCGCGCAACGTTCGCGCCCGCATCCCGGAACTGGCCGTGCCTGACCTGCCGCCCGGCGGCGAATGCGAAGTGACAAGCATATTGACCCCCGTGCGCCGGGGCGTGCTGCGCCTGACCGGCACGACGGTGGCATGTCCCGATCCGTTCGGCCTCTTTCGCCTGTTGCGCAAATTCTCCCTGCCGGAATCGATCCTGATTCTGCCCAAGCGCCATGCCATGCCCAGCTTTGCTTTGCCCGGCGCCATGAAGTATCAGTTGGGCGGCGTTTCCCTGGCTTCCTCGGTCGGCGAATCGGAGGAATTTGTTTCGTTGCGGGAATACCGGCCCGGCGATCCGTTGCGCCGGATGCACTGGAAGAGCTTTGCCAAATTGGGCAAACCCATCATCAAGGAATATCAGGAGGAATTTTTCGTCCGGCACGCGTTGGTGCTGGATACGTTCGGCGGCCCGGCCCAGGAGGCGGTTTTCGAGGAGGCGGTTTCCGTGGCGGCGTCGCTGGCCTGCACCATCCGGGACCAGGATTCGCTGCTGGACCTGATGTTCGTCGGGCCGGAGGCGTATTGTTTCACCAGTGGCCGCGGGGTGGGGCATATCGAGCAGATGCTGGAAATCCTGGCCTCGGTGCAAATGTGCCGCGAAAAGGATTTCACGGCGCTGGAACAATTGGTCTGGACTCATGCGGCGGAATTGAGCGGGTGCGTCTGCGTGTTCATCGCCTGGGACGAGCCTCGGCAAATCCTGGTCAAGGGCCTGCTGGCGCGCCGCGTTCCGTTGCGCGTGCTGGTGGTGTCGGATTCCGATCAACCGTTGCCGATGGGAGTGATGGAAGCGCAGCCGGAAAACTTTCACGTTCTGCCCCTGGGAGAGGTCGCCCAAAAATTGAACGCCTTATGAAAGCACCCCGCTGGTTCATCGGCCTTGCGCTGCTCTTCTGGGGTTGGGAGACCGGGCTGTTGCCGTGGGCCTTGGGCATGGCCGTCGTGCTGGAGGCCTCGTATCTGATCAAAGCGCGGTGGGAATTTGCCGATTCGGATTTGAACCGGATTTGCGATCTGTGCCTGGTGTTGTTCCTGGCGGCGGGGACGGTGCTGTATTCGACGGAAGACCGCCTGGTGTTCATTTTCAAATGGGCGCAGTGGATGCCCTTCTGTTTTTTTCCCGTGACCGTGGCGCAGTCCTATGGCGACCGGCCGCTGATTCCGTTAAGCGCCTTCTCCTGGCTGCTGCGGCGCGTTCCACATAGTCCGCTTTCACGCGTCTCGTTCAACATTTCCTACGGCTATTACGCCATTTGCCTGCTCGGGGCCAGCGCATCGACTCGCCCCAACCCATTCTTCTACCTGGGTGTGTCGATCCTGATTCTCCTGGCGCTGGGCAGCGTGCGTCCCAACCGCGTCGCCTGGCAATCGTGGATCACTTTGGCGGTCATCGTGGTGGCATGCGGCAGGCTCAGCCACCAGGGACTGCGCCAATTGCAAAACAGCATGGAAACCACCCTGGGCGGCTGGCTGGCCGATTTGTTTCGGACCACCACGGACCCGCGCGAAGTCCGCACGCACATCGGGCGCGGCCCGCTCCCACTTTCGCCCAAGATTGTTTTGCGCCTGCGCGTCCCGTCCGGCGAATTTCCGCCATCGCTCTTGCGCGAAGGCGCCTATGATTCCTATCGCAGAGGAACGTGGCTCTCCGGCACCAACGAGTCCGCGCCGATTTCAACAGCCAAGAATGGCACGGCCCTACTGATGGCGCCCAAGAAAATTTTCTCGCAGGTGGAAATCGCCGCTTATTATCCCAATGGCGATGGCCTGCTGCCTCTGCCGCACGGCACGTTTGAAATCGAAAACCTGGTCGGCGCCTTGGCCACCAATAGATTGGGCGTGGCCAGTGTCCAGTACGCGCCGGGCATGCTCGATTTCCAGGCCGAATATTGGACGGGACCGTCCTTCGATGCCCCGCCCGGCCCGAACGACTTGAGTGTGCCGGACGACGAAACCAACGTCCTGGGCCTGGTGGCCGCCAATCTGCATTTGGACCAGAAGAATGAACGACAGAGAATCCGCGAGATCAGCCGCTTCTTCCACGACAATTTCCACTACTCTCTGGAGAGCCAGCCGCCCGGCGGCGTCAAAAATCAGAAAAGCCCTCTGGGACGATTTCTGACGGATTTCCGGTGGGGCCATTGCGAGTATTTCGCCACAGCCACCGTGCTGTTGCTGCGCCAGGCGGGCGTCAACGCGCGTTACATCACCGGCTACGCCGTGCCGGAATCTGCGCGGCACGGGGAGACCTATTTGGTGCGTGAGCGGCACCGCCACGCCTGGGCCTTGGTTTACCACGCCGACACGAAAAATTGGGAGCAGATAGACAACACGCCCGGCTCGTGGGACGCGGTGGCCGAAGCCAGCGCTCCCTGGTGGGAAACCACTTCGGATTTTATGTCAAACCTATATTTTCAGTTCTCCCGATGGCGTTGGGGCAAGGCTTCCATTTCCCTTTATGCCCAATGGGCCTTGGCTCCGCTGATCCTTTACCTTGTGTGGCACATTCTCCGCACCCGCCGCCGCCAGCACCACGCCGGCGGCAAGGTGTCCGACCCGCCGAAACAGGCCTGGCCCGGATTGGATTCCGAATTGTTTCTGATCAACCAGCGTCTGGGAGGAATCCACCTTGCACGTCAACCCAACGAACCCTTGAGCCGCTGGCAGCAACGGCTGGAAGAGGCTTTCCCAAAGTCGCAGACGTTGAGCAGCATTTTTCTCATGCACCGCCGCCTGCGTTTCGACCCGCGCGGATTGCCGCTGCAAGACCGCGAAACGCTCCGCCGCCAAGCCGTGGAATGGCTGGCCGAATTCTCCGCGCGACAGGAACAACAAACCATGCAGTAAGGCGCTGAGACTTCAACGCAAGGGCGCGGCGCGGCCAGCGGCAACCGAAGCCTGATACCATTGGACTCGCTCAGAGGCGCAGAAAGAACAAGGAGAAATGTTCCTCTAATCCGACCTATCGGCACAATTTCTTTTGAAGAGCGAAATCCGGTGAACTTGGGCGTCTAAAGTCTTTGCTTGGTTGTGGCGCGGGAAGGGCCTATACTTCACGTTTTATGATTCATGCTGGAATTGGTTATGATGTGCATCCCTTGGCGGAGGGACGCAAGCTGGTCCTGGGCGGGGTGGAAATCCCCCACAGCAAAGGACTGGATGGCCATTCCGATGCCGATGCCCTCATGCACGCCATCTGCGATGCCGTCCTGGGCACCCTGGGAGAGGGCGACATCGGGCATTTTTTCCCCGATTCCGACCCGCGCTGGCGCGGCGCGGCCAGCAAACTCTTTTTGCAAGAAGCCGCCCGGCAGGTTATATTCCGCAACGGCAAGATCGTAAACGTGGACGCCACTGTGATAGCTCAACTACCCAAGCTCATGCCCTACGCCGCGGCGATGAAACGCAATATCGCCGAAGCCCTGGGCATTCATCCAAGGAGAGTCGGCATCAAAGCCACGACCAATGAGTTGTTGGGCTTCATCGGACGCGAGGAGGGCATCGCAGCCATGGCGGTGGCGAGCGTGGACCTGCCTGAGGAAACATAAAATAATGCCGAAGGCCGAAATAAGTTGGAAGCGCGCCACGCCGGAGGGCCAGACGTTGCAGTGTTACGCCCAGCACGTGGGCCGGCAATGGATTTTCTACCAGCGCGAAAAACGCTTCGACCCGTGGCAGAAGGTCAAGGACCCGCCGGCGGAGGATTGGCTGGCTTTGCTGGATTCGGTGCGGCGACGGATCAACCGACGCTTGTTGCGGCCGGAGGAGGAGGCGCTGTTGCACAAAGTTATTACGGAACGTTTTCCCGGCACGCCCATTTGAAATGAACCGCCGCGCCGTCATTTTAATCGCCCCAAGCACCGCCCTCAAAGGCGAGGAATTTGCCGATGCCTCCATCAGCCTCTCCAATCGCTACGCCGATGCCATCATCGCCGCCGGCGGGTTGCCGTTGATTTTCCCGGCCACGACCAACCGTGCCATCTGCGTGGAATCGGTGCAGCGGTGCGACGGGGTCCTGCTGACGGGCGGGGATGACATTGATCCGCAGCTTTACGCCAAGGAATTGCCGGAAGAACTGGCCAAAACGCTGGGGCCATTGGAGCCGGAGCGCGACAAGTGGGAGGCGGCCCTGATAGCCGAGGTGTTCGAGCAGCACAAGGCGCTGTTTGCGATTTGCCGCGGACATCAAATGTTGAATGTGGCCCTCGGCGGAACCTTGATCGTGGATATTGCCAGGCAGATGCCCGGCGCCTTGAACCATCGATGCACGGAACGCAAAATGGAGCCGGTGCATGAAATCCAGATCGCGCCGGATTCGCTCCTGGCCCGTGTGACGGGAAGGCGGACTTTGGGCGTCAACAGCACGCACCATCAGGCCCTTGGCACGGTGGCGGAACCGTTGCGCGTGGTGGCGCAAAGCTCCGACGGGGTCATCGAGGCGGTGGAATTAAAGGAGCCGGGACGGCTGCCCTTCCTGCTCTCGGTGCAGTTCCATCCAGAACGGCTTATTGACAACAATGCCATTTTTCTGCTATTGTTCGGTAGATTTGTCACGGCCTGTCAGGAGAGGCTAAATCTATGAAAGCTAAGGTCATGGTGGTTGATGATACCGAGGGGGTTCGAGAATTGATCGGGACGATCTTGCAACGCAACGGCTATGAGCCGGTGCTCAAGGCCAACGCCGCCCAATTGCTGGCTTCCTTCACCGAGCCACAGCCCGATGTCATCCTGCTGGACCTGGTGCTGCCCGACGGCGACGGCATGGAACTGCTGCCGCAAGTCAAGAAGCATTGGCCGGACACCGAAGTAATAGTATTGACAGGACATGCGACTTTTGACGTGGCCGTGGAAGCCACCAAACGGGGCGCCTACCATTTCCAGAACAAGCCATTCGACCAGAAGATTCTCCTGCTCTCGGTGGAACGGGCGCTGGAGCACCGCCGCCTCAACCTGGAAACCAACTCCTTGCGCAAGGCGCTGGACACCATGAGCGGCGGGAATTCCCCGATTTTTCAAAGCCCGATCATGAAAACCGTCGTGCGGACCATCGAGCGCGTGGCCCCCAGCGATGTTTCCATTCTCATCACGGGAGAGAGCGGCACGGGCAAGGAAGTCGTGGCCGATTTGATTCATAATCTCAGCCCGCGCAACAAAGGGCCGCTGATCAAGATCAATTGCGCCGCCCTGCCGCGCGAATTGATTGAGAGCGAATTATTCGGCTCGGTCAAGGGCGCGTTCACGGGCGCCAACGTGGATCGCGAGGGCCTTTTTCGCCAGGCCGAAGGCGGCACTCTCCTGCTGGATGAAATTTCCGAAATGCCCATTGACACGCAGAGCAAACTGCTGCGCGTCCTGCAAGAAAAGGAAGTGCGGCCCGTCGGGGGACGATCCAGTTACAAGACTGATTGCCGCATCATCGCCGCCACCAACCGCCAGACGGAGGAGGCCATCAAGTCGGGGAAATTACGGGAAGACCTTTACTATCGCATCAGCGCCATCTCGGTTTATCTGCCGCCATTGCGGGAGCGGAGGGAGGACATCATCCCGCTGGCCAACGCCTTTCTCAAGCGGTTCGGCGCGCAGGCGGGGCGCAACATCACCGGGTTTACACCGGTGGCGGCGGAGTCGTTGCGCACCTTCGACTGGCCGGGCAACGTGCGGCAATTGCAGAACGAAATCCAGCGCACCGTCCTGATGAGCGAAGGCACCCAGATCGACGAGGGCGACCTTTCCATCACGGCCGTGACGGCCGCCAAGGAAAGTCCCGATTTGACGTTGATGGAAGCGATGGAACGCAACGCCATCCTGCAAATGCTCAAGGACACCGGCGGCAACAAGCTGGAAACGGCCAAGCGCCTTGGCATCGGCCGCCAGACCTTGTATAACAAAATTAAAATCTATGGCATCGAGGCGTGAGAGCGTTCCTCGCTTGACTTTTTGCGAATTTTGGCTTACTTAATGGGCTATATTTAAACTGATTAACTAATATGAAATCCATGCGCCTATGTGCCACATTGATTCTGTCCGCCTTGGCCGCCGTCAGCGTTCGTCTGGCGGCCCAAAGCAACACTCCGTTGCCAGCGTTCCACCCAGGGGTCGCGCCTGCTTCACCGGCGGCTGTTACCCCAGCGGCGGCCATGCCAGTAGCAGGGCCGCTTATCGCGGTGGACAACCCTACCTACGATTTCGGCAAGGCGTCGGTCGGCGAGAAGGTTCACCACACCTATATGGTGACCAACACGGGAACCGAAACATTGCAAATCAGCAATGTTCATCCTTCCTGTGGCTGCACCACGGTGGGCGGATGGACCACCAACATCGCGCCGGGCAAGAGCGGCCAAATCGCCGTGCAGTTCGACACGTCCCGTTATGGCGGCGGGCCGCCTGTTAGAAAAACGATCGAGGTTTACTCCAATGCCAAAAACGAGCCGCGCAAGACCTTGATGCTCTCAGGCTCGGTGTGGAAGCCCATTGAGGTGACCCCGACCGTGGCCGTTCTCAGCATCCCGCCCGACGCCACCAACGAAATGACCACGACCGTGCGACTTGTCAATCAAACGGAGAATCCCATCATCATGTCCAACGCCACCAGCGCCAACCACCTTTTCACGGTGGAGTTGAAGGAAATCAAAGCTGGCAAGGAGTACCAATTGGTCATTACTTCCCATCCACCTTATACTCCGGGAAATTTGCCGGGAACGGTCAGCGTCAACACTTCGCTCCCAGGCACGCCGATTATCAGTGTGCCCGTGACCGCCAGTGTCGCGCAGCCTATTCAGATTTTCCCGCCCCAAATCACTTTGAACGCCACGCAGGATCATTGGATTACCAATAATGTGGCGATTCACGGCAACACCACCAATGTCCTGACCTTGTCCCAACCCAAAGCCAGTGACAGCCGGATTTACACTGAACTTCAATCCAAGGGGCCAAAAGGAATGTTTAACTTGGTGGTGGCATTCCCCCCGGGTTTCCAACTGGAAACGGGCAAAACCGCGGAGGTGACCCTCGAATCCAATAATCCGCATGTCCCATTGATTACTATTCCGATCAGGGAGTATCCCCGTGCGAGGCCCGTTGGCGCCATGGCGGCGCGTCCGATGCCGCCTCGAATCCAGAGTCCACCGGTGAGCACCAATGTGGCGGTGACGCATCCAGCTCCTCCAATCCCAGCGCATCCCTGAGTCGCCTGGGTTGTGTCCAAACCAACCTCCACCGCTGCCATTTTGTTGGAAACCGTCATCGTGGTGGCACTGGCGGCGGGTTTTGCTTTTACTGTCAACAAAATTTCGCCGCGCGGCCTTGATCTGACGCGGGATTATTTTCCCCGGCCTGTTACCTCCGCCCATGCGCCGGTTCAAGTTCCGCCGTCGAACGCCGTCACCGCAGTCTCGGCCAATGAGTACTCCGAAGCGGAGGAAACCGACCAGCGGATCAAGGAAAAAGGGCTGCAACCCATGAGCCGCGCGGAGACATTACGGCTTTTTAAGGACCCTCGTTATCAGCAGGGTTTGGTCGTGTTCATCGACGCCCGCGCGGCGGACCATTACGCTGAAAGCCACATTCCTGGCGCCTACGCATTGGATCGGTATCATCCTGAAAAGGACCTGGCCGAGGATTTGACTCCTTGCCAGAACGCCGAAGAGGTGGTCGTCTATTGCACCGGCGGCGAATGCGAAGACGCGGAATACACCGCGATCTTTCTTCGCGACGCCGGCATACCCGGCCAAAAAATCTTCGTCTATGGGGGTGGGTTCGAGGATTGGTCGTCCAGCCATCTCCCGCTGGAACAAGGCGCGCGCAACAGCGGCCTGGCGCCGGCCGAGAGCAAATGAGCCATTCGACCGGCAAAGCAATTGATTTGGCCACGGTGGCGGCGCGATGGTTGCTGGGCGCGCTGTTTGTGTATCTCGGATGCGAGAAGGGGCTGGATCCGGTTTCATTCCTCAAACTGGTGCGGCAATACGACATGGTCCAAACGCCGTTCCTGCTGAATTCGATCGCCGCCACTCTGCCGTGGTTTGAGGTTTTTTGCGGATTGCTGCTGCTGGCGGGAATCGCCGTGCGCGGCACAGCTTTGACTGTGGCGGGGATTCTCATTCCATTTACCGCAGTGGTTTGGCATCGCGCCTTGGTTTTGCAAGCGGAGCGGGGAATTCCCTTTTGCGCCGTCAAATTCGATTGCGGCTGCGGCGCCGGCGAAGTTTTTATCTGCGGCAAATTGCTGGAGAACGCCGGGCTGATTCTTCTGGCCTTATGGTTGGTGGCCGGCCGCGGCCGTTTGCCGGCATTGCGATATTCATTGTCCGAGCGGAACGGCACGGAGCCATAATGTTATTGCGCTGAAAATGAAACGCGGTAAAATAAAAGGAACGAAAGGATTGCGTTATGATGACTCGAAGACACGCCCTGAAAACAACCGCGCTGGCCTCGTTCGCGTATGCGTTCGCCTCGCCCCTCCGCATGGCCCATGCCCAAGCAACTCCACCTCCGGCCGGCCCGTTTAAATTGCCGCCCCTGCCGTATGCGTTTGACGCCCTTGAACCGCATATTGACGCCCAGACGATGCAGATCCATCACGATAAACATCACGCCGCCTATGTGGCCAATTTGAACAAGGCCGTCGCTTCATCCCCTGATCTCGGCGGCAAGTCCGTGGAGGATTTGCTCAAAGACCTGAACGCCGTGCCCGAAAAAATTCGCACCTTGGTTCGCAACAACGGCGGCGGCCATTACAACCACTCGTTGTTCTGGCAAATGATGAATAAAAATGCCGGCGGCGAACCTTCCGGCGAACTCTCCAAGGCGATTGATAAAAAATTCAGCAGCTTCGGCGCGTTCAAAGAGCAATTCACCAAGGCGGCCGTGGGCCAGTTTGGCAGCGGTTGGGCCTGGCTGGTTTCGGATGGAGGCGAGTTAAAAATCGAATCCGCTCCCAACCAGGACTCGCCTCTCAGCTCGGGCAAAGTGCCGTTGCTCGGCGTGGACGTTTGGGAGCACGCTTATTATTTGAAGTATCAGAATCGCCGTCCGGAATACGTCGCCGCCTGGTTCAATGTCATCAATTGGGATTTCGTCTCGCAAAGATTCCAAAGCAAAGGTGCTTAGAGCGTGTTTTAAAAATACGAGGGGTTCTGTTTTCGCGCCAAAGGCCCTATGGCGAGGCGCGACGAAGGAGAATATCCCTGGTGGATCTTCGGCTGAGAAGCAACGAAGCCAGAGGG